>ERZ825324.697-NODE-697-length-45351-cov-21.734325_pt1 | contig 45351 bp, 32 predicted proteins | sample MGYA00519859_ERZ825324 | MGnify/ENA primary metagenome ERZ825324 (study PRJEB31778, sample SAMEA3449198) | human gut metagenome | biome: human gut; feature: human-associated habitat; material: faeces | place: United Kingdom | collected 2010/2012 ...
CGCCGCTTGCGGCGGCTCTTGGCGCGGAGATCCGCCGGAGCGGTGCTTAAGCCGTCAGGCGGGAATTGTGCGGTGTTGCCATAGACAAAAAATAAGGAGCAGGAGCGATGGACTACAGTATCTTACGCTACGGCGCGGTGGCAGACGGTGTGACCAACTGCGCGGCAGCCATCCAACAGGCGGTCGATGCGGCCGCAGCGGCGGGCGGCGGGCGCGTTATCGTGCCGGCCGGGCGCTTTTTGAGCGGCTCCGTGCTGCTGAAGGACAATGTGGAGCTGCATCTGGAGAGCGGCGCGGTGCTTATCAGCAGCCTGAACCCCGCCGATATTACCCCGTTCCCTCAGGGCGGGGACGGCACCGACCCTGACGACACCGCCGATGGCTGGGAGGGCGGCTTCTTTTTGGGGGCCAGCCACGCCAAAAATGTGACCATCAGCGGCATGGGCACGATCTACGGTCAGGGCGACAAGGTGTTTTTGGACAAGGATGTGGACAACGGCTTCCACGAATGCCCGAAATTCTGCGAGGCGTTCCGCCCGCGCATGATGCTGTTTGAGGCAGTCGAAAACTTTACCGTGCGCGATGTGACCCTGCAGGACGCGGCGTTCTGGACGCTGCACATGGCGGGCTGCCGGCATGTGCGCATCCAGAACATCATGATTTTAAACGATGACCGCGGTGCCAACAATGACGGTATCGACCCCGATTGCTGCCAGGATGTCGTCATCTCCAACTGCATCGTGCGCACCGGCGATGACGCCATTGTGGTCAAATCCACCGGGCCGATGTCCCGCCGCTACGGTGCAAGCGAGAATGTGGCCATCACGGGCTGCATCTTACATTCCCGCGATTCTGCGCTGAAAATCGGAACCGAAACCCACGGTGTGATCCGCAATGTGACGCTGAGCGACTGCGTCATTGACGACTGCTCCCGCGCGGTGGGCGTCTGGGTGCGGGACGGCGGCACGGTGGAGGACATCCATGTCCACCATCTGACCGGCTGCACCCGCCGCTACGCCGACTCCTACCAGCTGCCCGGTGCGCCGGGCTGGTGGGGCAAGGGCGAGCCGGTGTTTGTCAGCGCCACGCCGCGCAAGGGCAAGATCGGCCCGGCAGGCGTGATCCGCCGCGTCAGCTTTGACCATTTGTACCTGACAAGTGAAAGCTGCGCCTTTGCGGCCGGCGAGCCGGACAGCGAAATTCAGGACCTGCGCATCAGCGAGATGCACCTGACGCTGCAGCACCGCGGCACCCAGCCCGGCGGCCTGTTTGACGAGCAGCCCTCGGCCCGGCACATCTACCCGCACGCCATCCCGGCGCTGTACGCCCGCTGCGTGGACGGCCTGACCGTCAAGGACAGCACAGTGCGCTTTGTCGGTGAGAACGAGGCATGGGACGGCAGCGTAGCCGAGCTGGAGCACTGCCGCCGCGCAAAGCTGGAGCTGGAAAAGCTTGTATAACAAAAGGAGCGTATACAAATGGAGCATATGGCATGGAAGGGCCGCATCAAGCCCGGCTGCAAGGCAGAATATCAGCGCCGCCACGCGGAAATCTGGCCCGAGATGGTCAAGGTGCTGAAGGATGCAGGCATCTGCAATTACAGCATTTTCTACTGCAACGATGAGTTGTTCGGCTATTACGAGTGCGAAAAGGGTGTTGCCTACGCCGAAAAGGTACAGGCCGAAAGCCCGGTCGTTGACCGCTGGAACGACTACATGAAGGACATTCTGGAGCTGGAGATGGACCCCGTCACCGGTGCCCAGCCCAAGCTGGAGCAGGTGTTCCGGCTGGATTGAGAAAGGGCAAAACATCGATATGCAGGCAAAAGCCCCCGCTGCTTATGGCAGTGGGGGCTTTTGCCCTGTCAGACAATTTACAACGCGCCGTCCGAGCGGACGTTGTCGTAGTTCAGCACACCGGCGAAGAATGCCAGCGCCAGACCCTGACCCCAGCCCTGAATCCAGTCGCGGCTGATGCCGCGGTAGCCGTCGGCGTCCTTCATGACCGCCGTGCCGCCCGAGACATTCAGCACACGGCCGTCCGGGCTGACATTGGCCAGCATACCGGGGATGGCCTTGTTGATGTACTTGATGTGCAGGGGGTTGCCCTTGGTGATCATGGCGGCGGCGATACCGGCGCTTGCGCTGACCTCCTCATAGGAGGCGGCATCGTCCACGATCGTGCGCCACAGGCCGTTCTCGGTCTGGTAAAGCTTGAGCGCGGCCAGCTGGTCGTTCAGGCTGCCGACCACATCCAAGAACTTGGGGTAGAGGTAGCACTGCGGCAGCCGCACGCCGACCTGCGCCATCGTGTAGGCCGCCCATGCATTGGCGCGCCCCCACTTGATGCCCGACATATGGTCGCCGGTGATGTTGTTGTAGCCGTGGTAGTACAGCCCGCTCTCGGGGTCCTGCAGGTACTTGATGTGCCAGTAATACTGGTTCAGCGCATCATCGATCAGGGCCTCGTCCTTCAAAAGCACGCCCATCCGCAGCAGGAAGAAGCCCGCCATAAAGAGCGTGTCTGCCCACGCCTGCTCGGGAAAGTCGTTGTTGACCGAGACGGTGTGCTGCAGAACATGATCCCCGAAGCGCAGTGCCTCTTTTTCCAGATACTCGACCTTGCTTTTGGCGATGTCCAGATACTTTTCATCGCCGGTATGCTCATACAGGGTGATCAGGCAGTGTCCCATCGAGCAGGTGTTGACCGTCCAGCTCGGCAGGCCCAGCTCAATATACTCGTCCACGCGGTCCTTGACAAGCTGCAGGTAGCGCTCGTTTTTGGTGACCTCATACGCCTCGCAGATACCGTAGTAGGCCACGCCGCAGGGCCAGTCCCATGTCATGTCCATCCGCATCGTGCGGTCCACGATCTTGTCGATCGCGGTCTCGATTTGGGCCTTGTCAAAAATCAGGTTTGCCATTGCTCTCTCCTTTTTAAATTGCGAATCCGCTTATACCAGCGCCACTGTCTTTCCGGCGGGGATCTCATAGTGGCGGCCGTCCGCCTCGACCCAGATGGACTGGGCGTTGGGGTTGCAGACCTTATCGCCCGCGGCGGTGTACTGCAGGCGGGCGGCATCGGCCATGTAGTCCACGATCTCGATGTTGGTGGCGTACCAGGTGTCCTCGCGCCCGCCGGCCAGCTGGCAGAACTGCTCCATCAATGCCCAGTCCTCCTCGGTGCGGAACTCAAAGCTGTGGCCCCAGACATACATCATGTAGAGATACTGCGTCTTGTACAGCTCTACAAAGCGCTTGCCGTCCTCCAGCAGGTTGTGGGTGTGGTGGCAGGTGGCTTTCCATGTCATAAAATCGTGGGGCATCGCAAAGTCGTGGGTGTCGCCCACCACGCGGGCGTAGCGGATGCCCAGCGCGGGCAGCAGGGCGGCGATCTCCGGTGTCCAGCTGCCGTTGGGGTAGGCAAGGCCGCGCACGGGGTAGCCCATGACGCCCTCAAGCTGCATACGGTCGGCCAGCACCTGCCGGGCGGTCTGATCCAGCGGGCTGCGGGAGATGGTGGGGTGGTGGTAGGTGTGACAGGCAACCTCATGGCCCTTGTACAGCTCGACCCACTCGCTCTCCGGGATGCGCTCGGGGCGGGGCAGGCCGCCGTTCAGGTTAAAGGTGCCCCGGATGCCGTAGCGGTTGAACAGCTCGACAAGGCGGCGGTCCTCCAAACGGCCGTCATCATAGCTCATCGTCAGCACCTTATGCTTGCCGCCGGGGAAGCAGGTGTAAATGACCTTCGGTTCGGTGTAGTTCATAAACAAAACCTTCTTTTTTGTCAAAATTTATTTGAAATTCGCCCGCAGCACATCCAGTGCCGGGGTGGTATCCTGCAAAAGCTGCTGCACAAAGGCCTGTGCCGTGCGGCAGGCGCCGGCGCTTTGCTGGTGGGCGTTGTCCTGCTTTGCGCCCACCCACATATAGCGGGCCTTGCAGCGCTCAGCGCCAAAGGCGGTGTTGGCGGCGGCGGTAGCGGCGCCAAGGTCGATAAACGGTGCGCCGACCTCGGCGGCAAAGGCGCGCATCGCCTCGCGGTAGGCGGCAAACGAGGGGTGGCAGACACCGGCCTCGTCAAACTCGCGCATCGCCACGGGGGAGACAAAGATGCACACCGCACCGTGGCTGCGGGCAGCGTCCCAGAAGGGGCGCAGGCTCTCGCCGAAGGCATCCGCCGGGACATAGCGCTCGGCCTTTGCGCGGTTGGCGTCGTTGTGGCCGAAGCTGACCACCAGCAGATCACCGGGGCGGATATGCGCGGCAATGTCGTCCAGCCGCCCCTCCTCGCGGAAGGTCTTGCTGCTGCGGCCCGCCATGGCGCAGTTGTCAATGACAAGGCCCGGCAGCTCGTAGCGCATCTCCTGCGGGAAGGGGCAGTCCGCGCGGTGGGCAGTTTGACATACAGCGTCACCGTGCGCCAGCGTGTGGAGCATCTCGCCCCAGCCTGTCACCGGCTTGTCCTCGGGGGCGTAGCTTTGCATAATGGAATCGCCCGCCATCCAGAGGGTAGGCTTGGCGTTCAGCTGCGGCAGCACATTGGCAAAATCCATGTCGCCTGCATAATAGAAGGACGGGTAGCACGGCTGGTTGTAGCAGTTGTTCTGCCATGCCACGCCGCAGCGGTACTGCGCATCGTGCATCAGGGTAAACAGCTTGTGGGGGGTAAGATCGGTGGTGGTGTAGATGCGGATGGCGGTGTCGTCCGCCGTGCGCACCAGCAGCTCCTCGCGGAAATCACCCAGCACATCGGCCACCAGACAGGGGTTGCCCTTGGTGCCGTTGTTGGTGGCGGTGCCCGCGGGCTGCAGCATGACGCCGTGGGTCAGATCGTTAATGACGCCGTATTGATCGCCGTGCAGATAGTCCGCACCATCGGTGATCTGGGTCGAAAGATCGCCTGCCCAGTAGATCTTCATGTTGGTGCCGGGGGTGGGCAGCTCCAGCGTGCGCCCGTTTACATCGTACACATCCTTGACCCAGACCTGCAGGCCGCGGGTGTTCGGGTCGATCTTGCCGATCATGCAGCGGCCCAGATCCTCCTCGGCATATTCGCCAAAGCGGACATCGCCGGTCTCGGCATCGCGCAGTGCCCAGCCGTAGGGGGCGCGCTCGCCCTCCTCATAAACATTGAAGATCTCCAGACCGGGGCTGTCAGGGTCGATGTCGGCCACATGCATCGCATCGCCGTGGCCGAACTTGGCGCGGGTTCTGCCGTCCGGCAGGGTGCCGTATTTGGAGTAGAGCAGGCTTCCGTCATGGTCGATGGCTGCTGCGCCGTACACAATTTCCATGCAGCCGTCCCCATCAATGTCAGCAGTCGAAATACTGTGGTTGCCCTGCCCGGCCAGAATGCCGTACACAGGGTCGGTGCCGACAGCGAGATGGCAGCCGCTGTCGTTGAAGGGGTTCGCCATCGGCACAAAGCCGGAGTCGATACCCCATACCTTGTGAAAGCGATTCTCAAAAAAGTCGTAGGCCGCCAGCGTGGCGCGGGTGTAGTAACCGCGGCAGGCGATCAGATAGGGGCGCTCGCCGTCCAGATAGGCCACCCCGGCGTTAAAGCGGTCCACGCGGTTGCACGGCTCGATGCGGGGCATTGCATAATCGCCCCACAAAAGGCCGTCATCCACGCGGGGGTAGGGGTAGTCGATCGTGTCCAGCTCGGCGCCGTCCCCGCCGAACATCGTCAGGTACTCGGGGCCGTCATAGACAAAGCCCTCGAACCTGCGCAACTCGTTTTTGGGGCTGCGGCTCGGCGCGTACACATCAAGGAAATAGTCGGCCAGCGCAAGGGCATCAGCCTCGCACAGGGGGTAGGCGTACTGCGGCGTAAGGCCGAAGCACTGCTCCACCGTGGCGGGCCAGCGGCCGTTTACGACCTCGGGGTGGGTGTGCCAGCGGCGGAACACCTCGGCCATATGCAGGCGGTAATCCTGCGCCGTGCAGACATAGTTGTCCGCGTGGCTGTACCCGGCGTCCAGATCCTTCTGCGGCATCGTGATATACCGGCGGGACAGCACGGTGCCGTCCGGTGCAAAGCGGGTCATTACGGTGCCGGGCGCGGTCTTGACAGCCATCTCGGCCCTGCCGTCCCCGTTGAAGTCATACACCATAAACTGGGTATAGTGCGCTCCGGCGCGGATGTTCTGCCCCATGTCCAGCCGCCAGACCAGCGTGCCGTCCAGCTTATAGCAGTCGATAAAGCACCGCCCGGTGTAGCCCTTGATCGACACATCGTGGGAATTATCAGGGTCCCACTTTACAAAATACTCGTACTCGCCGTCATTGTCAATATCACCCACACTCATATCGTTGGCATGGTAGGCAAAAGGCTCCCCGGCCGGGGTCACGCCGTCCGCCGGCTTTTGCAGCGGAAGCTCATAGTACCCCTTCTGCCACGGCTTTACACCCCTGCAGGCGGGTCCTTCTACGCCGTTTACCAGCGGGGCCACGGCGTAGCTATCCCCGCTTGTGCCCTGCGCGTCAAGATAGTTTGTGCTGTCGGTCACGGTGGCCAGCCTGACCCCGTTTTTATAGAGCACAAAGTCGGTGCCGGTCAGGCCGGTGGCGTTGTGGCCGGTGACCTCGCTTTTAAAGAGCCGCCAGCTGATAAACACACCGGTGTTTGCCGTGACAGCCACCAGTCCGCGGGACAGCGCCTCCAGCTGCTGCTGCAGCACGCGGCCCACGGGGGTCTGCACGGGTGTGCTTTCCTCCAGCAGGGCTCCGTTTTCTGCCAGCGCCTGCACCTTGATGTAATAGGGGATATGCGTCGAGCGGCAGAAGGTGAAAAGGCTTTCCCCGCTCTCGCCTGCCGTTTTGAACCGCACGGTCTCGCCAGGGCGGTCGCTCCACAAAATGCGGTAGCGGGCGGCCCCGGCCACCGGCTGCCAGCTAAGGGTGGTTTGGGCAGCCGTCTGGCTGCGCACAGAGATTTGCATGGACTTTCCCTCCATCATAAAAGAGCGCCGCAACATCCGCTGCGGCGCTCACATTCAATTAGGCTTTATCTGCTGCGTACAGGGCGTTGACTTCCTCAATGACCTGCGTGCCGCCGCGGGCATTCCACTGGTCGAAGGCAGCCTGCAGACCGGCCTCGTCGATCTGGCCGCAGATATACTGGGTGCGGGCGTCGTCCAGAATTTGGACAAGGTCGTTGCCGCACTCGGCGTAGGTGTCGGACTGGGTCAGGTAGCCCAGCGCGGGGTTGAACACGGCATACTGCACGTTGTTGGCAATGCTCTCCTCGTAAGCCAGCTGATAGTCAGCCTTTTCCAGCTGGTAATCGGGGTTCTGCTCGGTCAGGTAGGGGACATAGGGCACAGCCTGATTCAGACCTGCGTGCGGGCAGTTGGTGGTGTCGTACTTGCCGTTGGGAACAATCTTGCCGTTTTCGTTGATGTCATAGCAGATGTCCTTCAGGCCGTAGTCGGCCAGTGCCATCATTTCGGGGTCGCACATCTTGTCAAGGAAGTGCAGGCAGGCCTTGACATCCTCCTCGGTCTTGGCACCGGACTTGGTGATGAGGTAGAAGCCGTTGTAGCCGGTGGTAGCAAGGGTGTGGCCGTTGATGGGGCCGACAGAGGTCATGGTGGCAATCTTGGAGGCATCGTTTACATCGGCAATGGCGTTGTCCTCAAAGTATTTCCAGATGCGCTTGGTGCCGTCCATCGTGTCGACAAAGACACCGGTGACGCCCTTCTGGGTGTCGACCTGGAAGTTGGCAGTGTCCACAGTCGCCCAGTCGGGGCGGACCAGACCGTCTGCGTAGATCTTGCGCATCCAGTCAAGGGCTTCCTTATACTCAGCGGTCTGGTGTACGGGAATCAGCTTGCCGTCCTGCTCGACCCAGCCGTTGCCGCAGCCGAACCATGTCTGGATAATATCCCATGGGCCGGTGTATTTGCACATTTCCAGACCGTAGGTGTCGTTCGCACCGTTGCCGTCCGGATCGTCATAGGTGAACTTATAGAGCATGTCATAGACATCCTCGACCGTCTTGGGGGCCTCGGTGATGCCCACGGCCTCGGCCCAGTCGGTGCGGTAGCCCAGCCCGTTGCGGCCGATGGCGCGGGAGCGGGGGATGCCGATGATCTGGCCGTCCACGGTCAGGCCCTTCAGAACATCGGGGCTGATCTGGGACAGGTTGGGGTAGGCCTCGCTGTCCTGCAGGTACTCGGTCAGATCCCAGAAGGCGCCGCGCTTGGCAGCATCGGCTGCGTTGGCGTTCTGGTCCAGCGTCTTGGTTGCGGTCAGGATCATCGGCATGTTGTCCTTGTCCATCAGGGTCAGGCCGAACTTCTCGCTGTAGGTGTCGTTGGCCTCGGTGCGCCACTCGACATGGGTGCCGGTGTAGGCCTCGTACTTGGCGATGACCTCATCGGAATGTTCATTGCTCAGCACATGGCCGGTGAAGTCGGGGATCATAAAGCTGACGGTGGGGGTGCCGGAGGCAGCGCTGTCCGCAGAGGAAGCAGCGCCGGAAGCGGAGGTGCTGTCGGAGGCAGCGCTGTCCGCAGAGGAAGCAGCGCCGGAAGCGGAGGTGCTGTCGGAGGCGGAGCCGCCGCAGCCTGCGAGCATGGCGGCGGACATCGCCAGCGCCATAGAGAGGGCAAGTGCCTTTTTCATTTTCGTTTTTCTCCTTTTTGTATAAAAGTGGTTGTATTGCTTGGTATCAGCCCTTGACCGAGCCGACCATGACACCTTGGGTAAAGAACTTCTGCACAAACGGATAGATGCAGAGGATCGGCAGGGTAGACAGCACCGTGGTGGCCATCTTGACAGCCTTGATGGGCGGCATACCGGCCGCGCCCCAGTCGAAGGTGGAATCCTCGGCTACCTGTGTGGTCAGGAACACCAGACGCCGCAGCACGATGGTGATGACCTCCATGTCGGAGTTGTTGATGTACAGCATCGCATTGAAGTAGCTGTTCCAGTGGCTGACCGCGTAGAACAGGCTGACCGAGGCCAGCACCGGCGCGGACAGCGGCAGGATGATGCGCACGAAGGTGATCAGATCGTTGGAGCCGTCAATGATGGCGGCCTCCTCCAGCTCCATGGGGATACCCTGAAAGTAGTTCTTGATGATGATCATGTTGAAGGCGCTCATCGCCGTGGGCAGCCAGAGCGCCCAGTAGGTGTTGCCCAGATGCAGCACATTGACCACCATAATGTAGGCGGGGACCATGCCGCCGGTGAACAGCATCGTGACGATGACCATATTGATAAAGCCGTTGCGGCCCTTGAGGTAGGGGCGGGACAGCGGGTAGGCGATCGTGCAGGAGACGAACATATTGATCAGCGTGCCGATCACGGTGACGATCACCGAATTTTTCAGTCCGCGGAACACATCGCCCTGCTTGAGGATGTACTGGTAGGCGTTCAGCGATACATCCTGCGGGATCAGGAAGAAGGGACGCTCGGTCAGCTCGCGCTCGGTCGCAAAGGAGCCGGCCACCACATAGATGAAAGGCAGCACACAGGCCAGCGCCACCAGCGCAATGATGACATACAAAAGAACCTGTACAGCCTGATCGCCGGGGGTGCGGGCTTCCAGCGTGCCGGTGGCGCGCACCTCGTCTTTCTTATGGGTAAAGGGCATTGTCATTGTAGCACAGCTCCCTTCTTTAGTACAGGCCGGACTCGCCGCACAGCTTGGCGATCTTGTTGGCGGTGACGACCATCAGCATACTGATGGTGGACTTGAACAGGCCGGTCGCGGTCGCCAGCGAGTACTGGCCGCCCGTGATGCCCTTGGTGTAGACATAGGTGTCAAACACATCGGAGGCTGCGCGGTTCATCGAGTTCTGCATCAGGAAGATCTGCTCGTAGCTGGTGTTCAAAAGCTGGCCGACCTTCATGATCAGCATCAGGACGATGGTGCCGCGGATGGCGGGCAGCGTGACATGCCACATCAGCTGCCAGCGGCCTGCGCCGTCGATCTTGGCAGCCTCATACAGCTGCACATCCACGCTGGACAGCGCCGCCAGATAGATGATGGTGCCGTAGCCGGTCTCTTTCCAGATATTCTGGCCGACGATCAGCGCGGGAAAGAGCTTGGGGTCGCTGAGCAGGTCGGGCGCATTCGCGCCGAAGATCTGGGTCAGCACATGGTAGATGGCACCGTCGGTGGTGGAGAACATCTGGAAAGTCAGCGCCGCCACAATGACGATGGAGACAAAGTGGGGGATGTAGACCAGCGTCTGCGCTGTGCGCTTGAACCATTTGCAGCGCAGCTCATTTAAGATCAGCGCCAGAATGATGGGGGCCGGGAAGGCGAAGAAAAGGTTGGCCAGCGAGATGGACAGCGTGTTGCGGAACAGCGTCCAGAAGTCCGGGCCGGTGAAGAGCTTTTTAAAGTACTTCAGCCCGGCAAAGGGGCTGCCGAACACAGATTCCAGAATCGTGTCACCGTTGAAAGGGCTGAAATCGGTAAATGCCATATACAGGCCCGTCATCGGCAGGTAATTGAAGATGATCATGTAGAGCAGCGCCGGCAGCATCATGATATATAACCAGTAATGCTGCATGAACGCCTTGCGCCATGTGTTGTGGCCCAGCTGTTTCTGGGCGCGGGCATTGGCCTTGCTCTGCTTGACCGCAGCGGTTTGTGCCATAAGCGTTTCCTCCTTGCTTTGTGTTCTCATCAGCCGGCGGCCGCGGTGCTTTGGTCGGGATCGCGGGCCCTCGTCATCCGGCGGCGGCTGTTTCGTTGCTTCCATTGTATCCCCTGCTCTGCGGATTTGGCTACAATCAAAAACATGCGAAAATTTTCATTATATTTCACGATGCAGCGCAATTATCAATGTGAATGACACACAAAACAATCCTTATATCTACCGGCACTATCGTTTGCTGTTTCGGGTTGAAATTGTGAATATTTTATACATGGTACCTGCCTGTTTTGTGCATTTTGACAAAGAGCGTTCTTGACCCTGCTGCAGCCTTACGGCTGCGGAATCTTTACCGCACAGCCTTGCCCTGACTGCCCCGCTTTGCCGGCGGGATTGGGTCACTCCGCCCTGCTGCCGGCAAACATATCCTATTTCCATATCTTGATATTTATCGCTGCACCTTGCTTTCAAAACCTTCTGCCCATCAAATGACACTTGTTTTTCGCCGCGGCAGCGCGTATGATAAAGATAAGATCGCGGGCCTGCAACTGTATACAGCACATCTGACAGGGAGAAAACGCTATGTCTACACTGCAAGGCGAAAGCTTTTATTTCCACCACGGCTGGCACTTTTTGCGGGCAGATGCCTTCCCCATGGCAAAGGCCGTTGACGCCCACCGGGACGCTGAGGGGCACGCCTTTTATGAGGCCGACTACCGGGAAACCGGCTGGCAGCCCGTCACGCTGCCCCACACCTTCAACGACGAGGATCTGTTCCGTGACCGTATTCAGGACGGCGGCAGCGGCCAGCGCCGCACCGCAGCGTTCTACCGCAATATGCTCACCATCCCGCCGCAGCACAAAAACCACAAGGTACTGCTGGCATTTGAGGGGATGCGCCAAACCTGCTACCTGTATGTCAACGGCACGCTGGCGGGCTACTACGAGGCGGGCGTCGCGCCGTTCGGCTTTGACATTACCCCCTATGTGCGGTACGATGCGCCGAACCTCATCGCCATTGCGACCGACAACACCGCCACCCGCAATGCGCCGTTCTGCATTGCCGAGACCCCCAACAAGCCCGATGCTGTCCCCGGCAGCTATCTCTTTCCGCAGGAGCAGGCCGTCCCCGCCGACCGCGTGGGCGTCCCCTTTTTCTGGAACTGCAACGACTTCAATCCCTCGGTCGGCGGCATCACCCGCCCCGTGCAGGTGTTTTTCAAGCCCGATGTCTATCTGACGCTGCCGCTCTACTCCAATTTGCAGACCAAGGGCCTCTATGTCTACGGCCGGAATTTTGATTTGGACAACGCCACGGCGGATATTCGGGTCGAGGCCGAGATCCGCAACGAGGGCAAGGTCCCTGTTTCCGCCCAGCTGCGCATCACGCTGCGCCGCCCGGACGGCAGCGTTGCCGCCATCTTTGACGGCGCCCCGGCCACTGCAGCCCCCACGGGCCGCGCCGTCCCACCGCTGAGCATCACCCCGGCGGACGCCTATATCCCCGATGAGGCTGTGCCCGGGCATTACCGCCCTGTGGAGGACGAAAGCCTGCCCGCGCCGACCGCTACGGATTCCATGGCGGTCACTGTGCTGCACGCCGGAGCCGACACCCTGCCACTGCGCTTCTGGAGCATCGATGACCCCTACCTCTACACCGTGGAGGCCGAGCTGTTTGTAAACGGCGAAAAGACCGATGCCCAGCAGCTGACGACCGGCTTCCGCGCCGTAAGCTACGACAAAGACCGGGGCCTGCGCATCAACGGCACGGTGCAGTGGCTGCGCGGCTACGCCCAGCGCGCCGCCAACGAGTGGGCGGCCATCGGCATTGCGCCCGAGTGGCTGCACGATGAGGACGCCGCCCTCATCCGCGAGAGCAACGCCAACCACATCCGCTTTATGCATGTGGCGGGCAGCCCCGCCGATGTCCGTGCGTTTGACCGCCGCGGCATCGTCTGCACCCAGCCTGCCGGTGACAAGGAGAAGGAGAGCTTCGGCCGCCAGTGGGACCAGCGCGTAGAGCTGATGCGCGATGTCATCATCGCCTTCCGCAACCACCCGTCCATTCTGTTCTGGGAGGCCGGCAACAACTCGATCTCCCGCGAGCACATGCGGGAGATGCGGCTGCTCAAGCAGCGGCTGGACCCCCACGGCGGGCGTTTTATGGGCTGCCGCACCCTGAACACTGAGGAGGTCGTCAACGAGAGCGAGTATGTCGGCACGATGCTGAACCGCCACGCCGCCCGCTTTTTGTCGCAGCACGGCCCCGTCACCGAGACCGAGTACAGCCGCGAGGAGGCCCCCCGCCGCATCTGGGACGACTTCACCCCGCCGGATTTCGACTACCGCAACCGCTGGGTCGGCAAGGGCGGCAAAAAAGCCATGGGGTACGACTTCTACGATCTGACCAGTGAAGATCTCGCGCTTGAAAACGCGCGCGGCTACGCCGAGTTTTTCAACGATCGGATGGGCGGTGCCTCCGGCAAGAACTACTACAGCGCCTGTGCGGCGCTCTGCTGGACGGACTCTGCCCAGCATGGCCGCCAGTCCTACAGCGAAAACGCCCGCATGAGCGGCCGCGTCGATCCCTGCCGGATCAAAAAGCAGAGCTTTGACTATTTCCGCGTTATGCAGAGCGAGGCCCCCGCCGTCAAGATCATCGGCCACTGGAACTACCCCGCCCCCACCGCTGCCAACTATCGCTATGAAGAAAAGCGCTTTAACGGCACCTATTGGGAGGGCACCGGCGTCTGGCACACCCGCGACCCGCACCATAAGACGGTGTATGTGGTGGCAAGCTACCCTGTTGCCGCGGTCGAGCTGCTCGTCAACGGGCGCCGTGTCGGGCGGTGCGATAAGCCGCAAAACGCCTTTGTGTTCGCCTTCCCCGGCGTGGATGTGACCCAATCCGGCTGGGTCGAGGCCGTGGGCTACGGCTATGACGGCACACCCTCCGCGTCCGACCGGCTAGAAACCGCCGACAGCCCCGCCGCCCTGCGGCTGACGCTGCATACCGCACCGGGCGGCCTTGCCGCCGACGGAGCCGACATCGCCTATGTCGATATTGCCGTGCAGGACAGCGCCGGGCGGGTCTGCCCGCTCTGCGATGCGCGCATCGACTTCACATTGGACGGCCCCGCGCAGTTTTTGGGCGGCTACAACAGCGGCCGCTTTGCAGGCTACGGCCACGACGACAGCGTCATCCACCAAAACCATGTCTATGCTGAGTGCGGCACCAACCGCGTATTTCTGCGCGCGGGCACAGCGCCCGGCACCATCCGCCTGACCGCCGTGATGGGCAGCCTCCGCAATGTCATCACGCTGCAGAGCAAGCCTGCCGACCTCGCACCGCTGACAGCCGCACCGCTGCCCTGCCGCCTGCCGGACTATGCCGCCTGTGCGCCGCAGCACCGCGATGCCTTCCTCCCCATCCCGCAGGCCGATGCAGCGAAATACCAGCCGGAGGACAAGTGCTACACCAAGATCCTCGTCAACGGGCAGGAGCCGGACACCCGCGGCGTGCGCAGCGTCAACGAGAACGGCCGCGTCTGGGGCGCGGTGCTCTGCATTTTGGAGCGGCTGCAGACGGTCATCCCCAATGCCTTCCGCTATGATTGGAACGCCGCCGGGGGCTGCCTGACGCTGCACAGCGGCGGACACACCGTGACAGCGCAGGTCGGCGTCACCCACCTGCTGGTTGACGGCAAAGAAAACCTGATGGACGGCCAGCCCTATCTGACCGCCGAGGGCGCGCTGGTCATGGAGGTCAACGCCCTGATCCCCCACATCACCGCCACCCGCACCCAGTACGATGACAAGGTCAATGTACTGCGCATAGAAACCAAATAACAGCAAAGACCGCACCCGAAACGCATCGGGTGCGGTCTTTGCTGTCGGTGAGGGAAATTCCCCTCATTTCTTCTCGTTCTGGTAATCCTTGCGGTATTTGCCGGGGGTCATGCCGACCTTTTTGCTGAAAAATCGGATGAAATTCTGCACATTGGAATAGTTCAGCGTCTCGGCGATCTGCACGACCGTCATGTCGCTGGTCAGCAGCAGTTCCTTGGCCATCTCCAGCTTTTCATTGTTGGCCAGATCGCTGAAGCTGGTATCCTTCTCGGTGCGCAGCACCTTCCAGATATAACTCGGGTTATAGTTCAGCCGGTCGGCGCACTCGTTCAGCGTAATGTCGCCGCGCGTCTGCTTGATCAGCGCCAGCACATTCTTGACCAGCTCGCTGGAGCTGCTCTGGCGGAACTCAGTCAGCAGGTCCATAACAGGCACGGCCACCTCGTCCATCAGGAAATTCTGCATCTGGTCGGCGGTGTAGATCTTGCTGATCGTCTCAAACAGGTTGGCCTGCCGGTCTGCCAGCACCTGGTTGACCGAAAGCCCGGCGTTTTCCGCCACGGCCAGCATGGCCGCCACCAGCCGCTGGATGTAAAACTGCCGTTCATACCCGCGGATGTTCTTTTCCAGCATTTTGGCGGTAAAGCGCTCCAGCAGGTGGCGCACCTCCTTGGCCTTGCAGGCGGTTACGGCTGCCGTGATCTCATGCTCCAGCAGCGTATCATAGCCGTTGCGGGCGCACTGCTCGTCGGGCGGCTGGTAGTACAGCATCTGCCCGCTTGCCTCGGGGGCATCGGCCTCCGGCAGGCGCAGGGCCTCCCATGCCTCCTGCGCGGCCAGCTGCATGTGGTGCAGCTTGTGGAAGGGGCGGCTGACGCCCGCGCGGCAGCTGACCCCCAGCGCGGTGCGGATGCTGCGCGCCGCCGCCGTATATACCACGCGGCAGGCCTCGTTCAGATCAGCCTCCTCGCCGCCCACGACCAGCAGCAGGGTAAAGTTCAGCATTACGGGCTGGAACGCGCAGCGGCGCAGCAGCTCGGTGGGCATCGTCTGTATGGCGGTCAGCAGCATCGTCTCCCGCACCGGGCCGGAGGTGCCCGCCGGGGTATCCAGCGCCAGCGCGATCAGCCGATACGCGGGGCAGACTGCCAGCCCCAGCTCCTGCATCGTGTGGCCGGCGGCCTCATCGGTGACCTCGCCGCGGATCAGATTTTCCACAAAGCTCTGCTGCAGGCGGCGGTTTTGCTGCTGCATCAGGCTTTGCATCGCCTGCTTGTCCCGGGCCACCTGCTTGACACCGGCGGCCAGATAGGCAAACTCCTCCTCATCGCTGCCGGGCTGGCCGAACACACCGCTGGCCGCGTGCATCAGATCATCCACAGGGGCGTACAGCACACTGGTCGAGCGGCGGCAGATCAGCAGCACCGCCACCAGTCCCCCGGCCAGCACAAAAGCGATCAGAATCACCATGCCGGCGGTGGCCGCCAGCGTGCGCTGCGGCAGCGCCGCATAGTAGGTCAGCCCGTTCACGCCCATCTTGCCGCTGTTCAGCCGCCAGCCACCCAGCACGCAGCCGCCCTCGGCGGGGGTGTCGGCGTCCAGCAGGGCGGTCAGCGCAGCAGAGGTGCTCAGCACGGTCTTGCCGGTGAAATCCCGCGCGGCAATGCTGTAGCCGCCGGTCTGCCAGCTCTCGGTCATCTCATACAGCGGCGAAAGATCCAGCTTGACGATCAGCACCGCATAGCTGCCCGTGCGGTAGGAGCTGCTGCGCAGCACGAGCAGCTCGCCGGTCAGATCCACCGTGTTCAGCGGTGTGTCTGCCAGCGCGGGGGTGGGCTGGTCGGTGCGGTTGACCCACATCATGGCGGCATGCTGCTCCGCCCATTCGCTCAGCAGGTGGGCGACCTCATCCCGGTTGGCGGCATCAGCCAGCCGGTACATGCCGTTGTTGCTTAAAATCCACCCGCTGCGCAGGTTGATGTAGGTATACCCCTCGACATATTTATCCACCAGATTGCCGCCGCGCATGGCGGTCTGCATATCGCGCACAAGGGTGTACTCGCTGTACGGCGGCACAGTTTTTTGGCACAGGGTCTGGTAATTGTCCGCGCTGACGACCGCGCTGTAGTAGGCACGCAGGTTGCTCAGCGCAATTTCCATCTGCGTCTCGACATTCTCCCGCGCTGAGGCCAGCAGGGCATCGCTGCGCGTGACGGTCTGCCGGTAGTACACCACGCTGGACAGCACACCCAGCAGCAGCAGCGGGGCGGTGACAAGGGTCACGAGATAGACAAAAATACGGTTCTGATAAGCAGAGTATCTGCGCTTGACGCGCGTGCTGTTCTGTCTTGTCAGAGGCTTCCGCATACAAATTTTACTTCCTTTTTACTGAATTTGATTTTAACGATAGCACATTTTGCGCCGCAGTGGCAAGCCCTTTTGCGGCAAATCTTGCTGTCAATGTTACCGATTTTGTCCATCTTTGTTTGTGGAACCTGCACAAAATGGTGAAAAATCACGCCCTTCCACCGCCGCAAAGGGCGTGATTGTTTTTTACACCGCACTGCCGAAATTGTTCGCCGCATCGTCTATATTCATCCAAAAATCAAAGGATAATGATTGTTGCAGCCGGCGCGGTTTCCTCGTACAATATTGATAAGAAAATCTGTCATACCGGGGGGGGGATAGGGCTATGCCGTCTTACCGAAAATCCGCACAAGTTGATATGACCCACGGCTCCGTGCTGGGGCGCGCGGCGCTGTTTGCGCTGCCCATCTGCGCAGGCAATATTTTGCAGCTTTTGTACAGCACGGTGGACACGCTCGTCATCGGCAATTTCTGCGACACTACGGCGCTGGCATCGGTGGCGACCAGCTCCCAGCCGCTCGAAATTCTGCTCTGTGTCTTTGTGGGCATCGGCTCGGGCATCTCTATCCTCGTATCGCAAGCGGTCGGCCGCGCCGACCACGACCAGCTGCAAAAGCTCGTGCGCACCTCGGTCTGGCTGCTGTTTGCAGCGTCGCTGCCGCTGACCGTCATCGGGTTCCTGCTGGGTCCGTGGATGCTGCGGCTGATGCAGGTCCCGGCGGACGCCATGCCGGGGGCGGTGCTGTATCTGCGCATCACGATGCTGGGTATTCTGGGCAACATGGGCTATAACTTCAACGCCGGTCTTTTGCGTGGCATAGGCAACAGCTCGTCCTCGCTGCTGCTGCTGTTTATCAGCTGCGCGGCGAATGTTGTGCTGGATCTTGTGCTTACCGGCGCGCTCGGCCTTGGCATCGGCGGCGTGGCGGCAGCCACGGCGATTGCACTGTTTTTGTCGTGGATATGCAGCATTTTTTACATTCGCCGCCGCTGCACAGAGCTTGCGCTGCCTGTTTTGCCCTGCGGCTTTGATGCCGGAGCCCTGCGCCAGATTGTGCGCATCGGTCTGCCGCTGGGGCTGAACTCGGCGCTCTACTCCATCGGTCACGTCTTTTTGCAGGTGCTGTACAACCTGCAGGGGTCGGTTTTTGTGGCGGGCTGCTCGGTAGCGGGCAAGGTCGGCGGGCTGGCCAACATCACGGTCACCTCGCTGTCGCAGGCAACCTCGGTGTTTGCGGGGCAGAACCTCGGCGCACAGAGCTACAGCCGTCTGCGCAGGGGCGGCTGGCTGCTCCCGGCGGCCTCGGGGCTGCTCTCCCTCGCAGGCGGGCTGCTGATGGCGGCCTGCTGCCGCCCTCTGCTGCTGCTTTTTACGCAGGACGAGGCCGTGCTCGCCTTTGCCGTGCGCTATATCCGCGTTGTGCTGCCGTTCCAGTGGTGCTATGCAGCCTTCAACGCTATTATGAGCTTTGCCAACGGCATGGGCGAGATCCGCTATTCTACCATCGTCAACATCATTCTGCTGTGGGGTGTGCGCATCCCGGCGTCCTACCTGCTGGCGTGGCTGGGCTACGGCGGCTACGCCATGGCGGGTGTTTCGCTCAGCTTTGTTGTCGGGCTGCTGGCGATGCTGTTCTACTATAAATCCCACGCATGGGCGGACATCTGCGCCCGCGCCGAGGCACAGGAGGCCGCAAAATGAAATTTCTTGACCAACTGCAAAACCCGCCCAGAGAATTTACCGCCATCCCGTTTTGGTTTTTGAACGGCGATCTGACCGCTGAGGAGCTGCGCCGTCAGCTGGCGGACTTTGCCGCCCACGGTATTTACGGCGTGGTGCTGCACCCGCGTATGGGGCTTAGCCCCGACATCACCTATCTGGGTGAACGCTACTTTGCCCATATCCGCACGGCTGTCGAAGCCGCCGCCGCGCTGGATATGAAAATCGTTTTGTACGATGAAGGGATGTACCCCTCTGGCTCGGCCTGCGGCCTTGTGGTGAAAGACCACCCCGAACTGGCCAGCGAGGGCATCACGCTGACCCAAACCGTTTTGCCGGAGGACGAGCTGCTGGCACAGGCGGAAAGCGGCACGCTGGTCGTGCGCAAAAGCGGCGGCACGATGCGCGGGCTGCACTGGGGCGAGGATGACGGCGAGAAAAACGCCCCCAAAACCGCTGATATTCTGAACCCTGCGGCCGTCAGCCGCTTTATTGAACTGACCCACGAAGCCTACTATCGGGAACTGAAAGAGTATTTCGGAACTACGATCATCGGATTTTTCACCGATGAGCCGAGTATTCTGGGGCGCAATGTCAGCGGTATGTTCCCGTGGACGCACGGCTTTGCCGAGATTTTCCGCCGTGCGGGCGGCAACGCCGCCAACCTCACCGCCCTGTTTGACGGCAGGGAAAACGACGATACACGGCTGTATCACAAGCTGCTTTTGCAGCGCGAGGGCGAGGTCTACTACGGCACACTCTCCCGCTGGTGCAAGGCGCACGGCATCGGCCTGATGGGGCACCCCCACCAAAGCGATGATATAGAAGTAGAAAAATACTTCGCCGTGCCGGGGCAGGATCTGGTGCTGCGCTGGCTCGCCCCCGAAAAGGACGGCTTGGCGGGCATCGACTCCACGATGGCCAAGTGCAGCGCTGACGCCGCCCGGCTGATGCACCGCCGCCGCAACGCCAACGAGTGCTTTGGTGCCTGCAACAAGGACGACAACCCGTGGCAGCTTTCGGGCGGGGACATCAAGTGGTACACCGACTGGCTGGCGGTGCGCGGGGTCAACCTGTTTATCCCGCACGCCTTTTATTACAGCATCCGCGGCAAGCGCAAGGACGAGCGCCCGCCCGATGTCGGTCCCCACAGCATCTGGTGGGCGCATTACGAGGCGTGGAGCACCTACTGGCGGCGGCTGTCCTGGCTGATGACCGATATCGACCTGCACGCGGAGGTTGCCGTGCTTTGCCGCAACCGCGATCTCTGCCCCGACACCGTGCGCCCGCTGTTTGAGCGGCAGATCGGCTTTCAGTACATTCCCGAAAGCTATTTCCCTGCCTGCACGGTCGAGGACGGCGCGCTTTGGTTACACGGGCACCGCTACACCGCCGTATTGGGGGACAAGGCGCTGTTCCCGGACGCTGCGCATCCGGAGGTCTCGGCGCTCGAGCCGGACTGCCGCTGCGACCCGCCGCAGCCCATGCTGCGCTGCGCCTATTTTAATAAAGAAGGGCGCGCTTGCTGGCTGCTGGTCAACGAGGGCAACACCCCCATCAAGACCCGGCTGACCCTGCCGGTGGATGCTCCGCTTTGCCGGTACGATCTGTGGAACGACCAGCCCTGCGCCTGCCCGGCCGAGCGTACCGCCAAGGGGGCATGCCTGCCGCTGGAGCTGCCCGCGCGCGGCAGCCTGCTGCTGTTCACCTGCACTGCGCGGGAAAGCGAGGCCCTTCCCCTGCCGCCTACCTATCTGTCGCTGGCCGCACCAGCCTTTACCCTTGCGGACGAGGACGCGGCCCATCTCACCAAGACCTACCGCGCCACGCTGCAGATCACAGCAACGGAGCTGCAGACCGCCACGCCGCTGCTGACCCTGCCCGGGCAGGAGATGGCCGAGCTGACTGTCAACGGCCAGCCGGCGGGCGTCTCCTTCTGGCCACCGCACAAATTCCCGCTGGCGGGGCTTTTGACCCCCGGCGAAAATACCCTGACGCTGACCCTGACCGGCAGCCCGGCCAACCGCTACGGCAAGCACCCGGTGCCCTACGGACTGGAAAGATAAATCGTTTTTATTCAACAGGAGGTACTTTTATGTCTGTCTGTACACCCAAATCCTTTGACCTGACCGGTAAGGTCGCGCTGATCACCGGCGCATCCTACGGCATCGGCTTTGCCATTGCCACCGCAATGGCAAACTGCGGCGCCACCATCGTTTTCAACGACATCAAGCAGGAGCTGGTGGACAAGGGCCTGGCTGCCTACAAGGAGGCCGGCATCAACGCCCACGGCTATGTCTGCGATGTCACCAACGAGGATGCCGTCAATGAGATGGTCAAGAAGATCACCGAGGAAGTCGGCCACATCAATGTGCTGGTCAACAACGCCGGCATCATCAAGCGCATCCCGATGATCGAGATGACCGCTGCCCAGTTCCGTCAGGTCATCGATGTTGACCTGAACGCACCTTTCATCGTTGCCAAGGCGGTCATTCCCGATATGATCGAGCAGGGCGGCGGCAAGATCATCAACATCTGCTCCATGATGAGCGAGCTGGGCCGCGAGACGGTTTCCGCCTACGCCGCTGCCAAGGGCGGTCTGAAGATGCTGACCAAGAACATTGCCTCCGAGTACGGCAAGTACAACATCCAGTGCAACGGCATCGGACCCGGCTACATTGCCACCCCGCAGACCGCGCCCCTGCGCGAGATCCAGCCCGATGGCTCTCGTCATCCGTTCGACCAGTTCATCGTTGCCAAGACCCCCGCTGAGCGCTGGGGCGAGGCCGAGGATCTGGGCGGTCCCGCTGTGTTCCTCGCCTCTGAGGCTTCCGACTTTGTCAACGGTCTGATTCTCTACGTTGACGGCGGCATCCTGGCTTACATCGGCAAGCAGCCGGGGTAAGGTCATTACTCCGACGTTGTTCTGAGCCTTTCTGATTTTGTTTCTGGTTTAGTTGCTTCGTCCATCAGGATTTTCTATAGCCTTATGCGCTATCTTGAGAAATCCTAGTGGACTTTTTTAATAAAAAGCAGTTCATTTGTGCAGAGTGAATCAAAACTGATTCACTTTTTCGAGTCAAGATTTTTGGATGAATCTAAACTGATTCACTCTGGAGCATATACGAATTTGTATGCGCATCCGCTTTGATTCCCCCCCGCTTTGAGCGGGAACGTGTTTTGCTAGCATAGCGTTTGGATATCCACAAACGCATTTCTGGGGTGTCCCCCAGACCCCCGGCACAGTTCTTGCGTGACGATAGTGATGCAGATGACGCTAATGACGCTGTTTTGGGGATATCCCTATACCATATCCCAGATTCAGCGTCATTAGCGTCATCTGCGTCATTCTGATTTTGTGTTTCTCGTAGTATCATTGTTTTTGTTTCGAACAGTAGTAAACTGCAAGCGTCATTTCGCTATAAGCGTGACGGTGGTGACGATGGTGACGGTCTTTCTTGCATACCCCTACCCATATCCCATAAACATCGTCACTACCGTCACCATCGTCACTTAAAACAGGCAAGCCGTTTTAATCTGCGGCTTGCCTGTTTTATTTTGAGTAATGTGGCAGGTTTTTTGCCCCATTGCTTGTTAAAATGGATTTAGATATTTTGTAAAAGTGCAAGGGTTTTTAGCACAATGGGTGATATGCTGTTTTTGAAGTGTAATTTTGGCGTTTAGGCCAGTTCTTGAGAAAAAATTCTTCGCTTTACATCTCTAAACTTGCAGGAATCCTGCAAGTTATACTGTTATACTGAAATTTAATGAAAAAATTTCAGTATTTTTTCAGCGAACGTTACCTTTTGCCCTTCCCCAGTGGCTATATAGTAGAGGTGCTTTTTCAAAAATTTTGAGGACAGTTGCAAAAGTTGCGACTGCCGGTCTGTATGATATGATTTGGTATCTTTCTAAAAATTTGAACTTTTTCTAAACAGTTTAAAAAACCTCGTAATTTTCGCCGTTCTCAGCGGCTATATAGTAAAGACCTTTTTATAAATTATTTACATAGGAGGAACCCATGAACACGGAATTTCAAAATTTACCCAATATTGTCAGCCCCAAGGAAGTGCAAACTTACTTCGGCATTTCGCGCTCGACCACCTACCGCATATTCCATGACGCGAGTTTCCCGGCGTTCCACATTGGAAACCGACTGCTGGTGCGACGGGATGAACTGCAGGACTGGCTGGAGCAGCAAAAGGTCAATAAAGCCCAAAACGAGAACCCGAAGATTGTCGGGTCTGATGAATAGCTTTGTGGTCGTACCTGTGGTAGTCTTTGTGTCACGAAAGGAGACGATGCAGCGTGAAAGATACATCCAAAAAAGCCCTGCGCCGCGGGCATAACGAGGGCAACATCCGTCAGCGTACAGACGGGCGGTGGGAGGTGCGGCTATCTGCCGGAATCGACTACAAAACCGGCAAGCCCCGGCGTACATCCACCTGCTGTAACACGCGACAGGAAGCAATCGCCGTTTTACAGCAGCAAGCCCACGAAGTCCGCACACAAGGCTGGCGTGATCCGATGTCGGTGACACTGGGAGAGTGGTATGAATACTGGCTGGACACCTACATGAAAGATACCGTTAAACAGTCCACCTATGCCAGCTACCGCAGTTACTTAAACAAACACTTTTGTGTGCTGGGGAAAATCCTGCTTAAGAAGCTGGAACCACACACCTTGCAGGAATTTTACAACTACAAATTCCGCGAGGAAGGCTTATCCCCCAAGACCTTGCGCAACTACCACATGGCATTACACAAGTGCTTACAGCAAGCCGTGAAAGAGCGCCTGTTAGTGTACAATCCCTGCGATGCCGTGACCCTGCCCAGCGGAGAAAAGCCCGAAATTGTGGTCTTTACCAACGACCAGCAGCGGGCGCTGGTGCAAGCCAGCTACCGCCACCGCTACGGCGTGTTTATCCGCTTAGACTTGTGTACCGGATTACGCATGGGGGAGTTGCTGGCACTAAAGTGGGAGGACATCGACTTTTCCACCGCGCAACTTCATGTCAGGCGCACGATTAACCGCCTTGCCAAGTACGAAGCCCACGACGGCGAAAACAAAACCGAGATCGTATTCGGCACACCCAAAACCAAGAACTCCCGCCGCACGATTCCGCTGACCCGCACAATGGCAGACGAGCTTACCCGCTGGAAACAGCAGCAGGCGCAGGATAAGATTCGGGCAGGGGATAAGTACACCGACTATGGCTTCATCGTCACCAACGAGTTTGGACACTACTTCGAGCAGAAAACCTTCAAGGATTACTACGACCGCCTGTTGAAGGATGCTGATATCGGGCACTTTACCTTCCACGCCCTGCGCCACACCTTCGCCACCCGTGCGCTGGAGCGCGGCATGGACTACAAGACCCTGTCAGCCATCCTCGGTCACTACTCGGTGGCGTTCACAATGGACACCTACGTTCACAGCATGGACGAGCACAAACGGCGCGAGATGGACAAGATGGACGATATGTTCGGGATGCAGTACAGTATCTCCGTTGAGAACCGGCCTTATCCTGTGCTTTGTACATTCTCGGCAGACGGCTGCACTACCCATGTTCCCGACTTCCCCAAAATCACCGCACAAGCGCCAACACTAGACGCCGCCCTGCTGGAGGTCAAACAGCAAATCCAAAAAGCCCTGCGCCAGTACAAGAATCCACCTATTCCTACCAAACAGGAACAAATCGTAGTGCCAACCAACAGCGTGTTGGTACTCGTCAAGGCAGGTTGACCGCACCGACCGATCCTATTTTTACCTGTCAACTCCGCAAAATTTATCCACAAAAAGCGCCCGGGCGGTTGAAAAGTTCAGCCGCCCGGGCGCAGTCACTTTGCCGTTTTGGGGTCATTTTGGGGTCAAAGTTACCAGATTGTTACCACTTTTGCCATAAAGTAGAAAAAAGCTCGTTGAAACTTGTCGTTTCAACGAGCTTTTGTTGGTTGCGGAGACAGGACTTGAACCTGCGACCTCCGGGTTATGAGCCCGACGAGCTACCATCTGCTCTACTCCGCGATATATGACACACACGCTGTTTCGCGGTGCCTGATTATAATACCACAGCACGGCGTGTGTGTCAATAGGTTTTGCTAAAAAAGTTTATGCAATTTCTTCCGGGAGTTCACCCGGCTGTCTGCATTTGTATCAGACAATGCCCTGGCTCATCATGGCGGAGGCGATCTTCTCGAAACCGGCGATGTTAGCACCGGCGACCAGGTTACCCTTCATGCCGTACTTTTCGGCAGTGGCGGCAGCGGTCTTATAGATGTTGACCATGATGTTGTGCAGGCGCTCATCTACTTCCTCGAAAGTCCAGGACAGGCGCAGGCTGTTCTGGCTCATTTCCAGGCCGGAGGTAGCAACGCCGCCGGCGTTGGATGCCTTAGCCGGGGCAAACAGGATGCCGTTCTGCTGCAGGTAAGCGATGGCATCAGGGGTGGAAGGCATGTTGGCGCCCTCGGCTACGCAGTAGCAGCCATTGGCAACCAGAGCCTTAGCACCGTCCAGGCGCAGCTCGTTCTGGGTGGCGCAGGGCAGGGCGATGTCGCAGGGGACGGTCCAGATGCCCTGGCTGCCCTCGACGTACTTAGCGGTGGGGACATAGTCCAAGTAGGTCTTGATGCGGGCGCGCTTGACCTCTTTGATCTCCTTGATGACCTTATAGTCAATGCCGTTCTCGTCCACGATGTAGCCGTTGGAGTCGGACATGGCGATGACCTTGCCGCCCAGCTGGGTGGCCTTCTGGTTGGCGTAGGTGGCCACATTGCCGGAGCCGGAGATCACAACGCGCTGGCCCTCAAAGCTCTTGCCGGCGTCGGCCAGCATCTCCTTGGTGAAGTAGCACAGGCCGTAGCCGGTAGCCTCGGTACGGGCGAGAGAACCGCCGAAGGGGATGCCCTTACCGGTCAGCACGCCGGTGTACTCGTTCTGCAGGCGCTTGTACTGGCCAAACAGGTAGCCGACCTCACGGCCGCCAACGCCAATATCACCGGCGGGCACGTCGGTGTCGGGGCCGATGTGGCGGTACAGCTCGGTCATAAAGCTCTGGCAGAAACGCATGACCTCGGCATCAGACTTGCCGTGGGGGTCAAAGTCAGCGCCGCCTTTGCCGCCGCCCATGGGCAGGCCGGTCAGGCTGTTCTTGAAGCACTGCTCAAAGCCCAGGAACTTCAGGATAGACAGGTTGACAGAGGGGTGGAAACGCAGGCCGCCTTTGTAGGGACCGATGGCAGAGTTGAACTGCACACGGTAGCCGCGGTTGACCTGGACCTTGCCAGCGTCATCGACCCAGGGCACACGGAACATGATGATGCGCTCGGGCTCGACAAGGCGCTCGATCAGGCCGGCCTTCTCGTACTCGGGGTGGGCAGCCACAACGGGCTCCAGGCTCTCGAGGACTTCCTCAACAGCCTGCAGAAACTCCTTCTGCTCGGGGTTGCGCTTTGCAAGGCCCTCATATACGCCCTGCAGGTAAGCATTCTGAATTGCCATAAAACGACACTCCTTTATATAATTTCAAACACCGCCTTCATGTTACCACCATAAAAGCAATTTTTCAAGTAGTTTTGGCTTACTTTTCAAAATTTTGTTTGCGGCAGGCGTGCCGGTGTTCTTGTCTTGTGGACAAATCGGCGTTTTTGCGCATAATTATACAACCGTTCATTCTGTCGCATACATCGTGACCCACGCGGCGGGCTGCCCGTCGGCCAAAAAGTCTGCCGGGTCCCAGAGGGCGTAGAGGCTGTACTGCGGGTCATAGCTGTCGCGGGGGTTGGCGGTTGTCAGCCATTGGCCCGACGCGGTGCAGGCCAGCAGCAGCGCGGGGCGGCGCACGCCCTCCGCCGTGACCGCGGGGGCCGGGAGGACGTCGCCGGTCTCCATGTCCAGCAGGCAGTCCGCGTAGGCGTCCCCGACGTTCAGCACGCGGAGATACCGCTGCGGCACGCCCGCAAACGCCGGGCTGAAGGGTTCGCACACGTCGATGCCGTAGGTGTCAAACGGGATGGTCTCGAGCAGCGTTTTCTCGGTGCCGTCGGCGGTGTCAAAGTACAGCAGGGCGGCCTTCTGGCCGGGGGTGTCGGCATTGCGGAAATTGCCGGTGTAGTAGATTCTGCCGTCGTAATAGTTGTGGAAATAGCCGTCCGCGTAGGGGCGCGTGCAGATTTTCTCCCGCGCGCCGGTGGCGGGGTCGAGCCAGGCGTAGACGTAGACGGCGTGCGCCAAAATGGCTTTTTCCTGCTCGGTGCTGCCGAAATTGGGGAACGGCTCGTTCGCCTCGATGCGGATCGTCAGGAAGCGGCTGCCCTCGCAGGCGATGATCTTCTCGTCGGCCAGCATCGGGATGGTCTGCACCGTGTCATTTTGCCAGTCCCAGCGGTAGAGGGTGCCGGGCTGATGACTGGCGGCGAGGGGGCAGCCGTACAGGGCGTACTCGTCGCACCATTGCAGCTGCATGTGGTGTGGCAGGGCATCGGGCACCGCGGCCACGGGCGTTTTGCCGGCGGCGGGGTCGATGCGGTAAATCTGCGTTGGGGCGACGTTTGTCAGCTCGCCGGGATAGGTGTAGACCGTGCCGTCCACGGCCATGACGCCGACGCAGAAGTCGCTGGCCAGGTAGGCCGGGCAGGCGTCAGAGTCGTGGGTGCAGCCGGGAATATCGCAGTAGACGGACTGGGTCAGGGCCGCATAGTCGGTTTTGAGGACGAGGGCCTCGGGGGTCATATTGCTGGCGTCCCGGAGCTCATAGAGCGCGTCGCCGGTGTTCCAGACGGGGCCGCTGTTTTGGTTCTGAGGGAGGGTGAGAAGATGGCCGACGGGGAATTTGGGGGTAAGCGGCGGGGCGGAGGTTTCGGCGGCGGGCTGTGATGGGGAGGACGCTGCGGCGTCAGGTTGTGCCGGGGAGGACGCTGCGGCGGCGGGGGAGGTTGTGGCGTCGGCGGATTGTGCCGGTACGGCGGACGCGCAGGCGGTGAGCAGGAGGGCAGCGGTCAGGATGAGCGGAAGTGTGCGGTTCATGTGTGGGGGCCTCCTTTTTAAGTAGTGTAGAGATGAGTGGGATTATTACGCGGTAGGGGCCGGGCATGCCCGGCCCGCAGGTTTGCGTGGGCGGATGTTTGCGGGTGGCTGCCCGGGGGATGGCCGTTGGCGCAAGGCTTCGCGGGGGCGTCGGGGACGCCGCCCCCTACGGCTTGCCCGGGAATGGGCGGCAGCGGAAGCCTGCCCCTCATCCGGCCCTGCGGGGCCACCTTCCCCCAAGGGGGAAGGCAAGGGCTGCAGGGGAGGGATTCATCCCTCCCGGGGTGTTGGCGGCGGCGCAAGGTCGCGGCGGGGTGGGGGCACCCCGCCCTACGGATGGGGATATGGAAACGCCCGCGGGGTTTACGCGGGCAGCCGTTCCCGAGCCGCCGCACGGTAGGGGCCGGGCATGCCCGGCCCGGGGGTTGGCGTGAGCACCCGTCAATGGTTCGGTCCGTAGGGAGGGGTCTTGACCCCTCCGCGGGTGACTGTCCGGGGGATGGGTGTTGGCGCAAGGTTTCGCGGGGCGTCGGGGACGCCGCCCCCTACGAGTTGCCCGGGAACGGGTGGCAGCGGAAGCCTGCCCCTCATCCGGCCCTGCGGGGCCACCTTCCCCCAAGGGGGAAGGCAAGGGTTGCAGGGGAGGGATTCATCCCTCCCGGGGTGTTGGCGGCGGCGGAAGGTCGCGGCGGGGTGGGGGCACCCCGCCCTACGTATGGGGGGATATGGAAACGCCTGCGGGGTTTACGCGGGCACCCGTTCCCGGGCCGCCGCACGGTAGGGGCCGGGCATGCCCGGCCCGGGGGTTGGCGTGAGCACCCGTCAATGGTTCGGTCCGTAGGGAGGGGTCTTGACCCCTCCGCGGGTGACTGTCCGGGGGATGGGTGTTGGCGCAAGGTTTCGCGGGGCGTCGGGGACGCCGCCCCCTACGAGTTGCCCGGGAACGGGTGGCAGCGGAAGCCTGCCCCTCATCCGGCCCTGCGGGGCCACCTTCCCCCAAGGGGGAAGGCAAGGGTTGTTGTTGGCGGCGACGGGAGGTCGCGGCGGGGTGGGGGCACCCCGCCCTACGGATGGGGGATATGGAAACGCTGTGGGGTTTACGCGGGCACCCGTTCCCGGGCCGCCGCACGGTAGGGGCCGGGCATGCCCGGCCCGGGGGTTGGCGTGAGCACCCGTCAATGGTTCGGTCCGTAGGGAGGGGTCTTGACCCCTCCGCGGGTGACTGTCCGGGGGATGGGTGTTGGCGCAAGGTTTCGCGGGGCGTCGGGGACGCCGCCCCCTACGAGTTGCCCGGGAACGGGTGGCAGCGGAAGCCTGCCCCTCATCCGGCCCTGCGGGGCCACCTTCCCCCAAGGGGGAAGGCAAGGGTTGCAGGGGAGGGATTCATCCCTCCCGGGGTATTGGCGGCAGCGGGAGGTCGCGGCGGGGTGGGGGCACCCCGCCCTACGGATGGGGATATGGAAACGCTGTGGGGTTTACACGGGCAGCCGTTCCCGGGGCGTCGCGCGGTAGGGGCCGGGCATGCCCGGCCCGGGAGTTAGCGTGAGCAGGCGCTCCCGTTTTACCACCTCACCCTGCCCACATCTCCACCGGCGTATAGTCGGTGCTGCCGTCGGCAAAATCGTCGGGGGCGATCAACCCATAGGCCACATACTCGTTTTCGTCGTTGGATTCGGTCCAGAAGAGCCAGCGGCCATCGGCGGTCTGGGCCAGAAGGGACGGGGGTATGTTGTAGGCGTAATTTTTCAGCCGCTGGGTGATGGGCACCAGCTCGCGGGTGGCGGCGTTCATCAAATAACAGCGGTTGCCGCCCACCGCGCCGTCGGTGCCGTACAGCCAGAGCCAGTCCTCGGCCCGGCTGCCCCGGGCGGGCAGGACGTTCGTATAGGTGTCCTGATAATCCCACAGGTTGCCGGTCGGGGGCGCGTCCCACACCGTGGCGGTGCTGCCGTCGGCGGGGTCATACTCCTGCAAGGCACCGCGGTTGTAGCCGCCGCCCTGCAGGGCCTCGCGCTCCTCAAAGTAGAGCTTGCCGTTGTGGGTGCCCAGATACCCGGAAAGCCGCTCATCCGCGATGTTGTAGGGGCGCTCGATCAGCTTGCGGCGCTCGCCGGTGCGGGGGTCGTAGCGGTCAAATTCAACGGTGGCGCTCTGCACGGCGGCCCGGAACTGCTCAAAGTCGTCGGGCAGGGGCGCGTCGGTCACATAGCGCACCGTCAGCAGCGCGCCGTCGTAGCAGGTCACAAAGTACTCTGTGGGCTCCAGCGGCACAGACTGCAGTTCACCGGTGGTCAGGTCGATGCGGACGGCCTTTGTGTTCTGGCCGTTGTTGCCGGAGGTCATCACCCCGTACAGGGCCGCGTCGTCACAAAAATCAAACACGTAATCCACACTCTCGGCGGGCAGGTCGATGCAGGTCTTGCCGTCGTCGGTCAGCCTGTACACCTGCGGCGCGGCGCTTTGCTGCTGCCACAGGCCGTAGTAGTGGGCCTCCAGCTCCTCGGGCGTGAGGTCGGTGCTGTCCAGCCGGGGCGTGAGGTATTCTTCGCGGTACTCCTCCCAGGTTTGATCCGTGTGGAATAGCGTCGCGTTGAGCACATAGACCGCGCCGTCCGCCACAAAGGGGCAGTAGTAGCGGTACTGCCCCGGGAACCAGGCCGGGCAGTCGGCGCTGTCGTGGGTGCAGCCGAGCACGGTGCAGACGACGGTCTGTGCGGCGGTGGCGTAGTCGGTTTTGAGCAGCAGGCCGCCGTGGTTGCGGTAGACCATTTCATAGTAGGCGTCGCCGCTGTTGAAGCTGCTGTCGTGGCGGTTCAGCCAGGCGAAGTCCCCGGCGGCGGGGGTCGGGGTGGCGGTAGCGGTGGGTTCGGGCGTGGGGGTGGTCAGGGGTGCCGTATCCGTGGCGGACGCGCAGGCGGTGAGCAGAAGCGCGGCGAGGGGAATGGCGGCAAGATGGCGGTTGCGCATGGTGGGAGCCTCCTTTTTAAGTAGTGTAGAGATGAGTGGGATTATTACGCGGTAGGGGCCGGGCATGCCCGGCCCGGGGGGTTGCGTAGGCAGGCGTCAATGGTTCGGGCCTGTAGGGAGGGGTCTTGACCCCTCCGCGGGTGGCTGCCCGGGGGATGGCCGTTGGCGGGAGGTCTCGCGGGGCGTCGGGGACGCCGCCCCCTACGGTTTGCCCGGGAATGGACGGCAGCGGGAGGCCGCGGCGGGGTGGGGGCACCCCGCCCTACGGATGGGGATATGGAAACACTGTAGGGTTGACACGGGCAGCCGTTCCCGGGCCGCCGCGCGGTAGGGGCCGGGCATGCCCGGCCCGGGGGTTTGCGTAGGCAGGCGTCAATGGTTCGGTCCGTAGGGAGGGGTCTTGACCCCTCCGCGGGTGTTGGCGGCAGCGGGAGTCTCCGCGGGTGGTAACCCGGGGAAGGACGTTGGCGCAAGCCTCCGCGGGGCGTCGGGGACGCCGCCCCCTACGGTTTGCCCGGGAATGGGCGGCAGCGGGAGCCTGCCCCTCATCTGGCCCTGCGGGGCCACCTTCCCCCAAGGGGGAAGGCAAGGGCTGTATGGCGGCGGCGGGAGCCGCCCCCTACCCCGGCAGCTGGTCCTCGGTGCGGAGCTGGAGGGTCAGGCTGTAGTACCAGCGGTCTGACGAAACCGGCGCAGTACCGACATAATCTTGGTAGGTGTAGGGGTGGGTCGAGGCGGTGATGAGCGCACCGCCGTTCGTGCTGTAGAGGGCGCAGCCGTAGGGGCTGTCGGCGGGGGCGGCCCAGTCGCCGAGGCTTTCCAGTCCGGCCTGGGCGGCAAAGCTGCGCAGGGCGGTCTCGGTGGGCAGCGGGGTGTTTTCCGCGTCGGTCCCGGCCATCGAGAGCCATGCCTCGACCACCGTGCCGGTGCGGCTGTCCATAGTAACGCTGTAGCGCGTAAAAAGTGCATTGTCCGTCATGCCGAACCGCCGCACCGTCACAAAGCCGAGGCTGTCGGTGACGCAGTAGGTCGCGTCCAGCGAGTAATATTTGCCGTCCCAGTCGGTGTAGCTTTCGCCGGTCTCAGCCGTGTCCAGCGCCTCGGCAGCCCAGGCGGCGGGCACGGCGCCGGTTTCGGCCAGCTGGCGCAGGGCGTTCTCGGCGGCTTCGGCGGCGGCGGAATCCGCATACTGCATGGATTGCAGGCTGGCGGACGCACCTATGTACATTTTCGGGGCTGTCAGAACCTCGGCGGGGCGCTGTTCCCGCTCGCTCTCGGCGTTCCGGCTGCGGGCGGCCAGTTGGCGCAGGATATAATAATCGTCCGCCGTGGGCGTCGGGGCAACGTAGGGGTCGGCCACGGTCTCGACGCGGCCAAGGCTGGCGGCGTCGGCTGCGGCCAGAAACACCGCGGGCGCGGCGGCGCAGCCCAGCACGGCCACGGTGCAAAGTGCGGCGGTCAGCCGCGGATAGTTCCAAAGGCTCACGGTGCATCCTCCTTCCAGACGGGCAGCGTCACACTGACCCGGGTGCCCCTGCCGGGTTCGCTTTCGATGCGCAGCGCACTGCCGTGGGCGGCGGCAATGCGCTGGCAGAGCGCCAGCCCCAGGCCGCTGCCGCCCTGACGGCGGGCGCGGGATTTATCGACCATGTAGAACGGCTCGGTCACGCGGGGGATCAGCTCGGGCGGGATGCCGCAGCCGCGGTCCGCCACGGTCAGCGTGACGGCGTCCCCGGCCTGCGCGCAGAGCACCAGCACCGGCGCACCGGGCGCACTGGCCTTGGCGGCGTTCTGCACCAGATTGCAGAGCAGATCCAGCAGCAGGTCGGCGTCTCCGCGCACGGTAGGCGCGGCGGCGGGCGTGCGCAGGCTAACGTCCGGGCAAGCCGCGTGCAGCCGCGGCCAGAGCGCGGGCAGCGGCACGGCGGTCAGTTCAACGCCCTCCTCATTCAGGCCCAGCAGGGCCAGCAGCTTGCGGCTCAGCGCCTCGAGCCGCCGCCCCTCGTGTACGATGGCCGCGGCGGCCTCGCGCTGCTCGTCGGGGTCGGTCTGCATGGTGTGGAGCATGTCCGCATAGCCGATGATGCTGGTCATCGGGGTTTTCAGCTCATGGGTGAACGCGCCGACGAAGTCCTCCCGCCGCTGGACGTCGGCCTCGAGGTCGGCGATCTTTTCCTGCACAGCATCGGCCATTTTGTCAAAGCTGCGGCTCAGCGCCTCGATCTCATCGCCGGTGTGCAGGTCGGTGCGGCGGGCGTAGTCCCCGGCTGCGATCTGCGCCCCGGCGTCGGTCAGGACGGCCAGCGGGCGGGTCAGGCGGCGGGCCAGCAGCGCCGTGACGGCGGACGCCGCGGCCAGTACGGCGGCCTCCAGCAGCAAAAAGCGCATCAGGGCGGCGTTTCTGTCCCGGTAAAGGCCGGTCAGGTCGTAGGCTGTGACGAGCCGCAGCCCGCCCTGCAGGTCGCTGGCGTAGACGGCGTAAATGGAATTTTCGGTCCTGACGGTCACGGTGGCGGCGTCGCCAAGGGGGAGGCTTTGCAGCCCTTCCAGCGTGGCGCAGACGAGGGTGTCGCCCCGCCAAAGCGCCGCGGGGACATTCTGTGCCGTCACGCGGGCCGTGAGCGCGGCATCCCCGGTGGATATGCCGCGGCGCTGCAGGTCGAGGATCTCGGTTTGCAGCAGCGTACACGCCTGGGCGTGGGCGGCGGCGTTGGCGGCGGCCATGCGGCTGCGCTGCACGGAGAAATCGCTGTACAGCAGCACGCACCCGCCCACACCGAACGACGCGGCCAGGACGAGGATCAGCAGGCAGAGCAGTTTTTGGAAGTATCGCATGAGAGAGCTCCTTTGGTGGGGGCGGGGTGTTGGTTGGCCGGGGACGGGGTGTGACGGGAGGTTACGGCGGGGTGGAGGCACCCCGCCCTACGGATGGGTGGAAGGTTTGCGGCAAATGGTGCAGGGGGCGGCGTCCTCGACGCCCCGCGGAGGGGTCAAGACCCCTCCCTACGATGCAAAAGATAAAGGGGCGGCAATGGCAAGGCTGCGGGCCGGGCATGCCCGGCCCCTACAGAGCTGCTGTGAAAATTTACGCACGAGAGGGGCAAGGGAGGGCGGCAGCCCTCCCCCTTTCCCGTTGACGGGTTGCCGCGGTAGGTTGCGGGCGGCATATATGCCGCCCCTACAGAGCTGCCGTTCACCCCTGCGGGGGTTCGGGGGAACCCCCGACTCAAAGGTGGAGGAAGGGGCGGGGGCGTTAAGAACGAAAAGTAATACTGCTTTCGTTTAGCCCCCGCCCCTTCCGACTTCCTCTTTGGGGGTCTTGGGGGCGTGCAGCCCCCAAGTCGCGGGTCCGCTGCGTCGAAACAGCGGCAGTTTTCTTTGGTTCTTTCTTTTGCTGCCAAAAGAAAGAACAACCTCCCGGGAGACTGCCGTTCCCGGTTCAATCTTCCTTCTTCAACCGATACCCGATCTTGTACACCGTCTCGATCTTGTCCATCCAGCCGAGCTTTTTGCGCAGACGGGCAATGTGGGTGTCAACGGTGCGCAGACTTTCGGTGTCGGGGATGCCGCCCCAGACGCGCTCATACATCACGTCGCGGTAGAGCGCCGCGCCGCGGTTGCGCATCAAAAGCTCCAATAAATCGTATTCCAGGCGGCGCAGCTCCACAGGCTCACCGTTCTGGCGGGCGGTGTGGTTGACCGTGTCCAGCACCACGTCGTAGGCGCACAGCTCCCGCCCGCCGCGCCCGGTGCGGCGCAAAACCGTCTCCATCCGGGCAACAAGCTCCTCCGCCGCGAACGGCTTGGTTATGTAATCGTCCGCGCCCAGGCGCAGCCCCTGCACGCGGTCCTTCACCGCGCTTTTGGCCGTGATAAAGATGACCGGCACGCCCTGGGGCCGCAGACATTCCAACAGTGCATAACCGTCCAGGCCGGGCAGCATAATATCCAAAAGCGCCATATCAAAATTGGTGGTTTCGATGAGATCCGCCGCCGTCCGGCCATCCTCGGCCAACGTGCAGCGGTATCCGGCGCGGGTCAGCGTCATCTCGATCAGCCGCGCGATCAGGTGCTCATCCTCCACGATCAGTATGTTGTTCATCCGCGTTTCCTCCCTGTTTGGGGGTATTGTAACCCCGTGTTGTTACAAGGTTGTGTCCTCACAGCTATAATTTTACACTTTTTTATTTTATTTTCCACCCGCGTCGTGGTATAATGTTGAAAACTGCTTTGTCAAAGGAGAATTTTCCCATGTACGCTACCGTTCAAGAGCTTGTGGACGCGCTGACGCTGGAAGAAAAGGCCGGTCTTTGCACCGGCGCGGCGGTCCCGCGGCTGGGCCTTCCGGTGCTGCGGGTCAACGGCCTGCACAGTCAGGAATCTGCCGGGGGCGTCTGCTTTCCGTCGGCGTGCGCGGCGGCAGCGTCGTTTGACCCGGAGGCGGCCCGCCGCATGGGCGCGGCGCTCGGGCGGGAGGCGCGCAGCGGCGGCGCACAGCTGCTGGACGTGCCGGACGTGAACCTGAAGCGCGGCCCGTTGAGCGGACGCAGCGCCGACACCTGGGCCGAGGACCCCTGCCTGACGGGGGCGCTGGCCGCGGCGTTCCTGCAAGGCGTGCAGAGCGCGGGTGTGGGTGGCTGCGCGGGGCGGCTGGCCGTGGTCAACCAGGAGACAGACCGCCGGACGCTGAACCGCCGTGTTGACGAGCGCACGCTGCAGGAGCTTTACCTGCCCGCGTTTGAGACTGCCGTGCGGGACGGGCAGCCCCGGGCCGTTGTGTGCAGCGCGGGGCTGCTGAACGGCACCCGCATCTGCGAGGACACGGCTCTGCTGACCGACACGCTGCGCGGCGCGTGGGGCTTTTCCGGTGCGGTGCTGGCGGAGCCGGGCGCGGTGCAGGACCCGGCCCGGACGCTGGCCGCGGGCGTGGACTTTGCCCCTGCGGACGCGGGGCGGCTTGTGGATGCCGTGCAGTCCGGCGCACTGGACGAGTCCGTTTTAAACCGCGCTGCATCGAACATTATACGCACTCTTTTGGCCGCATCGACCCAGCCGTCCCCCGCGGACCGCACCGCAGACCGCAGTCTGGCTGTCGAGCTGGCCAAGCAGAGCGGTGTGCTCCTGCGCAATCTGGGCGCACTGCCGCTGCACAAGGGGCAGAAGGTAGCCTACATCGGTGCCTTCGCCGACCACCCGCGCTATTCCGTCGGTCATCCCCGTGCGCCGCAGGTCACAAGTGCCATCGACGCTGCGGTCCTGCATGACCGCAAGATCCATTATATCGAGGGCTTCCCCGCGGACCGCGACCAGCGCGACGAGGCGGAGTTCCTGCGTGCCGTGACCGCCGCCGAAGCTGCGGACGCCGCGGTCATCTTTGCCGGTCTGCCCGAATGCGCCGAGCTGACCGCCGCGGACCGGCGACACATGCGCCTGCCCGAATGCCAGAACAACCTGATTGCCCGCGTGGCCGCCGTGCAGAAGAACACCGTCGTGGTGCTGCACACCTCCGGCCCGGTGGAGTGCCCCTGGGCGGACGATGTATCGTCGGTTTTGTGCATGTATCTGGCGGGCGAGGGTCTGGGCGAGGCCACGGACGCCCTGCTGTGGGGCGACGCCGACCCCTGCGGGCGTCTGCCCGAGACCTGGCCCCTGCGGCTGGAGGACACGCCCTGCTATCTGGATTTCCCGGGTGACGGCGTGACCGCCGACTACCGCGAGGGCGTCTACGTGGGCTACCGCTGGTATGACGCCCGCAAAATGCCGGTGCGCTGGCCGTTCGGCCACGGGCTGAGCTACACGGGCTACGTCTACCGCGGCGCGGCGCTGGACGCCGACACGCTGACGCCGGGCGGCACCGTGAACGCGCGGGTGACGGTGAAAAACAGTGGCGCGATGCGCGGAGCCGAGGTCGTGCAGCTCTATGTGGCCGATGCCACGGGTGCGCCGGTGCCGGGCGGGCGGGTGCCCCAGGCGCTGCGCAGGTTTGCGAAGATCGACCTGCAGCCCGGCGAGGAGCGGGAGGTCGTCTTTACGCTGACGCCGCAGGATATAAGCCGTTACAGCCCCGAGCTGCACGCCTGGTGCGCCGCGCCGGGCCGGTACGAAATACGCATCGGGCATTCGAGCCGGGACATCCGCGCGGTGCTGGCCTTACAGTATACGGACGCAAAAATTTAACCTTATTATAAAAGGAGATGCAACTATGTCTATCAAGATCACCGAACAGAATTTTGACACCGAGGTTTTGCAGAGCGCCATGCCCGTCGTGGTGGATTTCTGGGCCGACTGGTGCGGCCCCTGCAAGATGATGGGCCCCGTGCTGGAGGAGCTCGCCGCGGCGCATCCCACCGTCAAGGTCGGCAAGCTGAACACCGACGAGAACCTGAAGCTGGCCATGGCCCGCAAAATCGACGCCATCCCGGCGCTGCTGCTTTTCAGGAACGGTCAGGAGGTCAGCCGGTCCGTCGGCTACAAGCCCGCCGCCGAGCTGGAGGCGTGGCTGCGGGAAAACGGGGCGATTTGATTTACGGGGGTTTTGTTCCTTCTTTACAAAGAAGGAACCGAAGAAATTCCAATAAAATATACGCAAAAAGCGCTGCTGTCGGAGAGTGACAGCAGCGCTTTTTTGGCTATGGCGTTGTCGGGGTTTTGGGACGAGTGCTCATCTGTATTACAGCCGTAGGGCGGCATGCCCCCATGCCGCCGAAGGTCCGCGTGGCCGCCTGTTTAACGGGTTGCCGCGCAAGCTCGGCGGAGGGGTCAAGACCCCTCCCTACGGACTAACGTTCACGGGTGCTTTGTAGGGAGCGGTCTTGACCGCTCCGTGCCCGTGTACGGTAACCGCGCGTTTACGGGCAGCCACCGGGCCGGGCATGCCCGGCCCCTACCGCGCGGCTTTGGGGCAGATGTTACCTGTATTACAGCCGCAGGGCGGCACGCTTACCCCATCGCCTCCGCAATTTCCGCGTCCGTCAGGGTCTTGCGGACCGGCTGCGGCTCCCCGTCACCTTCGTGCAGGACCATCACCCAGTACTCCAGATCCAGCCATTGGCCGAACTTGTACCCGGTGCGCTTCTCCGTCGCCATCTTTTTGAAGCCCATCGCGCGGTGGAAATCGTTGCTCTGGCGGTTATTCCCGGCCACAAGGGCAAAGGCGTTGTAATAGCCCTGCGCCTTCAAAAGCGCCAGCAGCGCGCGGTACAGCCGCCCGCCGACACCCTGACCGACGCAGTCGGGCGCACAGTAGACCGTCGTCTCGACATCCCACGAGTACGCCTCGCGCTCATGCCACAGGTGCGCACAGGCAAAGCCCTGCAGCCGCCCGTCGGCGCTCTCGGCCAGGATAAACGGCGCGTTCTCCCGCACATGGGCAATGTTCGCGCGGTATTCCTCCACGGTGGACGGCGCGTACTGGAAGGTCTGCGTGCCGTGGCGCACGTACCAGTTGTACAGCGCACAGACCGCGGCGGCATCGTCCGGCGTGGCCATCCGCAGGGTAATTTTGTTGTCGGCGGTCCACCGGGCGGCCAGGGCCTCTTTGTCGGCCTTCGGCAGCTTTTTCAGCGCTGCTTCGCGCTTTAATGCTGCGCTTTTATCGGCGCATTTCTCTGCGTAGGCCAGGCGCACGGCATCCCTGCCATGGCTTTTTGTGTACCTGGCCCCGCCCTTGCCGCTGCGGTGGGCCTTTAAGCGGCGGGCCAGATCGTTCGTCCAGCCGCCGTACAGGCTGCCGTCCGGGCAGCGCAGCAGGTAGGCCCAGGCGGGCGCGGGGGTCGGCTCCTGCGCCTCGGCGGGGCTGGGGGACGGGCCAAAGCGAATCGGTTCGGCTTCGCTCATTCCTCGCTGACCTTCTTCCCCGCGGCGCGCAGCGTGCGGCGGCATGCCTCGATGGCCGTCGCCTTGTCATCGGCGGTGATCAGGAACCGGCTGGGGTGGCAGAACCGCAGGCCCAGGCCGCTGACCTCGCGCAGCTTGTCCTCGGGCTTGCCGGCCCAGGCCACCGGGAACGGCTGCTTGCTGCGCTTGGTGCGGTGGTCGTTGACGCACTGCGCACTGTAGCCGCCGCGCTGGCTGGGGTAGACGACAAAGATCGCGTCGGTCTTGTACAGGCCGTTTTTCCACGGCATATAGGCGGGCAGCACGACGATGCCGTCCTTCATGCTGGCGTAAGCGCGGCGGACCGTGTCGTCGGCGCGGTTCACGGCGTTGGCGGCGGCGATCTCGTTCTCAAGGATCTGCTTTGCCACGGGCACGGCACGCCAGAAGCACACGTCGGGGTCATCCTTCGAGTCCCACAGCGGGTTGAAGCTGCCGATGGCGTCGGCCAGCGAGTTCTGCTCGCCGGTGTTGTCGTTCAGATCCAACGGCTGGATGAAGTTTTCGTCCAGCAGGCGGGCCTGATGCTCGCCCACGAGCTGTGCGCCGAGCAGCCGCCACAGCAGGCCGAACGCGGCGTAGGGCACGCCGTTGGGGCGGCACTCCCGCGGCTCGGAGTGGTGGTCGAACATACCGCCGCCGACGTCGTAGACGATGCCGTCGAAGTCATCCGGCACAACGAAGCCCCGCGTCACCTGAATGTCAGGGCGCAGGATTTGTAAAAGGGCGGTGGAAAAAACATCGTCCGCATGGAATTTTCCGCCGTGGGTAAAGCCTTTTGCAGGGATTTTCATAGTATACTCCTCGCGTAAATCTATGGTGTGCCGCGGTGGCCGGAGACCGGCCGCCCTACGGGGTGTCGTGTTATGCTTTGCACTGGGGTAGGGGCCGGGCATGCCCGGCCCTTACCGCGCTGTCATGTTTGCATCGTAGGGAGGGGTCTTGACCCCTCCGGGCACCTTGCGGCAGCCGCACGGTTCCGCGGAGCGGTCAAGACCGCTCCCTACAAGCTATGTTTCAAAGGGATTCCGTGTGGTACGCCTCCCCGCCCAGCTCCTTCCAGATAAACACGCCGTTTTCCAGCGTCATATAGCTGTGGGGGGTGCCTGCCTTGGGGATGGAGACCGAGCCGGGGTTGAGATACAGATTATCCGTCCCGAACACCTCCCAGGCGGGGATGTGCGTGTGGCCGTGCAGCAGGATGTCCCCGGGCTGCAGCGGCGGCAGGTGGGCCGTGTTGTACACATGGCCGTGGGTCGCGTAGAGCAGGCGGCTGCCCGCCGTGAAGACCGCGTAGTCGGCCAGCACCGGAAATTCCAGCACCATCTGATCCACCTCGGTGTCGCAGTTGCCGCGCACGCAGAAAATCTGATTTTTCCGCGCGTTCAGCAGGGCGATGACCTCCTTAGGCGCATAGTCGGGCGGCAGGTCGTTGCGCGGGCCGTGGTAGAGCAGGTCGCCCAACAGCAGCAGGCGGTCTGCGCCCTCGCGGTCCCAGGCGGCCAGCAGGTCGCGGCAATAGCCCGCCGCGCCGTGAATATCCGATGCGATCAGCAGCTTCATAGCGTTCTCCTTTTATACCGTCACATCGCCGACGATCATCCGCCCGTCGGTGCCGATGGCGTAGACTGTGTACTTGCGCGGGGTGTCGCCGTGCTCAAGCAGGATACCGCCCTGCGTCGGCTCCACATAGCTGAACTGCCGGTGGGCCGTGGTGGCGTGGGGGTGCTCATCGGGCAGGCTGTAGGCCAGAACGCCGCCCTGCGCACAGAAGTCGTCGGGCAGGGGGTGCTCCTCGCCGTTCAGGTAGAGGCGGTAGATGCCGGGCGCGTCGGTGCCCACGGGGCGTATCCACGCGCTGCACCGGGTACGGCCCTGCGGCGGCGTGCTGGACTTGCGCTGGCGCATCAGCAGGGCCACATTGTCCCACGCGACCATAAAGTCGTCCAGCGGCATCTCGATCTCGCAGTCGAAATCCTCTGCCGCGGCATACGGGTCGCAGAGCAGCACCTTGGGTTCGCCGTCCAGCGACGATGCAAACCCGCGCAGCGCTGCGCAGTGCCGCTCCGGCGCACCGGCAGCGATCTGTGCCGGGGTCGATTGCAATGTAACGACAGCGCCGCACCCGGCGCGGGCCTCGGCGCGCAGCAGCGCCAGGTCCGCGTAGGCCACCCACGCGGGGAAGCCCCACTGCGCCGCCGCGGCGGCGGCAAAGCTCAGGTTTCGGGGGCCGCAGTCATCGGGTGTGCGCCAGTCGCGCAGCACCTGGGCGAACTCCTCGGGCAGCAGATCGGCGCCCCAGCGGTTCGTCAGGCTGGCCAGCGAGATCGCCGCGTCCATCCAGGGCTGCAGCGCCGGGGCGCGGCGGGCCGCCGTGTAGGGCATCAGGTGCAGCCGTGCGTTGACGAGCCGCCCGCGCGCGGGGATGACATCCACCATCCGCACGCTGGCCCCCAGCAGCATAACAGCAGGGCTCACCTTCTCATTTTTGGAGTAAAGGTAGATGCGCAGCTGCACCGCCGTGGCGTATTTGCTGTCAAGCTGCAGGCGGTCAGGCCAGCGCTGCACGGGGCCGCGCGCCTGGTAGGGCGGGCCTTCCCGGTGCAGACTGGGGCTCCACTTGCCAAAGCTGTTCCACGGCGTCCAGTTGCCGTCCACCATGACGCGGACCTGGGCCTCCACCGCCGTGTCCTCGGGCGAGGCCGCGTTCCAGCTGACCCGCAGCGCATCAAACAGCGGCATCGGGATCGGTGCGCTGGTGTAGCAGCCGTAGGGCACATAGCCGCCCTGCACCAGATCCAGCACGATGCAGTTCTGCTGGACGGTCACGTTGTCCAGCTCACCGTGCATGAAGGCTTCGGTGTCCTGCAAAAGGACGGTATTTTTTTCCATACCGGGTCCCCCTTACTGGTCGAATTTGGGCTGGTTCTGCGCCATGCGGTCCTCGATCTCGGCGTCGCGGCGGGCGTTGATCGTTTCCTCGAGCTTAAAGACTTTTTCGAGACCCGGGTAGACGATCATCAGGGCAATCGTGACGGGCAGCCAGAAGCCGAACGCCAAAATCGTCAGGATCGTGGCGGGCAGGTAGAGCAGCGTTGCGCCCCAGTACAGGGCCAGCACCAGCGCCGCCGCCGCGGTGCGCGGGAAGAAGCCGAAGAACATCAGCCCGGCGTTTTTGGCGATTTGGGCGAGCGGCAGATCCACGAGCGGCACCTGCGCCAGCAGCCAGGTGAAGAAGCCCGTGCAGACGAAGATGCCCGCGAAGGAGGCGACCCACAGGGCGGTGCTGGTGTTGCCGCTCTCGGCCTGGGCGCGGAGCATCCAGGCCCAGCTGCCCACAAACAGGCCCAGCAGTGCGCCGGGCACAAGGCTCTGCCGCCAGTTCTGCTTCCAGGCGCGTTTATAGGTGTTCCACCAGTAGCCGGGCTCATCGCGCAGGGCGCGCAGCACGGTATCGATCATACCGGACAGGAACGGCCCGCCGACCAGGCCGCCGACCACACCGCCGACGACGGTCAGCAGCGCGGACCCGGCCATCATGCCAAAGACGGCCAGCGCCGTGCCGGGCAGAAAGCCCAGCACACAGAGGATGCCGGATTTATACAGCGGCCACAGGTCGCGGCCCAGTAGTTCAAAAAAGCGCGCAATGCCGACCTTACGGCCCTGGCTGGGAGTTTCGTTTGTTTCGTTTGACATGACGAGGTTTCCTTTCTCGGCTGATTTTTCGGCTAAAGTTTTAACGGCAGTCTCCCGGGAGGTTGTTCTTTCTTTTGGCAGCAAAAGAAAGAACCAAAGAAAACTGCCGCTGTTTCGACGCAGCGGACCCGCGACTTGGGGGCTGCACGCCCCCAAGACCCCCAAAGAGGAGGTCGGAAGTCTCGGCGGCTAAACGGACGCAGTATTACTGTCCGTTCTTAACGCCGCCGAGCCTTCCTCCGTTTTGAAATTCGGGTGTTGCGGGGTTGTGCGCGTGGGGCCACAGTTGAGCGCAGCGAAACTGGGGAGCGCACAATGATTGCCTCCGCGGGGCAATCAACCGCACGAGCGGGTTTGCGCAGCAAACTGGCGGCGCTCGTTGTGCGCCGCCAAGCGCCCCCGAACCCCCGCTGCCGGAAACAGCAGTCCGTAGGGGCCGGGCATGCCCGGCCCGCAACCTACCGTGGCAACCCGTCAACGGGCAACCACCGCACACTACGAAGGGGCGGGCTGCCGCCCTCCCTTGCCCCTCTCGTCCGCAACCCATTCACGTCAGTCCGTAGGGAGGGGTCTTGACCCCTCCGCTGCTTTCCGACCCACTATCGTGACCGGGTCATCCGTAGGGGAGGGATTCATCCCTCCCGGGGCGTTTGCGTTTCCACTCGCTTCCGCCTACACTATCACAACTATATCATACCCTCTTTCCCCCGCCGTTGCAAGGCGTGGTCAAAATAAGTTTACAAATTTTCCTGTCGATTTGTGTTATAATAGAAAAAGTATGATAAAAGGAGCGTACCCGCACTATGGCTTGGGTCACAAAGGACAGTACCGAAACTTACAATCAGACGCCGGAACCCCCGCGCGAATATACAAAAAAAGAAAAAGCCGCCAACTGGTGGCACTATCACTGGATGGCCGTGGTCGTGGCCGTGCTGGTCGTCGTGTTCGGCGTGTGGATCATCAAGGACACCGTTTTTCAGACGCGCCCCGACGTGCAGGTCGCTTATGTCGGCACCAGCGACCTGCCCACCGACACCGTCACCGCGCTGCAGGACGCGCTGACGCCGTTCTGCTCCGACCTGAACGGCGACGGCAAGGTCGTTGTGCAGGTGGACAGCTACACCGTTGACTTTGACGCCGCGAACGAGAACACCGACGCCTACTACCAGATGGCCGGCGTCACCCGGCTGAGCGCCGAGCTGTCGTCCGGCGGCAAGACCTACATCTTCCTGCTGGAGGACCCCGAGGGCTTTGAGGCCCAGACCGGCGCACTGCAATATCTGGACGGCACGGTCCCCGACGACCCCGAGACCACCGACGCCGACTGGCGCGAGATGGTCTACCGCTGGACCGACTGCCCCGTGCTGACCGGGCTGGATCTGGGCGGCTATGAGGGCCTCACCCTGATGGACGACGTCACCGGCACGAACCAGAGCGTGCTGGCGCACCTCTATGTGGGACGCCGCGGTGTCTGGGACGAAAAGCAGGTCCCGACCTACGAGGGCTGCGCCGAGCTGTGGGACACCCTGACCGCAGGGGCTGTCTCCACCGCCGCCGAATGAGCCGGGCGCTGCCGCCCCTGAAGGGGCATCTGCGCAAAAAGGTGCAGCCCCGGCCCAAAACGCCGCCCCTGCCGGACAACCCCTACAAGCGTTTTTTCACGAAGGATCGCAGCTTTGAGGAGCTGGCGAGGAAACGAAAGCTGTAACTCCCAAGCCTTCCCCCCAAGGGGCTGCGCCCGCAGGCGCGTGTCGGAGCGCAACCGCCGTAGGCGGCTCTTAGCGCGGAGACTGAAGGTGGCGCCGCAGCGCCGGATGAGGGGGAAGTTTGCCTTATTGCCCGTTTTTATAGCAGCCACGTAAGCTTTGCCCTCATCAGTCCGCTTCGCGGACAGCTTCCCCCAGATGGGGAAGCCTTTTTTCTGTCGCATCCCACCCGGGATGCGACATTTTTTATATTTCCCATTCGCTACAATAAACTATGCAACAATTTTTGTAACGGAGGGATTCCTAACTATGCTGCAAACTCTCGAACGTACCAACATCTTTGACGCCCGCGTACTTACCGCCGCCCATGCCGATGCCCTGCGCGCGCTGACCGGGCCGGGCGGGCTGCCGCTGTTGCCCTGCCTGCACCCGGCCTTGGAGGAAGGCCAGATCGTCGGCGACTACGCCGGGCAGGACGAATTACAGGCCGCCGCCGCGCTGCTACCGCTCTACGCCGAGGACCCGCTGCCCACAAGTCTGCGCGCCGCAGGCTACGGGGCCGACGGACAGGGTGCGGTGCTGACGCCGCCTATACTGCGCGAGGATTACACGCAGCTGCGTCATTTTCTGCGGTTGGCGCTGCGCTGGGCCACCGAGCGGTACGCCAGCTACCATGTCTGGGCCGTGCTGCCGCTGGACTTGGAACACCCGGAGGCGTGTGATGATCTGTGTGCGCAGTATCTCTCGGCAGGGCTGACGCTGCGCGGGATGCGGCCCATGGCCGGGGCCGACCAGATGCTGATTTTTTCAGCGCACGGTCTTGTGCAATGGCGCGACCCGCTGCGCCGGTGCCATCTGGCTGACCCGGCCCTGCCGCGGGTGCTCGAGCGCGGGTACGCCGCCGCGGATTTCGGCTGGGGGAAGAACGGGCTGGAGCTGGTGTTGAGGCCGGTGTGAGGTAAGGGGGATGGCGGGCGGATATGGAATCCGCCCCTACGGATATGACCCGGGAGCCTTCCGCCGCCGCTCACCTCCGCGGCGGCCAGAGGGCTGGCCGCCCTACATCCCCCCTTTCCGGTTGTGCGTAGGGCGGGGTGCCCTCACCCCGCCGAAGGTTCACGCAGCCGCCCGTTTTTTCGCTCTGCTACGCAAAAAAGTGCCCCACGCATTTCTGCGTGGGGCACTTTTTATGTAGCGTTAGCCGTTAAGCAGCCCTTGCACAAATTACTTGTACAGGTCGACCAGCTTGGTCAGGTGCTCGTAACGGGCATCGGCGGCAGCCTGGTTCTTCTCGAACAGAGCCTTGGCGCGATCCGGGAAGGCGCGAGCCAGACGGCTGTAACGAGTCTCGTTGGCCAGGAAGTCCTGATACTTACTCATGTCGCCGGCCTTGGAGGTCAGGGTGAACGGGTTCTTGCCCTCGGCCTTGGCAGCGGGGTTGAAGCTGAACAGGTTCCAGTAACCGGCAGCAACAGCCTTCTTCATCTCGTTCTGGCAGTTGGTCATGCCGCCCTTGACACCGTGCA
>ERZ825324.704-NODE-704-length-44964-cov-4.271972_pt1 | contig 44964 bp, 36 predicted proteins | sample MGYA00519859_ERZ825324 | MGnify/ENA primary metagenome ERZ825324 (study PRJEB31778, sample SAMEA3449198) | human gut metagenome | biome: human gut; feature: human-associated habitat; material: faeces | place: United Kingdom | collected 2010/2012 ...
TTTTGCTGTTCTTGTCACGTTTCTGGCAGCAAGTGTGGTCACCTACAATAAATTAAACACATACATGCAGCGGGGAGTCCGTGAGGAAGCGCAGTATATCTGCCTTGCCATGGATGAGTATGGAGATTCCTTTCTCACAAAAAAGCTTCAGACAGTATCATCAAGTCGTGTGACTCTCATCCGTAAAGACGGAACCGTTCTCTACGATTCTGAGGCCTCTCCGAAAAAACTGGCAAATCACAGTAATCGTCCGGAATTTATACAGGCAGAAAAAAATGGAAAAAGCGAAAGTATCCGTTATTCAGAAACCTTTGCAAAAAAGACCTTTTATTATGCGGCGAAGCTGGATGACGGAAACGTGCTCCGTGTAGGAAAAACCGTAGACTCCATATATTCCACATGGATCTCAAGTCTTGCTGTGCTGGGACTTCTGATGCTCCTGGTACTGATCCTGGAGTTTGTTGCACAGAGACAGACCAGAGAGCTGATCCGTCCGGTCAACGATCTGGATCTCGAGCATCCGCTGAACAATGTGTGCTATGAGGAGCTGCGTCCCCTTCTTGTGCGGGTGGATGAACAGAACCGGCAGATCCGGCAGCAGGTAAAAGAACTGAAGGAGGCAGAGGAGATCCGGAAGGAATTTTCTGCAAATGTTTCCCATGAGCTGAAGACCCCTCTGATGTCCATTTCCGGTTATGCGGAGCTTATGATGAACGGCATGGTTCCGGCAGATCATATACAGGAATTTTCCGGAAGGATCTACCATGAATCAATAAGACTTTCCAATCTGGTAGCGGATATCATCCAGCTTTCCAGACTGGATGAAAAAAACAGTGACCTTCCGTTTGAACCGGTAGATCTGTATGAACTGGCAGAGGACATTGTTTTGCATCTGGACAGTGCGGCTTCGAAAAAAAATATAAATGTATCACTTGAGGGGAATGCGGTAACGGTACAGGGGGTACGGCATGTGATCTATGAGATGCTGTATAATATTGCGGATAATGCAATTCGTTATACGGATCAGAATGGTACAGTAAATATTTTTACGGGAACAGTCAATGGACATGCTTTTTACCGTGTGGAAGATAATGGAATTGGTATGACAAAAGAACGGTTGAATCAGGTTCGTGGCGGTTTGACGACGAAAATTGAAGACAGCAATGATTTTTATGGCTTGTATAATGTGAATGAAAGAATCCGGTTGAAGTTTGGAGAAGGATATGGACTTTCCATCGACAGCGTATTGCAGGAAGGAACATGCGTTGAGGTGTGGTTGCCATGGGAATCATAAAAAATTAACCCTTGCCGTAATTTTTTCAATCATTTATGTAAAAAAAGAATAGAAAAATCAAAAATAACCAAAAGAATATCCATTGGACTTTTGGTTATTTTTTATTATGATGGAGATACTAAAAACGAGAACTCATACAGAAAAGGAGGAATTGAGTTATGAGAAAAAATTTCATGAAAAAGGTAGTAGCAGGAATGCTTACTGCAGTAATGGCGTTTTCCCTTACTGCATGTGGAGGTGGTGATGCTTCCACAAATGACACAGCGAAAGAAGAGGGCTCTTCCGATGTAATTACGGTTGGATTTTCACAGGTAGGTGCAGAATCTGACTGGCGTACAGCAAACTCAGAATCAATGAAATCAACATTTACCAAAGACAATGGTTATGAATTGATTTTTGACGATGCACAGCAGAAACAGGAGAATCAGATTTCAGCCATCCGTAACTTTATCCAGCAGGATGTTGACTACATCGTACTTGCACCGGTTACTGAGACCGGATGGGATGCCGTTCTTGGTGAGGCAAAACAGGCAGGAATCCCGGTTATCATTGTTGACCGTATGGTAGATGTAAAAGATGACAGTTTGTATACTGCATGGGTAGGTTCTAACTTCGAACTGGAAGGTAAAAAGGCAGCAGCTTATTTGGATGCTTACATGAAAGCAAAGAACATGAAAGATATGAAACTGGTTAATATTCAGGGTACAATCGGTGCATCGGCACAGATTGGTCGTACCAAAGGTCTGGATGATGCTGTAGCTGCAAATGGATGGAACCTTCTTGACAAAACAACCGGTGAATTTACACAGGCAAAAGGTCAGGAAGTTATGCAGTCCTTCTTGAAGAAGTACAAAAAAGACATCAATGTTGTATACTGTGAGAACGATAACGAGGCATTTGGTGCAATTGATGCAATCAAAGCAGCAGGTTATGAAGTTGGTGCAGACAAAGACATGATGGTATTCTCCTTCGATAGTACAAAAGAAGGTTTGAAGAAAGTTCAGTCCGGTGAGATCACTTTGAACACAGAGTGTAACCCACTTCATGGACCACGTGTAGAAGCAATCATCAAACAGCTTGAGAACAAAAAAACACCAGAGAAGAAAGCTTACGTAGATGAAGAAATGTTTGCTCATGATGATACTGTAAAATCGGTAACTGTTGACGGAAAAGAGTATCCGGTAACGGTTGTGACAGATGAGGTAATGGGCGCTCGTAAGTATTAATTCGAACACAATGTAGCAGAAAATGAAACAAAATCAGTAACAAATTGAGTGAGAGAGGAGGAATGATTTCTTCCTCTCTCAATTAGAAAATATCCTGTTATGCAGGTAGATGGAGGGAAAGATGAGCGAGAATATTGTATTAAAGATGAGTAATATCAGCAAAACTTTTCCCGGAGTGAAGGCATTATCCAATGTAGATTTTACATTACGGGAAGGAGAAATCCATGCCCTGATGGGGGAAAATGGTGCAGGTAAATCCACCTTGATTAAAGTGTTAACCGGTGTTCATGATTTTCAGACAGGTGAGATTTACATGGTGAAAAATGCGGGAGGTAAACCGGAATTAATAGTGAATCATTCACCGCAGGAAGCACAACAAAATGGTATCAGTACCGTATACCAGGAAGTAAATTTATGTCCGAATCTTACGGTTGCAGAAAACTTGTTTATTGGCAGAGAGCCAAGAAGATTTGGTATGATAGACTGGCGTACAATGAATCGCAAGTCAACAGAGGTTTTAAAGAATCTCGATATCCATGTGGCACCAACTCAGAGTTTGGACGAGTGTTCCTTGGCAATTCAGCAAATGATAGCAATTGCCAGAGCTGTGGATATGAAATGCCGAGTTTTAATTTTGGATGAGCCGACATCCTCTTTGGATGATGACGAGGTTCAAAAATTATTTGTCCTGATGCGGAAATTGAGAGCAGAAGGTGTAGGAATTATTTTTGTAACACACTTTTTGGAACAGGTATATGAAGTGTGTGACCGAATCACTGTACTGAGAAATGGTGAATTGGTTGGTGAGTATGAAGTGGAATCGCTTCCACGTGTAAAATTAGTATCTAAAATGATGGGAAAAGATTTTGATGACCTAGCAGATATCAAGGGTGAATATAAGCATGAAAAACATTTAGAACCGTTGATTGAGGCCAAAGGGTTAGGTCATGTAGGTACGATTCGACCGTTTGATTTAACAATCAACAAAGGAGAAGTAATCGGACTTACAGGACTTCTTGGATCCGGACGTTCAGAGATGGTTCGTGCCATTTACGGCGCTGACAAAGCCGATTCCGGCGTGCTGAAAGTCAAAGGAAAAGAAACTAAAATCTCATCCCCATTGGATGCGATGAAAGCCGGCATGGCATATTTGCCGGAAGATAGAAAAAAGGAAGGAATCATTGCCGATTTGTCTGTTCGCGAAAATATTATATTGGCACTTCAGGCAAAACGTGGAATGTTTAAGTTATTATCCCGCAAACAGATGGAAGAATTTGCGGATAAATACATTGACTTGCTGCAGATTAAAACAGCAAGCCGTGAAACTCCGATTAAGAGTTTATCCGGCGGAAACCAGCAGAAGGTGATTATTGCCAGATGGTTGCTTACGAATCCGGATTACCTGATTTTGGATGAACCGACACGAGGAATTGATATCGGAACAAAGACAGAAATTCAGAAATTAGTACTTCAACTGGCGGATGAGGGAAAAGCAGTCACCTTTATTTCCTCCGAGATTGAGGAGATGCTTCGAACCTGCAGCCGTATGGCAGTTCTTCGTGATGGAAAAAAAGTTGGCGAAATTGAAGAAGAGGATTTGTCACAGGAATCCATAATGAAAGCAATTGCGGGAGGTGATGAATAATGGCTGAGAAAATCAAAAAAATAACAGGAATGCGATTATTTATGCCAATTGTGTGTCTGCTTATCGTATTGCTTGTCAATGTGATTCGAACACCGGATTTCTTTAATATAACGTTAAAGGACGGACAATTAAGTGGATGGATGATTGATGTCATTAACCGAGGTTCTGAACTTGTTATACTTGCCATTGGTATGACATTAGTAACAGCCGCTTCCGGTGGTCAGGATATCAGTGTTGGTGCTGTTATGGCGGTTGCCGCTGCTGTTTGCTGTCAGATTTTGTCCGGCGGTGAAGTAAGTACAAATACACTGGCTGCTCCGATTATTATTGCTGCGATTGCCGGAATTTTAGTTGCTGCTTTGTGCGGTGCGTTTAATGGTTTTTTGGTTGCAAAACTAAATATCCAGCCAATGGTTGCTACATTGATTTTGTTTACTGCAGGGCGCGGTATTGCCCAGTTGGTTACACAAGGACAGATTACATATGTCCGTGTGGAATCTTACAAGGCAATGGGTGGATTTCTCGGACCAATTCCGACACCGGTTATCTTTGCAGTCGCAGCCGTTGTTGTTGCCTATTTGGTATTAAATAAGACAGCACTTGGTATGTATATTGAAAGTGTAGGAATTAACAGTCATGCATCCCGCTTGATTGGATTAAACTCTACAAGAATTAAATTTCTCACCTATGTAATTTGCGGAGCCCTGGCAGGACTTGCAGGAATTGTTGCTTCGAGCCGAATTTATTCCGCAGATGCTAACAACATTGGTCTGAACCTTGAGATGGATGCCATCTTAGCAGTAGCGTTAGGTGGAAACATCTTAAGTGGTGGTAAATTTAGTTTGATGGGGTCAGTAATTGGCGCTTATACGATTCAGGCGTTGACAACAACGCTGTATGCTATGAGTGTACCGTCTGATCAGCTCCCGGTTTATAAAGCAATCGTTGTTATCATTATCGTAGTTCTTCAGAGCCCGGTTTACAAAAAGGCAATGCAGAATTACAAAGCGAAGAGACAGTCGAAAAAGGCAGTAGTACAGGGAGGTGAACAGTAATGGGTGAATTTTTGAAGGCAAAGACAAAAAGATTTAACAGCAATACATTTCTTTTCATTATTACAATTGTGTTGTTTATTGCAATGTATGTAGCAGGAATGATTGTATTTGCAGACAAAGGTTTTGCAAAACCGCAGATGTTTACCAACTTGTTTATTAACAATGCCGGATTGATTGTAATTGGCTGTGGTATGACAATCGTTATGATTACCGGAGGAATTGATATCTCGGTTGGTTCGGTAACCGCATTGGTTTGTATGGCGAGTGCTTATGCCATGGAAAATAAGGGGATGAGTCCTTATGCAGCTCTTGCGATTTCGCTTGGTATTGGATTACTGTTTGGTTTGCTTCAAGGCTATTTAGTTTCCTACCTGGAAATTCAGCCGTTTATCGTTACTCTGGCGGGTTTGTTTCTAGGAAGAGGACTTACGGCTATGATAAGTACAGATATGATTTCCATTAAAAACGATTTGTTTCAGAAATGGGCAACATATCAGATTGAACTGCCGATTGGAACATATAATAAACATGGGGTATTCCGGCCGGCATATATATATCCATCGGTTGTGATTGCACTAATTGTGGTTGTTTTGATTGCTATTATGCTTCGTTATACAAAATTCGGACGCAAATTATTTGCTATCGGCGGCAGCCAGCAGAGTGCATTGATGATGGGCTTAAATGTAAAAAGAACGAAGTTTGAAGCTTATATTTTAGATGGTCTTTTGGCCGGCTTGGGTGGATTCTTATTCTGCTTGAACAGTTGTGCCGGATTTGTAGAACAGGCAAAAGGTTTGGAAATGGATGCTATTTCGGCAGCAGTAATCGGCGGAACACTTCTTTCGGGAGGGGTCGGAACGGTTGTTGGTACAACATTTGGTGTACTGATTAAAGGAACCATTACCAGTCTGATTACGACACAGGGTACATTGTCAAGCTGGTGGGTACGAATTGTACTTTCCGCATTGCTTTGCTTCTTTATTGTATTACAGGCACTCTTTGCGAAAGCAAAAATCAAAGGGAAAAAAGTAGAGAAAAAGGATGTTAAAAAGCCAGGTGGAGCACCACCGGATGAGGTGGCTGCAGAGCCATAAATTAAATAGGAGATTGTCACAATTAATTGTTTCTCTTTTGGGGACCGGTTCTTGCCAGACCGGTCCCTATTTAATTTTTTTAGGGTATTATGTTGACTTTATGAAAAAATAAGAATTGCTTTATGGTATTGCAGAGGAAATATGTTATAATTAGCATATCCTAAAAATGAGACAATTCAAGGATAGAATTGGAGGTTTGTGTATGCAAAAGAATGGTAAAAAGCTGTTAGCATGGATGTTAGCAGCAAGCATGGTATTTTCTTTTTCTATGCCAACTCAGGCAGCAAAGAAAAAGCCTGCTTTATCAAAGAAAAAAGCGGTAATAACTGTGGGGAAAACCTTAACGCTTAAGGTTAAAAATATAAGGAAGAAGACAAAAGTAACATGGAAGAGCAAAAACAAGAAAATTGCGACAGTTTCCAAGAAAGGAAAAGTGAAAGCGAAAAAGGCGGGGACAGCGAAGATTACAGCAAGTTTCCGTTATCAGGGCAAGAAGTATGTGAAAACCTGCAAGGTTACGGTGAGAAAGAAAAAGACAGTAGTTGTGACTAATGCACCGACAAAAGTACCAACCAAAGCACCGACGCAGAAACCGGCAGTGACACCGACTGCAACCCCAACGCAGAAACCGGGCACACCGACTGCAACCCCAACGCAGAAACCGGGCACACCGACTGCAACACCGACGCAGAAGCCGGTGACACCAACTGTAACACCGACGACAGAGCCGGCGGAGCCTACTGCGACTGCAACAAATGAGCCGGCAGGACCTACGGTTACACCGACGGCAGACCCGGATGAGCCAACTGCAACACCAACAGCAGAACCGACGAAGGTTCCGGGCACCCCGATTCCGGTAGAGGATCCGACAAAAGCATTGCTTTTGGATTTTGAAGACGGTACCAATCAATATGTGACCGGACGTCAGGGCGAAGAAGAGCTGACTGTTGTAGAGGGCGGTTATAATGACAACTATTGTTTGAAAGTTTCCAACCGTGTGAAAAACTGGGCAGGACCGATGATTGATATCACTCACAATGTGACTGATTTTACAACGTATAAGATTGAGGCGTATGTAAAGCAGACAACGGGCAGCAACAAGACGATAAACTGCATGTGGGAGTCGATGGACTATGCGGGAGCGATGGCTTATACAACCGTGCAGAATGTAGTTGCGCCGAATGCTACATGGACAAAAGTGGACGCAACGGTTGTGGCACCGGGTGATGTAAGTAAATTGTCACTTTATTTTGAAATGGCAAATTATTCAAATGATTTTTATGTAGACAATATTTCTATTACGGAGAAGCATTTGGATATGGATGCAGTTCTTGCTGCACCAAGTCTGAAAGAGGCATATGCAAACCGCTTCCCGATGGGATGTGCAGTTTACAGCTATAATTTGCAGAATCCGGAGATTTTATCATTTATTAAACATCATTACAGTACGGTTACATTTGCAGATGAGCTGAAACCGGAGAATCTTTTGAACGAAGAGGCAACAAAAGCATCGGAAGATGGCATGCCGGTTATTAATACAGATGTGATTGATAAATGTTTATCTCTTGCTCAGGAAAATGATTTAAGTGTGCGTTTCCATACGCTTGTCTGGTATTCGCAGACACCGGATTGGTATTTCTGTAAGAATTACACACCGGAGTATGATGGTACGGGAACAGCTAAGAAAAACATTACAAATCTTGTTGACAAAGAGACGATGCTTGCTCGAATTGAAAGTTATGTTAAGCAGGTTATTACCTATGCAGAGACTAATTATCCGGGCGTTGTATATGCTTACGATGTAGTAAATGAGGTAATTGACAGCAATGGCTGTAAATTACGGACAGTAAGTTCAAGTTTGTATGGTGCTATTTTTACAGGCGATGACAATACTTATATTACAAAGTCTTTTGAATATGCGAGAGAAGCTGAAAAAGCAGCAAATTCATCGGCAAAATTGTTCTACAATGATTTTGTCGGACTGGCATCGCCGGGACAGATGAAGGCAGTTGTGAAATATCTTGCAGGTGCAAAAGATGCCGGAAATATTGATGGTCTTGGCATGCAGGCACATCAGACTAATCTTGGTGTGACAGATGGTGATAATATTAAAAATGCACTGAAATTATTCCAGCAAAAAGGCTATGAGGTGCAGATTACTGAGCTTGATTTTGCAAGTAAGGATAATTCAGAGGCGGGTAATGAGACACTGGCAGCAGCATACCAGAAGTTCATGAATATTATATTACAGCGAATGGATGATACGTCTGCTCCGGTAAATGTAAGTAATGTTACATTCTGGAATCTGACAGATTTGGATACTTGGCTGAATAGTTTTTACAGTAATGGAAGTACCTATTATCCATCACTGTTTGATGAAAATTATCTGCCGAAAAAAGCGTTTACGGCATTGATTAATCTGGCAAATGGAGTTGTAGAGCCGACCGCAACGCCGACTGTGGCACCAACTGCGACTCCGACGGCGACTCCGACGGCAACTCCGACGGCAACTCCGACGGCAACTCCGACGGCAACTTCGACGGCAACTCCGACGGCAACTCCAACGGCAACGCCAACGGCAACTCCAACGGCAACTCCAACCGTTGACCCGGATGCTACGCCAACACCTACGCCGGTTATCACACCGACTCCGGAGCCGACGGCTGAACCGGAACCGGCAGAGACAAAAGAATTGGATTTGGCGCAAGGAAGTATTGTAATCAGTGCAACCGGATATACAATTGGTAGTGCAGAAGAAACTGCATTTACCGGAAATTACACGATTTCCAGTACAGCACAATCGGCAACAGCATATTATATTTTAGTAACGGGCGGTACTCATACGATTACGTTAGATAATCTTGTTTGTACATCGAAAGAGTCAAGTCCAATTAAATTAAGTGGTGATGCTAAGGTAAATCTTATCTTAGTTGGAACATCCGCATTGACCGGTTCCGGCTATCATGCAGGAATCGAGGTTCCGTCCGGTTGTGAACTGACGATATCCGGTGATGGCCAATTGACGGCATTAGGCGGTAAAGAATCGGCAGGAATTGGTGCTGCATCAGATGGTAAGACATCTAGCACATTAGGACGTATTATTATCAGGAGCGGTACGATTATAGCCTGCAATACAGGAAGAAATGCTGCAGGAATCGGTGAATCAAGGTGCGCTAAAGGTGGCGGAGAAATTTACATCTACGGTGGTAATATTTATGCCACATCTTCCGGTAACGGAGCCGGAGTTGGTGGCGGTGGTACTGCAGATGCCTCAGCTGAAACGATGAAGATTGGAATCTATGGCGGTATCATTTCCGCAGGTGGCAGTACCTATGCAATTGGAGATGGAAAGAGCCAGAGTATTTGCAAAGTGACAGTAACCGGTGGTGCCTGCTATAGTACGAACCCTGGAAAGACGATGTTTGGCTCAACATGGGAACCCCAAGATACTTATGTTGGTACAGAGATTGACACAACAAAACTTTCCGGTATTCAGTCAGTGACGATTGATGGGGTAGACCAGGGAATCAGCAGTTTTTACATCAATGCACAGTCTGGTACTACGAACTATAAGTGGAAACAGAATCTGTATGTGAAGAAAGGTGTATCTCATACGATTGTAGTAACGGATACAAACGGTGAGGCACATGAGTATATGTTTGACGCTTAATCTATAATTAAAAAAGGAGTTCATTCGTTCGAGACAAGATAATGCTTTGCTTTATAGTCTCTTACGAATGAACTTTTTTTGACTCTATTGACAGATGGTGCTTCCTAAAAATATAGATAATAAAAATCTTGAATCTTCCCCCTTTTTTTGCTATTCTAAAAACAGTTTAATCCACAAAGGAGAGGAAAGCGAGGCATTTTATGTTTCTCAAACAATTTGCAGAATTCAATTCGATTTGTATACAGTGCCATGACAGTCCGGATGCGGACGCGATGGGGGCTGCGTTTGGTTTGTATGCGTATTTTATGAATCTGGGTAAAAAGGTAAATTTGATTTATGCAGGGGAACATCAAATTACAAAGCCATCGCTGAAATTGATGGTGGAGCACCTTGGTATTCCGATTCGATATGTGAATGAAATGCCGGAACATGATATTTTGATTACCGTGGACTGCCAGTATGAGGGTGGTAATATTACATCGATGCCGGTGAAAAAAGTGGCGATGGTTGATCATCATCCGATTTGTGTAGAAACGGATGAATGGTGTTTTATTTTCCCGGAATTCGGAAGTTGTTGTACCGTGGTCTGGGAACTGCTTTTGGAGGCGGGGTATCCGGTGAATGCGAATTGGCAGGTGGCAACGGCGTTGTATTATGGTTTGTATAGTGATACCAGCAGTTTGTCTGAAATTTATTATCCGGCAGACAGACAGATGCGTGATTCTCTGCAGATTAACAGAGAGTGTCTCGATGAAATGATTCATGCGAATTTACAGCGTCAGGATTTGGAAATAGCAGGAGAAGCGTTGTCTCACTATTACTATGATGAGGAAAAGCGTTTTGCGTTGCTGCATACAAAACCATGTGATCCAAATCTGCTTGGCGTTATTAGTGATATGGTAAATTGTGTGGCAACTGTTGACTGCTGTGTGGTATATAATGAAACACCGATTGGATATAAAATGTCGGTACGAAGTGCGAAAAAAAATCTGCCGGCGAGTGATTTGGCGGAAAAAGTCAGCTGTGGAATTGGTGCTGGCGGCGGACACACGAATAAAGCGGGCGGCATGTTGATGAAACACATGCTCGCCACACAGTATCCGGGGGAAGATGTAAAAGAAATTCTCATTCAGCGAATCCGTGAGTTTATCCGTGAAGCCTCTTGCTGATTTCCATGAGAGGAATTGGCATCAGGGATAAAATACCTACGACAACCCATTCGCGCGGATTAAGTGCCTGCGTATGGAAAATAGGCTGGAGAACAGGCACACAGATGACCAGACATTGCAGGACAATGCAGAACAATACACTAAATAAAAGTTTTTTGTTACCAAGAATCCCTGTCTCTAACAGCGAGTGCTCGCTTCTCATATTAAACGAGTGAACTAACTGCGATAAAGAAAGTACGGCAAAGCACATGGTGGAATTGCCGCTTGTATAGGCAAAAAGTGCTAAGGAGCCGATGAACATACCTTCTAAAACCATCTGAAAGACGGTATCAAAGTGAAAGATACTTTCATTTTTCGATAATGGCGGACGGTTCATACTGTCAGGATCCGGTGGCTCGACACCGAGGCATAGTGCCGGAAAAGAATCCGTCACGAGATTAATAAACAATAGTTGTACCGGCAAAAGCGGTGCAGACAGCCCGAAAAAGATAGCAACAAAAATCGTCATGATTTCTCCGATGTTACAAGACAAGAGAAAATGAATGGCTTTTTTTATGTTATCGTAAATACCGCGCCCTTCTCGGACGGCACTTACAATAGTGGAAAAATTGTCATCCATTAAGATAATGTCAGATGCATTTTTGGCAACATCGGTTCCGGTGCGCCCCATGGCACAGCCGATATCCGCTGCTTTTAGGGCAGGGGCATCATTGACACCGTCGCCGGTCATGGCAACGACATTTCCCATCGCCTGATACCCTTTTACGAGACGTACTTTGTGGGCTGGAGATACACGGGCAAAGACATGATATTTTTTGAGAGCCGCCGGAAGTGAACGGTCGCTGATGGCATCTAAGTCGGCTCCCGTAATGACCTCATCTTTTGTCTGGCAGATGCCAAGTTCCTTGCCAATCGCCGCAGCGGTATTTTTATGGTCGCCGGTAATCATAATCGGACGAATTCCGGCGTGCTGGCAGCTTTTAACAGCGGCGTAAGCTTCCGGGCGTGGTGGGTCAATCAGACCTGCCATCCCAAGGAAAACCAAATGGGATTCTAAGGAATTGTTGTCCGGGCGGCTTTTGTGCAGACAAAAACCGAGAGCAATGACGCGAAGTGCATTGGCGGTGTAATTTTCAATTTGTTCATTTAATCTATGCCGCATCGTATGTGTCAGTGGACGTGTGCTGCCATCTTTATCGAGATACGAGTGACAGTTGGCAAGGATAAATTCAGGAGCTCCCTTAGTTATTGCTAAATATCCATTGCGTGTCCGGTGCAGCGTTGTCATCCGCTTGCGGATTGAGTCAAAAGGGATTTCTTCAATAACCGGAAATTCTTTTCGTACTTCCGTATAAATAAGTCCGCTTGATGCACCGTAATGAATCAGTGCATGTTCGAGTGGACCGGATTGGTTGTTACAAAGCAGAAAATAACGAAGTAAGGTTTTTTCATTTTCGGTGCTGTATATATTCCGAACTGTCATGCGGTTCTGGGTAAGCGTGCCGGTTTTGTCAGAACAGATAACAGAAGCACTGCCAAGTGTTTCCACAGCAGGGAGATGGCGGATAACGGCACACTGTTTTGCCATGCGCTCGACACCAAGGCTTAGCATGATGGTGACAAGAGCGGGCAGACTTTCCGGAATGGCTGCGACGCCAAGACTGACGGAAGTCATAAACATATCAAAAACCGGCTGATTTTTCTGCAATCCCAGAAAAAATAGAATGGCACAAATAATCAGGGCCAGGATGCCAAGCACTTTTCCTGTATGATTGAGGCGCCTGGTAAGAGGTGTCTGCGGTGCCTGTTCGTGTGAAAGCATACCGGCGATTTTCCCAATTTGCGTATTCATACCGGTTTCTGTAACACAGAACAGCCCATTTCCGGTCGTAATCATTGTGCCCGAAAATACCATATTGAGCTGGTCGCCGAGTGAAAGATTTTCCATATGCAGCGAGTCGGAAGTTTTTTCGATGCTTCCCGTTTCGCCGGTAAGGGCGGATTCATTTGCCGACAGATTGTGCGTAAGGAGAAGTCTGCCATCGGCGGGAACAAGACAGCCGGTGTCAAGATAGACTAAATCTTCCGGTACAAGTTCCGGAGAAGATATGGTCTGGCGTTTTCCATCTCTTAGTACCTGACATTGTGGCGTTTGCAGAGAACGAAGGTGAGCCAGCGAATGTTCTGCCTTTTTCTCCTGATAAATGCCAAGCAGAGCATTTAGTATAACGATTGCCAGAATGATTAAAGGGTCGGTCAGATTCATTTCTCCCTGTGCATAAGAAGCAAAAAAAGAAATGCCGGCAGCTGCCAGTAAAGTAAGAATCATAAAATCTTTAAACTGCGCTGCAAACTGACGGAAAAATCCGGGACCTTTTTCGCTTTGCAATTCATTTTTTCCATAATGTCTCTGGCGTTTGATAACTTCTTTTTGGGATAAGCCCCGGTCTTTGAAACGGTTGAGTTTATCCATTACTTCCTGTGATTCCATTTGATACCAGTTCATACTTACCTCCAAAATATTTGACTGTTTTTGTCGAAAGGACTCTCCTCTTTTCCCTTATTTGCATAAAATAGAATAAGGAAGTGGCAGGAGGAGCTTGTGTTTGTTGTTTGCTTATTGGCGTTGTCGGTGAGCCTTGACACGCTGGGGATTGGTATGGCATATGCAATGTCGGGCATTTGCATACCTAAACGAATCCGGTTATTTATTGCGTTATTAAATGGCGTGCTGACAGCGGTTGCACTTTTTGCGGGTTCGACATGCCTTGCGGGGCTGCCGGAACCTTGTTTTCGCCTTATTGGCGGCGGGATTTTGATTTTGCTTGGCGCAAAAACGTGCATCCGTGTGTTGCAAAACAAAGGGGAAGTACAGTATGACAAAGATAATTCCCGAAGCATTGATATAAAAGAAGGCAGTGCGTTGGGAAGTGCCCTTGCGCTTGATTCGGTGAGTGCAGCACTTAGTCTGGTCGGTCAGGGAACCATAATCTGGTTGTTTCCTGTATGTACCGCTTTTTTATGTGGAGCCTTTTTGTGGATTGGCGGGCAGAGGATATACCACGTGCGCCGTCTCAATGGAATCAGTGGCATACTTCTTATTCTTCTTGGTTTGTTTCGCGTGCTGCCCGTTTTTTTCTAATAGCATTGAGGGCGAAAATTACTAATAGGATAATACCTGTATAAAAAATAACATGCTTGTATTTATCAAAATAATGAAAGAACAAATCTTTGTATTGATAAAAATAATAACCAAGACCGGTTAATACCGTGTTCCATGTAACAATGCCGATGGCAGAATACAAAAGATAACGGCTGATATTCTGCTCCATGGCACCCGCGACAAAGCCGATATAGGTGCGGCACAGAGGAATCACACGGCTGATTAGAACGGCACTTTTTTCGTGATTTCCAAAGACACGGTAGGAGGTTAGGATTGGTTTCTCCATAGAAGAAAAACGTTTCATAATGCGTTCCAACAGTGGAGAACCGCCAAACCTGCCAATGCCATACGGAATCAGTGCCCCAATCAGTCCTGCTCCCGTTGCCAAAAGGACAAGATATGGAAAAAACAACCCCTGCCCGGCAGCCATAACCCCCGCCAGTGGCAGAATAATCTCACTCGAAACAGGAAAACAGGCATATTCCAACATAATCAGCACAAACATAGCCCAAATGCCATAGCTCTGTAAAAACGACTCAATCCAATCCATTCATCATGACCTCAGTATGATTGTTACAGTGTATGAGGTGATAGTCGGAATTATTCTCTAGAATAGGGGGATAACAAAATTCAACCCATTTAGAAAAGTTGATACGAGAGTTTGCGGTCATTGCTGGCGTTTTATCAATATTCCAGTAAATCACCAAGAAAGGATTTGCAGCTCGTGGGTACAAATACGCAAGTATCTGACATGCGTAGTGGGCATGTCGATACTTCTGCGCATTTGTCTGAGCGGGAGCGTCCACGAGATGTAAACCTTTCTTGGTAATTTACGGAAATTAAAAAAACGCCTCTAATTAACTGCCGCAAACTCTCCTATCACAGTCCTTGACAAAGGATTTTAGTGTTGGTATTATAAAATAGTATGCTTGCGTACATTTTGACACAAATAGGAGGTAGATTTGAAGAAGAAAATCAGCTTATTCGTTTTGTTGTTTCTCTTAGTATTGACAGCGAATTTTCAGACAACAAATGCGGCAGCAAAGAAAAACACATATAAGATAAAAGTAAACAAATTAAAGAATACGGTGACGGTATACCGTCATACGAAAAAAGGAAAGTACAAACCATATAAAGCATTTGTCTGTTCATCGGGCAAAGCGACACCGGTCGGCACTTTTTCTTTGGGAGAAAAATACCGGTGGCATGCACTGATGGGACCGTCTTACGGTCAGTATTGTACAAGAATTTATGGAAGTTTTTTGTTTCATTCGGTATGGTATTATCAGCCAAAGAAGAATACACAGTCCTATGCTCAGTTTAATCGGTTGGGAACGATGGCATCTCATGGATGTATTCGCTTGACGGCGGCAGACAGCAAATGGGTTTATGATAATTGTCCATCCGGCACAAAAGTAGTAATTTACAATTCGCCAAAGGCAGGACCGCTTGGAAAGCCGAAGGCACAGAAGTTATCCGGGCATATGGGATGGGATCCGACTGATCCGGATATTCATAATCCATATTTGATTAAGGTAAAGAGTATCAAGCTGAGCACTACGAAAAAGACATTGGAAATTGGTGGTAAAAAGAAGGATGCTAAGTTTACGCTTCGGGTAAAAAAGATTTTACCGAAAAAAGCGATGATCAAGAAGGTGAAGTACACTTCTTCCAATAAAAAGATTGCAACTGTCAATCAAAAAGGTGTCGTAAAAGCAAAGAAAAAGGGAACTTGTAAAATTTTTGTGGAGACAACCGATGGCAGTAAAATAAAAAAGGTATGTAAGATTACAGTGAAGCAGGTGGAAAAGAAACCGGTTGTTGTGCCAACACCGACACCGGCAGTTACACCGACGCCAATACCGACCCTTACACCAACGCCGTCACAAACGGCAGAACCAACACCGACATCAACGCCGGAATCGGCATTAAATGAGTGACAATAAGAAAAGAGGTAAAAAAATGAGTCAGAGTTATAATCCAAAAGAAATTGAAAAAAAATGGCAGAAAGTCTGGGAAGACGAAAAAGCTTTTCAGGCAACTAATGATTTCAGCAAGCCCAAATATTATGCCCTTGTTGAATTCCCATATCCATCCGGACAGGGACTTCATGTAGGACATCCGCGTCCGTATACGGCACTTGATATCGTAGCACGTAAAAGAAGAATGCAGGGCTACAACGTACTTTATCCGATGGGATGGGATGCGTTTGGTCTTCCGACAGAAAACTATGCAATTAAAAATAAAGTACATCCAAAGGAAGTAACGAAGAAGAATGTTGCAAGATTTAAAGCACAGCTTCAGGCACTTGGCTATTCCTTTGACTGGGATCGCGAAATTAACACAACAGATCCAAATTACTACAAATGGACCCAGTGGATTTTCCTGAAATTATTCAAAGCAGGACTTGCTTACAAGACAGAGATGCCGATTAACTGGTGTACTTCCTGTAAATGCGGTCTTGCCAATGAGGAAGTTGTAAACGGTGTGTGTGAGCGCTGTGGAAGTCCGGTTATCCGTAAGGTAAAGAGCCAGTGGATGCTTAAAATCACGGCATATGCAGATAAATTGATTGATGATTTGGATGGACTTGACTATATTGAGAGAGTCAAAGTTTCACAGAAAAACTGGATTGGACGTTCTCATGGTGCAGAAGTAGACTTCCAGATTAAAGACAAAGAAGAAAAACTCCGCATTTACACGACACGTCCGGATACTTTGTTTGGTGTAACTTACATGGTAGTATCTCCGGAACATCCATATCTGGATAAGTACAAAGATGAGATTAAAAACTGGGATGAGATTGTAGCCTACCGTGAGATGGCAGCAAGAAAATCCGATTTTGAGAGAACCGAGTTAGCAAAAGATAAAACAGGTGTAGCAATTGACGGACTTTCGGCAATTAATCCGGTAAATGGTGAGGAAATTCCAATCTGGGTATCCGATTATGTATTGATGAGCTACGGAACCGGAGCGATTATGGCGGTACCGGCACATGATACCCGTGACTGGGAATTTGCCAAGAAATTCAATTTGCCGATTCATGAAGTAATTGAAGGCGGTGACGTGGAAAAAGAGGCCTTCACGGATGTTGCTACGGGAACTCTTGTGAATTCCGGATTTTTAACCGGTAAATCTGTAGAAGAGGCAAAGAAAGAAATTATTGCCTGGTTAGAGGATAAGAAAGTGGGAACGGCAAAGAAAAACTTCAAACTGCGTGACTGGGTATTTTCCAGACAGCGTTACTGGGGTGAGCCGATTCCGATTGTAAAATGTGAAAAATGTGGTTATGTACCGATTCCTGAAGAAGAACTTCCGCTTCGTCTGCCGGAGGTAGACAACTATGAACCAACGGATAACGGGGAATCTCCAATTTCCAAAATCCGTTCCTGGGTTGAGACAACTTGTCCATGCTGTGGCGGAAAAGCAGAGCGTGAGACAGATACAATGCCTCAGTGGGCTGGTTCTTCGTGGTACTTCCTGCGTTATATTGACCCAACAAATGATGAGGCACTTGCCAGCAAAGAGGCATTGAAATACTGGCTGCCGGTTGACTGGTACAATGGTGGTATGGAGCATACGACCCTTCACCTTTTGTATTCCCGTTTCTGGCATAAGTTCTTATATGACCAGGGCGTAGTACCAACCAAAGAGCCATATCAGAAGAGAACATCCCATGGTATGATTCTTGGTGAAAATGGCGAGAAGATGAGTAAATCCCGCGGTAATGTTGTAAACCCGGATGATATTGTAAATGTATACGGTGCTGACACACTCCGTACCTACGAAATGTTTATTGGTACGTTTGATGCCGCTGCTGCCTGGTCAGAAGATGGAGTAAAAGGCTGCCGCCGTTTCTTAGAGCGTGTATGGAAGTTAAAAGATATGGTGACAGATGAAGAAGGTTATTCTGCTGACTTAGAGACAAAAATGCATCAAACCATTAAGAAAGTAAGTAACGATTTTGAGACCTTGAAGTACAACACAGCAATTGCTGCCATGATGGCATTGATTAATGACTTCTACAAAAAAGGTTCCGTTACAAGAGACGAGTTTAAGACACTTCTTGTACTTTTGAATCCGGTTGCACCACATATTACAGAGGAATTGTGGGCTGAGAAAAATTACGGTGGTTATCTGTTCCAGACAAGCTGGCCGGAATTTGATGAGGCAAAAACGGTAGAAGCTGTACAGGAAATTGGTGTACAGGTCAACGGTAAAGTACGTGCGACCGTTAAACTTGCCATTGATGCAGCGAAAGAAGATGCGTTAGCTGCCGGACGGGAAGCAATTGCTGATAAACTTGCCGGCAAACAGATTGTAAAAGAAATTTATGTACCGGGACGTATTTTGAATTTCGTTGTAAAATAAGTAATTGCAAATGATTTGGAGGTGCAAAAAATGCCTAAGGTAAGTGTCATAATTCCTTATTTCAAGGGACAGGCATATTTGGAAGAATGTGTTCAGAGTATTGAAGAACAAAAGATAGAAGACTTAGAAATTATTGTTGTCAATGATAAAGATGGTCATGAAGTGCCGGATTCCGTAAAAGAGAATCCACACGTCAAAGTATTTTTGGCAATGGATGAATTGCCGGAAGACGTCATTCGGGCTAATGAGGAGACGGCAGCAGCGTGGCGCGAGCAGAAAATCCACGAGAGAGTGGAGAAACGCTTAGATAGCGCAGAACGCCGCCGCGAGCAGGCCTGGGAAATGGAGAAAAAAGGAGATTCCATCAGCCTCTACACAGATAAAGAACTGCATCCGAGAGAGGAAGATTTGCTCGATGAGTATGAAGAAAAAATCGGACAGGTATATCCGTTTGGTGTTTCTTTCTGCCGTAACATCGGTTTAGAGAAAGCGACAGGAGAGTACGTTTATTTCATTGACTGTGACGATTACCTGATGGATGGGGCACTGAAACGGTTGCTTGATTTGGCAGAAGAGAAACAGGCAGTTATGACAACCGGTAATAAATACAGTTCTTGGTTTAAACCGGTGAATTTTGATTTTGAAAAAGCAAAACAGGAAACTTTTATTGAGGGCGTAAAACCGTTGGAAGGACAGACGCTCCGCGACCGTTTTGTGGAAATGTATTCGGTGCAGCACTTTTTAATCCGCAGGGATTTTGTGATGGAGCATGAGCTTTCGTTTGATACAACGACACGTTTTTACAGTGATATCACGTTTTGCGTGAAATTGTTGAAACTGGCATCAGGTAAAATGTGGGTTGATGGTGACAGTCTGTATATCTGGCGTCACCGCAACGACCAGATTCATCTGCCGGCACTCTGCCAGAAAAAGCGTGGACACCGCAGCGGTGAATTTTTGGATGCCTATGATAAATGTCTGCATATTATTAAACCGGAAGATAAAGACCTTCGTTTTGCACTGGACCATTATTTGATGAATTTCTTCTGGCGTAAATATCCGGCACGAATTTTGAGAGAAAATGCGCCGAAGTTTGCGAAAGCAATGGCAAATATGCCGGAATGGAAAAACGTAATTAAAGAGTATGGTATATTCCAGCGTTTGCAGTTGTCAATTACCCGCAAGGGAAAATTGCGTATGGCCAAACCGGTTATGAAATTCAATAAGTGGCGCAAAAAGAAAAAAGGTTTGATTGGAAGCCGTATTCAGTGGTATCGTGTGCTGGAACGCCACATTTTCAAGAAAATGCCATTGCGTCATGATTGGGTGTTTATCGAGAGTTTCTTCGGAAAGAGTTACTCCGACAGCCCGAAATACCTGTATGAATATCTGCAAAAGACCAGAGGGGACAAGTACCGTTATATTTGGGTATTAAACAACAAATCTGAAGCACTTGCAAAAACCGGAAAACATACGAGAGTAAAGATGAATAGCCTTCGTTATGTGTATTACGCATCCCGTTGTGGATATCGTATTTTCAACGTGCGTCAGCCTGCTTGGAATAAAAAGCGTCCGGGTGTTGTTTTCCTGGAAACATGGCATGGTACACCGCTTAAGAAACTGGCATTTGATATGGATGATATTACATCTGCAAGCCAGAATCATAAGAAAATGTTTTATAAGCACGGCCGCGAGTGGAATTATTTGATTTCTGCCAACCGTTTTTCAACGGATGTGTTTGAGCGTGCATTTGTTTATGACAGAGATAAGATTTTGGAATATGGTTATCCGAGAAATGATATTCTATATGCGGATAACAAAGAAGAAATTGCTGCCGAAGTGAAGAAAGAACTTGGTATTCCGGAAGGAAAACGAGTGATTTTGTATGCGCCAACCTGGCGTGATAACCAGTTCTATGACCGTGGTAAATATAAGTTTACGCTGGCTCTTGATTTAGGCAGACTGCAAAAAGAATTTGGCGAGGACAGTGTTGTACTTTTGCGTACACATTACTACATTGCCGATATTTTGGACTTGACCGAGTACGAAGGATTTGTTTATAACGGAAGCCAGTACGAAGATGTGTCTCGTCTGTATCTGGCATCGGATATTTGTATTACCGATTATTCTTCTGTATTCTTTGACTTTGCAAACTTAAAGCGTCCGATTTTGTTCTACGCATATGACTTTGATGAGTATGCAGATGAAATCCGAGGCATGTATATGGATATGGGGAAAGAACTTCCGGGTCCGATTCTCCGCACCAATGATGCCGTTGTTGATGCTTTGCATCATATGGATGCGATTGAGGAAACTTACAAAGAGCGCTACGAAGAATTTTACGAGAGATTTTGCAGCGTGGATGATGGACATGCGTCTGAGCGCGTGATTGAAAAAGTGTTTGGCGAGCGTGAAAACGGTACATTGGATACGGAGCAGTAAGTAAGCTGCAAGGAGGGACAACGTGTGTAAAGGAATTTATCATTTGGTAAAACAGATTGTCGTTTTGTTTTATTACTTAATGTGCAATTTGTGCCCGGTAAAACAAAATCGCATTGTTTTTGACAGCAGCCTTGGAAAAAGTTATTCCGGAAATCCGAAACACATTTACGAATATCTCATGGCAAACGGATATGATTTGAATTGGGATTGTATTTGGTTTTACGAGAATGAAAAGTATAATATTCCGGGGATGAGCAGACAGGTCCGCTATGGACGTCTGCGCTATCTGTACTACATGGCGACGGCGAAAGTGTGGGTGTTTGATACGAGACAGCCGGAGTTTTTGCTGCGCCGCAAGGGTACCTATTATATTCAGACCTGGCACGGAACGCCGCTCAAAAAACTGGCGCTGGATATGGAAGATGTATTCATGGTGGGTGAGAGTGACATTGATTCCTACAAAGAACATTTCACGAAAAACGTTCACACATGGGATTTTTTGATATCACAGAATCCATTTTCATCGGAGACATTTCGGCGGGCATTTGATTTTCATAAAGAAATGCTGGAATATGGGTATCCGAGAAATGATATATTGTTCCGGGAAAATACGACAGAGGGAATTCGAAGTTTTAAGAGAAAACTGGGACTTCCGGAGGATAAAAAGATTATTTTGTATGCGCCAACCTGGCGTGACGACGAATTTTCAGAAGATGATAAATACGAGTTCCGCCCACAGATTTCTTTTGAGAAACTGCAAAAAGAACTGGGCGATGAATACATTATGATTGTCAAATACCATTATCTGATTATGGATGCGATTGACTGGTCGCCATATGAGGGATTTATTTACCATTTTGATCAGAGCCGTGATATTGCAGAACTGTTTTTGGTATCAGATATTTTAATTACGGATTATTCTTCCGTAATGTTTGATTATAGTATCTTAAACCGCCCGATGTTTTTCTTTGCCTACGATTTTTATAAATACAAAAATGAACTTCGTGGCTTTTATTTCAGTTACAGCAAAGAGATGCCGGGACCGATTTCAACGACGACGGATGAGTTGATTGAGGATATCCGTTCGTATGATTATTCGGTTTATGCACAGCGGTATGAAAAGTTCAAGAAAAAATATAATTCCATCGATGATGGCAGGGCGGCAAGCCGTGTTTTACATTTGATGAAGCAGTTGATTCCAAGCAAACGAATAGACGTTTATTATGAGTAATTGCAGCAAAGGAGGCATTTTGCAATGGAAACAATTAAGAGTTTTACCGTGGACCACAAAAGACTTCTGCCGGGAGTTTATGTAAGCAGAAAAGACAGTACCGGACATGATGTGGTAACAACATTTGATATTCGTATGACAAGACCGAATTTTGAGCCGGTGATGAATACGGCTGAGATTCATACGTTAGAGCATCTGGGGGCAACCTTTTTGCGGAATCATGAAGAATGGGGCGATAAGATTATTTATTTTGGTCCGATGGGATGCCGTACCGGTTTTTATCTTTTGCTTGCCGGTGACTACGAATCGGAAGATATTATCTCACTGCTTCGTGAAATGTTTGAGTTTGTTTGTCATTTTGAGGGCGAGATTCCGGGTGCAGCACCGGAGGCGTGTGGCAATTATTTAGACCAGAATCTGCCGATGGCAAAATATCTGGCTGAAAAATATTTAGACCATGTTTTGACTGGAATTACGCCGGATCGTCTGAAATATTAATCAGACCATAGAAAAAAAGGAATAGGCTTCGCATCATGCGCATAGGATATACAGGAAATGTAGTTCGTTTGTTTGAAGGCGGGGTCTGAGATGATGAAATGGGATAGCCGAATGCATAATACAAGAAGTGTACAGGTATTAAAGGTGGCAATCCCATTTTTTGATGTATCGGAGGGAGAGCTCATTGATGTAGAGGGATTGCTTCAGGCAATTCATCCTTTGACCTGTGGCAGAGAGCGGAAGATGATGGATTCTGTGATGTCTTTTTTTCAGATGCGGCATATGATGGATTTGTTTCGCATGATGCGTGAGGTGCAGAAGGCAAATGAGGCATCCGGGGCAGAAGGCACGGAAAATCCATTTGAAATGTTAAAGATGCTTATGCCGGAGGAAAGTCAAAAGGATTTTGAAATGATTTCTTCTATGATGGAAATGATGCAGGCAGCTTCTGTGGAACAGCCCGAACAAGCGGAAAATGAGGGAGAGGAAGAAGACAATGAGCACATCGATGTTTGACGAGTATGACATTTTTAAAACAATGCATCCGGTAAAATTGCAGGTAATGAAGGAACTGGCTGAGAACATGCAGGGCAAAAGCATGAAAGATGCCGCACCGCTTTTGATGGCGGCAACCACGAAACTGAAAAACCATAATTTATCTTTTTCACCGGAAGAATCGAAAGTTTTGCTTGAAATTCTGACTAGAAACATGAGTCCGCAGGAGAAAGCGAAGGTGGAAATGATGAAAAATGTTGTGGCAAGGCAGCAGAAAAAGTAAGAAAGGAAAGGGCATAAAACAGAACATGAATTGACCTTTTTGGCGCCACATCGTGAAATTGCAAACCGAGGTATGACTTTGGCTTGGTGACCGCTATCTGGTGGCTCCTGTCATGGACGAGACCGGTGAAGTGATGTATTACCTTCCACAGGGATAGTGGAAAAATTATTTCACCGGCGAAACCAGACAGGGCGCACTTTGGATAACGGAAACGGTTGATTACTTTACGATTCCGCTCTGGGAAAGGGTGACTTCGGATTGAAAGAAAATATCTTTTACCGACGTACCAATCCATAAGGAATAGGTACCCTCGTTTATCACAAAAGCTTGATTTTTACAGTTATAGGTGGCAAAGTCCTTTTTTTCTAGGCAGAGGGAAACATGTTTTGTTTCCTGTGGGGCGAGTGCCACCTTTTTAAATGACCTCAATTGTTTTTTCGGCTGTCCTTCTTCCGGGATGCCGACATAGAGCTGTATAGTCTGTGCACCTGCTCTGTTTCCAGTGTTTGTAATCTGGCAGCGGCAGCAAACAGTTTCATCGTCGGTTTTTTCAACGGAAAAATCATGCAAATCAAAGGTTGTGTAGCTAAGACCGTATCCAAATGGGAAGAGAACCGGAATTTCTTCGGTTTCATAATAGCGGTAGCCAACCATTAATTTTTCCGTGTATTCCACATGACGCTGACCGGAATTATCCACTGTGCCCGGATAGGATTTGAATTTTTCGGTCGGTGTATCACAAAGGTGAACCGGATAGGTTTCTGCCAAGTGTCCGGATGGATTTACCTCGCCGAATAGAATCCGTGCTAAAGCAAGTCCGCCATGCATGCCACAGTAGCTTGTCTGAATCAGTGAGTTTGCTTTATTAATCCATGGCATTTCAACCGGACCGCCGTTGATCAGTACCACGGTGAGATTTTTACATTTTTCTGTCAAAGCCTCAATCACTTCGTTTTGTCCATATGGAAGTGTCATGTCCGGGCGGTCAAATCCTTCCACATCGTAAGCGTGGTTTAATCCACCGATAAAGATGACTTCATCGTAGGACGGGCAGGCATCCAGTGCCTCTTTCAGATACTTCTCACGTATCGGGCGGATTTCTTTGTCAAACTGTTCTTTTCCGCGGTCTGTTGTATAATCTACATCCAGACTTTCTGCCTGCCAGTCGACTTCACCGGCTACATGTTTTTCGTTATCTACGTAATAGCTCGGCAGCCAGTCAATCTGTGTATCACCGCCGAGCACCATACGCATGCCAAGCAGTGGCGAAATATCATAAAGTGCTTTGATTTCCGCACTTCCACCGCCGGCAGCATGTGTTCTTTTGGCGTTATCGCCGAGGACAAGAATTTTCTTTGTTTCCTTGGAAAGCGGGAGATGTGCCGTGTCATTTTTTAACAGGACAATTCCTTCTTCCGCAATCTGCTGAATGGTCTGCTGATGGTCTTTTGTGTTTGTGCAGCCTTTATTTCTGGTTTTGTCACCGAGCTTAATCCGCTCCATCATTGTTAAAATCCGCTCAATCCGCTCGTCAATTACGGATTCGTCGATTTTTCTGGATTTTACTTTTTCAAGAAGTGGATTTGCTAACTTATAATCGTCAAAATCCGGTGTGACGGACATTTCCATATCAACCCCGTTTAGAGCGGTTTTTTCCGTGTTGTGTACGCCGCCCCAGTCAGAAATTGTAACCCCATCATAGTGCCATAAATCACGCAAAATCTTTTTTAAAAGCGTTGCATTTTCACAGCAAAATTCGCCGTCATATTTATTGTAGGCACCCATCACACTATACGAGCCACCTTCCATTAATGCATCATAAAATGCCGGCAGATATAATTCAAAAAGTGTTTTGTCATCGACTTTGGTATCGACACTTAATCGGTCACACTCCTGATTATTCAGGGCAAAATGTTTCACACAAGCAGCTACATCCTGTGACTGGATTCCCTGCACCAAAGGGGCTGCCATACGTCCGATAAGGTGTGGATCCTCGCTCATATATTCAAAGTTTCTTCCACACAGAGGAGTCCGTTTGATGTTGATGCCGGGTGCTAAAATGACATCTTTTCCTCGTCCGCGTGCCTCATCCCCTAACACTTCGCCAAATTTACGGGCAAGGTTAGGATTCCACGTGGTGCAAAGACACGTATTACTTGGCAGCCAGCTTACGAAATCCGTTGTATCATCAATTGGTGTCCAACTGTCATTTTCAAATTCCTGACGAACTCCGCTTGGTCCATCCGACATAACAAGCGAAGGAATATTAAGTCGTTTTACTGCACCGGAACGAAAAAGTCCGGCGGCATGAATCATCGCTATTTTTTCTTCCAGAGTAAGTTTGGAAATGATGTTTTTCTGGTTCATGAAATACCTCCTTTTTACTTGTAAAATCGTCCAAAACATCTTGAGATTAGTATAGCATAGGTGGTGGTTTTTTGGAAGTTCCGTAAAATGTCTCAAATAAATTTGCACCTCTTGCGCCGCTTTCGCTTATCAAACACGCAGGGGTATCGGCATGTAAACTACAATTTGCGGAAAGCGTTGCATTGTTACTTTCCTGACGTTTGGTGTTGTGGTAAAATGAGGGATAGCAAAATACGGAGGATGCAGACGATGAATAGTAAAGAAAAAGACGAATATGTGAATCAGGCAACGGAGAGAATGACATCGATGGAGCCATATTATTGTAATCCATTTGATAATCCAAAGGAATTGAAGGAAAGAGCAAGTGATTTACTGAAACGTTTGAATTCTTTGGGGGATAATGCTCAGGAAGAAAAAGAAAGTATTATGCGGCAGTTGTTTGGAACTTACAATAAGCTTGCATTTCCGGGGGATGGTTTTAAATGCGATTATGGATTTAATATTCATTTTCATGGACTTGCAGTTATCAATTACAACGTGGTGATGTTGGATACTTCACCAATCAACATAGGAGCGGGTGCATTTATTGCTCCCGGTGTGTGTCTGGCGTGTTCCGGACATGCGATTCATCCGTCTCAGAGAAACCGCATGTTGACAAGTGCGCCGATAACGCTTGGAGAAAATGTGTGGCTCGGTGCCAATGTGACAGTTGTAGGCGGTGTGTCAATTGGTGATGGAAGTGTTATTGGTGCTGGCAGTGTAGTGACAAAAGATATTCCGGCAGGAGTGATTGCAGCAGGTTCCCCATGTAAAGTGATACGTGAGATTACTGAAGATGACTTACTTGAGGAAATACAATAGCGAAAAATGCCAAAATGCCGAAAAAAATAATGCCAAAACGCCGAAAAATGATTTTTATGCTAGAAAATATACAATGATGAGGAGAGGTATCTATGAATATTACCGTATATCTTGGAGCCAGCAAAGGGAACGATAATACACTTGCTAATGCAGTGAGAGAACTTGGTACATGGATTGGAGAAAGTGGAAATTCGCTTGTTTACGGAGGCTCTAAATCCGGGCTGATGGGTGAGATTGCAGAAAGTGTGCTGCGTGCAGGGGGGAAGGTTACCGGTGTGGAACCACAGTTTTTTATTGATGCAGGTTTTTTGTACGAAGATGTTACAAATCTAATTGTGACAAATGACATGTCGGAACGAAAAGCGAAGATGATTGAACTGGGGGATGCTTTTATCGCATTTCCTGGTGGTACCGGTACATTGGAAGAAATCGCGGAAATTATGTCGAAAGTGTCGTTAGGACATTTGGATGTTCCGTGCATTCTTTATAATCTTAACGGTTATTATGACAGTTTAAGGGATTTACTTCGGCATATGATTGAGAAAGATTTATCAACCGAGGAGAGGCAGCAGGGAATTTATTTTGCTGAAAATCTTGAGCAGATTAAGGAGATTCTTTTGGAGGAATAATCAGTAAAAAACATTTGACAATTAAAAAAATTACAAATATAATACTTTATTGAACGAGTAGCAAAATTGCGTAAATCCAGTTTTGCTGCTCTATTTTTTTGCAGAAAAAAGGAGGATTCACATGACTGAAAATAACAAAATGAGGGAAATGCCGGTTTATAAACTTATGATTCAAATGGGGATTCCAATGATTTTATCGATGGCATTGCAGGCGGTTTATAACATTGTGGACAGTGCTTTTGTTGGCAATATGAAGGAGGGGAGCGAGGCTGCGCTGAATGCGCTTACACTTGTGTTTCCGGTGCAGATGCTTATGGTTGCAATTGCAATTGGAACCGGAGTGGGAACGAATGCGCTTCTTGCGAGAACGCTTGGACAAGGCGATTCTAAAAAGGCAGCAATGGTTGCAGGAAACAGTTTGTTTCTTGGTTTGATTATTTATGTGATTTGTTTTTTGTTTGGAATTTTTGGTGCGAATGCATATATTTCATCACAGACAGCGAATCCGGAAGTGCTTTCTATGGGAACCAGTTACCTTAAAATCTGCTGCGTGCTTTCTTTTGGAATTGTTTTCTTTTCTTTGTTTGAAAAATTACTGCAGGCGACGGGGCGCTCACTGTATTCTACGATTGGTCAGGTGGCAGGTGCGGTAATCAATATCATTCTTGACCCGATTATGATTTATGGCATTGGACCGGTTCCGAAAATGGGTGTGGAGGGAGCCGCTTATGCAACGGTAATTGGACAGATTGCTTCGGCTGTACTGCTGTTTGTTTTTCATATCAAATTAAATAAAGAATTTGAGCACGGATTCAAGTATATGAAGCCGGATGGTAAAATTATAAAAGAAATTTATGCAATCGGTCTTCCGGCGATTATTGCACAGGCACTTATGTCCATTATGGTATATGTGATGAATCTGATATTGAAATTTGATGCTTCTGCACAGACTGCATATGGGCTTTTCTATAAAGTGCAGCAATTTGTTTTGTTCCTTGCTTTTGGCTTGAGAGACGCGATTACGCCAATTCTTGCATTTGCCTATGGAATGCGAAGTAAAAAAAGAATTCAGGACGGAATGAAATATGGTATTATTTTTACGATTGGCTTGATGATTTTAGGGATTTTTATTACAGAAGTTTTTCCGGGACAATTTGCTGCCTTGTTTAATGCCGGATCATCCAGAGAGTATTTTGTTGGAGCCATGAGAATTATTTCCATCAGTTTTCTTTTTGCGGGAATTAATGTTGCATATCAAGGAATTTATCAGGCGTTAGATGGGGGAATGGAATCGCTTGTAATCTCACTTCTCAGGCAGATGATTATTATTTTACCGTTAGCAGAAATTTTTTCTGTTTTAGTAAAAAATGGGCAGGCTGGGGTGTCACTTATTTGGTGGGCATTTCCGATTACAGAATTTGCAGCATGTTTGTTAGGTTGCGTATTTTTAAGGAGAATCCGAAAAAACAAAGTGGAATCTTTGCAGTGAGGTTAGCGTAAAAAAACTTTCGGAAAAATAAATATTGAAAAAGGCAGCTCCTTTGTATAAAGTTTTAAGTGCCGAAACAAAAAACGCAAAGGAAAACTGCCTTATGTATAACAGTATAATCGATTTTATCGAAAATGACACTACCAAAATTAAAAAATTCTAGAAAAATATCTTTTTGCCGGAAATACGCTTCGGTTTGAGGAAGATTTGATGCATGTAATGATTGAGTCTTGCCGTAAAAACAAAGTTTGTGGAAGAAGTCGTTGAAACCAGTTACCAAAAAGGCGGTGAAAAGGCATGTATGACAGAAGATGTCGTTTCAAAACAAACCGTAAAAAACACGATCCATGAGCTGGAAGTCGAATTAGAGGAAGAAATATTTATGAGATATCTCCCGATATCTTACAAGCGATGAGCGTGTTAAGTATGTTATGGATCAGGCAAAATATTTTGGATATTCCGGAGAACGTGTGAAAGGTTTGATCTTTTGCAGCCGTATTGAAGAGACAAGGGAACTGTCCCGCAAATTTAATGAACATGGCTGGAGAATGATGGCGTTGAGTGGTGCGGATTCCGAAGAGGAGAGAGCACGTGCGATTGAACGCTTGACGATGGATGTGCAGTCGGAAGACGATGACTACCTTGATTATTTGATTACCGTTGATATTTTTTCGGAAGGAACCGATATTGTTGAAGTAAATCAAGTAATTATGCTTCGCCCAACTCAATCGCCGATCGTATTTATTCAGCAGTTGGGGCGTGGCCTCCGAAAAGCAGAGGGGAAGGAATATGTTGTAATTCTCGATTTTATTGGAAATTATAAAAATAATTTCATGATTCCAATTGCACTATCCGGAGACAGAAGTTACAATAAAGATAATATCCGAAGATATTTGAGGGAAAAGACCGACTTGGAAAAATTCCAAGTATAGTCGATTTTTATACGCAGGGGGAAGTCGATCCGTTACTTTTAATTCAACACGCAGTCTGAACGAAAAAAATACAGTCAATTAGATATACTGACAGAAGAAAAAGATCAATTTATCTCTCGGACATTTTTATATTATGTGAGAATCCGGGGATCTGAATTTATCCGGCAAATGAAAGATATAGTAGAACTTGGAATTCGAAGATATAGTGAAGTATACCAAAAAGAGATGGATGATCTTGGACTGTCATTGTATTAAAAATATTCACGTAAGGACGTATGCCGTTTGTTGAATTGGGAAAAGGATGAAAGTTCGACTGTTTACGGTTATAAGATTAAATATGATACATGTCCGATTTTTGTGACGTATCACAAAAAAGAGGATATTGCAAAGAGTACAATGTATGAAGATGCATTTGTAAATAATCAGATTTTTAGCTGGATGACTCGGAGTCGTGTGTCATTGGATAGTGTAGAATCACAAAAGTTGATTGGCTGCCTGCGGATGTGCTGTTGATTGATACATTGAAGCAAAGTAAATTTATAACCCCAGAAAAGGAAGTGTGATATGAGAAAAAAATTAAGTGTATTATTATTGATTTTAATGTTAATTATGAACCAAGCTGCTCCAATGGGCATTAAGGCGGCAGATGCAGCAGATGAAGTTAAGGTTTATGTGGAAAATGGAGAAGGCAGTCTTACGGAAGGTGACGGAACCGCCCAAAGACCGTATCAAAATATACGTACGGCCTTGAAGCAGATTCAGACGGGACAGACACTTGTACTTGTGGGTGAAGTCTCCTACACCAAATACGAGACGTGCGAAGACGGATCTCCGAAACCATTATTTGTTGATAAAGATATCACGATTGTTGGTTCAGATACGTCAGCAGGTTTGAAAATACGCAGTATGATTCAGCTGGGAGCGGATGTTACGTTTCGTGATATGTGGCTGCAAATGGTGCCGCAGGCAGGAAATGCACGTGGGACAACAATTTATGCGGCGGGACATACGCTAGTGTTGGATGCGGTAGATACGAGAGTAGGAACCAGTACATTGCAGGACGATGTGAGGCCATTGATCAGCGGTGGCGCGTACCAGGGAGAGGAAGGAACGATGGGAAGCCACACAACGATTAAAGTGGTCAATCCCATATCCCAGACTAAGATAGCTGCAATTTATGCAGGAGATTATTATCGCGATTCCGAACAAGACAAAGTGGATATAGAACTGGATTCCAAATTGGTAGACACGGAGATTCATGCAGCGGGTGCCGATGGTCATACATTGACAGGAAATGTAAATGTTACACTGGGAAAAGATAGTAATGTAACGGATTTTGACAAGACGGATCTGATAGGTGAGTTGAATGTCAATGTGAAAGCGGGGGCTCATATTGATACCTTGTCATTTTCCGGTATCAATAATCTCACGATGGCAGAAAAGTCGCGGATCACGCTTCCTAAGGAGGCGGATTTTAACGTAAATAACGTCTTTTGCGAGAAAAATGCGGTACTTGATCTCAGACAAATGTCAACGAATCCGAGTGTTGCAAACAATTTTACCGGTGTAACGGTATCCGGCGAGGATCAAACATGTGGCTCCGTTTTGGTTGGAAATGATACTACACTTGAGATAAAAGGAGAAGTCTATGGTCTAACAAAATTAAACGTAAATGGCTCAGAATATATGGCGAGATTTGTGGAGAATCATTGTTACATACAGGCAAAGGCCTCTTCGAGTGGGAATTTTACAATTGAGGGCACGCAGTATACAAATTTTCAATTAAATAAAAAGAAAACCGAAGAAATATATTCCTGGATTATCGGAAAACTGGAAAATGAGGACGCAGATGACTTTTATTGGATTGGAGATGCAGATAAAAAATCTGTGATCAGTCAGCAGGGAAAAGAATATTATTATCCGGTTGAATTTAAAAAGGCAGATGGTACGGTTTATAAGCCAACGTTTGAGGAACTTTTTTATGATTACGATTTGACATTGACGAAGGAAAACGGGGAAGCGGTTGATTTAGAGGAAGCGGCTTTCTGCAGTTGGGATGAGGAGTGTATTAACGAGGGGCAAAGCCAATATAATCAGGTGATTGTATGTATATACGACTGGGAGAACTGTAAGGGTGAACTAACATTGACGCTGACCCATTCGAAAACCGGCAAGAGTATATCGCGAGTGCTTTTGGTGGGTGAAGAACAGCCGATTCCGACAGTAACCCCAACCATGACCCCAACGTCGACGGCAACGCCAACCGTAGCGCCAACAACAGCGCCAACGCAGGTGCCAACGCAGGTGCCGACGCCAACGCCAACCGTAGCACCAACAATAGCGCCAACGCAGGTGCCAACGCCAACCGTAGCGCCAACAATAGCGCCAACGCAGGTGCCGACGGCAACGCCAACCGTAGCGCCAACAACAGCGCCAACGCAGGTGCCAACGCCAACCGTAGCGCCAACAACAACACCAACGCAGGTGCCGACGCCGACGGTTCCAACTCCGGCTGCGACAGAAGTACCAAGCTCAACACCCGATGCCACACCTGTAATACTTCCAACGCCACCAACGGTAACACCATTGCCGCCAACTAGTGAACCGCGGGCATTTACATTGAACAAGACATCTGTCACATTGTATACAAAAGGGAAAAAAATCATACAGCTTAGTGCTGATACAGAAAGTGTAGTGAAATATACATCTGACAATGAAAAAGTGGCAGTTGTAGATGAAAATGGCCGGGTAACAGCAAAAAAAGCAGGAACTGCTTTGATTATTGCGAGTGCAGATGGTTATCAGAGCACGTGCAGGATTGTTGTAAAGAAACCAACATTTAAAGTGGCGAAAAAGATGATAAAGGTCAAAAAAGGAAAAAAGGCTCGTATTATTGTTAAAGTTCGCCCATCAACGAAAGTTGTGTTTGCTTCCGCGAATAAAAAGATTGCAGCAGTTACCAAAAAGGGAATGCTAAAAGGCATGAAGAAGGGGCGGACAAAAATAAAAGTAAAGTGTTATGGAATAACGAAGACAGTTATTGTTATCGTGAAGTAATCCGATATAGGAGGTAGGTATGAACATCCAAATCTTTGGCAGCAAAAAAGACAACGACACAAAAAAAGCACAGCGTTTTTTCAAGGAACGGGGAATCCGGTTTCAATACATTGATCTGCGGGAAAGGACACTAAGCAAAGGCGAATTCCGATCGGTGGCAGCCGTCAATGGCGGACTGGAAGGTATGATTAACAAAGAATGTAAGGACCGGGATGCTCTTGCATTGGTGACGTATATTGCGGAAGAGGATAAATTGGATAAGATACTGCCATTTTTAGTAAAATAGTAAATAAAATTTATCAGAATCGCATGGAAGCAAAGAATAATGCGTATGGATTTGACTATCTGGCAGAATACAATATTTATAAAAAGATGAGAAAACAGGATGCGAAAGACGATGGAATCCTCTATGTGACGGAGTATTCGGATTGGAAGGCAAGGATTCAGAAAAACTATGAGCAGCAGAAAGAAAACGAGAATTTCTGTCATTTTCTGGTTCAAAAGAAGAGAGACATTGAAAATCTGAAAAAACAAGTGGAAATAATTTCCATACCGCTTGTGCTGCTGGCGTGACCAGACAGAGTTTTTAGAAGACATCATGCAGGTGCTGGGAGACAAGGAAGAGAACTAGTACATATGAATGGAGTGATGAAAATGAAAAAGAAAACAATTAAGAAGAGGATTCTTGCCGGATTGCTGGCATTTGCACTTATTGTGCCAGCAAATGTGGCAGGAGCAAAAACGCAGACGGTATTGGAAACAAATGTGACAGAGGCATCGGAAGGATGTACACTGGTTGGTGTATATGGATCCTATTTTGCACAGGCGAAGGAAGCACTTGCTAAGATCAATGAAATTCGAAAAGAAGCATGTGAAGCAGGAAATATACGAGATCCGAGAAATTCCGGCAGATATCTTCAGCCATCGGATTATGTTCCCTTGAAATGGTCGAGTGATCTGGAGTATATTGCACGTATCCGTGCGGCAGAAGCGGGAATTGCATTCCGGTTTATGGATTCCGGACATGACCGTTTGAATGAAAAGGGTACTTTTTCCATTGGCAGTAATGGGATAACTTCTTCTTCTGAAGATCTTGCTTATTATTATGTAAAGGATATGATTGAAGGAGTTTTGCTTTGGTACAGTGAAAAACAATATTGGGTAAAACAGGATTTCAGTGAGGAAACCCGTCATTATACAAGTATGATCAACCCGAAGTATACCCATGTTGGTTTTGGCGGTTTTTATTCAGAAGCTGCTCCGTATCCGGCAACAATGGCAGGAGAGTTTTCCGCAAAATCGGATTTGGATGAGACAATGATGGAAGCACCGGAAGATGTGATGCAGAAGATCGAAGTATCAAATGACTATATACAGGAAACGTATCTGGATGGGGATGACCAGATTTTTACAAATGGAACGACGACGGTGACGCCGCGTGTGAAACTTCGAAGAAACAATGCAATTCGTAATGTGTGGTCAATGGAAGATGTTACCTATACTTCATCGGATCCGGCGGTGGCGACGGTGACGCAGGATGGTCAGGTGACAGGGATTACCAATGGAACGGTTACCATTACGGCAAAATCCGGGGATACGATCGTAGCGCAAAAAGAAATCACAGTAAAATGTAATCATCCGAGAAAAATGATATCGTATACGGAATCTACATGTACGAAAGAAGGAAAAAAACAATATTATTGTGCCATTTGCCAGAATACGATAGAAGAAGTCGTGGCGAAAAAAGCACATGATTATGTTTATGGAGAGGCAGATTCCGAGGGAAAAAGCACCGGAAAATGTTCCGTGTGCGGCGATACGATACGTATTACTCCGCCGACAAATATGAAATTGTATTGGCGAAACAGCACAAGTTCTATCTCCAGTTACTCGCCGGTTTTTCCGACGAGCAACCCGGTAGGATCCCTGTTATACTGTTGGATTCAGGCGAGTGATGGAGACCCGGATTATCAGGATATGGTAATGGAATCCACAAATGAAGAAGTGGCAGCAGCACCGGAAAAGGCGAGCAATAATGCACCATATGACCATTTTGAGATTTTAGCGGAAGGAATCACGAAATTGAGTGTATATCCGAAGTACAATCCACGCATTAAGCAGACCTTTATGCTGCGTGTCGGTGGCAAAGGAAGTCAGGACATTTCGGATATGGATGTCAGCTTGTCAAAAGACACCTTTATCTATGATGGAAATGCCTGTAAGCCGGAAGTGACGGTATCTTACCGAAAAGACACGGTGCTGGAGCAGGGTATTGATTATACGATTTCCTATGAAAAGAATGTCAATGCCGGAACGGCGACAGCTGTTATTTCCGGAAAAGGACTGTTCTATGGAAAAATCCGAAAAGATTTTACGATTCAGAAAACAGGAGAAGAATCCCACATCCATGAGGTGGTCATTGATGAAGCAGTTGCAGCTACTTGTACCAGAGACGGTGTGACAGAGGGAAGTCATTGCTCGAAGTGTGGTGAGGTGCTGGAGGAACAGACAGTCATTCCGGCGATGGGACATCAGTATGCCGGAGGAACGTGCGAAAGGTGCGGAGACATTCTTTATATCGAAATAGATGGAGTGCGTTATACAAAGGAAGAAGACCTTTCCGGCAATGTGACGATACATGTTTGTGCGAAACCGGGGGAGAAGATTTCCGGTAAAGTGAACATTCCGGCAAAGGTTGCGATGGGAGATATGGCGTATACAGTTACGGTTATTGACGCCAATGCATTTGCTGATCAGACAGAACTTACCTATGTGACATTGCCAAAAACAATTATCAATATTGGAAACAAAGCATTTGCCGGCTGTACCGCCCTGGAAGGAATGAAATTTAAGGCAAAGATAGCACCAGAGGCAGCAGAGGACGCTTGGGAAGGAGCTGGAACCGAAGATTTCACGATACTAACTCCGAAAAATGCGAGGGATTATTACAACATTAAAAAAATATCCGGAGCGACAGTTCGTCCGGAAACGGATGCAGAACATGAACACGATATGCAGAAATTTGAAGCAAAGGCACCGACATGTACTCAGCCGGGAACAATCGAATATTACATTTGCCGGGACTGTGATAAGGTGTATGCAGATGAGGATGGCAAAGAATGCATTTCGCTCACAGAAACTTATTTGCAGCCACTGGGACATGAATGGGAGTCGGATTTCACGATTGATATCCCGGCGACGGCGACGACGCAGGGCGAAAAGTCCATTCACTGCCGTCGGTGTGGAGAACGTTCCCGCATCGTAAAATATTCGCTGGAAGATGAAAAGAATAGTTCCAATGACAATAGCAGCAGTGCCGGTAATTCGGAACAGGAGAATCTTTATTATGAAGGTTCCAATGACAATGAGGACACAGAATATGGTAGAAAGATAACGTATTCGTATCGGTTAAAAGGTTCTTTATTTAAGGCAAAAGGACTTCGTTACCGGGTCAATGCCGTCAATGTGAAAAAGGGCATCTTTGATGTCACCTGCATGGGCAGCAACTCAAAGAAGATCAAAAAAATAACAGTGCCAAATTATGTAAAATACAAAGGAATCCATTATCGTGTCACGGGAATCGGCAAGAACGCGTTTGCCGGCTGTCGCAAAGTAAAAACGGTAAAGATTCAGAGTATGTATCTCAAGAAAAAGAATATTGGGAAGAATGCTTTTCGTGGAATTCCGAGAAAAGCATCGGTTTATGTGCCGCCCAGAAAAATGAAAAGCTATCGAAAATGGCTGAAAAAAGCAGGATTGAAATGCCAAGGAGGGAAAAAATGGAAAAGATAAGATGGGGAGTTTTAGGAACAGCAGGAATTGCCAGAGATTGCAGCATACCGGGAATGCAGAAGGCAGAAAATTGTGAACGGTATGGAATTGCAGGGCGCAGCTTGAAAAAAGCAGAAGATTATAAAGATATGTTTGGGTTTGAAAAAGCATACGAAGGGTATGAAGCACTTTTGTCAGACCCCAAAGTGCAGGCAGTTTATATTCCGCTTCCAAATAATCTTCATTATGAATGGGTAAAAAAAGCTATTGCAGCAGGAAAGCATGTGCTGTGCGAAAAACCATTGGCGCCGACACCCAAACAAACAGTAGAACTTTTTGAGGCAGCAAAAGAGAAGGGGGTATTTTTAATGGAAGCATATGCCTACCTTCACAGTCCTTTTGTTACAGCACTTAAGAAAGAAATTGAAGAAGGAACAATTGGAGAAATCCGTTATATTGAATCTCAGTTTTTGACTTCATATTATGATAAGAGCAACATTCGTCTGCACAAAGAAAATTATGGGGGTGCAGTTTATGATCTTGGCTGTTATAATACAAGTATGCTGTTAAAACTTTTGGAAGATATGCCATCCCGGGTAAAAGCAATGGCACAGTATGATGAAAATGGCGTTGATATATATACAGCTGCATTGTTAAATTATGAAAATGATGTACGTGCATCGATAACATGCGGGATGATTTTTGAAAAAGATAAGCCGCATCGTTATGATAGATTGTATATTCACGGAACAAAAGGCGACATCAAATCCGATACGAAATTTAACCAAGAGGGAAATGCTTCCTATACGTTGATTATTGAAGGAAAAGAGCAGATTCGAAATGTATATTGCCCACATAATTATCAATTAGAAATAGAGCAGTTGGGAAGATGCATAATCGAAGGCGAGACCCCTGTTGTGACAGCTGATTTTTCGATTAAAAATGCAAAAATACTAGATGCTATATTGCAAGAGATCGGTTACTTTGAAAGTAATGTAATGTGAGCACAACGAAATTTCGGCATTCATAAAAGGACACAAAAAAAACACAAAAAATTAGCACTCACCTCTTGACAGTGCTAACAATTAGTGATATAACATAGTTAACGATAAGGAAAGGGGTTACGAAAAGGAACCCGGATCCGAATCGAAATTTAACAATCGACACTTCAGATTTCTCTGATGGTGCTAATAATACAAAAGTCTAAGTGCCTATGGTGTTTTGCAGGAACCCATATTTCCGACACTTGTTACAAGAAGGAAAGGAGAAATGACTTATGTTAAGACCTAGTATTTTTGGAGAGAGTTTGTTTGATGATTGGATGGATGATTTTCCATTTGGTAAGGAATTTGAGAAGACTATGTTTCCGGCGAAAGATCCTCTTTATGGAAAACATGCAAAGAACATGATGAAGACAGATGTCCGGGAGACAGATGATGCGTATGAGGTTGACATTGATCTGCCTGGCTTCAAGAAAGATGAAGTAACCGCTGAACTGAATGATGGTTATATTACCATTTCGGCAGCAAAAGGTTTGGACAAAGATGAAAAAGATAAAAAGACCGGTAAGTACATTCGTAAAGAACGTTATGCCGGCAGCATGAGCCGAAGCTTTTACATCGGTGAGGGAATTACCCAGGATGAGATTTCGGCGAAGTATGAAAATGGTATCTTGCAATTGAAGATTCCGAAAAAGACAGACAAAGCAGTTGCTGGTAAAAATTATATCGCAATTGAAGGATAATCATTCAACAAGTCCCCTTCAGAGATCGAGCCCTCTGAAGGGGACTTGTTTTTTAGCAAAAACCATTGTAAGATTTGAAACGTACTTTATATTCTTTCATTTGCTGCCCTTCACGGCTTTCTATTTTCGTTGAATTTCCCGTAGGAATCTCATAGTATACTTAAATAAAAATTACAATAATTTACTGGAAATAATGCCGCAGTGAGAAAAAACTGGTTTGAAAGGATATCCTATGTTACAATGTGGATATAAAAAATGGAGGTTAGCTGGAATGAATATTAGAAGGGCAAAAGAAAAAGATATCGAACGAGTGATGGAATTATTAGGACAGGTACTTCAAATTCATGCGGACATACGCCCTGATATTTTTATTCCGGGGACAACAAAATATACAAAAGATGAGCTGGCAGAAATGATAAAGGACGATACAAAGCCAATTTATGTTGCGGTGGATGAAAAGGATGACTGCCTTGGCTATGCATTTTGTCAATTGAGGAAACAGCCGTTTTCAGAGAATATGATACCGTTTACGGCGCTTTTTATTGATGATTTGTGCGTGGATGCGAAAACTAGAGGCCAGCATATCGGGGAGCATTTATTTGAATATGTAAAAGAGGAGGCAAAGCGCCTTGGCTGTTATGAGGTAACGCTCAATGTGTGGGCAGGAAATACATCGGCAGAGAAATTTTATGAGAAAATGGGACTGAAAACAAAAGAGAGACAGATGGAATATATTTTGTAAGAAGATGGGAGCGGTAAATCTTGGACTGCCAGTCCTGTATTTTTATTTTGGGGTAGGGCTTTGTATAGGAGTTGGCGGCTCTGTAATCAGTGGCAGAATGTTTTACGCGGTACTATAGAATCATGTTGTTTGTGTATCCACTTATGGTAATCGGAACAATTTTGGGAATGTTTATCCGCATTGATGGCAAGTCGCAGGTATGCATGTTTATAAGCATTGCCGGCTGCATTCTGAATGTGATTTTAGATTATGTGTTTGTGGCGGTCATGGGGCTTGGTGTGCAGGGAAGCGCAATCGGTACTTTGATTGTTCAGATTGTTTCGGTACTGATTCAGTTTGGATATTTTATGAGGAAGAGTGCTCAAATCAAATTTCACAGTTTTGCATTTGACTGGAAAATAAATCGAGAGATTTTGCTAAACGGCTCATCTGAATTTATTGGAGAAATGTCGAGTGCTATATCAATGTTTGCTTTTAACTATGTATTAATGAAATATGTGGGAGCCGAGGGGGTAGCAGCATTTACCATTCTTGGATTTGTGGTGTATGGTTACAGTATGATTTGTATTGGATTTGGACAGGGAATTAGTCCGCTGGTCAGCATATGCCGTGGCGCGCATGAAATGGAGGTGGCGGCGGAGAATATGGTTATTCTTCGTCTAATTTTGCTACGGCATTTAAAAAACATCTGGCACTCTCTCCGGCTGCTTTTCGAAAGGCAAGCGAACAACTGGTAGAGGCAAGCTCATTTTCTCACGGAATCACATTGGATGAATTAGACAAGGCTGAAAAATTAATTACGATTGAAAATTTGCAGAGTTTTACGGTTGTGTATGAACGAAAAAGAGGGAATTATCATAATCTTCCCAAAGAGTGGTGCCTATTTGTTGATAAGTACGAGTATCTTGCGGCCCCGGATACACTTTATATTGAGTGCACAATTGATGACCCATCGATCACGGATGAAAATAACTGTATGTATGAACTATGCTAGACAATATCATCTTCCCATCCGGCGTTAAAGGAAAACACAGATATTTTGACACATGATTTTGAGGGTGGTAAATATGCAATTTATCATTTTAAGGGATTTCCTCAATTTTTATTTATGGTGTATCAGGAGATATTCTGCAGGTGGCTGTCGAGGACCGGCAATCAAATGGACGAGCGGCCGGTGCTTGACATATACCGTGAAGTGAGAGAAGATGGATACATGGAAATTGATCTTTGTTTTCCGTTGAAGTGACGAAGAACACCATTTTAAGAGAGAGGAGACATCATGGCATTAGAGGAGACGGTTTTGGATGGGGAAAATATGACAAATCTTTTAAAAGCAAATTGGGATATTTCATGTGCTTCTTACAGAAAACTTCCGATAGGAACTGCCAATTGTTTTACTGTTAATGATGGCAGTAATACTTATTTTTTGAAAGAATACCAATCGTATATTGAGGATTGCGATATTATCAGGGAAGAAAATATATTGGAGAAGTTGAAAAATTACGAAATCCCTTCGACAGATTTTATTGAAACAGTTTCGAGAGAAAAAATGGTAAAATACAAGGGACATCGATTTGTATTGCAAAAATACATGAGTGGACAATCTTATGGGTACAATGATTTCCCAGAGGAAATGCTTCCGCAAATGGCGGTTATGCTTGCCAAAATTCATATCGCATTAAAAGATATGGAACTGCCTGTTGATATGGATGCTGCGTGGGTAAATGGTGATGCTGTTTCCAAATATGATAATATATTAGAAGTATTGGAGCAGCATAGGGAAGATTCTTTATATAAACAAATCAAAGAAGATTTATTATATAAGCGTACTGTATTGCAGAAAAATCAAGATATATTTCGAAGATATTTTGAAGGTATAACGTATAGTCCCAGTCACGGCGACTATCAAGGATGTCAGATTATTGGGGAAAATAATCGGATAAAGGCAGTAATTGACTTTACATCGGCAAGAAAACTGCCGGTGGTATGGGAATTAATGAGGTCATTTGTGCAGACATCGCATAATTCAAGAAACAATGCTAAAATTGATTTGCAGGATTTGCGTAATTATGTAAAAGCATACTGTGAGTATTTTCCGTTAAGTGACAAGGATTTAAATGCAATGCCATATGTATATGTGTTTCAATTGCTTCGAAGTACCTATGGCTATAAAGAGTATTTATTGAGCGATTCGGAAGATAGAGAGGGCTTGATTTCTTTTGCTTTTTGGAGAACAAAAATATGTAAAGAGGTGCTTGGACATATTGATGAAATTGTTGAAAATATGATGAAGATAAGGGAAGAATGCGACTGGTGTAGTTTAACAGACAAGCAAAAGAAATATTTATTAATTACCACTGATTTTTGGTCCGTTTATTTAGCAGATGAACAAGATTATGTTGGGCGATGCGTTTTAGTTTTAAAAAGGCATTGTGGTTCTCTATCAGAGCTTACGGAGAAAGAATGGTTTAATTTGAGATATGTTGTAAGGCACGTGGAAAGTTGTTTTAAATCTGTTCTTGGCGCAACGATGTGCAATTGGAGTTGTTTGATGAACAGTTTTTATAAAGAATCTTCACCAAATCCTCATTTGCATTTACATGTCAGGCCAAGATTTAAAAATCCAATTGTAATTAATGGTAATCAATATGTGGATGAGCAATTTGGACATCATTATGCCAGAAACAAAAATTCAAAAATAACACTTAAAGACAGGCAGACAATATATGAGTGGATGAAAAATAATTTGAAGGTATAAGGCAGAGTATTTATTGGAGGAGTTATATGGAAGAAAAATATTTTAATCGTTATCGTTCATTTTGCAGAAGTCTAAGAAATTTAGAGAAGAGTAAGTTTGCAGACCCGACAGCGGAGTTTGTTTTAGAGGGGACTATTCGGAATTATATACTGACATTTGACTTGGCTTGGAAAGTTATGAAGGATATTTTGGTTAAACAGTTGGGAATAACAGATTTTGCTATTGGGTCTCCAAGAGAAGTTTTACAATCAGCATTTACAAACGGATTAATTAGTGATGATATATGGCTAAAAATGCTAAAAACAAGAAATTTATTAGCACATGATTATGATGGCATTATAGCAAAGAAAAACTTTCGGGCAATTATTTCAAATTATTATGATGCTTTTGATGGGCTTAAGGATGCAATTACTAAGTTTTATGATGGAAGTTTGCCATCGATTGATAGCTTCGACTAGTAATTGAATCTATATAATATTTTACAGTTTGGATTTAAGTAACAATAAGATACTTGAATATTTGGACTGTAATTATAGTGTTAAGGTGACAGGGTACACACGAAGGTAAGAAGTGAGAGGGGGATGATTATGGGAAGGATTGTAGCAATATCCAGTGGAAATTTATTAACAACCAGACCATTAAATAAGTATGCAATTAAATTATCGAAGAAACAAAATCCGAGAGTCCTTTTTGTTGGAACAGCGAGCCATGATGCGCAGGAATATATTCACACATTTACAAATGAGTATGAAAAACTTGGCTGTGAGGTGAATGCCAATGCGTTTGTTCTTGAATATAAAAATCAAATGCTTAAAAAAACAAAGGTGGAGTTTAGTGTATTATAATTTTATGGGGAGGACGACAATATGAACTATACATTTAAAGAAAATCAACTTGATTATGAAACATATTACATATTAAGAAAGTCAGTTAAGTGGAATAATTGGAGCAGGGAACAGGCAGAAATTGCTTTGGGAAATTCATATTATACAGTTACTGTTTTTGATAACAAAGTTCCCATTGGAATGGGGAGAGCTGTCGGTGATGGTATTTATTTTATGATTATGGATATTGTTGTTAAGCCTGAATATCAAAGAATGGGAATTGGAAGTACAATTATACATATGCTTTTGGAACATATTGAGAAAAATATGTGTGTTGGAAGTCGTGTTAGTGTACAACTTATATCTGAGCCAGACAAAGAACAGTTTTATATAAAACAAGGATTTAAGCTTATTCCACATGAGTATTGCGGACCGGCGTTGCGGAAGGTTATTTATAAAAAAGGATAGGTTTATGCGAATAGGAAAGCAAGAAAAGTCATTGACATATATTTTCACACTCAATAAAATAAAAGTAAATAATATCAAACAAGAGAGGACTAAAAAGGTGCAGGAAACCAGATATAAAATCATTCGTATTGACGAAGAAGATTATGGATGTGAGGAACGACCGGACGACCATGTTCCGATGGTAAGTGTTTTGGTAAAAGCAATCGAGCCGGATGACTTTGGCGATTTTCCGGAAAGAATTATAATGATGGAAGATGAAATTATGTATCGCAGAAACCTTGATGAGGGGGACGAAGCGGTAATTGGGCTTGATGGAGGATTGTTTCCGCCGGGGATGTTTTGCAATGAAGTCGATGACGGTGAAAACGATACCAAGGCCGATTTGCAGGGAGAATGGTTAGAAGATTACTTAGACGCTTTGGAGGAAATGGAAGAGTAAGATGAAAATATATCAGCCGGATTATTATGACAAATTTCAGTGTACGGCATCCAAATGTCCAATGACGTGCTGCATGCAGTGGCGTATTGCGGTGGATGACGAAACATTCCATAAGTGGGATGACGAATGGAAAGAGAAAGTAAAGGAAGTTGAAGAAGGGCGCATAATCGAATTGAAAAATGATGGTATGTGTCCATTTCTGAATGAGAAGAAATTGTGCAAAATTGTATTGCGGGATGGTGAGGGGGCAATTTCTGAAACATGCCATACTTTTCCGCGGGAAGAACATGAGTATATTGGGAGAGTTGAGCGTGCATTGACGCCCGGATGCCCGGCTGTACTGGATTTGTTATGGAAGCAGGAGTGTTTTCAGATTCAGAAAAAAGAGGAACAAATGGAAGGAATAGCAGAAGAAATTTATGAGATAAATCCGGTGTTGTTTGAAATCCGGGATTGGTTTCTGGATATTGTAAATACGCGGGAAATTAAACTAAATACCACGCTGGAAATCTGTTTTTTAATTGCGCTGGATTTATATGAATTGGAACAAAAGGGCGTTCTTGAAGATGAATTCCAAAGTTACAAAAACACCACAGATATTTGGAAAATTCAAGATGCAATTGGAGAAAATGGAACAATAACAGAAGAACGTCTGGAAGAATATAATTTGCTGTTTTTGGATGTTTCACAGATTTATCGGGAACAAAATATTTATGGAGATTTTCTGGTGCCGCTGGCAGAGGAGGCAGAGAAGATTAACGGTAAAGAAACCGAGTGTTTTAAGACGTATCAGCACAAGATAAATAAATGGGCAAAAGAGCTTCGGAATCTTTTTGCGGAAGAAATCTCATCAGCTATTATTACGCCGGGAACCGGTCAGGTTTTGGATATTCTTGTGAAATTGGAATGGATGGCAATGGAATATGCTGTGTTGTCACAGGCATTATTTTTGCAGCAGCGAAAAGGAGAATTAACGGATAAAAAAATACAGAAAAGTGTATGTGTTGTATTTCGTATGATGGGTTATGCAGATGACGATATTTGGGAATATATGGAGAATTGTTTCGACAGTGTGATTTGGCCATGGGAGTATTATTCTTTGTTGGTATGATGTTTGCCGTACCATTGAGAAATATACAGATGGATTAATTTTTAATGCACGCATGAATGAAATTATGGAAACATTAAGTGCCGCAAAAACATCGAAAAAAGATGGGAAAGGAAATCGATATGTAGAATTAATGAGA
>ERZ825324.706-NODE-706-length-44850-cov-37.697377_pt1 | contig 44850 bp, 43 predicted proteins | sample MGYA00519859_ERZ825324 | MGnify/ENA primary metagenome ERZ825324 (study PRJEB31778, sample SAMEA3449198) | human gut metagenome | biome: human gut; feature: human-associated habitat; material: faeces | place: United Kingdom | collected 2010/2012 ...
CGGCACTGAAAACGGAAGTCATTCCGATTTTTTTTCCAATTAGTCCTGACATTTTAGTCGTCTGATTACTTGTTACTTGGTGTTGTTATGAATCTTTTGCATATATTCTCTCTTCCGGTCTGCGGTTTACCCGGACCCGGCACGGCACTCGCGGCGGTTCCGTACGCACGCCGTACGTTTCATGCGAAGCCTCCCGCCAGGCAGGCTCCGCACGTTCCGCCGGCTCCGGTCAGACCTTAATCTCGACCTCGACACCCGACGGCAGCTCCAGTTTCATGAGCGCGTCGATGGTTTTGGGCGTGGAGCTGTAAATGTCCAATATCCGCTTGAAGGTGGAGAGCTGGAACTGCTCGCGTGCCTTCTTGTTGACGAACGTCGAACGGTTTACCGTAAAAATCTGCTTCTGGGTAGGCAGCGGTATCGGACCGCTCACCACGGCGCCCGTACCCTTTACGGTCTTCACAATCTTTTCAGCCGATTTATCGACCAGATTGTGGTCGTAAGATTTAAGCTTTATTCTGATTTTTTGGCTCATATCGTTAGAACCTTAATTTTAATTGTTATTCAAATTGTCTGTAAAGGGTTACTCCACGTCTTTCCGGCGTCCGGCATTCTTCTCGATAATCTCCTTGGCGATGTTGGCGGGTACCTCCTCGAAGTGCGAGAACTCCATGGAGGACGTCGCACGACCCGAAGAGAGCGTCCTGAGCACGGTCACGTAACCGAACATCTCCGAGAGGGGCACCTTCGCCTTGATGGCACGGGCATTGCCCTTCTGCTCCATACCGGATACTTGTCCGCGGCGTTTGTTCAGGTCGCCTATGATATCGCCCATGTACTCCTCGGGAGTCACCACCTCTACGGACATCACCGGCTCCTTGATGACCGGCCGGGCCTTCACGCCTGCGGCACGGAACGCATTACGGGCAGCGATTTCGAAAGAGAGCGAGTCGGAGTCCACCGGGTGGAACGAACCGTCGCGGAGAATCACCTTCATGCTGTCCACGCCGAACCCTGCGAGCGGGCCGTTGGCCATGGCAGCCGTAAAGCCTTTCTGCACCGAGGGAATATACTCCTTCGGAATGTTACCGCCCTTCACCTCGTCGATGAACTGGAGTCCGGTAACGCCCTCGTCGGCCGGACCGAGCTGGAATACGATGTCGGCGAACTTACCGCGGCCGCCCGACTGCTTCTTGAACACTTCGCGGTGTTCCACGGGAGCGGTCAGCGCCTCCTTGTAATTCACCTGAGGCTGTCCCTGGTTGATTTCCACGCCGAACTCGCGTTTCAGACGGTCCACGATGATATCGAGGTGAAGCTCGCCCATACCGCGTATAATGGTCTGGCCGTTCTCCTCGTCGGTCTCCACCGTGAAGGTCGGGTCCTCCTCGGCCAGCTTGCCGAGTGCGACGCCGAGTTTGTCGAGGTCTTTCTGCGTCTTGGGCTCTACCGCCAGACCGATTACCGGTTCGGGGAAGGTCATGGATTCGAGAATTATCGGAGCCTTCTCATCGCAGAGCGTATCGCCCGTGCGTACATCCTTGAAACCGACTACGGCACAGATGTCGCCGGCACCCACCGTTTCAAGCGGATTCTGCTTGTTGGAGTGCATCTGGTAGATACGGCTGATACGCTCCTTCTTGCCCGACCGGGAGTTGAACACGTAGCTTCCCGCATCGAGCTTGCCCGAATAGACGCGCACAAAAGCGAGGCGGCCCACATAGGGGTCGGTGGCTATCTTGAACGCGAGGGCGCAGAAAGGTTCCGATTCCGACGGATGGCGTACCACCTCTTCGCCGGTAGCGGGATTCACACCCTTGATGGCTTCGATATCGAGCGGCGAGGGCAGGAACGCCACGACGGAGTCGAGCAACAGCTGCACACCCTTGTTCTTGAACGAGGAGCCGCAGAGCATCGGTACGATGGTCATCTCGATGGTCGCCTTGCGGATGGCCGCTTTCAGTTCTTCGGGGGTTATCGAATCCGGGTCCTCGAAGAACTTCTCCATCAGAGCCTCGTCCACGGTAGCGACCTCTTCGATGAGTTTCGCACGGTATTCCTCCACCTCGGCCTTCATGTTGGCCGGAACCTCCTCGTAGGTATAGTTGACAAGTTCGTTCTTCTTGGCATCGTCGTATATGAGCGCCCTATTATATATAAGGTCTATCACGCCGGCGAACTTGTCCTCGGCTCCGATAGGCAGGGCGATGGGCACCGCATTGGCTCCGAGGCGCTCCTTCACCTGTGCGCAGACGGCCAGGAAGTCGGCACCGGTACGGTCCATCTTGTTGACGTAACCGATACGGGGCACATTGTATTTGTCGGCCTGGCGCCATACGGTTTCGGACTGGGGTTCCACGCCGCCGACTGCACAGAAGGTAGCCACGGCACCGTCGAGCACACGGAGCGAACGCTCCACCTCCACGGTAAAGTCCACGTGTCCGGGAGTGTCGATGAGGTTGATTTGATAGGTCTTGTCCTCATAACGCCAGAAAGCGGTGGTGGCGGCGGAGGTAATGGTAATACCCCTCTCCTGTTCCTGCACCATCCAGTCCATCGTGGCGGCCCCTTCGTGCACCTCGCCGATTTTGTGCGTCTTGCCGGTGTAGAAAAGGATACGTTCGGACGTCGTGGTTTTACCGGCATCGATGTGGGCCATGATGCCTATGTTGCGTGTAAATTTAAGGTCTTTTGCCATATGATTGCAGCCTCCTAAAATCTAAAGTGAGCAAACGCCTTGTTGGCCTCGGCCATACGGTGCATCTCCTCTTTCCGTTTAAAGGCAGCGCCTTCCTGGTTGTAGGCAGCTATTATCTCGGCCGACAGCTTCTCGGCCATGGATTTCCCGGCGCGTTTACGAGAATAAAGGACAAGATTCTTCATCGAAAGGGAAATCTTGCGCTCGGGCCTCACTTCGGTAGGAACCTGGAACGTGGCACCACCGATGCGGCGGGATTTCACCTCCACCTGCGGTGTGATATTTTCCAATGCCTGCTTCCAAATCTCCAGAGGAGCCTTGTCCGCGTCCTTCATCTTCTCGCCGACGATATCCAACGCATCGTAGAATATCGTGTAAGCAATACTCTTCTTACCATCCACCATCAGGTTGTTTACAAACCTTGTCACAAGTACGTCGTTGAACTTGGGATCCGGAAGTAGAATTCGCTTTTTAGGCTTAGCTTTTCTCATTTTATTTAAAAATTCTTCGTTTGTTTGGCGGCGCCTCGTTTGTCGATTCCCTGCGTCACGCGCCCGGCACCGGAAGCCGCGTCCGCATCACGAAAAGTACGGGCCGCTATTTCTTCTTGGCGGGAGCAGCGCCTGCCTTCGGCCTCTTCGCACCGTATTTGGAGCGACGCTGGCGACGGCCGTCCACACCTGCCGAGTCGAGCGCACCGCGCACGAGGTGGTAACGTACACCGGGGAGGTCCTTCACACGGCCTCCGCGCACAAGCACAATGGAGTGTTCCTGCAGGTTATGCCCCTCTCCGGGAATATAGGCATTCACCTCTTTCTGGTTGGTCAGCTTCACCCTGGCGACCTTACGCATTGCAGAGTTAGGCTTCTTGGGTGTGGTGGTGTACACACGCACGCACACGCCGCGCCTCTGCGGACATGCGTCGAGTGCCGGAGCCTTGCTCTTGTCCTCCATCTGCACCCGTCCTTTCCGAACTAACTGTTGAATAGTTGGCATCTTTAAAACTTTTGTCCTTTAGTTTGAGTAACTTAACTGTTGTTTTCTCGTAATTCCGCAATCAAAACGGAGTGCAAATATAGGCAAAATTTCCGAAACGGTATATGAAGCGACAACTTTTTTCACCTGTTTCGGCCGGATTTACAGCGTTTTTCACGTCTGCCGCCCCTTTGCGCTATTCTTTTTGCTTATCGTTTTTTTAAACGCATAGAAAATACACATTTAAGAAACAGAAACATACAACGTAAACACATGATTGAAAACAACATACCTGCACACAGCATGGAATCCGCACCTGAAAACCGCCAGCGTCCCGCATGAGCGCGCAATGGCCTGCCGGATGTCCGTGTTCGAACGGGGCATAACGTACCGCACTCCTGTGGAACGAACCGATTTCCAAAACGAAAAAAGGATGCAAAAAGAGAGGAGCGACCGCCTGCTGCGAAGCAGACGCTTTTCGAGCCGACACAGACCGGAATAACCATCGGCCGCCGCGTCATGTATGTAAATGCGATTACCTTCCGGTAGCGGAAAGCCGGGTACCGGGACTTCTCCGGAATACCCGCTGCGTGATTCCGTTGGGATTCGAACCCAAGACCCACAGCTTAGAAGGCTGTTGCTCTATCCAACTGAGCTACGGAACCTTATCGATAGAACCCCTGCGGCCTCAAGGCCCGCAAAGGTCCACAAAAGTAATGCTTTTCCGCCACTTGTGCAAATAGGGCCGTAATCGGGGCGATGAAGCAGGACACAGGAGTACGAAACGACCCTGCCAAAACAAGTAGGGTATCCGTCAAAGCCCCTCTTTCCGGTATTGCCGCGGCGTCATCCCCGTATGATGCCTGAAATACTGCACGAACACCGAGGGACTCGAAAAATTGAGCTCTTCGGATATCTGAAGAACGGTCCGGTCGGTCGTCTTCAACTGCCTTTTGATTTCAATCACCACCACCTCGTCAATCCAGTCGGATATCGAACGGCCTGTAATACGCTTCACCGCCCCGGAAAGGTATTTCGGTGTGCGGTTCATTCGGGAAGCATAAAACTTCACGCTCCGTTCCCTGCGGTAGTGACGCGACAGGAGGACGAAAAAATCGTCGGTCAGCTGTTCGTTCCGAGGCTTGGCGACATGCGAGGCCGTCCCCGCTTCCCGACGGTACACTTCACAGAGTTTCAACATCAGCGCATAGAGCAGCGCCTTGGCTATCTCCTCGCGGTAGACGCCCGTTTCGGAGGCATACTGCTTCTCAAGGAAACGGTAATATACCGTCAATCCATCCATCTCCTCCGCAGAAGCCCGCACCACAGGCATGGTGCGGGCCATACTCAGTATTTCGATATCGACCGGCGAAGGAAACTCCAATACCAGTTCCAGCGACATCGCTACCGTGTGCCGTTCCAAATCCTCCGAAGCCCCGCCGTGCTCCACCAACTGATTCGGCGACAGCAGGACGACCGTGCCGGGAACGACGGAATAAGCCTTCCCGTTCACACGGATTTCCTCGCTGCCCCGTAGACAGAGCCCCAGAATAAAGCCGTCGAGAATAAACGGTGTCTCGCCGTGGTAAAAATGCTCCGCTCTGTCGTGCAGGGAGAAGCGGACACCTGCCCCGACCGAAACCTCCTTTTCCTGCGACGGCTCGCCCGCCGCCATTCCGTGCAAATCTCCATCAGGCTCCATATCCGTTCAATCCGACCTTTTACACATTTTTTCTCCTGTAAACATAACGATATTTTTCCATATGTACACCATTTTTGCAGCCGACAAGCAGATTCCGGCCGAACGGAACAGCGTTCCCAAAACGACAGGGGCCGATGCCGAAAGGCAAAATCCCTACCCGACGGCAATGCACCTGCGGAGCGGTACGACAAGCTATCCCGACTCCGCAGTCTCCCGGGCCCGAAAACTGCAAAACGAACCAAACGCACAGAAACGACATGACACAAAACGCGAACGGGCCGCACCTGACCGGCCTGACCGACCGCGAGGTGGAGGAGAGCCGGCGACAGCACGGCCAAAACCTGCTCACCCCGCCCAAACGCCCCTCCATGTGGAGGCTCTATCTCGAAAAGTTCAAAGACCCCGTCATCAAGGTACTGCTCGTAGCGGCCTGCTTCTCGCTGGTCATCTCCGTCATCGAGGGCGAATACGCCGAAACGATAGGCATCTTCTTCGCCATCTTTCTGGCGACGGGCATCGGCTTCTGGTTCGAGTACGACGCCAACCGGAAATTCGACCTGCTAAACACCGTGGGCGAAGAGACGCCCGTATCGGTCGTCCGCAACGGGAAAATCCGGGAAATTCCCCGCAAGGATATCGTAGTGGGCGACATCGTCATCCTCAACACCGGCGAAGAGGTTCCCGCGGACGGCACGCTGCTCGAAGCCGTCTCGCTGCAGATAAACGAATCGAACCTGACAGGGGAACTCATGGTAAACAAGACGGTCGAGGAGACGGCCTTCGACGCCGAAGCGACCTATCCCTCCAACGCCGTCATGCGCGGCACGACGGTCACCGACGGCCACGGCGTCATGCGGGTGGAGCGCGTCGGAGATGCGACCGAAATCGGGAAAGTAGCCCGACAGGCGACTGAACAGGGAACCGAACGGACACCGCTGAACATCCAGCTTTCGCGGCTGGCGAAGCTGATTGGGCGGGCGGGTTTCACCATTGCGATACTCACCTTCCTCATCTTTACGGGCAAGGACCTCTACGCCTATCTCTCCGTCCACACGGTGACGGGCTGGGAGCAGTGGCTCGACATCGCCAACATCGTCCTGAAATACTTCATGATGGCCGTGACGCTCATCGTCGTGGCCGTTCCGGAAGGGCTGCCCATGAGCGTTACTCTCAGCCTTGCGCTCAACATGCGGCGCATGCTCCGGACAAACAACCTCGTGCGCAAGATGCACGCCTGCGAAACGATGGGAGCGATTACGGTCATCTGCACCGACAAGACGGGCACCTTGACACAGAACCTGATGCAGGTCTATGAAACGCAGCTCGACGAGACATGCCCCGACATCGTCGCCGAAGGCATCGCGGCCAACTCGACGGCCTTCCTGGAGGAGAAAGGCGAAGGGGAACGACCCGCGGGGGTCGGAAACCCGACGGAGGTGGCGCTGCTGCTGTGGCTGCAAGGCCGCGGAAGGGACTACATGGCGCTCCGTTCGCAGGCCCGGGTGCTCGACCAGCTCACCTTCTCCACCGAACGCAAATACATGGCGACGCTCGTGGAGTCGCCTGTTGCGGGGAGCCGCGTACTCTACGTCAAGGGGGCGCCCGAAATCGTGATGAGCAGGTGTACGCTGGACGAAGCCCGGAAAAGAGAGTACGAAGAGGCACTGCTCGCCTACCAGAACAAGGCCATGCGTACCCTCGGACTGGCCTACAAGGTCATTCCAGCCGATGCTCCAACCGACTGTGCGGAGCTCGTCGCCGCAGGAGGGCTCACCTTCCTGGGCATCTTCGCTATCAGCGACCCGATACGTCCCGATGTCCCCGATGCCGTCCGGCAGTGCCAATCGGCCGGGATAGCGGTCAAGATAGTGACCGGCGACACACCCGGCACAGCAACCGAAATAGCCCGCCAGATAGGGCTCTGGACACCGGAGGACACCGACCGCAACCGCATCACGGGAGCCGAATTCGCCGCGCTGAGCGACGAGGAGGCGCTTGACCGGGTACTCGACCTGAAAGTGATGAGCCGTGCACGCCCCATGGACAAACAGCGGCTCGTACAACTGCTCCAGCAAAAGGGAGCGGTGGTAGCCGTTACGGGCGACGGTACGAACGACGCCCCGGCACTCAACCACGCCCAGGTGGGCCTTTCGATGGGCACGGGTACTTCGGTGGCCAAGGAGGCGAGCGACATCACCCTGCTCGACGACTCGTTCCGCAGCATCGCCACGGCCGTCATGTGGGGGCGTTCGCTCTACAAGAACATCCAGCGGTTCATCGTCTTCCAGCTCACCATCAACATCGTGGCGCTGTTGAGCGTCCTGCTGGGCGCCTTCTTCGGCACGGCGCTGCCGCTCACCGTCACGCAGATGCTCTGGGTGAACCTCATCATGGATACTTTCGCCGCCATGGCGCTGGCCTCCATACCTCCGAGCCCGGACGTAATGGCCGAGAAGCCCCGCAAACAAAGCGACTTCATCATCACGCCCGCCATGCGCAACGCCATCCTCGGCGTCGGCATCGCTTTCATCGTCCTCCTCATGGGGCTGCTGGCCTGGATGAACACCCTCCCCGGCGGCATGGATACCCACCGGCTGACGGTCTTTTTCACCGTATTCGTCATGCTGCAATTCTGGAACCTCTTCAACGCAGGCGTCTTCGGCACCGACCACTCCGTCTTCCGGGACGCTTCGCGGGCGAAGGGACTGCTCTGGACCGCCCTGCTGATACTCGCCGGCCAGATAATCATCGTCACGTTCGGAGGCGAAATATTCCGGACGGAACCGCTGCCGCTGCACGAATGGCTCCTCATTACGGCAGGCACCTCGCTCGTGCTGTGGGCAGGAGAGGCGTGGCGGGCCGTCGCACGGGCACGGCACCGGAAACAGACGGCCCGGTAGTCCCTCTCCGCAACCGGTACCGCAGGAAGTTATTCCCCCGGAGCGTTTGGCAGTTCGGCAAAAACTCCTTACATTTGCAGGCCGTTTCGTGAAAACGGCAGGACAACAACGATTGTTAATCTAACACATTCAAACAAATGCCTGTAAAAATCAGACTTGCGCGCCACGGTAAGAAAGGCTACGCCTTTTATCATATCGTTGTCGCAGACAGCAGGGCGCCACGCGATGGCAAGTTCATCGAAAAGATTGGTACCTACAATCCGAACACGAATCCTGCTACCATCGACCTGAATTTCGACAAAGCCCTGGAATGGCTCCAGAAGGGTGCACAGCCCACGGACACCTGCCGCGCCATCCTCTCCTACAAGGGTGTGATGTACAAGAAGCACCTCCTCGGAGGCGTTGCCAAAGGAGCTTTCGACGAAGCCGCAGCCGATGCCAAGTTCGAAAAATGGATGAACGAGAAGGCCGCCAAGATATCCGCCAAGACGCAGAAGCTGACCGGCGAAAAGGAGAAGTCCGAAAAGGCACGCCTCGCAGCGGAGAAAGAAGCCAACGAAAAGAAGGCGAAGGCTATCGAGGCCAAAAGGGCTGAAGCAGCAGCCGCTGCCGCCGCACAAACCGAGGAAGCGGAGGCTCCTGCCGAAGGGGAAGCTCCCGCCGCCGAGTAAGACGATGAATACGCTGGAAACCGTCGGCAAGGTATCCAAACCGTTCGGCCGCGAAGGCGAACTAATAATCAACCTGTACGACACTTTTCCGGAAGAATTCAATAAAAGGGAACCGCTCTTCGCATCTATCGATGCGCTGGCGGTTCCTCTTTTTGTCGAGAAATTCGAGCGACGCGGCCGCAGCAGCGCACTCGTTACATTCGCGGATTTCGACACGCAGGAACGGGCCGCGGAACTTGTCGGTCTGGAACTCTCCCTGCGCACGGACGATGAGGAGGCGGACGACGACATCGTCTATCTGGAGGATTTGGTCGGCTTCCGGGCGACATTCGACGGTCATCCGCTTCGGGGAGAAATCACGGACTATATCGACAGCGAACAGAACCCGCTGTTCGCAATTACGGCCGAAGGGAGGGAAATCCTCGTACCCGCCGCCGAAGAGATGATATCGGCCCTCGACATCGACGCACGGGAGATAACCTTTGTGCTCCCGGAAGGGCTCCTCGACCTTTACCTGTAATTCCGCCGCCACTCTTCTCCCGCTTCAGTCCACGGTCCGGCAAAATCCGCTGTCCGACTTTTTCCCGACCGGCCCGCTGCAAGTCTTTCCGCATTCAAACGTCGGCAGCTTCCTATGCGGATACATCCGACGAATCGCTCCTGCCGTGTGCGGCCGCATGTCGCTGCGACGGGATACGACTGCACACAGCAGGCGACACCCCGCCCTTCCCGCCATAAAAATTTCTTCGCACCGGTGCAACATTCCCGCTCCCCGGTGCATCTTACAGAAAAGCAACGGCATGAAACACTCCATTTACGCGCTCCTCTCCGCCATCTGCTGCACTGCGGCTTATGCCTGTACCCCCCAATTCCTCCTCTACCAACCGCCCGCCCCGCCCGCCTACGATTATGTAGCGGTAGAGACGCCCTGCGACGAAACCGTCCTCCTCGACGGCGACACCCTCCGTTACGGCATGACACCGGAGCGGCTGGTCGAACAGCTGCATCTCCAAAGCGACCGGAAGGAACTCGACAAATTCGCCCAGATAATCCACGACCTGAATCCGCCACAGACGGTTTACGGTGTATTTCCGACGACATCCGAAAGGGTAACGGTCGAGATACAGACCCGCGATTCGACCTTCGTCTTCGCCATCGGGCCGAACGAACGGGACAAAAGGTCACACCGGCAAACAAGGGTACAACGTCGGCAGAAGAAGTATTCGCCCGCCCCCGACATCTGCCGCGACGGAGCCGGATACCGCCTCACCCCGAAAAGGGACTTCTTTCCCACAAGGCATCGGGAACAACTGCGCCGTATGCGTTTCGACGGCACATTCCGACCGGGCAGTCTCAACCTCTCCCTGTCTCTTCCGTGGACACACTTCTCCTCCTGCCACCCCGCAGCAGCAGGCGGCGGACGGCGCTTCTGCGGTTTCATCGGGGCAGGAGCCGGCATCGAATACCTCTACCGCGACAAACAGGGAATAGCCGCCGAGTGGAGCGGGATGCTCTTCTCCTTCATCCCCGTCCTGGCACCGCTCGACATTGTATGGAACAGCCCCCACGAGGGGTATTCCGTCATGACGGCCGGCATCTCGGCCTACCATCATCTTCGCCGGTTCACATTCGGCTACGGTCTCAACTGCACCCGCTATCTTTGGGCTTACCATTACGACATACCGGAAGAGGGCGAAATGCCGCCGGCACCGCTGGGACGCGAAAGCTTCCGCGACCATTACTGGGCGGCGGGCGTTTCGGTCGCCGGATACGTCAACATCACACCCCGAATTCTTTTCGGCGTATCGTACAAGCCCACCTTCCTGCGGTTCGGCAATCCCGAACCGTGGCGATACGAACATACGATTGCCATCGAACTGAAATTCTACCTGCTGAGATAGCCTCCGGAGAGAGATGCCGTCCGGATGTTCCGCTACGGGAACGGCAGAGGCGACCCTTCCGGCACCGGAAGAGCGCCTGTCCGAAAAAACGACCGGCCGTGCAACAAAACGACGGGGAGATGCATCTGTATATTACAAACCCAAAACGCCAATGCCTATGAACCGAACACTCCTCCTGCCGCTCTCCGCATGTCTTCTATTCGCCTCCTGCGTGACGACTTACAGCACCTCCCGGAAATACGTCGCCGTGGACACCCCCGAAGGGGAGACGGTGGTCATGAACGGCGACACGCTCCGCTACGGCCTCACGCCCCGCGACATGGCCCTGGAACTCGGAGTGGAACCGTCGGGAAAGAACCTCGCCCGAATGTCCCGGATTGTCTATGCAGCCAACTCGCCGCAGACGGCCTACGGCTTTTACGACGCCACCCCGGAACCGCTGTCGGTGGAGATACACGCCGCCGACACCACCTACTCCTACCGTCTGGCAGCCTACAACAGCGACCTCTTCTGGCTCAATTTCCTCTCGTTGGGGATAGGAATGTTCGAAGACCGCGGCAACAACAACCGCTACGAACATCCCGACCTCTATTGGACCGGCGACGGCTACCGTACCTTCCGCAAGAACGACTGGACGCTGGGCGTACGCCCGCGATACCGGTCCGTACTGAAAGCCACCGAAAGACGCGGGGGGCGCCGTGCGACACGCTATGCAAACTCGTTCCAGAAAGGACGCGTCAACGTTTCGCTGGCCTTCCCGTGGCTGCAACTCTATTCGTTTTCTCCCGTTTCGACAGGAATACGCCGAAACAACGGCGGATGTATCGGAATCGCCGCAGGCATCGAATACCTCTACCGCGACAAGCGCGGCATCGCACTGGAAACAAGTGCATTGGCCGGATATGCCACTATCTGGGGACCGGCTGCCAGCATCGACCCGCCGCCCAACGAAGAATGGTCTGCCATACACATCTCCCTGGCCGAATACTTCCATTTCCGCCGTTTCACCGTAGGGTACGGCCTGAATGCGGCACGGAACAAGTACACCTACAAACCGCCTTACCCCGGTTTCGGAACGAACTACCTGGGCGATACGCGCCTCGACGACCGGTACTGGGCGGCAGGCATCATGGTGGCCGCCTACATCAACATCACGCCCAAAATCATGTTCGGAGCCACCTATCGTCCCACCTTCTTCCAATTCGGCACTACAAGACCGTGGAGATACGAACACAGCGCCACGCTGGACCTGAAGTTCTACCTCTTCCGGAAATGACATCGGCCTGCCTCCGCGCTGCGGCGAGGAGAGAACGGCGCAAGCCGGTGACCGCAACTGCTACGCAGCCGAGAAACGACGAAGGCCGGTCGGAAAAGTCTGTTTTTCCGACCGGCCTTCGGTCACGTTCCGGAAGAGCCGCACGCACCGGCACCGCAATGCCGCACGACACCGACGGACGTCACACGACGACGTTGATAATCTTGCCCGGTACGACGATGACCTTCCGAACTTCCTTCCCGGCAGTGTATTTCTCCATCTGCGGGTCGGCGAGCACGGCGGCTTCGATTTCGCTGACCGCAGCACCGAGCGGAAATTCCTTCTTGAAGCGCATCTTCCCGTTCACCGAAACCGGATAGTCGAAACTGTTCTCCACGAGGCAGGCGGGGTCGAAGACCGGGTAGCGCTCGTCGAAAATGGTTCCCTCGTGCCCCAGTTCATGCCACAACTCTTCGGCGATGTGGGGAGCGAAAGGCGACAACAGGACAAGGAGCGGTTCGAGCACGGCACGCTTGCTGCAGTCGCCGAGCTCGTTCAGGCATATCATGAAAGCGCTGACCGACGTATTGAACGAGAAGTTCTCGATATCCTCGCTGACCTTCTTTATCGTCCTGTGCAGCACCTTGAGCTCCTGCGGCGAAGGCGCCTCCTCGTTTACCGAAAGCTCCCCGCCCCCGGCATGGAACAGCCTCCAGAAGCGGCGCAGGAACTTGTGCACGCCGTCGATGCCGTTCGTATCCCACGGCTTGCTCTGTTCGAGCGGACCGAGGAACATCTCGTACATGCGCAGGGTATCGGCTCCGTAATGCTCCACGATATAATCGGGATTGACCACGTTGTACATCGACTTGCTCATCTTCTCCACCGCCCAGCCGCAAACGTAGCGGCCTTCTTCCAGGATAAACTGCGCGTCGGCGAACTCCGGCCGCCACGCCCGGAATGCCTCCAGGTCGAGGATATCGTTCTTCACGATGTTCACGTCCACATGAATCGGCTGCGTCTCGTACCCGTCCTTCAGACCGAACGATACGAAGGTATTCGTCCCGGCAACCCGGTAAACGAAATTGGAACGTCCCTGTATCATCCCCTGATTCACCAACTTGCGGAACGGTTCGTCCTCGACGGCCACACCGATGTCATACAGGAACTTGTTCCAGAAACGGGAATAGATGAGGTGCCCCGTGGCATGTTCGATACCGCCGATGTAGAGGTCCACGCTGCGCCAGTAGGCGTTCGCCTCGCGGCTCACCAGCTCCCGGTCGTTGTGCGGGTCCATGTAGCGCAAATAGTAGGCCGACGAACCGGCAAAACCGGGCATGGTACTCGTCTCGTACGGAAATCCTTCGGCCGTATGCCACCCCTCGGCACGGGCGAGCGGCGGTTCTCCGGAGCTCGTCGGACGGAACTCCGGCACATCGGGCAGCGTAAGCGGCAGCGCATCCTCCGGCAACGGACAGGCCGTATCGTCCTTATAATAAATCGGGAAGGGCTCTCCCCAATAACGCTGACGGCTGAAGATGGCGTCGCGCAGGCGGTAATTGACCTTCTTCCGGCCAATGCCCCGCGCCTCTATCTCCGCGAACATCCGCTCGATGGCCTCCTTCACGTCCAGGCCGTCGAGGAACCCGGAATTCATCATCCGCCCCTCCTTCGCATCGTAACTTGCGACGTCGATATCGCCCCCCTCGACCACCGGCACGATGCCGAGTCCGAAATGTTTGGCGAAAGCGTAGTCGCGCGCGTCGTGCGCCGGTACGGCCATGATGGCTCCCGTACCGTACCCCGCCAGCACGTAGTCGCTGATATAAACCGGCAGTTCCGTGCCGGTGAACGGATTAATCGCATAAGAACCGGTGAAAACGCCGCTGACCCGTTTGGTATCGGCCATCCGTTCGCGCTCGGAACGCCTCTTCGTCTCTTCGATATAGCGCTCGACCTCCGCCCGTTGTGCGTCGGTCGTCAGTGCGCACACCTGTTCATGTTCCGGCGCGATGACCATGAACGTGCATCCGAAAACGGTATCGGGCCGTGTGGTGAATATCTCCAGTTTCCGCCCGCTGCCCCGGATGCCGAAGAACATCTGCGCCCCGGTGCTGCGCCCTATCCAATTGCGCTGTATCTCCTTGAGCGATTCGCTCCAGTCAAGCCGCTCCATGCCGTCGAGCAGCCGTTCGGCATAGGCGCTCACCCGCAGCAGCCACTGCTTCATGCGCTTCTGCACTACCGGGAAACCGCCCCGCACCGAAAGGCCGTTCACCACCTCGTCGTTGGCAAGCACCGTACCGAGCCCTTCGCACCAGTTCACCGTCGTGTCGGCCCGGTAAGCCAGCCGGTAGTTCAGCAACACCTCCTGTCGCCGTTTCCCGTCCATCGCATTCCATTCGGCGGCGGTGAACTCCATCCGCTCGGTACAAGCGACATGCAGCCCCTCCGTTCCCCGGAGGGCGAACGCCTCGGTCAGTTCGGCGATGGGGCGCGCCTGCTGCCGGTCGTAACAGTAATAGCTGTCGAACATCTTCAGGAACGCCCACTGCGTCCACCGGTAATATGCGGGGTCGCTGGTCACCACCTGCCTGTCCCAGTCGTACGAGAATCCGAGCTTGTCGAGCTGTTCCCGGTAACGCGCCACGTTCTGCGCCGTGGTGACCGCGGGATGCTGCCCCGTTTGGATAGCATACTGCTCGGCCGGAAGCCCGAAAGCATCGAACCCCATCGGATGCAGCACGTTGAACCCGCAGAGCCGTTTATAGCGCGTATAGATGTCCGAAGCGATATACCCCAGCGGATGCCCGACGTGGAGGCCCGCCCCGGACGGATAAGGAAACATGTCGAGCACATAATACTTGGGGCGGGAAGCGTCCGCGTCCACCCTGTAAGTCCTGCGCCGCTCCCACTCCTTCTGCCAGCGCGGCTCTATTTCGCGGAAATTGTACTCCATAAATTCGTCACTGTATTTTTGTCTTGCATCCGCAAAGATAGGAAATATATCATCGAAATATAACGGTACAAGCCGGGGATGCCGAATCGGGACACGGCGGCGGAGCCAATGCAGCCAAGCGAAACGGACGGATTATCCCGATACACGGAAACAGCAGGGAGCAGACGAAACCCCGGAACGCGGCGGCCATTCGGCAAACCGGCCTCGCGGCGGCTCCCGACCTTCCGTTTTCCGCTCCATCCGGAGTCCGAAACCGACTGCCGCAGCACCGCTCCGCGACAGGTCTGCGAATGCGACCTTGACCGGAACACCCGGACGGGACCGTTTCAAAAGCCGTTTTCTGTATAGTTTCCCACTTTTTCAAAAATATGTTTGGTTTTAATGAAAATTTGCATACCTTTGTGGCAACACTATGAGTGAAAGTAGTGCCGAATTATAACGAGAAGCGGAGAGAACGGGCTCTATGAAACTTCGGCAACCTATCGCAACGATAAGGTGCCACGTCCCGACCTGCCAAGGACAGGAAATATAATTAACCATGAAGGCTATGAAAACGACTATTTCAGGAGAAGCTTTTTCAACGACATGTTACTGCGGCGGTTCGTCGCGCAGTCTTTTCTCCATGGATATGCGTATGCGCCAAGCGCGCTAATCTTATCTTATTCCCGGAACATACTATCGACAGACCTGTAAGACAGGCCGTGCATAGTTCGCCGTATCCTTACGGCATCATGTAATCAAACACGCATATTATTAACAATCAACGCATAGCATTAGCTATGCCCTGTAATTTCATTACCATGGCGAAAACATATCAACAGATAAACGAACGGATTAAGAACGGCGAAGCGGTCGTACTGACTGCCGAGGAGGTGTCGCAACTCGCCCTCACGATGTCGCCGGAAGAGATAGCCGACAAGGTGGACGTCGTAACCACCGGTACTTTCGGCGCCATGTGCTCTTCGGGCGCCTTCATCAACTTCGGACACTCCGACCCGCCCATCCGCATGGAACGCATCGAACTCAACGGTGTGGGCGTAAGCGGCGGACTCGCTGCCGTGGATACCTACATAGGGGCCACCGACTGCAACCCGGCCAATCCCGAATACGGCGGAGCGCATATCATCGAAGACTTCATCAACGGCAAGGACATTCTGCTGGAGGCCTGGGGCAAAGGGACCGACTGCTATCCCCGCCGCCACATCCGCACCTACATCAACCGGGATACGGTGAACGAAGCCTATCTCTACAATCCGCGCAACGCCTACCAGAACTACAATGTGGCGACCAACACCTCCGACCGCACCATCCATACCTACATGGGTACGCTCCTACCGAAGATGAAGAACGCCAGCTACTCCACCTCCGGCGAGCTGTCGCCCCTGCTGAACGACCCGGAGTGCCGCACGATAGGACTCGGTACGCGCATCTTTCTCGCCGGTGCGGAAGGGTATGTGGCGTGGAACGGGACGCAGTTCAACACCTCCAAGGAGACGAACGAATACGGTATCCCGACAAGCAATGCCCGCACCATCGCCGTCATAGGCGACCTGCGTGAGATGAGTACCGAATACCTGCGGGGCATGTATTACGAGAAGTACGGATGCAGTCTCTTCGTCGGCATCGGTATTCCGATACCGATACTCGACGCCGACCTGGCCCGCCGCGTATCCATCCGCAACGAACAGATTGAAACGACCGTGGTGGATTACGGCAACGGCAACAGGGTGCTCGGCAAGACCAACTACGCTGCCCTGCGGAGCGGCGAGATAGAGGTCGGCGGCCACCGGATAAGAACAGCCCCCGTGTCGAGCCTCGCCAAAGCCCGCGAGATAGCGGAACTGCTCAGGGAGCGCATCCGGAGCGGCAAATTCCTGCTGAGCGAGCCGGTACGCCCCATGCCTACGGGTACTACGACCAAGAAACTGCAAATACGCGAAGAACCCGGAAGAAACCATTGAAATACGAAAAAACATGAAAAGGAAATATATGCTGTCGTTCTCGGAGAGCACGGGCGACAAACCGATAATACACGACCTGATAAAACGTTTCGACATATGCATCAATATCATCAAGGCGGAGATGGCGCCGGGACTGGCCGGGTCCATGCTCGCGGAGTTCAGCGCTCCTGAAGGGGACATCGCACAGGCACTTGAATTCCTTGCCGCCCAAGGGGTAGGAACAGCCCTCGTCACGGACAAAATCATCTTCCGTGAGGAGCGGTGCGTACAGTGCGGCAGTTGTGCGCTGGCCTGCTTCTCCAAAGCACTGACCATCGGGCCGCCCGACTGGAAACTCTCCTTCCAGCGGGAAAACTGCATATTGTGCAAACTGTGCCTGACGGCATGCCCGCAACATTTATTCACCATAGCAAACGACTAACGATGAAAGAGTACAAAATTCGGATATACCGCGACAATTTCAACCGCGACCGTTGGCAAACCTTCACGATAAGCTACAAGGAGAGCGACCTCTGCATCGGCATCGACACTGCATCGTACGTCCCCGAAATGAATCTCTTCGCCGGACAGATTCTCCGTGAACTACGGCTCGAAATGGACGCATACATTACGAACGACCCGACCTACGCGGTCATCCTCTCCCCCTATTTCCCGGCCGCCGGTGCGCCCGGGATACTGGTACGGATGGCGGAAGCCGCAGCAACGGCGGGCGTCGGCCCCATGGCCGCCGTTGCAGGAGCGATAGCGGAGTACATCGGCCGACGCCTCAAGACGGAGTACGACTGCCGGGAAGTCATCGTCGAAAACGGCGGCGATATCTACGCCGACATTGTCGAGGGGATGGACATACCCGTATTCGCGGGACAGTCGCCGCTCTCGGAGAAGGTCGGCATCTTCATTCCGGAGGGAGGAAGAATCAGCATCTGCACATCTTCCGGCACGGTCGGGCCATCACTCAGTTTCGGAATGGCCGATGCCGTGATGATAGTCTGCAGCGACGCCGCACTGGCCGACAGCTACGCGACCGCCTTCGCCAACAAGATACACACCAAACAGGACATCAACAACGTAATCGCCGAGATACGGAAAATCCCCGCCATTTCGGGAGCCATCTGCATCAAGGACGACATGTTCGGCATCTGCGGCGAATACGGACTCAAAATATGGAAACAACCCCTGATACGATAAGATAAGGGAACCGTTCCGAAAGCGAACGCAGGACAGAAGGATACGGAAGCCGGCCGCGGTTTCCGGCGAATATCCCTGTACCTGCGCCCGCACGGAACGGCACGCAAACACGGCACAATGAAAGTAAAAGAGATATTGGCAGCATCGGACAGGACGCTCATCTCGTTCGAGCTCCTGCCGCCGCTGAAGGGCGGCGACATCGGGAAGGTCTACAATGCCATCGAACCGCTCATGGAGTTCTCACCCTCCTTCATCAATCTTACCTACCACCGCGACGAGGAGGTGATACGCCAGCGGCCGGACGGAACGCTGGAGCGCATCACGGTCACGAAACGCCCCGGAACGGTGGCACTGGCGGCGGCCATCATGAAACGTTACGACGTGGAGGTGGTTCCCCATCTGGTCTGCGGCGGTCTCGACCGCCATACGATAGAGAATATCCTGATAGACCTCAACTTCCTCGACATCGACAACGTGATGGCGCTGCGGGGCGACCCCGCTCCGGGCGAACGCTTCTTCACCCCCACCAGAGGAGGACACGCCTACTGTTCCGACCTCGTGCGGCAAATCAGCGACATGAACCGGGGCGTCTACCTCGACGAACTCCAGCAGAACCCCATCCCCACCCACTTCTGCATCGGGGTCGCCGGTTATCCAGAAAAACATTACGAATCGCCCAACCTCTCGCAGGACATCCGGAACCTGAAGCGAAAAGTGGACGCGGGGGCCGACTACATCGTCACGCAGCTCTTCTTCGACAACGCCCGTTTCTTCGACTTCGTGGAGCGGTGCCGCGCCGAAGGTATTACGGTACCGATAATACCGGGACTGAAACCCGTCTCGTCGCTGAAACACCTCGAAATGCTCCCGCGGACGTTCCACATCGATATGCCGGAAGCGCTCACCGAGGAGCTGTCGCGTTGCCGTACCGACGAACAGGCCAAGGAGGTGGGCATTGAATGGAGCGTCGGACAGGCCAAAGAGCTGAAGGCGGCGGGTGTACCGGCCATCCACTTCTATACTATGAGCCGTTCGGGAAACATCTGCGAGATACTGAAACGGGTATTCTAATCCGCGCGGAGGAAACGGAGCGGGGTGCCGGAAGGCACGGAGAACGACCGGACACCCGGCGGATACCGCCGAAGATGTAGGGAACGAAGGAAACGCCGTTCCCCAGTCCGCCGACAGTCTCCGCAGCAAAGGCGAAAAGAGCGAACAGAAGGCAGAGGCTCTCCGTTTCCCTATGCGAACCACCGACAAACCATTATCTTTGCACCGGTAAAAAAGCATTCACATGAAACCGACACTACTGATAATGGCGGCCGGCATGGGTTCCCGGTACGGCGGCCTCAAACAGCTCGACGGGGTGGGCCCTTCGGGCGAAACCATCATGGACTACTCGGTCTTCGATGCCGCGAGGGCAGGATTTGGAAAGGTGGTCTTCGTCATAGGCCGCCACTTCGAACGGGACTTCCGCGAAAAGGTACTCGCCAAGTACGAAGGACGCATTCCGACCGAAGTGGTATTCCAATCGGTAGATGCGCTGCCGGACGGATTCGTTCCGCCCGCCGACAGAGTAAAGCCGTGGGGTACGGGACACGCCGTACTGACGGCCGCCGGAACGGTACGCGAACCGTTCGCCGTGATAAACGCCGACGATTTCTACGGCCGCAATGGCTTTGAGGTGCTCGCACGGTTCCTCGCCGGGACCGACGGTACCGGACAATACTGTATGGTCGGCTACCGGGTCGGCAATACCCTCTCCGAAAGCGGGTCGGTATCGCGCGGCGTATGTGAAACCGATACGGACGGATTCCTTACATCGGTCACGGAACGCACCGAAATACGCCGTCAGGAGGGCCGCGGCATCATCTTCCGCGACGAACAGGACGAATACCATGCGCTGGCTCCCGAAACACCGGTCTCCATGAACATGTGGGGCTTCACGCCCGACTACATGGATTTCTCCGCCCGGCTGTTCGCACGCTTTCTGGCGGAGCGCGGCCACGAACTGAAAAGCGAATTCTACATTCCGACCGTCGTCAATGAAGCCATCCGCTGCGGAGCGGCGAAGGTAAAGGTACTCGATACCGACGCAAGCTGGTTCGGTGTCACCTATGCGGCCGACCGGCCGGGTGTAGTGGAGAAGATACGCGACCTGGTGGATGCGGGCGAATACCCCGAACAACTCTGGTAAGAGTTCTCCGCCGCAGCCTGTCCGATAGGGCGTACCGACATCGGAAAAAGGAAAGCTCTCCGCCCCTCCTCTGTGTGCAGCAGGCGGCAGACTCCGTACGGAACCGCCGGCTCCCCCATACACGGACGACACGATGAAGGGACTGCCTTAAAAGGCAGTCCCTTCATCCATAGTATCGGCTGGCGGTCCGGAACACTCTTTCCGCAAGGGCGGCGCTCCGGACAATGGCCCGGCATCAATGCCTGCGCAGCGAGGTGAGGTTTTCGAGGTTGAACTTCGCCTCCTTGCTGCCGTGCTCGATGGCCTTGCGGAAGTGCGCCTCGGCAGCACGGTAATCCCCTTCGAGGGCTTTCAAGACACCGATATTGTTATGTGCACCGGCGAAATCGCCGAGCCTGTCGAGATACTTGTGAGCCTCCTTGAGGTCGTTCTTGCGGAGCGCAATGGCCGCCATGTTGTTATTGGCTACGGGGTCGTCCGGATAATACCGCAGGGCTATCATGAACACCTCCTCGTACTCGGGCGAATCCTGCGGATACGACAGGGCTATCTGGTACAGTTCGTTCAGGCTGAGGTATTGGGGATTCGTCCGAATGACCTTCTTTCCCTCCTCTACCGTGAAAGGCAGCACGGTGTAATCAATCGTATAGTCTGTCCGGCGCAGACCGGGATAGACGTCGTGCAGCAGCATGTTGTAGGTAGCGCCCTTGTCGAGCGCACGTATCTTCGCATCACGGGCATCGGGAGCGTAGTTGTCGATAATGGCGAGCACCTCATCCCGGTAACGGATATCGGAAGCAGCTACCCAATGGCGCACACTGTCCCAATCCTCCGGCACATTGCCGACGGTATAAAGCGACTTTGCGATACCGGGGAACCGCTTCTGTACAAGGTCGCGAATGGTATTCACGCGCCCGAGCGACAGTTTCGCGTTGAAGTCGTAGGAGCCTTCGGGCGACGCATATCCCGTCATCCGGATACCCGTGACCTTCACCTTGTCGTCACCGGCAAGACGGCCGGTAAACCTGTATATATTCTCCAGCTCGGCAGCATTGTCGAATATGTTCATGTCTATCGTGGTCTTGCTTACCTGGAACACGATACGGGCCGTCATGGTTTCCGAACAGGCCTTGACAACCTCCACTTCCGGAACGAGGAACATCACCTGCGGGGGCATCGGATTGTAAAGCGTTCCCACGAGCGTGGGATACTCGGCTATCACGCTCCGCCTCGAATAGACATGGTCAAGCTTTATTTCGGCTCCGTCCATCCACGCCTCATAAGGAAACGAAGCGGAGTACATCACCGTATTGGGTGAATCGGGCGCCCACTGCATACCGTTTTTCCGGGCCTCGCGACGCATCTCGCGCACGTACCGACGCGACTGCACCACCGTTTCGTAAGGCATCAGCCCGGAAGGATTGGCATTCAGTTCCCCGCCGCGTTCCAACTCCTTGTAACGCCGCTCGCCCACTATCACGACGGGCTCCAGCCATAGCATGTTCTCGCCCTTGACGAGATAGGGTGTAATTACGAACTCCTCGTTCGGGTCAAGCATGACGCCGTCGAAGTTTATCATGAAATCCAGGTCGGTCAGGTCACCCACCATGGTAGAACGGTACGACACGACCTTCACGGCCTGACGGGCAGGCGCATGCATGTGCTGCATCTGGCGTTCCGCGCGGCGCATCTCCCTGCGCATCTCGTTTTCCGCACGCCTCTCCTCTGCGCGTACTCCGCGCATCTCTCTGCGCATCTCATTCTCGGCCTGCTGCCCGTACCGTTTCATGGTACGCTCCTCACGCCTGAGGTCCTGCGCCGTAGCGGCACTCCCTACCAACAGGGCCACCGCTGCCAACAATAACGTAATTCTTTTCATCTCAGTAATTTTAATGTGAATATCATCTTGTACGAACCGTTCTGCGGTTCGGCAGGCCGCACGAAACGACCCTTTCTCCCGATAGATAAACAAATTATGTGCAAAACCTTCCTTGTGCATACTTCAATCTGCGGAAAACGCACACCTCCCCGGCAGCCGGCCGGCGCAGAACCGACATATAAGATATTAATTTTCATTGCATTATACAACAGCATCTGCACCGTATCGCTACCTGTAAAAATCGCCTGTCTTCCTGCGAAACCGTCTGCTTTTTCCAACGAAGAGGAGCCTCCGCCCGCCCGCGAGGCTTTTCCGGAATTTCTTCTCCGGGTCCGAAAACACCGCGGGGACAACGCACATGCGTTGTCCCCGCGGCCGAATTCCACCCCGTCCTCGGTCAGAAGAAACGGCGGCGCATGGCACCGTTATTCTTTTTCCGTCCTTCGGGATTGTAAAGCGTCTTGATATTAGGATGTATCGAATCGAACGACGGCAGGAAATCGAGCGGCTTCACCCCTTCGGCCAGCAGTACGAATACGGTATCATCGCCTGAAAGCGTACCCAACACATCGTCGTAATCTTCATTATCAACCATCACCCCCACGGCTTTCGCATAACCGGCCTTCGTGCGTATGACAATCATATTGCCCGAAAACTCGATGTACCTGATGTTGTCCGTCACCGATGAGGAGACCTTGCCCGAGGTCTGTTCTCCCTGCAGTGTCTCGGGCAGCAGATAGACATAGCCCTTCTCCGCATCGGGAACCTTGATGGCCCGCAACTCCTTCATATCGCGCGAAAGGGTACTCTGAGTAGCATCGATGCCCACCCTTTTCAGCCATGACAACAGCTCTTCCTGTGAAGATATCTGTTCGGAATCTATCAGATTCCTTATAACATCCAGTCTTTCAGTTTTTTTGCTCATAACACATGGATTTTCTGTCACATATTTATGCAAATATAAGGAAAAGATTTTTAAATCGCTTCTGCAAACATATTAAATTACAGAAAAAAATCATAGGTTTATTCTGCCGAAAGTTCGGCCTGCTGATTTTATATTTCGTAATTTTGCCTCATTCACAGGCTTGGACACCCGAACTCGACGCCTCCAGATGGACTCTTACAAAGCACACGGCATCGTACTGCACACGATAAAATACGGCGATACGTCGGTAGTGGCCTACATTCTGACCGACACCTACGGTCGCCGGAACTACCTGGTACAAGGGGTAAAAAGCGGCAAGGGAAAGGGAAACAAGGCCGCCTTGCTGCAACCCATGTTCCTGTTGGAATTCGAAGGCATCCCCTCGCACCGGTCGCAGATGGACCGTATGAAAGACGTCCGGCTGTCGCACCCCCTCCAGCATATCCCGTTCGACGTCCGCAAAAGCACCATTTCGCTCTTCATGGCCGAAGTCCTTTACAGGCTCATCAAGGAGGTCGAACCCAACTCTCCGCTGTTCGGTTTCGTCCGCGCCTCGGTCATGGCGCTCGACCAGATGGAAGAGGGAATCTCAAACTTCCACCTGTGGTTCCTCGTCCAGTTAAGCGCTTTTCTCGGATTCTATCCGGGCAATGAATACACCGAAGGGGACTGGTTCGACATCGTCGAAGGGTCGTTCACTGCCGGTTTCCCGGAACATGCCGTCGCCATCAACCGCCCCAACGCCGCCCTGCTGGCCACGCTCATGTCCGCAGAAGCGGAAGAGCTCGGCACCCTGCGCCTGTCACGCACGCAGCGGGCCGATTTTCTTTCGGACATGCTGCACTACTTCGGCTACCACCTCGATGCCATCAACAAGGTGCAGTCACTCCGCATCCTCGGCGAAATATTCTAAGCCGCCACCGACGGCAGGAAAACGAATCAACGCCTGCCTGCCCGCTCCGTATCCTCGGCATAAAGGCTGTCGATGATGCCGTCGGCCAGTCCTATGGTCGGCACGAGGATGACCGAGGCGCCGCACTGCCCGGCTATCTCCAGAAAGATATCCGCTGCGAAGGTGATGACGTCGGCCCGGTCGGGACGCATCCTGAAGACACGCACACGCTCCTCGGAGGACATCGACTTGAGTACGCCGTTGATAACGGAGAGTTCGCTCACCGGAAGTTCCATGCCGTTCTTGCATCCGGCAGCGGCCAGGCGGTAGAGTTTGTTGATATTGCCGCCCGAGCCGATGATACGCAAACCGGGATGCCCTGCTCCGAGTTCCCGCATGTCGTTCCGCAGGGAGGCCACGGACTCCTCCTTCACGCGCCCTTCGAGCAGGCGCACCGTCCCGATGTCGTACGACCGGGAGCTCTGCAACACCCCGCCGCTGATGAGACTTATCTCGGTACTTCCGCCGCCCACATCCACGTACAGGTAATCGTACCTCCTGTCGAGCATCTCCTCAATATGGTTGTCATATATCAGACGGGCCTCCTCTTCTCCGCCGATTACTTCTATCTTTATTCCCGTCTTGCGGCTTATCTCCCGGATAAGCTCCGGCCCGTTGGCCGCATCGCGGACAGCCGAGGTAGCGCACGCCCGGTAGCGTTTCACGCCGTATATCTTCATCAGTTGCCGGTACGACTTCATCAGGCGCAGCAACCGCTTTCCCTTCTCCTTGGAGATTGTCCCGACCGAAAAGGTATCCTCTCCGAGCCTCAGCGGCACCCTGAGAAGCTGTTCCTTTACGAAAGAGGCTGTCCCCTCCTCCATATCCACGCTTTTTATAAGCAGCCTGACGGCATTGGACCCGATGTCTATCGCCGCATAATTCGTCTTTTCCATATTATTCCGATATCAAAATCTTCTTCTCCTCTCCCGCATCCGGGCCGGGCCGACGGCGCCGGGCAAGGCTTCCGCGCAGGGCGGCCTGCTCCGCCTGCTCCCGATAATACGCATACAGGGCAGACTGGGAACGCAGCGCCTCGCCGCAACCCTCCGGCAAGGTCCAGGGCAGATTCCTGCCGGTACCGTCTACGGTATGTCCCTGGAACGTATCGCGCAGTCCATACGTGATTATCCGTTTCAGTTCCCGGCGTATCTCGGTATCGTGTACCGGAGCCATCACTTCGATGCGGTTATCGAAATTGCGCGGCATCCAGTCCGCCGAGCCGATATAGTAGGCCTCCTTGCCCCCGTTGGCGAAGATGAGGATGCGGGAGTGCTCCAGGTACCGATCGATGATGCCGTTAATCCGGATGTTGTCGCTCCTGCCGGGAATACCCGTCACGAGCGAACAGTTGCCCCGCACGAGGAGATCTATCCTGACGCCGGCGGCCGAAGCCTCGTAGAGCTTCTGCACCAGAGCACGGTCGGTGATGTGGTTGAGCTTACCCATAATATACGCCGGTTTGCCTGCAGCGGCATTGCGTATCTCCTTGTCGATACGGGCGAGCAACCGGCGGCGCATGTCGTTGGGCGATACGAGCAGTTCCTTGAACCGGATGGGAACATAAGGTTTCTGGATGAAACCGAAGACGGTGCCGACCTCCTGCACCACCCTCTTGCGGGCGGTAAAGAGCGTCACGTCGGTGTACTGCGCCGCGTTGCCTTCGTGGAAGTTGCCCGTACTGATGCAGGCGACGTCCCCCTTGCGGCTGCTGATATGCACGAGTTTGGAGTGCACCTTCAGCCCCTCCATACCGAACACCACGTTGATGCCCGCATCCTGCATCTGTTTCGACCAGTTGATGTTCGACTCCTCATCGAAACGGGCCAGCAGTTCGATGACGACGGTTACCTTCTTACCGTTGCGAGCGGCGCAAATCAGCGTTTTCACCACCTTCGAATTGCGGGCCAGCCGATACATCGTCATGCGTATGGCGGTAACGTCGGGAGAGATGGCCGCTTCGCGCAGTACCCTCAGGAACGACGAAAAGCCGTGATAGGGATAGTGCAGAAACCGGTCGCGGGCGCGTATCGCATCAAGCATGCTGCCATGCGCCGTAAATTCGGGTTTCAGCACGGGTTCGAGTGCCGGATAACGCAGGTCACTGCGGCCGCAGTCCGGGAAACGCATGAGGTCTTTCATGTTGTGGTAACGCCCGCCGGCCACCTGCGTATCCCATTTATCTATGTGCAACATCTTGGCGATGCTGCGGAGCATGCGGCGGGGCATGGCCGAATCATAGACAAGCCGGATGGGTTCGCCCTTCTTCCGGCTCTTCACCCCCTTGGATATCTTTTGAAGCACCCCGTTGCGCATGTCGCTGTCGAGCTCCATCTCGGCATCCTTGGTGAACTTGAAGGTATAGGCCTCGAACTCCGTATAGGGCAGCCCCTCGAAGATGAAAGGCAGGCAGAGACGCACCGCATCGTCGAGGAACATCAGGCACTTTCTCTCCCCGTCGTCGGGCAGGCGCACGAAACGCCCGAACTCCTGTACGGGCAGCTCGATAAGCGCATACTCATCCGCAACCTTGCCCTCTTCCGCACGGAGCCGGACGGCGAGGTATATCGCATCGTCGGGCTGGTCGTCGAGCTGACGGAAACAGGAGACGAACAACGGATTCGTAGAACCGTTGAGCCGGGTATCGTAGAGGGAACAGATATACTGGCGCTGCACTTCGTTCAACTGCGTCTCGTCCAGCAGCCAGATACCGTGCTGTCCGAGCTCCTCCTTCAGACGGGCGAAAATCTCCTCGAACCGCACGGAGTACTGGGCATTGAGCCTCGTTATCTCCCTGTACGTATCGACAGCGGTCTGCTGCTCCCGCTTGATGCCTTTGTCCTCATACTCGATGATACGGTTGAGCGTCGCCACCCGGACACGGAAAAACTCGTCGAGGTTGTTGGAATAGATGCCGAGAAAACCGAGCCGTTCCAGCAGCGGTACCTCCTCTTTCTCAGCCTCCAGCAAGATACGCCTGTTGAAATACATCCAACTGACATCCCTCTCCACATAATCTTTCTCCATAAACGAACCGCTTTAATATCCACATGCCAAACGGCCCTAAAGGTACGAACCGCCGCCCTTACATGGTGTTAAAAAAATATTACGATTATGTTACGCCGCCCCGGACATCTCTCCTCGCCGGCAGCGCCGTGCGCTTACGTTTCAAAAATCAGGCCCGGACGACAGCGGGCGTAACGGTTCCGCACGCATACGGGGAACCGCAGCCCTACGAAATCCGTCGCCCCTTCGCCGGAATCACCGTCCGACTTGCCTGCCGCCGGAACCCGCCGCGAACGGTATGAAAAAACCGGAGTACGGACACTCCGTACCCCGGTCTTTCACCACGATGAGAGCGGTACCGCCCTCGCTTCTGCTCCCTATTTAATATCAATCTGGCGCATGTTTTTACGTTTCTCCTCCTCGGTCTTCTTGGGAATATCGATAGTCAGAACGCCGTTCTCCATCTTCGCGTCGATGTTGTCCACATTCACATTGTCGGGCAGTATCATGCGTTGACGGAAACTGCTGTACGAGAACTCGCGGCGGAGATAGGTATGTTTCTTGCCCTCTTTTTCCGACTCTTCGTTCTTCTCGACCTTCTTCTCCATCGAAACGGTGAGCTCGTTATCTTCGTTGATATCTATTTTGAAATCGTCGCGGGTCAAACCCGGCGCAGCTATTTCGACCTTGTACTCCTTGTCGGTCTCTATCACGTTCACGGCAGGAGCCGTCGAACTGGTCTTGTCCACCCATTCGTTCCCGAAGAAATCATCCAGAATCCCCGGTAACCATCCCTGTGTTCTTCTAACTGGCATCATAATTTTGTCCTCCTAACTTTAATCAGTATTATCAATATTTGTCCGGCCTTACGGCCGTCCGCTTCATTCCATCCTTCAGGCCGCTGCCCGAAGTTATTTATAGAATAAACAAAGAGTATGCCATGACCGCGAAAGAGCTTCTGACTGCAAAATTGTCAGCCAAACGTGAAAAATTGACACAATCGGACGATTCTCATCCGGAAGCATGCTGGCTTCCAACCGCATCGGGCGACATGAATGAACCGTTTCACGATACGGAGCCGGGGAAGCCCCGCTCCGCAACCCGTTGAACGGCAATTGGTCAACTCCATTTCCAGATTCCGACAACAAAAAATCCGGCGTACATGAATGTACGCCGGATATGAGAAGAAAGCCGAAACCGTTCCGCCGCACGGACACCGCACGGAGAAGGTTTTCTTACCGTCAGTCTTTGAACTTGGCCGTCAGGAATTTGCGGTTCAGACGTGCGATATGCGAGATGGAGATGCTCTTCGGACACTCCGCTTCGCAGGCACGCGTATTCGTACAGCCGCCGAACCCGAGTTCGTCCATCTTGGCAATCATGGCCTTGGCCCGACGCAGAGTTTCGACCTTGCCCTGCGGCAGCTTGGCCAGCGACGAAACGCGGGCCGCTACGAACAGCATGGCCGAACCGTTTTTGCAGGTAGCCACGCAGGCACCGCAACCGATGCAAGCGGCAGCGTCCATGCTCTCCTCGGCATCGTCACGCGGTACGGGGATGGTATTGGCATCGGGAACGCCGCCCGTATTGACCGATATGAATCCGCCGGCCTGCATGATTTTATCGAACGCGCTTCGCTCCACGACGAGGTCCTTGATGACCGGGAAAGCGGCCGAACGCCACGGTTCGATGGTAATCGTATCGCCGTCATGGAACTTGCGCATGTGGAGCTGGCAGGTGGTCACTTCGGTATCTGGACCGTGCGCCTCGCCGTTGATATGCAGCGAACACATGCCGCAGATACCCTCACGACAGTCGTGGTCGAACGCCACCGGTTCTTTGCCCTCGTGTATCAGGTTGTTGTTCAAGATATCGAGCATTTCGAGGAACGACGTGTCTTCGGAGATATCGTTCACCTCGTACGTCTCGAACCCGCCTTTTGCCTTGGCGTCCGCCTGACGCCATATCTTAAGTTTGAAATTCATCGTCCTTTGTTTTTACCGGTTAGTCCTTGTAATTACGCTGTGCCACCTTGATGGCCTCGAAAGTGAGCGGTTCCTTGTGCATGACAGGTTCCTCGTTTTCTCCCTTGTATTCCCAGATGGCGACGAAAGCGAAATGTTCGTCGTCGCGGAGCGCCTCTCCGTCGGGTGTCTGGTACTCCACGCGGAAGTGGCCGCCGCAGGATTCGTTGCGCTGGAGCGCGTCGCGGGCCATGAGTTCGCCCTCTTCGAGGAAGTCGGCCACACGCAGCGCCTTTTCGAGCTCCTGGTTGAACTCTTCGTTCTTACCCGGAACCTTGACATCCTCCCAGAACTCTTTCCTCACCTTCCTTATCTCGACGAGCGCCTTTTCAAGGGACTCTTTGGAACGGGCCATGCCTACGTTCTCCCACATGATGTGGCCGAGTTTCTTGTGGATTTCGTCCACCGTCTGCTTGCCCTTGATGGAGAAAAGCTTCTCGATGCGTGCACGGACGTTCTTCTCCGCTTCGGCAAATTCCGGAGCGTTGGTATCTATCTTCGGCGTCTGGATGTCATGCGACAGATAATCGCCGATGGTATAGGGCAGTACGAAGTAACCGTCGGCCAGTCCCTGCATGAGGGCCGATGCACCGAGGCGGTTGGCACCGTGGTCGGAGAAGTTGGCCTCGCCGATGGCGTAAAGGCCGGGAATGGTGGTCATCAGGTTGTAATCCACCCAGATGCCGCCCATGGTATAGTGTACGGCCGGATAAATCATCATCGGCTCCTCGTACGGGTCCACGTCGGTAATCTTTTCGTACATCTGGAACAGGTTGCCGTAGCGGGCCTTGATGACATCCTTGCCGAGCCTTTCGATAGCGGTCTTGAAGTCGAGGAATACGGCGAGCCCCGTTTCGTTCACGCCGAAACCGGCATCGCAACGCTCCTTGGCGGCACGGGAAGCCACGTCGCGGGGAACGAGGTTACCGAACGCAGGATACCGGCGTTCGAGGTAGTAATCCCTGTCCTCCTCCGCGATTTCGGAAGCCTTTTTGAGTTTGGCGCGGAGCTTCTCCACATCCTCCTTCTTCTTGGGTACCCAGATGCGGCCGTCGTTGCGGAGCGACTCCGACATGAGCGTCAGCTTGCTCTGGTGTTCGCCGTGCACCGGAATACAGGTCGGGTGTATCTGCGTGAAGCAGGGGTTGGCAAACATCGCCCCCTTCTTGTAGCACTGCCAGGCGGCCGAACCGTTGGAGTTCATCGCATTGGTCGAGAGGAAGAAGACGTTGCCGTAACCGCCCGTGGCGATAACCACGGCGTGTGCGCCGAACCGTTCGATTTCGCCCGTCACGAGGTTGCGGGTGATGATGCCGCGGGCCTTGCCGTCAATAAGCACCAGGTCGAGCATCTCATGGCGCGGATAGCTTTTCACCGACCCTTTGGCTATCTGCCGGTTGAGCGCCGCATAAGCGCCGAGCAGAAGCTGCTGTCCCGTCTGGCCGCGGGCATAGAAGGTACGCGATACCTGCGCGCCGCCGAACGAACGGTTGGCGAGCAGCCCGCCGTAGTCGCGTGCGAACGGCACGCCCTGTGCGACGCACTGGTCGATGATATTGTTGGAAACTTCCGCCAGACGATAGACATTCGCTTCACGAGCACGGTAGTCGCCGCCCTTGATGGTGTCGTAAAAGAGCCTGAAGACGGAGTCGTTGTCGTTCTGATAGTTCTTCGCAGCGTTGATACCGCCCTGCGCGGCGATGGAGTGCGCCCTGCGCGGCGAGTCGGAGATGCAGAATATCTTGACATTGTAGCCGAGTTCGCCCAGCGAGGCAGCAGCCGACGCGCCGCCGAGGCCGGTACCTACGACGATGATATCGAGTTTACGCTTGTTGGCCGGGCTGACCACCTTGATGTCGGCCTTATGCTTGCTCCATTTCTCGGTAATGGGGCCCTGCGGCACATGGGATTCTATCTTTGTCATATCTTGCTTTTTTATTATTCAGCGGTTAGTTAAAACTACATCAGGCTCTGTACATACAGGATAATGACTATCAGCATGAAACAGCCGACGATAAGCGTCGAAAGGATATAGGCGATGCACTTCAGCCTTTTCATCCACACCTTGCTGTTCCATCCCACGGTCTGCATCATGCTCCACATACCGTGCGTGAGGTGGAACCAGAGCGCCACGAGCCATACGATATAGGCGATGACATACCCTACGTGCGAGAAGACGAACCTCACCATCTCGGCACCCTCCTTCGGACCGAAGCCGAGGCTGTTCACATGCCTGCCGATTATCTCGGTCCACTGCATGTTGTACCAGAAGTTGAAGAGATGGAGCAGCAGTCCGCCCAATACGACGAGTCCGAGAACGAACATGTTCTTGGAGGACCACTCCACGCCGTTCTCGCGTTTGGTCTCGGCATAGCGAACCTTTCCGCGTGCCCGAAGGTTACCCACGGTGAGGACGATGGCGTACACGAAGTGGAACACCACGCCCGCCGCCAGGATGACGGTCCCCACGAGCGCATACCAGTTGGCCCCGAGGAAATTCACGATGGCGTTGTAAGCGTCGTCGGAGAAGACCAGCGCCCCGTTCATAATCATGTGGAAGGTCAGGAACAGTATCAAAAACGCTCCCGTAATACTCATAATCAGCTTCTTGCCGATAGATGAAGTAAAGATGTTGGCCATAGAACGAATATGTTATTTTGTGTTTGTATTGACCCGGAAAGTCCGGCGGCAGGCCGCCTATACCTACAAATGGTTACCGCTCGCAAAGGTATCCCATTGTTTTTTAAATAACAAACAAATCGGCAATTTTCATCGCCGGACTGGCACGGGTATCCCCTGCGGAAAACCGGCGCACCGCATCCGGATATCCGCCGCGAAACCGGCCGACAAAACCGCGGGGGATGCCCCGACCGGACATCCCCCGTGCAATATACTCTCGATACGGTATTGCGGCATCGTCTTTCAGCACTTTCCGTAACGGCAGTACGGCGAAGGGCCGAGCGGAACGGAGAGGCCGACAGTGATGTTGAACACCTTCTGCCCGACCGGTATGAACTGCGGATTGACCTTGAACATGAGGAAATCCGTCCCGGCGAAGAAGTTTATCCACCCCGTATGGAAATTGAAGGCGAAACCGAACGAGTTGAAGAAATTGTCGCCGATATTCTTGTAGTTGCCGACCGACCAGCTCAGCGAAGCCGTGAACCACTCGATGGGGCGTACCGTCGCCGACAGCGCCACTTCGGTACGGGCATAATATTCGTTCTTCCGGTGGGTGAACAACGCACCTGCACCCAGCAGGTTGTTGCCGAAAATGTCGTATTCGGCACCCAGCACGAAGCCCGGATACATTTTGGTCCGTGCCCTGCCGGACGCCTCCTTGAACTTGGCGAACTCATCGAAGTTGAAATCCCCGCCCTCTCCGACGGTCTCCCACTGATTCGTCTCCGGATTGAAATCGTAGCGCATTCCCACGAAGTCGTACGAAGCCTCCGAACGTCCCACGAACGTATGTTTTTCACTCCAGTTCATGAAGCCGAGGTTCAGGATGGCCGCCGAGAATTTGAACCGTTCCATCCACACGTATTCGGCACCTATGTCGAACGTCAGGCCGAAACCCGCCAGGCCGCGGATATTCGAAACGAACGACTCTGCATCCAGCCTGTCCATGTCGACGTATCCTTCCGCATCGGTCGGTACATCCAGTCCGTTCAGGCTCAGGGCGAGGTTCCCGCCCGCATCCACGGCCCACTTCTCCCCGTTCAGGGTAACGTTGAGCCGGTCGTAGTTCATGTTGGCCCGGGCGAGCCCTCCCTTGAAGTTCACCCGTCCGCCGACCGTAAGCTCGTCATTGATACGACGCGAGTATCCCGCCGAAATGTTCATCACCGCATCGGCACCGGCCATCAGGCCACCCATGTCGTAGGCATTGGCCTTGGAGCCGAGCTTGACGAACTCCACGAAACTTTTGGGAAGATGAAATCCCCCTGTCACATCGAGTCCTGCCTCGATGGTCCAGAAATCGCGGCCCGTATAGAAACCGGCACCGAGAAGCGTCATGTGCAGGTCGAAACCGACCTTGTTCATCGTCTTCAGATTCGGTTCTATGTCATGCCACGTCACCCGGTCGTCCAACAGCGACACCAACTGCCCGTTGTCCCCTACCGGATAGAATATCGTTTTGAACGTAAGTGCATTGGAATTAAAATTTACGGATGTCGTACCCAACACGGGGATGTAAACGTACCCTCTGTCGGGACGCAGGGCGGGATTGAGGTAACCGCGCATCGTGGAACCCTCCATGAAATAGGAGGTCCGGTATTGCTGGGCCGAAGCCCCGGAAGCCGCCAACAGCATCAGGGCGGATACAAAACATAGTCTCTTCATGGCAGGATTGGGTTTTTAAAGCGGCAACTTGATACCGCCCGTTTTCTCAAGCCGGACTCCGACTTCGATATAGTTGTCGAGCAGGAATTTGACCTTCTCCAAATCGGGACGCAACAGGGTGACGTTCATCCCCTCGATATCCGATATGCGGCCAATCACATCCGTGATATCCAGCCGCTCCTGCGCACCGAACTCTTCGCCCTCCCCGGCCTTCGCTATGGAAATCGTGTCGAAAGCGGTCACGACCGCGCCGGACGCATCGGTAAACTCGATTTTCAAATCCATCGCCATGGGAAGCGTACTGGCAATATCCAGCAGCAGTTCCACTTTGTCGTCGCCCTCGGGCAGGAACGTATCCGTCATCCCTTCCGGTATCAGCGGAATGTCGAGCGGCAGATTCACCAGAAAGAGCTCTTCGCCGATATACATCTCCACGAAACCTATGTCCTCGAACGACAGGCCGTTCTCCTCCAGTATCCTCTCCACTTCGTCCATACCGCCCAAAATACCCTCGAAGGTGAGGTGGGCGGTCACCGGCGGCGTCGTTATCACATCGCCCACACTGATACTCCCGCCGCCGTCGATATTGTCGAGGCTGTACTCCCTGTCCACGCACCCGTACGACAGGAGAGATACGGCGAATACCGCGGCCGGTATAAGGGGCCATACGAAAACTACAGAATAGGGGAAATAGCGTAAGAGTATAAGATATAGAAAGTTAAGGTAAAAATGGGGAGGAGCGGAAATGATAATTTGCTATAATTTCAGTGTAAGAATTTCAAGGGAAATGCCCCCGTTTAAAGCCTCGAATTATAATTCCGTCCGCCATTTTCAGCGCGAATGTAAAGAAAACGGCCGAAACCTTATCACATCACCCGACAAATGTAAAGAATTTCGCCGAAACTTGTACACAAACGGCGGCATCCGGCCCGCCATCAGCGGCGGCCACCCCGAACGTCCGCGGCGCGGCGGCAATTGAAAGCCTGCCGCGAGCCCGTTTAAACACGCTTGTTACGGTCTTTTTTAGCGGCAGCGCGGCGGCGGTGCTCCATATCGCCCCGCTACGGCCATTTTGACGCCCTATTTTTCGCGATTCTGCATGTTCCGTACCCATTCCCTCAATTCCCGCATCTCGTCGCGCAAATCGTCTATTTGGTCGCGCTCCGACGGCGGCACGATGTCCGATATGACGAGCTCGACGGTCCATATATTGGATATCTCATCTTCCATTAGCGGTAACGGCGTGTATTTCCGCTGGTTAGGATTGTCGGATGTAAGTATCAGCCTGCCGGATGTCTCTAAATTGTTACGCAATCTTTTGACGTAGCTATTCCCGTCACGGTCGGTCACGACGTACACTTCTCCGCTGCGGATTCTTGCCCATTCCGAACGGTCGAGCAGCCGGACGACGATACGAGTACCATCGTAAATGGTCGGCTCCATAGATTCACCGCTGACACTGATACACAAGCGTTTTGCGGAGGTGCGCGGCAGCATGGAGGCGGGCAGCCGCATGACGTCGGCCTCGTCGAAATAGTCGCTGTTGATGGCCCCTCCGCCGGCCGCGGCCTCGATATCGACCACCGGAACGGCCACGGCGCCGACCGCCGTATAGGCACCGCGAATATCCGCGGCTATTGCGGCAGGGGTTGGTCGGGACGCGCCGTGCATATCCGTTCTCGTGGCCTTCGGGGTGTGCAAATCTATCTTTATTTTCGTCCCGTCCGGGGCCGTGTGTATTTCGGTCGTGTGGTCGGAAAGCGGAGGAATAAGAATATTGTTGTTAGGGGACGTTTTTTGTAGTTTTCGTTTGTCCCCCAAACCGTCCCCTAAAATGTCCCCTTGTTGTTTGGGGACGTTTTCTGTAGTTTTGGAATTATCTTTTTTTTCGGAAATATTTTCCTGAGAGACCAGCATATCTCCCTCGCCCGTCAGTAACCACCCCGGGTTTACATCCCTATAATAGGAGATAAATCGCAATAAATTATCTTCCGATAATCCCTCTTTTTTACTTAATACGCTGTTTGTCATCCCGGTATTGCGATAACACTCTAACTTTGAAATACCCTCATTTTCAAGGTATTGCAAAATTCTTTCCTTGATTGTTGCGATTTTTCTCATACTTTTCTTTGAAAATTGCGATTTCGCAATTATATTTGTGGTGTAAACCTGTACAAAAATAAGGAAAATATGGGAAAGACATCTAAGGAAAAGCGAGAGCGACTTTTGCGAATACGTAAAAGCCTGTTACGCGGGGATATAATGCGTATCGCGGCCCGTGCCGGCGTATCCCGCGTATGGGTGTCATATGTATTGCACGGGAAGGATACGAGCGAGCCGGTTCTCCGGTCTGCCGAGGCGCTGATTTCCGAGCGGAAACAGAATATTGTATAGATAATATGTATGAAACAACCAGAATTCTTTCCAACCTTGGAACGACCGCTGGATTCACCGAGTAAAAGCCGGCTCGAGAAGTTCGAGAAGTACGATGTGTTTACGGCGAAGTTTACCCCAAAAAAGACCACCGACGATTGTTATACGCCGGAATTGGTGTACGACATTGTCGTGCAGTGGGTTCGCGAAAATGCGGATATTGAGGGCCGGGAAATAGTCCGCCCGTTCTGGCCCGGTGGGGATTACGAGGCATACGAATATCCGGATGGTTGTGTGGTAATCGACAATCCGCCTTTTTCGATATTCTCCAAAATATGTCGTTTTTTCATGGCACGCGGTATCCGATTCTTTTTATTCGCTCCGCATCTTACATTATTCAGTACGAGGGGGATAGAATGGACATGTGTTGTAACGGATGCGCTCATTACTTATGAAAACGGGGCGAAAGTGAAGACATCGTTCGTCAGTAATCTATTCGGGGATGTACGCATTATGACGGCCCCGGAGCTAAAAGAGCGTATCGATATTGCACAACGACCGCCAAAATCAACGGGAGCAATATATAAATTTCCGCCAAACATTATATCGGCGGCCCGGATGGGAAAATATGTTAAACGGGGTATGCCATCATTTGTTGTTCGGGCCGACCAATGCAGCCAAGTCACAAAGCTGCCTAACGGCGCGGGCATATTCGGTGGCGGTTTTGCCATAACAGACTCCGAAAAAGTAAAAGAATTGCAAAATATTTTTACTGAGTAAAAAAAAGATGCTTTTTAACAAAAACACAGCATCGTATATAATAAACACACATTTTATTATGGAAATGACAAAGAAACTCAAACCTTTCGATTTAGAGGCCGCCAAGGCCGGGACCCCCGTGATGACGCGCGACGGCTGTCCGGCGAGGATTCTCGCGTTCGATGTGGAAAACGCGGGATATCCGGTGGTGGCTGCCATTAAGACGTCTACGGGAGAGTGTGAGCGCATCGAACTATTTACCGAGCAGGGACAGTTCGATGAAGATACGAAGGAAGACAACCGCGATTTATTCATGGTTTCCGTCAAACACCGCGCGTGGGCGAATGTACATAAGAACAATGGCTATTATACGCTAACGGGCTGTCACGATACGGAGGAAATTGCGCGGTGGTGCGGACATTTATGCAGTACTTACATTACTACTGTTCCTATTGAATGGGAGGAATAGATTTCAGCAAGGAAAATCCCGCTACGAACGGACGTCTTTGCCGGAGCGATGCCGGGGCGGGGTCAAGGATTTTATAAAACATCATGATTATGAAATACAAGGTAGGAGACAGGGTGCGCGTGAAATCGCGCTGCTGGTACAGGGACAACGTAATAGCCGGCAGTGTGCTTTACGGAGACATGGCCGTGGCTTTCACACGGTCGATGCGCAGGTTCTGCGGGAAGAAGGCGACCGTTACCGATGTCGGAGAAGGCGGCATCGTATGGCTCGACCGATTCGAGCGGATGTTCTGCGCGGAGATGCTCGACCCGGTCAGGGGATAATTATTAACATATTAATCATTTACAGTTTATGCAGGAAATGAATTCAAATGTCGTGACGCTGGCGCTCAAAGACAGCGGAGTGTTTTTTACAAAAATTACGACTCAAGTTTATCGGGGCAGTAATCGTGTCGTCGTGGGGACTAACACTGATTACCGAATTTTCGGAGTGCTCATTGTCCGGAAAAAGAGATTGTTTGCGAATCTGATAGAAGCTGCCGAGTAACCGGATTTACCCTATCCCGCAGCGGTGCAGGCCGCCACCCGGAGCGAGACCGGGGCGGGAACAACAATAATTAACAATTATGCAAAGGACTACATGGACACCGCAAGCCTCTGAAAATATCGAGGTTATTATTCACATCCTCCACAAGGACGGAACGCGGGAATACGAACGCACGGGGAATCGGATTATCATCCCCCTCCGCGAGCCAGGGTTGGCGAAGAACGACCGGCTGATGCTTCCGTTTTGGATTTATCGGGCCATCAAAACACACATCCAACGGAATGAATCTCTTCGTCGGTTGGTTTACGGAGAAGATTATCCAGAAACTTCAGCGATACAGGGTGATAGTAACGTCGATATATCTTCTGAGCCTTGTCTTCCCACTCTTTTCGACTGCATCGAAATTCGAGAACTTCCACATAACGACCTTTCACCTGGCTTAAACAGGCATTGAAAATTACCGTAAGGTCGGCTTCCGGATGCTGTTGGTCGAAGCTCGTGAGGATGCTCCAAAATTCGACATTGGCTGTTCCGATGTTTTCCAAACGCTGGTCGAAATAGCTGTCATTGTAATTCACGACCCTTTTCATAATGCTTACAGTATAGATTAGCATCCAAATGTAAGCATTTTCCCGCGAAAGGTCAGCCTTTGCCCGGAGCAATACCGGCGCGGGAACAAGGCGAAATCGCCGTTTTAAAGGGCTCTAAAGCCGATTTAAAGAAAAAGACTCATCATTAAAGAGATGCTATTACCGAACGACATACTTGTACGCGAAACCACGGACGGCACGACCGTCTGGGTATCGCAGCGTTTGGTAGTAGAGTGTTGCGGGGTTGACGATAATTATCTAAGAACACATTGCCGGGACCGTTACAAGCAGTCCCTTCCGGCCTCGTGGCAGGCGGTTGCCGCACAGGACGAGTTCTTTTTGGGGGCGAAGCCCGGCAAATCGTGGCGATGGGGCCGCAAGGGCGGGCAATACTATTATGATATAGACACGATACCGAACAGGAAACCAGCCTGTTACCGTGACCGCCTCCCCACGAAGGAGGAGCTGCTGGCCGAGGTGGAGGGGCGCAATCTCTCCAAGAGCCGGGAACGTCAGGCGGCCCTGCGTGGCATGCTGACGGCCGCGGCACAGGAGCTGACGGACAATGCGGACGCATTGTGGATTCAGACGCAAAGCGGTCTTCAAATAAGCGTGGCTGTTTGCCGCGATTATGCCCGTGCCTTGGCGTGGTGCCGCTTCATCACGGCGACCGTCCGCGAGGGACGGACGGCGGAGTACGGTTTGCCGACCGCGGAGGCATTTTACGGAACGTGCGCGGCCGTTCTCGCCGACCTGCGGCTCTCCAATTTCCGGGTAACGACCGGGGGCAGCCTCCGCAACAAACTGGCGGGGTTCCCGGCCGAGGCGGAGGAGCAGCGTCGATGGATAATATCGGCTAAAATCGGCAACAACAACCGTCGGATAGTGGGTAAATCGCTGGTCGTGGACTACGACACGGGCGAAATATATCGGTTCGACGTGCATCAGGCTATCATGCTGATGGCCTACGTCAACCTCGACGGGCCGCAAAAGGAAGCGCTTGCGACCCTTTATCGCGAAAAATACGTCCCGGCCATTTGCGAGGCGGGGTATGAACCGGTCGCCGAACGCACCTTTTGCCGAAGCCTTACGTCACTTCCGAACCGTCTGAAATTCGACCTGTTCCGCCACGGAACGGACTATTATAACAAACACTATCTGACGTACATACCTACCGAAGAGCTCACCTGGGCACATTCGCTGTTCTGCGGCGACGGTTCCGGCCTGATAAGTTACCGTTACATGGCGCGGGAACGCGACAAAAAGACCGGCATATATCGTGAACAGACCCGCACGCGCAACCTGTACGTAGTGATGATTACGGATGTAGCCAGCGGCTACATTGCCGGCTGGGGAATCGCCCCTGAAGGGTCGAGCGAGGAATCGTTCGCCATCGTGCAGGATGCTGTACGTATGGCCGTCGACGCAGGCGGACGGCGGACGATGTTCGAGTTCGTATCGGACAATGCCCCTGCCTTCTCGCGCGGCGAGAGCAGGGAATGGCTGGCCAACGTATTCAACAGGGTGCGGCGCATCGAGCCGGGCAATTCGCAGGCGAATCCGGCCGAAACCTATTTCCGTCTCTTTAAAAACGTCGTTCTGAGGTCATGCAAGGAGTTCGTGCGGAGCTCGCACGACGCCTCCATTGGCGGGCGCGCCAACACCGACGATATGAGCGTGTTCGATTACCCGACCTATACGGAAGCGATAGCCGTACTGGAGGAGCGCATCGAGGTCTGGAACAACCGCCGCGGGGGCGACGGAAGAACTCCCGCCGAACGGTTTGCCGAGAAAAATCCCGCCTGCCAGGTTATGGACGAACGGCAGCTGCGGCAAATCTTCGGTACGACAACGCGACTGTCCATCGAACGGATGCGCGGCTTCGTCACCCCGCAGGGGGCTGCGGCTACGTGTATGTACGAAATCCCCGATTATGCGGGGACAGGGGCTGAAGCCATCGCCAGGGCGACGGGCAACGGCTACGACAGCCGCGTGCAGGTGGTGTACGACGAGAGCGGCGCAGATTTATACAGCATCGACGGACGATACATTATGACATGTCCGCCCGTGGTGAAATCCTCCTCCTCGTATGTGGAGGCCACCCCCGAACAGCGGGCCGCCCGCGAGCACCTGCGGCGGCGAAAAGAGGCCGACCGCCAGGTACCGCACACGGCCCTGGACGAGCTGTTGCGGACTTCCGAATACATGCAGGGGTACGGTTACGACGAGGCTGTACAGCTGGGAATGCGCAAAAGCGATATCAACGAGGCATACGAGCAAAGCATCTCCATCACGGCCGACGACAAGAAGAAGGCAGAACGCCGGCGGAGAAGTCTGGAGAGGCGCGACGCCCGCGAGGCGGACCGTCAGCAGGCAGAGGAGGCTGCCTCCATCGAGGCCCGCTATCTCGCCCGTGAGATGAGAAAATTTAAAGAAAGACAATCAATTAAACAATAAATAAATGGAAAACAGCATCAAAGACCGCATCATGTCCGCCGCGGACGATTATCTGCGCATGAACGGGCTGACGGCCGCGGAGCTTTGCCGCCGTGCGGGGGTCAGCGCCAGTTATTACAGCGTAGCCGCGAAAGGGAAATATACGTATCAGGATACCGAGATAAAGGACGTGTTTTTCCGGAAACTGGCGTCGGCCATCGGCATGCGGCTGGAGACTTCGTACTGGCAGCACGCGGATACGACGCAGTACGTGCAAATCGTCAATACGCTCGACGAGGCTCGCGAGCGCTGCGAGGCTCGCATGGTTCTCGGCGAAACGGGCTGCGGCAAAACCTATGCAATCGACCGGTTTTGCGGGGCGAATCCCGTCGGGGTGTACCGTATCACGGTGAACGACTGCGATACGCTTCGCGACGTGTTGGCCGAGCTCGTCAAACTGCTCCGAATCGACACGAAGGCGAAGAACGGCTCTCTCCTTCGTGTTATCTGCGAGACGCTGCGCGAACGTGCCATGCGGGGTGAGCGTCCTATCCTGATTTTCGACGAGGTCGAGAACCTCAAAAGGACGGGTATCAAGGCCATCAAGGCCGTTTACGACGGCGTGCGGTATGTCGTCCCGGTCGTGCTGGTCGGCACACCGGAATTTGCCGTGGCGCTGCAAAATCTGAAAAACAAGGGGGTAAAGGGCATGGCGCAATTTATCCGCCGGTTCAAGGCAGGACAGACGGCGCTCGCCCCCATCGACCGCCGCTATCTCGATTTTATGGAGCAGATAAAGGACGAGGAACTGCGGCAGCTGCTTTCCCGAATTGCCGACAATTACGGCGAACTGCACGACTATCTGGAGCGGGCTATGCGTGAGGCGGACGAACAGGGCGAGCCGCTGACGGTCGAGCTGTTCAAGGAGATGTATAACATTAAAACTGCATGACATGGACGGAATGAAGAGAGAGGACGCGGTTCTCGCGCGTCTGGAAGCCGAAATAGCGGCTATTGAGGAGGAAATCCGCCGGACCGAGCGATACCTCCGTATGAATGCTGGTAGGCCCGCGGAAGATTTGGTCGTGGGTGTCAAAAAACGCCTTTACGACCTATGCCGGGGCTGCGAGGAGAAGCGGCGAGAACTGCGGAAGTTGCTCGAGCCAAACGTAATACAAATAACAATCACTTACAATTAACATACATAAACCATGGAAAAAGTATCGAAAGAACAGGTAGAAGAGGCGGTTCGCACCGTCAAGGAGTTGAAAATCAAGGCCGCAGAACTGAACGGACGTCTGAAGGACGCGGAGGCGGTCGTCGAGGCTTACGGGCTCGACCACATGGCCGATTTTTCGGACGGCCGGCTGGCCCTCGAAGCGGGCATTATCGCCATCAAAGCAGGCGCGGCAAAACCGGTCAAGGAGGGGAAGCCGCTCTCGACCGCGGCCCGTTCGGAACTGGCGGCGGCGCTCCCGCCCGCGTATGTCAAGGTAGCGTGCGACTTCGGCGTCTTGTATGATAGCCAGGATAAGGTCGTCAGGCAGATTCTGAAATCCCGCGGCATCGACATCGTCCGGGAGGACAAATTCGCGGTTATCTAATCTTTTTCCCGCCGGGTGGCTTGGGCGGGGGTTCGATTCCCCCGCCGGGAGCAAATACTGAAACGACACGAGTATGACATTAAATGGACAAAAAAAAGTGCTACGGGCTGGTTTCACAATCATTCGCAGAGACGACCAACCAAAGCCGCGTATCAAGACACTGCGACCGACTGGAGAATTGGGTAATCTGAATTGGATAACGCTGGAAAAATTCGATACGAAAGCCGCCCGCGACCGCCGGTTTCGGGAGCTGTTGGAGAATCCGAATGTTTTGGAAGATTGAACATGAAAACACGGAGAACGGATACAGGCATTGCCCTGCAGGAGCTGACGGACGAGGAGGCGGGACTGATGATGACGGCCGTCCTACAGATGGCCGAGGAGGCCGACCGGGCCGGAAACCATAACCACGCGCGTATTTTACGGCGTGCAGGAATGCAGATAGACAAGTGTTTACCTAAAAAATAGCAATTATGGACAGAAACAAGGCATACAAATATTTCCACGCACTGCTGGGCGAGCTCGGTATCCGCGACCGCAAGGCGGATATCCTTTCCGGCTACGGCGTGGAGAGCACGGCGGAACTGACGGACGGCCAGCTGCAGGGGCTTATCAACACCCTCGAAGATGAGAAGCGTCGCCGGACGGCCGAGCGCGAAGCCCGCGAGGCCGACATCGTGCGCCGTCGCCGTAGCCGGATACTTCGGCTGCTCACCGATATCGGAGTATATTACGTCGAGCCCGGCGAACCGAAAGAGGCTTGCTGGAGGCGGGTGAACCGGTTCCTCTCCTCGCCCCGTATAGCCGGCAAAGTGCTGTACGAAATGAACGTCGAGGAACTGGGCCGGGTCGAGCGGCTGCTCCGCTCGATGCACAACAAGGGCTACGTATATCGTCGCGAGGCACCGGCAGCCCCCGCCCGCGAAACCTCCCGGCCGGTCGTGCTGGTCGTCAGCCCGACTGCTTCCGGCCCGGTGAATTGACGCATAAAAAAAGCCCCGGACACGATCATCCGAGGCAAAGAGCGGCACTCTTTGCAAAGATAATCAAAAATCCGGGGAAATGGCCTACAATAGGAAGGGATATTATAAGAGAGCGCGTATTATTCAGGAAATCACCCGGAAACACTACGAGCCGGAGCGGCAGGACAGATGTTATGCGGCGATTTGGCGAAAACATATCCGGGACACTTTCGGGATGTGCTATAATACTTATATGAAATACGTCAAGGCCGAACTGCCGCAGGAGGTGGCCGCGCCGACGCATAAACAGCTCGATTTGTTCGATGAATTGAAATAATTGCTATATTTGCCCTCGAACGTTACTTACATATTCTTGGGCAAAGTTACAAACAGACTTTTAAGCAATGCCCGCTAAGGTGGCCGGTACGAAAGAATCCGGCGACTTCATGCCCAGCGTATGTGAGTGACGTTCACACCTACGGTGGGCATTGCTGTTTTTATTAATTTTCTTATCAACATGAACGTCAATAAGAATTTAGTAGGCACATCGCTGCCAATGACTGTAACCGATGGAGTTACGGTGCAGATTATCCCCAATCGGGAATACGAGTTCCTGATGACCACGCGCGAAGTGGCCGCCGGGTATGGCGTTGGTAAAACAACCGTAAACCTGACGGCACACCGTCATGCTGACGAACTAATTGAAGGAAAGCACTTTTTTACAGGCGTAACGCTTCCGCATTCGCGCCCGGAAGGCACGATAACAAATTGTTGTCGTGCCTCCACAGGCTCGTCAAAGGGCACCCTTTGGACGAAGCGGGGCATCGTGCGGCTGGGATTCTTCATCCGTTCGGAACGCGCGCGGCAGTTCCGGGACTGGGCCGAGGACTTGGTGCTGGCCGTCGTGGACAAGCCGGCGGCACAGCCCGTCCCCTCCGGGCGTCGCATCAACCGCCTGACACCTGCCCGCATTATCGACCTGCTGGCCGACGTGTGCCTTATCGAAGACAAGGCGCTGCGCGAACGAATCGTCAATAAAATCACGGGAGGGCTCGATTATGGAACTCGTAGGTAAAGGCATCGACCGCAAGGCGGTCATCGCGCTCGACGGTTACGCGGAGGCCCTCGACCGGGTGAAGGCGCTATTATCCGCCCTCCAGAGCTGGAACGGAGAAATTCCGCCCGATAGTTATACACTGTTCTGCATCTCCAGTCTGATAGAATCGCTTTTGCCGACCGAGGAGGACTGCAATCTGCTCGACCGATATCACAGGCAGCGACAGCAGCAGGAGGAGCAGGAAAACGAGGAATGACGGAAAAGGCGGCATTTTTTGCCGCCTTTTTGCTTTTGTAAGTGACTGTATTTCAGTGATAGAAAAATTAATTGCAATTTTTTTTGTATTTTTTCTCTTATAAAGTTTACCGAATAAGAAAAAAGCGCTATATTTGCAGTGTAATCAAAAACAATAATCCTTTAAACAAGGCCGCCGGGCTTAAAAACGGGAAAATTATGAAAGGGGACTTCTATAAATTAAATCCCTGATTATAAGTTGTATAAGCGGATAAAATGC
>ERZ825324.708-NODE-708-length-44710-cov-16.389721_pt1 | contig 44710 bp, 38 predicted proteins | sample MGYA00519859_ERZ825324 | MGnify/ENA primary metagenome ERZ825324 (study PRJEB31778, sample SAMEA3449198) | human gut metagenome | biome: human gut; feature: human-associated habitat; material: faeces | place: United Kingdom | collected 2010/2012 ...
TCCAGAGGGTCGAAGACCCTTTGGCGGGGTCGAGGGGCAGCGCCCCTCGCGTCTCTCCCAATCAACACGCGGAAGAAGTAAGAAGAAGTCACCAACTCAATCGCGCGAACGGGAGTCCAGAGGGTCGAAGACCCTTTGGCGGGGTCAAGGGCAGCGCCCTTGCGTCTCCCCCCAATCAACACGCGGAAGAAGTAAGAAAAAGTCACCAACTCAATCGCGAAAACGGGAGTCCAGAGGGTCGAAGACCCTTTGGCGGGGTCGAGGGGCAGCGCCCCTCGCGTCTCCCTTTCGCCACTAAGAAAGGAGCTGCAAATATGCAGAACCGTACCCATACATGCGACGAACTGCGGCTGTCGGACGCGGGTAAGCGCGTGCAGCTGTCCGGCTGGATGGATAGCGTGCGCATCGTCAGCGCGAACCTCGCGTTCGTCATCCTGCGCGATTTCTATGGCACGACGCAGGTCGTTATTGATGACGAGGAGCAGATGAAAATCATCCGCAGCCTCAACAAGGAGAGCGTCATCTCCGTGACCGGCATCGTGCGCGAACGCGACAACAAGAATCCGAAAATTCCCACGGGCGACATTGAAGTCGAGCCGGAGAAAATCGACGTGCTGGGGCGCTGCCGCTACAATGAGCTGCCGTTCCAGATTAACCGCTCCCGCGAGGCGGACGAGAGCATCCGCCTGAAGTACCGCTATCTCGACCTGCGCAACCCCGATGTGAAGAAGAACATCGTCATGCGCTGCAACGTCGTCACAGCCCTGCGCCAGGCGATGAACGAGCATGGCTTCCTTGAAATCACCACGCCTATCCTGACGGCTTCGTCCCCTGAGGGCGCGCGCGATTACCTCGTTCCGGCGCGTAAGCATCCGGGCATGTTCTACGCCCTGCCGCAGGCGCCCCAGCAGTTCAAGCAGCTGCTGATGACCTCCGGCTTCGACCGCTACTTCCAGATTGCTCCTTGCTTCCGCGACGAAGACGCGCGCGGCGACCGCAGCCCGGGCGAGTTCTATCAGCTGGATATGGAAATGGCGTTCGCGACGCAGGAGGATGTGTTCAGCGTCCTTGAAGATGTGCTGCCGCCCATTTTTGCCAAGTACGGCACATACAACACCGCGTCCAGCGCGCCCTTCAAGCGCATCGCCTACAACGACGCGATGGAGCGCTACGGCTCGGACAAGCCCGACCTGCGCATTGATTTGGAAGTGCAGGACGTGACCGAGCTTATCGGCGGCTGCGGCTTCCAGCCCTTCGAGGGCAACACCGTCAAGGCGGTTGTCGTCAGCGATATGACCGCGACCCGCAAGCAGATTGACAAGCTCTGCGCGGATGTCGAGGTCGTGACGGCGAATAAGGTCTACTGGTTCAAACTCGACGAGAAGGGCGAAATCGCCGGCGGTATTGCGAAGTTCGTCAAGGAGCAGAAGGATGAACTGGTCGAAAAGCTGGGTCTGAAGCCGAACACGTTCGTTGGCCTGACCTGCGGCAAGAAGCTGGCAGCGCAAAAGACCGCGGGCGTGCTGCGCCGTCTGGTCGCTGACCTCTGCCCGGCGCACATTGACCGCGAAAAGTACGAATTCTGCTGGATTGTCGATTTCCCGATGTACGAAATCGGCGAGGAATCCGGCGAACTCGAATTCTGCCATAACCCCTTCTCCATGCCTAACGGCGGTCTGGAGATTCTGCAAAAGGCGGCGGCGGGCGAGGTTGACCCGCTGACCATCACGGCGTACCAGTACGACTTGGTCTGCAACGGCGTGGAACTGTCCTCCGGCGCTGTCCGCAACCATGACCCGGAAATCATGATTGAAGCGTTCAAACTCGTCCGCCTGGGCGAAGAGGATGTGAAGGCGAAGTTCCCGGCGATGTACAACGCCTTCTGCTACGGCGCGCCGCCGCACGCGGGCATTGCTCCCGGTGTTGACCGCATGGTGATGCTGCTGGCGGGCGCGGAGACGATTCGCGAAGTCATCCCGTTCCCGATGAACAAGAACGCGCAGGACGTGATGATGGGCGCACCCGGCAAGGTGGATCAGAAGCAGCTGGATGAACTGCATATCGCCTGCACGAAAGTCGAAGAATAATCCGCACGCGGATGAGGAAACAATCCTCGTCCGCCTTTTTTCTGCCGAACGGGAAGAAACCCGGATTGAACGCTTGTCAATCCGGCAAAACTATGGTATAATGGGATGAAACAAAGTCGGTAGACTGCGTTTTGCCATTTCCTGCGCGAAATCATGTGCTTTTGTGCGCAGGAGTTTGGATTGAAATTAGGAGGTGCATTTCGTTATGGCGCTGAAGAAGGATAATCTGCCCGTGAATGTCGATGTGGATACCGATCAGGGGAGCAGCATCACCTACGCCAATGAAGTGGTCGCGATTATTGCGGGCGTCGCCGCCAGCGAGGTGGAGGGCATTGCGGGTATGTGCAATGTCTCCGGCAATCTGCTGGGCAAGAACCGCTCCGTGACCAAGGGCGTGAAGGTGGAAATCGGCACCGAAGAAGCCAGCGTGGATTTGTATGTCGTCATGGAGTACGGCACGCCCATCCAGAAGGCAGCGTATGACGCGCAGGAAAGCGTTCGCAAGGCCATCGAAACGATGACGAACCTGCATGTGGTGCGCGTGGATGTGCATGTACAGGGCGTTAGCTTTGAAAAAGAGAACAACGCGCTGAACGCCGGTGCAAAGAAGGCGTTGGCAGAGGATAAGAAGGAAACGCCGCTGGTGGAAGCCCCTGAGAGCGAGGAAAAAGCGGCGGAAGATTCCGCAGAAGTGCCTGAAGAAGAGGGCAAGGAGAACTGATGCCTTCATACTGCCGGCAGGGTGTTTGCCTTGCCGGTTTTGAAGTTGCTATCCAATGTAAAAGTGAAAACGGCAAGCGAAGGAAACGAAAGGAGCGAACCGGGAATGAAGCGTCGTGTGAGCGATATTGCGGTGATGATTTTGTCCTTTTTGGTGCTGCTGGCGCTCTCTGCTGAAACAGCGCTGGTCGGCGTGGAAGCCGTGCGGGGTGAACAGTGGCAGCTGATCCGACTGACAGCGTGGCTGCAAGGCAGCGGCGTATGGGGCGGCATAGCGTGTATCGCCGTGGCGGTGCTGGCATTGGTGCTGGCGCTTATGTGCCTGTGGCGCGTGTTCCCGCACCGCACGGCGAGCCAGCGCGGCTATGTGATGCAGAAAAATGAGAATGGCTCCATCGGGGTGTCAATTCGCGCTATCGAGGGGCTGATTCGCACCTGCATCGACAAGCACGAGGCGATTGCCAAGGCGGACATCACGGTCGAGGAGTGCCGCGACGGCATTGCGATTGGCTTGCACATTATTCAGGCGGCGGGTGTGAATATCCCACTGTCCGTCGGCGCGCTGCAAAAGCAGATTAAGCAGTATGTGACGGCGTGCACGGGCGTGGACGTGTACAAAATCCGCGTGATGGTGGAGAACGACGCAAGCATTCCGGTTGCGTCCACCTACGAGGTGCAGGACGTGACGCCTCTGCCGTCGGCGGAGGAAACGGCGGAACAGCCGATGGCCACGCTCCCGGCACAGCCCGTCGCGATTCCTGCGACCGAGCCGGAGCAGAAGCCCAAAGTGCCGGATACGTTCATTTCCCCGGAGGATGACGAAGACGACGAACGTCCGCTGCATCAGCGCCTGTTCGGCACGCCGGAGCAGCCCGCGTTTGTGCCCGCACCGCCGGAAGTGACGGAAGCGCCCGAAGCGGACGAAGTCGAGGCTGCCGAGGATGCCCCGGAGGAAACGGAAGCATCGGCGGAAGAAGCAGCTGCGGCAGAAGAATCCGCCGAGGAAACGGTGGACGCGGCAGACGACGGCGAAAAATCAGCAGAATAACAACAATACGCATTTTTAGTGTGGAATAGGAGAGAAAAACAATATGGCACGGACGACTGCGCGTGCGGCGGTCATGCAGATGATTTTTGAACATATGGCGGGCGGGGAAGGCGGCGAAGAAACGCTGCAAATGGTGTATGAGGCGCTGCGGAAGGAAGGACTTCCCGGCGTGGACAGCATTTCAGAGAACGAGCCGAGCGAATCCGACCGAGCGTACATCACCGAGGTGCTCGACGGCGTCTTGGCGCACCTCGACGAGCTGGATGAAGCGATTCAGGCTGCCAGTCCGCGCTGGGAAATCAGCCGGATGCCGCATGTGGATTTGACCATCCTGCGCATGGCGGCGTGGGAAATCCTCTACGAGGAGGGAATCCCCGGCCCGGTCGCCATCAACGAGGCAGTCAACCTCGCCAACCGCTTCTCCGAGCCGACGAGCGGCCGCTTCGTCAACGGCGTACTGGGTACGATTCTGCGCAGAAAGCAGGCGGAAAACCCGTGAAGCGCGTCGTTGTCGGGCTTGACACAAGCTGCTACACCACGTCCGCTGCTGCTGTAACCGCGGAGGGCAATGTGATTGCGAGCTGCCGCAAGCTGCTGCCTGTTCCGCAGGGACAGCGCGGGCTGCGGCAGTCGGAGGCGGTGTTCACGCATGTCCGTCAGCTGCCGGGGCTGATTGAGGAATTGTCGGCGTATTTGACGGATTGCGAAATCGTCGCGGTGTGCGCTTCCCGCCGTCCACGGGATGAGGAAGCGTCGTATATGCCCGTGTTTCAAGCAGGGGACGCACAGGGCCGCAGTCTGGCGGCTCTGCTTCGCGTTCCCTGTTTTGCTACGACGCACCAGCGCGGGCATGTGGAAGCCGCGAAGGTGGATAGCGGCGTGGCGGCGGGCGATTTGCTGGCAGTGCATCTTTCCGGCGGCACGACCGAAGTGCTGTCGCTGGTGGATGACCGCCTGACGCTGCTTGGCGGGACGCTTGACCTCCATGCGGGGCAGGTGGTTGACCGCACAGGTGTGGCGCTGGGGCTGCCGTTCCCGGCGGGACCGCATTTGGAAGAGCTGGCGGTGCGTGGCACGGCGAGGGCGCTGCTGCCGGTCGCTATGGCGGATGGCGGGCTGCACTGCCACTTGTCTGGCGCGGAAACGCAGGTGCAGCGCTGGATTGTGCAGGGGACGATGCCCAAGGAGGACATTGCCCGCGAGGTGTACGACCTGCTGGCGCGGACAGTTTCGCGCATGGTGACGGCGGCATCCCAGCAAACGGGCATTCGTCAGGTGCTGATTGCGGGCGGTGTTGCGTCCTCGCGGCTCTTTCGGGAGCTGGTGACGCAGCGGACTGCCAAGCGTCAGCCGGATTTGCGCGTGCATTTCGGCCGCCCGGAGTATTCCGGGGACAACGCGGTCGGCGTGGCGCTCATTGGCGCAAGAAAATGGCGCGAACAGCAAACGCTGAAGGAGATAGAATATGGCAGCACAGATACTGGACGGTAAGGCGATTTCAGCGGAGCTTCGCGGGGCAATTGCACAGCGGGTGGCGCGCCTGCGCGAAAAGGGCGTCACGCCGGGATTGGCGGTGATTCTCGTCGGCGCAGACCCCGCCAGCCAGATTTATGTGCGCAACAAGAGCGTCGGGTGTGATCAGGTCGGCATCCACTCCGTGACCATCAACCTGCCCGAAACGACAACGCAGGACGAACTGGAGAAGCTGATAGCCCGTCTGAACGCGGACGACACCATCCACGGTATTCTGGTGCAGCTTCCCCTGCCGAAACACCTCGATGAGGCGGCAGCGCTGGCGGTTATCGCGCCGGAGAAGGACGTGGACGGCTTCCACCTGTTCAACGCGGGGCGGATGATGAGCGGACAGCCGGGCGTGGTTGCGTGCACGCCCAAGGGCGCAATGGAGATGATCCGCCGCACGGGGATTGACCTTGACGGCAAAGAAGCGGTCGTCGTCGGACGGAGCAACATCGTCGGCAAGCCGATGGCGATGCTGCTGCTGCAAGCGAACTGCACCGTCACCATCTGCCACAGCCACACGGTGAACCTCGCCCAGCACACGCGCAATGCGGATATTCTCGTTGCGGCGGTCGGCAAGCCGGGGTTCATCACCAAGAGCATGGTCAAGCCCGGCGCGGTCGTCATCGATGTGGGTATCAACCGCGTGAACGGCAAGGTCGTCGGCGACGTGATGCCTGATGTGGCGGACGTTGCGGGCTACATCACGCCCGTCCCCGGCGGCGTGGGCAAAATGACAATTGTCGAGCTGCTGGAAAACACGGTGGAAGCGGCGGAGAAGCAGACGGCAAAATAAGCCGATACAAGTAGGAAGTGAAAGCGCCATGTCGGAATGGGTTCTGGAGGTCAGCGAGGTCAACGAGTACGTCCGGCAGCTGCTGCAAAACGAGCCGGCGCTTCGCAAAGTCCGTTTGCGCGGGGAAATCAGCAACTTCAAGCGCCATTCGTCCGGGCATTGGTACTTTACGCTCAAGGACGAGCGATGCCGAATCGCGGCGGTCATGTTCCGCCAGAACGCGATGCGCATGTCGATTCGCCCGATGGACGGCATGTCCGTCATCGTCAGCGGGCAGGTCGGGCTGTACAGCGAGGGCGGCAGCTACCAAATTACCTGCGACAGTATGCGTCCGGACGGCATCGGCACGCTGTATCAGCAGTTCGAGGCGCTGAAAAACCGTTTGGCGGCGGAGGGACTGTTCGATGAGGAGCACAAGCGGCGCTTGCCGTATCGCCCGAAGAAAATCGCGGTCGTGACGTCAGAAACAGGCGCGGTGCTGCACGATATCTGCATGGTGTCGCGGGCGCGCGATCCCGGCGTGCCGCTGGTGCTGGTGCCGGTTCAGGTGCAGGGCGCAGGGGCGGCGGAGAGCATCGCGCAGGGCATTCGGCGCGCGGCGAAAATCCCGGAGGTCGAGGTCGTCATCGTCGGGCGCGGCGGCGGCTCAATGGAGGATTTGTGGGCGTTCAATGAGGAAATTGTGGCGCGCGCGATTTATGACTGCCCGATTCCCGTCATCAGCGCGGTTGGGCATGAAACCGACTTCACGATTGCAGATTTTGTGGCGGACAGGCGCGCCGCTACGCCGTCAAACGCGGCGGAAATGGCGGTGCCGGACTTGCGGGAAATTCTCGCGGGGCTGGATGGAATGCGGCAGCACTTGCAGACGGCGCTTTCGCAGCACTTGCAGGAAACGCGTCTGGCGCTGATGACGCTGGAAAAGCGGCTGGCGGCGTGCGACCCGAACCAGCGCTTGACGGCGCTGGAAAAGCGGCTCGGCGGCGCAAAAATGCGGCTGGAGCATCAAATGTCGCAGCGGATTTCGGCGCTGACCCCGCGATTGGGGATGGCGCGGATTCGGCTGGACAGCGCGGCGGAGCAGAATTTGCAGCGGAAAACGGAGCGGCTTCATCGGCAGAAGCTGCATTTGCAGGCGCTGAACCCGGAGACGGTGCTGGAACGCGGTTATGCGCTGGTGCTGGACGGCGGCAGGGTGCTGCCTGACCGGGCGGCGGCGCGGACGTATCCGCAGATGACGATTCGTTTCCGGGATGGCGAAATGCGGGTCATGCAGCCCGATAAGGAGGGTGCTTATGGCAGCGAAAAAGAAGCTGACGTTTGAAGAACGGCTTCAACAGGTGGAAGCACTGATTGCAAAGATGGAGAGCGGCGAAATGCCCTTAGAGGAAGCCATGCAGCAGTACGAAGCGGGGCTGAATGCGCTGAACGCCCTCGAAAAGGAGCTGACGGCGGCACAGCAGCGCTTGACGGTACTGCGGCAGCAAAGCGGCGAGGACATCGAGGTGCCGATGGAGGAACAGCAATGAAGACATACGCGGAATACCGCAAGCAGGTCGAAGAGGCGCTTTCGGGGCAGCTGCGGTCGCTCGGCGAAATCCCGGATATTCTGCTGACGGCGATGGAGTATTCTCTGCTGGCGGGCGGCAAGCGGCTTCGCGCAGTGCTGCTGCTGGCGTCGTGCGAAGCCATCGGCGGTGATACGGGGAAGGCGCTGCCGTTTGCCTGTGCGCTGGAAATGATTCACACATACAGCCTGATTCACGACGACCTGCCCGCCATGGACAACGATGACCTGCGGCGCGGTCAGTTGACGAATCACCGCAAGTTCGGCGAGGACGTGGCTATTCTGGCGGGCGATGGGCTGCTGTCGGCGGCAATGGAGCTGATGGCGCGTCAGTCGGCGCAGCTGGCGAAAGCAGGGGACTGCTCTGGCGTGCTGGCGATGGAAGCGATTGCGCGCCACGCGGGTGTAACGGGCATGGTTGCTGGGCAGACGATGGATGTAACCAGCGAGGGCACGAAGCCGACGGCGGACAAGGTACGCTACATCCACCTGCACAAAACGGCGGATTTGCTGACTGCCCCCGTGGAAGCGGGCCTGCTGCTGGCGGGCGCGACGCAGGATCAGGTGCAATATGGCTGCGAGTACGGGCAGCACCTCGGCATGGCGTTCCAGATGGTGGACGACCTGCTGGATGTCATCGGTACGGAGGAAGCGCTGGGCAAGAGCGTTGGCAAGGACGTCGCGGAAGAGAAGCTGACGTGGATTGCCATTCGCGGCATTGAGGGCACGCGCGAGGACGCGGCACGGGAAACGGCCTTGGCGGTGGATGCGGCAGCGAAAATCGGCGGAGATATGAAATTTTTGCAAACCCTTGCACAAAGTACCCTGAACAGAGTACAATAAGAGACAGGATTCGTGCGCTTGCGCCGGATTGATTTATCATTCATCAAAAGGGAAGCGGAAATAAATGGAACTTCACAACATTCTGGAGCTTTTCAGCAATCAGGTGCTGCTGTGCTGCATCACGGCGTGGTTCGTGGCGCAGGCGCTCAAAATTCCGACGTACTATCTGGTCGAAAAGAAATGGGACTGGCACCGCTTTTTCGGCAGCGGGGGAATGCCGTCGAGCCATACGGCGTTCGTCGTCTCCCTGACGCTGATGATTGGCGCGACGCAGGGCTTCGACAGCGCGATTTTCGCCCTGTCTTTCACGATGGCGGCGATTGTCATGTACGATGCGACGGGCGTCCGCCGCGAGACGGGCAAGCAGGCGGTTGTCATCAACGAAATCGTGCAGAAGATGTTCGTCAATGGTGAAAGTATCACGGATGAGGAACTGAAGGAATTGGTCGGTCACACGCATGTCGAGGTCATCGGCGGCGTGATTGTGGGGCTTCTGACGGCAGGGCTGTTCCTGCTGTTTATGTGATTTGAGGAGGATTTACGCAAATGGATCGTTTTCTGGAGGAATCTGTAAGCAAACACCACCGCGCGGCGGAAGAGGTACTGTACTACGCGTCGTGGGTCGTGATGATTGTGTCTGCGATTCTGGCGTTCATGTACCTGAACGTCATGTTTTACAGCTTCAGCATCTCGATGCTGGTGATGACGCTGCTGTTCACGGGTATTGCGGTGTACATTTTCTTCTTCCATGACCGCCTGCGCACGGAGTACGACTACACGTTCACCAACGGCTCGATGGATTTCGCACAGGTGTTCAACAACCGCAAGCGCAAGGCGCTGGGCAGCCTGAACGTGGCAAAGGTGGATGCGTTCGGCAAGGTTGCCAGCGGCAGTTTCCATCGGCATGTGTCCGCGCCGGGCGTGAAGCAGCTGCGCTGGTTCCTCAATCGCGACGCGGAGCTGTACTATTTCGCTTTCTCCAAGGACGGCAAGAAGTCCCTGATTGTGTTTGAGCCGAGCAAAGCCATGGTGGATAACATCCGCCACTATCTGCCCTTTGGCGCGTATCAGGAGAATTGACCGTGAAAACCATCTATCTGGATAACAGCGCGACGACGAAGCCCTCCGCCGCGGTGATTGCCGCGATGACGGACGCGCTGGAAAATGGCTGGTACAACCCGTCGGCGCTGTACCGCCCGGCCATGGATGCGGAGAAAGCTGTCGAGAATGCGCGTGAAATCTGCCTGAAAGCGGCAGGCGCGGCGAACCAGCGCATGGTGTTCACCTCTGGCGGCACGGAGGCGGACAATATCGCTATTCTGGGGCATTTGCGCACGAAGCATAAGCCGGGGCGGGTGCTGATGCTGTCCGTGGAGCATCCTGCGGTGCTGAACTGCGCACAGGAAGCCGAACGCATGGGGCACAAGGTTGTGCCGATTCCAGTAGATCGCCGCGGCGTGGTGGATCTGCCCGCGCTGGAAGGATTGCTGGGCGAGGATGTCCACCTGATTACGCTCATGCAGGTCAACAACGAGGTCGGCGCGGTGCAGCCCATTGCGGAAGTCGCCGCGCTGCGCGACCGCTTTGCGCCGAATGCCGCCATTCATGTGGACGGCGTGCAGGGCTTTCTGCGTGTGCCGCTCAATTTCAATGCGCTCAAAATCCAGTCCTACGCCTTTTCCGGGCATAAGATTCATGCCAGCAAGGGCATCGGCGGCTTGATTTTCCGCAAGGATCACAAGCTGTCGCCCATCGTCTTCGGCGGCGGGCAGGAGGACAACCTGCGCTCCGGCACGGAAAACGTCCCCGGCATCATTGGGCTGGGCGAGGCGGTTTGTACTTATCCGCAGGGCGCGGCGGAGAAGATGATGGCGCTGAAAACCCGCCTGCTGACGGACTTGCAGGAGGCGATTCCCGCGGCAAAGCGCAACGGCCCCGCACTGGATGACCCGCTCTGCGCGCCACATATCTTGAGCGTCAGCCTGTCGCCTGTGCGGAGCCAGACGATGCTGTTCGCGCTGGAAGGCGACGGCATCTATGTCAGTGCAGGCTCGGCGTGCGCGGCGCATAAGCAGAAGGTATCCGGCGTGCTGACGGCGATGGGCTTGTCCCCGGCGGAAGCGGACTGCACGCTGCGGTTCAGCCTCTGCCCGGACAATACCGAGGCGGAAATGGATGATGTGGCGCAGTGCGTCAAGAAGCACTATGACCTGCTGAAAGCCTACGTCAGACGATAATCTACATATTAAGGAGAGAAATTCCTGTGCGCAATTTGCTGCTCGTCCGTTATGGCGAGATTTTCCTGAAGGGGCAGAATCGCCCGCTTTTTATGCGCGCGCTGGTCAAGCGCATCAAGTATGCCGTCAAAGACCTCGGCGCGACGGTGCTGCTGCACGACGGACGCATTCTCGTGTCGGATTTTGACGATTTGGATGAGTGCATCCGCCGCGTGACAAAGGTGTTCGGCGTGCACAGCGTCTGCCCGGCAGTTGAAATGCCCAAAGACGATTTTGACGCCCTCTGCAATCAGGCGGTTGCCATGATGGCGGATTTGTCCGGCACGTTTCGCGTGACGGCGCGCCGCTCGGACAAGAACTACTTCATGGATTCGCCCGCCATCAACATCGAAATGGGACACCGCATCCTGACGGCGAACAAGAACCTGTCCGTGGACGTGAAGAAGCCCCAGCACACCATGAACGTGGAAATCCGCGACATGGCGTACCTGTATGTGAAGGTGATTCCGGCGGTCGGCGGTATGCCCGTCGGCACGAACGGCCGCGCGACGCTGCTGCTGTCCGGCGGCATTGACAGCCCGGTCGCAGGGTGGATGATCGCTAAGCGCGGGGTGCATATCAACGCGGTGCATTTCCATTCTTATCCTTATACGTCTGACCGCGCGAAGGAAAAGGTGCTGGATTTGGCGCGCATCCTGTCCGAAAGCTGCTGCGGCATCCGCGTCCACATCGTGCCGTTCACCAAAATCCAGATGGAAATCCACGAAAAGTGCCCCGAAGAGTACACGACGCTCATCATGCGCCGCTTCATGATGCGCATTGCCGAAAAGGTGGCGCGTCAGGAGAACAGCGAGGCGCTGATTACCGGCGAATCGGTCGGGCAGGTCGCCAGTCAGACGATGACGGCGCTCGGTACGACCGATATGGTGGTGGATATGCCTGTCTTCCGCCCGCTGATTGGCTTTGACAAGGAAGAAATTATCGCCGTGAGTGAAAAAATCGGCACATTCGAGACGTCCAGCCTGCCCTACGAGGACTGCTGCACGGTCTTTACGCCGCGCCATCCCGCGACGCACCCGAAGATGGAGAAAATTCTTGAAGGCGAGAGCAAGCTTGATATCGACGGGCTGATTGATGAAGCCATGGCGGGCATCGAAATCGTCTGCTGCTGATTACGGCATCATATTCAGAAACACCGTCAGGGGCAGCCCTGAAATGCCCAGCGCGCCTGTCAACAACGATGAAATCGGATTGATGCCGACGTGCGGCAGGGGCAGCAGATTCCACGCCATCAACAGCACAGTGCCAAACGTCCAGCAGTTCAGCAGCCGCGCGCCCCAAGTGCCGGGGCGATAGCAGCGGCAGAGCAGCAGCGTCAAAACGAAAGCGGGAAGCAAAATCCACATACAAATCTCCTCCTTTGTAAGAAGAGTGTATGCGGAAGCGGAAAAACAATCTTGCCATTTCGTGCCGAACGTGGTATGATAGACATTGGGGATTTTCTGACGAGCCGGAAGGGGCGGAATGGCATGGCGGAGGATTTTGTGGCGCTGATGCAGGCGATTGCGCCGGAGATGGCGGAAGCAATGGCGCGCCGTGCCATGGTGCTGACGGCGATTGCGGAATCAGCCCCGGTTGGGCGGCGGCAATTGGCGCTCCGGCTGAATCTGGCGGAGCGGGAAGTGCGCGCGGACGTGGAGAAGCTCCGCGATGCTGGCCTGATTACGCTGGACAAAGCCGGGATGAATCCGACGCCGAATGCGTCACGCTGGCTGGAAAGTGCCCGCAGCTTCGCCCGGCAGACGCAGGGCCTGACCGCGCTGGAAACGGCGCTGATGCAGGTTCTGCCGGTGAAAACCGTTTTCGTTGCGCCGGGGGATGCTGATGCGGATGCGCGTGTATTGTCCGACGTGGGGCGGCTGGCGGCGCAGGGCGTGCGGCAATTGCTGCATTCCGGGTCGACGCTGGCAGTCACGGGCGGTTCGACCATCGCGGCGACGGCACACGCCATGCAGAGCAGCGCTCCCATGAACGTCATGGTCGTTCCCGCACAGGGCGGCTTCGGGCGTGAAATGGAAACGCAGGCGAACACGCTGGCGGCGGAAATCGCCCAGCGGCTCGGCGGACATCATCGGCTGCTGCATCTGCCTGACCACATGGACGAACAGGCGAAGCAGGAAATGCTGCGGCTGCCTGAAATCCGCGAGACGATGGAGCGCATCCAGCGTGCGGACATCATCCTGCACGGCATCGGCTGCGCGCAGGAGACGATGAGCCGCCTGCCCGTGGAGCAGGTGCGCCTGCTGACGAAGAAGGGCGCGGTCGGGGAGTCCTTCGGCGCGTATTACGACCGGGATGGGCAGTGCCTGCTGAAATCATCCGGCGTGTGCGTCGATTTGGCGCGCCTGACGCCAGACTGCCGCATGATTGCGGTCGCGGCGGGCGCAAAGAAGGCGGAAGCCATCATCTCCGTCCTGCGGCATGATTCGCATACGCTGCTGGTGACGGATGAGGGTGCGGCAAAGCAGATGCTTGCCATCCTCAAAACAAATACGGGTTGTTCGTCAGTCACCGAAGCGTGAATGACGTTTCAAATACAAGCAACCAAAAGAGCAATCTTGAAGGAGTGTGCATCAACAATGGCTAAGAAAACGATTGACGACATCAAGGTTTCTGGCAAGAAGGTGCTGGTTCGCTGTGACTTCAACGTCCCCATGAAGGACGGCAAGATCACCAACGACAAGCGCATCGTGGCCGCGCTTCCTACCATCAAGAAGCTGATCGCTGACGGCGGCAAGGTCATCCTGTGCAGCCATCTGGGCAAGCCGAAGAACGGCCCGGAAGAGAAGTTCTCTCTGGCACCCGTGGCGGTTCGCCTGAGCGAACTGCTGGGTCAGCCCGTCGTGTTCGCCAATGACGACACGGTGGTTGGCGAAAACGCCAAGGCTGCTGTGGCGGCGATGAAGGACGGCGACGTCGTGCTGCTGCAGAACACCCGCTTCCGCAAGGAAGAAACCAAGAACGTCGAGGAGTTCTCCAAGGAACTGGCTTCCCTGGCGGACTGCTATGTGGATGACGCGTTCGGCTCCTGCCACCGCGCACACTGCTCCACCGAGGGCGTGACGAAGTTCCTGTCCCCGTGCGTGGCAGGCTATCTGATCGGCAAGGAACTCGCCGTGATGGGCAAGGCGCTGGAAAATGCGGATCGTCCGTTCGTCGCGGTGCTGGGCGGCGCAAAGATTGAGGACAAGCTGAATGTCATCAACAACCTGCTGGAAAAGGTTGATACGCTGATTATCGGCGGTGGCATGGCGTTCACCTTCCTGAAGGCGAAGGGCTATGAAATCGGCAAGTCCCTGCTGGACGAAACCAAAATTGATTACTGCAAGGACATGATGGCGAAGGCTGCGGAAAAGGGCGTTCAGCTCCTGCTGCCGGTTGACACCGTGTGCATCAAGGACTTCCCGAACCCGATTGACGCGCCGGTTGACACCGTGACCGTCGATGCGGACGCGATTCCGGCGGACATGGAAGGCTGCGATATTGGCCCGAAGAGCCGTGAGCTGTTCGCGGCGGCTGTGAAGTCCGCCAAGACGGTTGTGTGGAATGGCCCGATGGGCGTGTTCGAGAACCCGACGTTGGCGGCTGGTACGCTGGCGGTTGCGCAGGCAATGGCGGATTCCGATGCGGTGACCATCATCGGCGGCGGCGACTCTGCGGCGGCTGTGGAGCAGATGGGTCTGGGCGACAAGATGACCCACATCTCCACTGGCGGCGGCGCTTCGCTGGAATACCTCGAAGGCAAGACGCTGCCCGGCGTTGCGTGCCTCGACGAGAAGTAATTTTCATGGGCAAGACCGTCCCTGCCAACCGCAGGGGCGGCTTTGTCCTGTCAAAAATCCTAAACTTTCACGCGGACACAGTATGGAGAAGTCACCAACTGAATCGCGAAAAGGGGTCAAGGGGCAATTGCCCCTTGCGGAGTCCAGAGGCAGCGCCTCTGGTAGGGTTTGGGGCAAAGCCCCAAGTCCGCACTTTATTTATGAGGTGATTGGAATGCGTAAGGCGATTATTGCGGGTAACTGGAAGATGAATAAGACCCCCACGGAAGCGGCGGCGCTGGTTAATGACTTGAAGCCCCTCGTGAAGGACGCGAGCTGCGACGTGGTCGTGTGCGTTCCTGCGGTGGACATTGCGGCGGTCAAGGCGGCGGCGGAAGGCTCGAACATCCATGTGGGCGCGGAAAACGTGCACTGGGCGGCGTCCGGCGCGTACACCGGCGAACTGTCCGCGGAGATGCTTGTGGCTGCTGGCGTGGAATACGTCATCATCGGCCACAGCGAGCGCCGTCAGTACTTTGGCGAAACCGACCAGACGGTCAACAAGCGCGTGCTGGCGGCTGTTGCGGCGGGTCTGAAAGTCATCCTGTGCGTCGGCGAAATGAAGGACGTGCGTGAAGCGGGCGCGACCGACGGCTTGGTGGATTATCAGACCATCATGGCGCTGAACGGTCTGACCGCCGAGCAGGTGGCGGACGTCGTTATCGCTTACGAACCCGTTTGGGCGATTGGCACCGGTCTGACCGCAACCGATGAGCAGGCGAACGAGACCATCGGCGTCATCCGCAAGGCGGTTGCCCGCAAGTATGGTCAGGAATGCGCCGACAAGGTGCGCATCCAGTACGGCGGCTCGATGAATCCCAAGAACGTCAAGGGCTTGATGGCGCAGCCCGAAATCGACGGCGGTCTGATTGGCGGCGCGTCCCTGAAGGCGCCCGACTTCTCCCTCGTCGTGAATTACGACAAGTAAGACAAGTCGTATTGACCATCCGCACGGTCAGTTCTGCGCTGACCGTGTTTTTTTTGTGTACTTTGAATAAAAGTGCCGCGTTAAAACATGACTTTTTGCCGCCTTTGTGCTATGATAATTAAGGAATACACGAATGCTATTTCCTGCATTCACCTGCGCCATGTGCTTGCATCTTGGCGCATTCTCATTTGGAAATAGTACAAGGAGTTATCATTATAATGAAGAAAACGTTTTTCCCAGCGCATCTTATCGGCACGGTCAGCGCGCCGGCGTCCAAATCTGAAGCGCATCGGCGCATGATTTGCGCAGGGCTGACCCAAGGTGAAACGATGCTGACCGGTTTTATGGATTCTGCGGACATGGCGGCGACGATGCGCTGTCTCGGTGCGCTTGGAAGCACCTTCAACCGCGACGGCGACACCCTGACCATCAGCGGAATGCAGGGGAAAATTGCGAAAATGCCCGTGATGGACTGCGGCGAAAGCGGATCGACCCTGCGCTTTTTTGTGCCGATTGCTCTAACGGTGGCGGGCGGCACGGTGTTCCGGATGCATGGGCGGCTCGGCTCGCGCCCGATGGACGTGTACCGCGACCTGTTTGTGCCGCGCGGGGTGCGCTGGTATATGGGCGTGGGCGCGGATGGCGCGGCGGAACTGACCGTGCGCGGCAAAATGGAGCCGGGCGACTATGTGCTGCCGGGCGACGTGTCCAGCCAGTTTGTGTCGGGGCTGCTGTTTGCGCTGCCGCTGCTGCCGGGCAATTCGACGCTGACGGTGCAGCAGCCGGTGGAAAGTGAGAGCTACATCCGCATGACCATCGAGGCCATTGCCGCCAGCGGCATCGAGGTGCAGGAAAGCAACGCGTTCAGCTGGCGTATTCCCGGTCATCAGCAGTACAAAAGCCACTCGTGCCACTTGAACGGCGATTATTCGCAGGCGGCGGTGCTGTGCTGCGCGGGTGCGCTGGGGCATGATATCACCGTCACGCATCTGTCGCCCGTGACGACGCAGGGCGACCGCGCGATTCTCCGCCACCTGATGGCGTTGGGCGCAACGGTGGAGGAGAGCGACAACCACATCCGCGTGAAGGCGGACAAGCTGCACGGCGCGACGCTGGACATGCACGACTGCCCGGACATTGCGCCGATTCTGGCGCTGACGGCGCAGCTTGCGGAAGGGGAGTCGCGCCTGACGCACTGCGGGCGGCTGCGCCTGAAGGAGTGCGACCGGCTGGCGGCGACGGTGGAAATCCTGAACCTGCTGGGCGGCGACGCGAAGGCGGACGGGGACGACATTGTGCTGCACGGCGTGAAGCAGCTGCGCGGCGGCGTGACGCTGCCGAACTACGGCGACCACCGCATGGTCATGCTTGCATCCATTGCGGCGACGAAGTGCGAGCAGCCCATTGAGATGGACGGCATTGAAGCGATTGACAAATCGTGGCCGGAGTACCTGAAAGTTTATCAGATGCTGGGAGGAAAGTGCGAATGAGCAGCGCTTTCGGGCAGTATTTGAAGCTGTCGATTTTTGGCCAGAGTCACGGCGAAGCGCTCGGTGTGACGCTCGATGGCTTTCCGGCAGGTATGACGATTGACATGGAGCAGCTTCTTGCGGAAATGGCGCGCCGTGCGCCGGGGCAGAGCCTGATGACGACCGCACGCAAGGAGCCGGATGCGCCGGAGTTCTTGTCAGGTGTGCTGAACGGGCGGACGACGGGTCAGCCGATTTGCGCCATCATCCGCAACACGAATCAGCGCTCGAAGGACTATGGCGATGGTGTGGATTTGGTGCGTCCGGGCCATGCGGATTACACCGGGCATGTGCGCTACTTCGGCTTTGAGGATTGGCGCGGCGGCGGCAGCTTCTCCGGACGGCTGACGGCGGGGATTGTGCTGGCAGGCGCACTGTGCAGCCAGTATCTGGTGCATCAGGGCGTAAAAATCGCCTGCCACATCCAGCAATTGGGCGATGTGCGGGATGCGTCGTTCCTGGCGGCAGATGCGGCGGCGGACTATGCGTTCCTCAAGGGGATGCACCTGCCCGTGCTGACGGCGGGGCTGAATCAACAGATGGAAGAAACGGTGCTGGCGGCACGGGATAAGCAGGATTCCGTTGGCGGCGTGCTGGAGTGCATGGTGACGGGGCTTCCGGCGGGACTGGGCGCGCCGTTCTTCGATAGCGTCGAGAGTGTGCTGAGCCACTTGCTGTTCGCGATTCCGGCAGTCAAGGGCGTTGAATTTGGTGAGGGCTTCGGCTTTGCATCCATGCGGGGGAGTCAGGCGAACGACCCGTTCCGCATGGAAAACGGCGAAGTTACGACGGAAAGCAATCATTCCGGCGGCATCAACGGCGGCATCACGAACGGAATGCCGGTGATTTTCCGCTGCGCCGTGCGCCCGACCCCCTCCATCAGCCAGAAACAGCGGACAGTGTCCCTGCGCACGGGCGAAAACGCGGACTTGGAGATTCATGGGCGGCATGACCCATGCATTTTGCCGCGCGCCGTGCCGGTGGTGGAGGCAATGACAGCGATTGGCATGATGGAACTGTGGAAGGAGCGAGCAGCGTGTCTGGACGGGTCGAAGTGATTGCGTTTCCAGGAACGAGCGGAAGTTTCTCCGGCGCAGCGGCACAGGAAGCGTTCCCGAACGGGCAGTGTGCCGGCTTCCCGACCTTCCCGGAGGCAGCGAAGGCGGTCATCGAGGGGCTGGCGGATTATGCGCTGCTGCCGGTGGAGAATTCCTTTGCGGGCGCGGTGCTGCCGACGTATTCGTTGCTGGAAAAGCTGCCGCTGCATATTGTCGGGGAGACGATGAAGGCGGTGCGCCACAACCTGTTAGGCGTGCCGGGAGCGACGCTGGCGGGGATTCGGCGGATTGCGAGCCATCCACAGGCGATTGCACAGTGCGACGTGTTCCTGCAGGGGATGAAGGGCGTGCAGATTACGCCCTCGGAAAACACGGCGATTTCCGCGCGGGACGTGGCGGCACAGGGCGACCCGTCATATGCGGCGATTGCGAGCGAGGAGGCGGCGCGCAGCTTCGGGCTGATTGTGCTGGCGAAAAACATACAGACCAGCAGTGCAAACACGACGCGCTTCCTGATTCTTTCGCGCACTGAAACACCGCTGGCAACGCCGAGCAAGGCGACTGTCGTCTTTACGGTCAAGAACGAGGTTGGCGCGCTGGTGCGGGTGCTGGCGTCGTTCGCGGAAAGCGGGCTGAACATGTCGCGCATCGAGAGCCGCCCCATGCCGGAAACGCCGTTCCAGTATTTCTTTTCCGCGGATTTTGAGGGCAGCATGGATGCGGAGCACCTGTCGCGCGCCATGGAAGCAGCCCGCCCGTACACCTGCGAACTGCGGCTCTTAGGCGTCTACCCGAAGGCAATTCCACCGAAAAGGGAAAATGAAGCGAATAATTCGTGAAAAATTGCAAAAATGGGGTTGACAAAGCCGAAAAAAAGTGTTATTATAATATAGCTGTCAGGAACGGAAACGCTTCCAAACAAAGCGCTTTCGGCACAGCGTGTGGGCCCGTAGCTCAGCTGGATAGAGTGTTTGACTACGAATCAAAAGGTCGTGGGTTCGAATCCCGCCGGGCTCACTCATTACAGTGAACCGCTCGCTGCTTCCTGACACGCACATGGGCCCGTAGCTCAGCTGGATAGAGTGTTTGACTACGAATCAAAAGGTCGTGGGTTCGAATCCCGCCGGGCTCATCACAGAGGCACAGCATAAGGCTGTGCTTTTTTGCGTACTGTAATGGCGTACTTCCGCTGTATTCTTTTGCCGCGTGCGTTGACGCTGTCCGCTGAAAATGCTACAATAGAAACAAATCATAGGGGAGGAAACAGCATGAACATCGGGATTCTGGGGGCGGGCAATATCGCCGGGTCGATGGCACGCACAATTTGCGGGATGGCGGCGCAGGGACGTCCCGTCACGCTGTACGCGGTCGCATCGAGGCCGCAGGAGAAGGCGGATGCGTTCGCCAAGGCGTATGGCATCCCGCGCGCGTACGGCAGCTATGCGGCGATGCTAAGCGACCCCTTGGTGGAGTTGGTTTATATCGCCACGCCACACAGTCATCACGCGGAGCAGATTCGCCAGTGCGTCGCGGCGGGGAAGCCGGTGCTGTGCGAAAAATCGTTTACGGCAAACGCGAAGCAGGCGGAAGACGTTCTGCGGGAAGCGGAAACGGCGGGGGTGTACGTCGCGGAAGCCATCTGGACGCGCTATATGCCCGCGCGGGGGATGATTGCGGACATCATCGCGTCCGGCGAAATCGGTGAGCCGCGGTTCTTGTCCGCCAATCTGGCGTATGATGTGGAGCACAAGGAGCGTATTAGCCAGCCGGAATTGGCGGGCGGCGCACTGCTGGACGTGGGCGTGTATCCGCTGAATTTCGCGTCGATGGTGTTCGGCAACGACATTGTGCGCGTTGAAAGCAGCGTGCAGAAGCTCGGTACGGGCGTTGACCGTACGGAGAACATCACTTATTTCTACCGCGATGGCAAAATGGCGCAGTTGATGGCATCCGTTGCCTTCAATTCTGACCGGCGCGGCATCGTCTATGGCACGAAGGGTTTCCTGACGGTCGATAACGTCAACAATCCGCACGAAATCGCGCTGTATGACAAGAATCAGCGGGAAACACCGCGGGAGGTTCGCCCGGTGCCGACGCAGATTACGGGCTACGAGTATGAGGTGGAGGCGTGTCTGCGCGATATTGCCGCCGGACAGCTCGAACCCGCCGAAATGCCGCACGCGGAGACGCTGGAAATCATGCGGCAGATGGATGCGCTGCGGGCCGCGTGGCAAATCCGATATCCGTTTGAGGAATCAATAATTGCAAAGGAAGAATAATGTGGAAGAATTGATGATTCGCCGGGCGGTGGATGCCGATATTCCGGCGCTGGACAGGCTGCTGTTTCAGGTGCATCAGGTGCATCACGAGGCACGTCCGGATTTGTTCAAGGCGGGCGCGAAGAAGTACACCGACGCGCAATTGAAGGCGATTCTGGCGGACGACAAAACGCCTGTGTTCGTGGCGGAGCGCGGCAGCGCGGTTGTGGGCTACGCGTTCTGCATCCACAAGCAGTTCGTGAACGACAACAACATGACGGACATCAAAACGCTCTACATCGACGACCTGTGCGTGGATGAGCGGGCGCGCGGCGGGCATATCGGCACGCGCCTGTACGAATATGTGCTGGACTTTGCGCGTCAGCAGGGGTATTACAACGTGACGCTGAACGTGTGGGCGGACAACGTAAACGCGCGCAAGTTCTACGAGAAAATCGGGCTGCGCGTACAGAAAATCGGGATGGAAAAGATTCTATAAGAAAAGGGAGCATCCGCGAAAGATGCTCCTTTTTGCTATTCTGATTTTTCTTCCTGCCTCCGCGGCTGATCGCGCATTTCGCTCGGCGTCATGCCGTAATACTTCTTGAACGCGCGGCGGAAGCTGGTCGGGTTGGTGTAGCCGAGGTCGGCATAGAGGACGGTCAGGTTGCAGTCGCCGCTGGTCAGCCGCCGCGCCGCTTCGTTCATACGCAGGCGCTCCAGATAGACGCTGAAATTCTGCCCGGTTTTCTCCTTGAACATATGGCTCAAGTAGGTGTCACTGATGTTGAAGCGGTCGCCGACTTTACTCAGGCACAGGCTGGGGTCGGTGTAATTCTCCTGCAAATAGCGCTCAACATCGGGAATCGGCGTGGATGGCGACGATACCTTCACAAAGAACTCGCACAGGCACAGCGCGTCATCCTCCAATTGCGCAAACGTCGGCGCCGGGCTGTACAGGCGCTCGTCCAGCTTCTTCAATTTTGCCGCCATCTCCTCCGACTGCGGCGGAAGCACCTGAAAGCGCGCCTTGAACAGCGTGTTCTTCAGGTCGGAAAGCAGCATGTTCAGCAGCGGCAGGGGCAGACTGCGCTCCTCGACGTTCTCGCGGTGGATGAGCGCGAACATGTCCGTCGTCTGATCCTTGTTGCCGGTGGTGATAAAGTGCAGCAGCTTCGCCGAAATCTCGATGGGGTAGTACCAGCTCTGCGTGTCTTTGCGGATGAAATCGTAGGGAAGGAAGATATGGTGCTTGGCGGTGTAACGGGAGGCGGCGCGCGCCTGCTCGTAGCTTTCCCACAGGCGAGACGGCTGCGTGCAGCGGCTGCCCACGCCCGCGTAGAACCACAACCCGGCATCCGCCAATTCGTCGTGCAGCTGAACCACATGCTGCTGGAGTGTTGAGAAGGAATCTGCGTCGCTATTGGCATATGTGACCAGCACGACAAAACTGCCAAACAACGTCGCGTAGTAATACAGCGGATATGCGCCGGACAAGTGCCGCTCCAGCGCTTCCGTGATGGTGTCGTACTCCGCCTTCGGATCGGCAACCTCAGAATCTTGCCGATTCGCGACGCAGAACAGCACATAATGGTGGATATTCCCCTTCAAGCCGAGCGATTCCATCATATATTGGAACTCATCCTGCGACGAGACATGTCCAGACAAAAGCTTGCGCAGGTACGATGCATTGATGACCGGGCGCTGTGCGTCGATTTCGCGCTGCAGCTGCGCGTTCGCATCCTCCGCCTCATCAAGCTGCGTCGTCAGCTGGCGAATCGGCTTCATGGCGCGGCGAATCAGCTGGATGATGACCAGCGCGCCGACCACGAGCGCGGCGAGAAAAATCAGCAGATAGATGCGCAGAAACTGCCCTGTCGCCTGATTTGCCAGACTGTTCGGCAGCTGCAGCAGATACTGCCGCCCGGAAGGGCTTACGCGGCGAAGAATCCTGTAATCGCCTTGAAACGCCGTTTGATTCGCATCGAAGGTGAGGGGAGACAGCGCAACCGCATTGCCGACGCTGAAAAGCGGCGTACCATCGGCAGAGAGCACATACACGGCGGCATCTGCGATATTTTCAGGCAGCAAATATTCCCGGAGCGCACTGCCGTCCAGCTCAAACGCCACGACGACGGGCATCGACGGCAGCTGTGCGCCGCTGATATCCATCAAGACCGCCAACTCACCGTTTCGCCCGGAAAACTGCCCGTAATCAACAAACGTCGGTTTGGCGGCCGCACTTTCCATTGCCGCAAGCCAATTTTCGTACTCGCTGGCGCGGAAAGAGCGTGTGCGGCGGTAGTATAACTCCGCTGGAACGGACTCACTTGACGTCAGGATATGGTTGGATTCCTTCAAGTACAATGTCGAGCGGATGACGGGCAGGCTGATCAGCCCGTACTGCCGGATGGTCAGGCTCTGCATCATGCGGTAGGCGGCGAGAACGTAGTTTGCATCCGTCTCGTCGTGCATGTTCGACAGGCGCAGGAGCGTTGTGTCCGTGCGCAATTGCAGGGAGTAGTCACTCATCAATTGCAGCTGGCTTTCCATGCCGCTGGACACGCGCGTGAGGTGGCTGCGCTGCTGCTCCCAGTAGCTGTCGCGGACGCGGCTGTCATAGGTGAAGCCGATGATGACAAGCAGCGCCAGGCAGACAAACAGGAACATCGTATAGGAAAGGGCAATCCCAGAGGCACGTCCAAGGCGCGTACGAAGGGTCTGCCACGGTTTCTTTCGGGTCAAGAAATTCACCCTCGTCTCTCAAAAATTCGGGAGGCAACCAGTTTTTCAGCAGAAAGCGCAAAGATACTTTCCATTGTTATTATACCAGAAAACTCGGATTTTTCAAGGGGTTGCGGGGGAAGGGTACAATTTTTGACCCCTTGAATCACCAGAAATGTACCCCGACGGAAAGAATTGTGCCTTGCGCGGAAAGCGCTTTCATGCTATGATGCAATCAACGCAAAGGCGACGGCGGACAACGCCGGGCAAGCCAATGCAAAAAGAAAGGAAGGGTTCCAAGATGAAGAAGCTCCTCGCAATGGCGACCTCTCTGGCGCTGCTGGCTACGAGCGCGATTGTTCCGATGACGGCGGCTGCCGCAGAGGAAAAGGAAGTAACCAAGCCTGAAAAGATTACCATCATGGTTGACACCACGCTGGTCAATCAGGCGAATGGCCGCGACGCTTTTGAAGCACGCTGGGAAAAACTGACGGGCATCGATCTCGTCATCAACCAGCCTGACCACTCCGCTTACTACGACGTCATGCAGCAGACGATGGCTGACCCCGACCAGTGGCCGGACGTGCTCATCATGTCTTCTACCTATTATTCCGACTTCGCGGCGAACGGCGCGCTGTGGGATATGACCGAAGCGTGGGAGAATTCCAACACGAAGAACTCCGGCCGCTTCACCGGCGACAGCGTTATCGAAGGCTTGAAGATTAACGGTCGCCTCTACGGCTTCTCTCCTGCCCGCGGCAACGGCTGCGTCACCTACGTCAAGAAGGCGTGGATGGACAAGGCTGGCATCACCAAGGCGCCTACCAATTGGGAAGAATACGCTGCCATGCTCGACGCCTTCTCTAAGCTGGGCGTGGATGGCAAGACCACTTACGGCACGTCCGCTGCCGGCTTCATCGGCAACGAAGCGCCCTACACCAACTACCTGCCGGAATTCTATCAGGATGCGTATCCGTCTTTCATCCTCAAGGATGGCGTGTATGTTGATGGTTTCACCCAGCCGGAAATGGAAGCTGCGCTGGCACGCCTGAAGGAAGGCTACGACAAGGGCTGGATTGACCCCACCACCCTGACCAACTCCACCAAGGACTGCCGCAATAAGTTCTACGACGAGCAGTTCGGCGTGTTCACCTACTGGGCGGGCACTTGGGCAACCAACCTCAAGACCAACCTTGAAGCGAATGGCCATGACTCTGAACTGATTGCGCTGCCCCCGATTGCGGAAGTCGGCGCGTACTTCGACCGCATTCCGCCGGTCTGGTGCATCACCTCTACCTGCGAGAATCCGGAAGGCGTGTTCGCCTATTTCATCGACACCATGCTCGACGGCGGCGATATGCAGATGCTGTGGACGTATGGCGCGGAAGGCACCCACTGGTCTCGTGCAGCGGAAACCGTGCTGGACAAGACCTATGAAGAGGGCACGTTCCACTTCCTCGAAAACCTCGAAAAGGCTGGCACCCTGTACACCAAGAACCACATCGACCCGATGCTGAGCCTTGCTTCCTTCGCGGAAGGCTACCCGGATCCCAAGTCCGTCAAGGAAGAAGCCCGTGCGGCATCCGAACTGTTCAATGCCAACTCCAAGCTGGCTGCCATCGTGCCGACCACCGAAGAAATGGGTGAATACGGCGCGGAACTGACCCAGAAGAAGAACGAACTGATTGCCAACGTCATCATGGGCAAGCTGACCTATGAGCAGGCGATGGAGCAGTTTGAATCCGAAGGTTACGCTGCGCAGTCTCAGGAAATCGTTGATAGCCTGAACGCGCTGCTGAACAAGTAATCACAACGCATTCCGCCGGGGACGGTTGGCATCCGCTGACCGTCCCCGAGACGGGCTAAGACAATCAGCACATTTTTTTCATGGAGGGGGACTACCTGATGCAAGCGCCAGCGCAGATAAAGCATCGCAAGGCACCGCTGAAAACGCGGCTGTGGAACTACAAATGGTTCTATGTGATGTTCCTACCGGTTTTTGTGGCACTCATCGTTTTCCATTACCTGCCGATGTTTGGCATTTCGCTTGCCTTCTTCCGGTATCAACCCAGCAAAATCGCGAACCCGCTTGAGTTCACCGGGCTGGCAAACTTCCAGAAGCTGTTCAGCCGTCCACAGTTCTGGTCGTCCTTCACCAACACGTTGGAAATCTCCATTATCAAGCTGCTTCTGAACACCTTCATGGCGGTCATCATTTCGCTGCTGCTCAACGAAATGGTCTCCACGAAGATGAAGAAGCTCTCGCAGACCATCATCTACCTGCCGCACTTCATGTCGTGGGTCGTTACCGCCGGCGTCTTCGGGATGCTGTTCGCGCCCACGTCCGCAGGTCTTGTCAATCAGGTGCTCATCAAAATGGGGCTGATTGACAAGGAAATCTACTTCTTGGGTGACAATGACTGGTGGCGTTTCAGCTACTACATCATCAACATTTGGCATGACACCGGCTGGGGAACGATTATCTTCATGGCGACCCTGACCGGCATTGATCCCGGCATCTACGAAGCCGCCTCGATTGACGGCGCCGGCCGCTGGAAGAAGATGCGCTACATCACCCTTCCCGCGCTGGCAAACACCATTGTGACGGTGCTGGTCTTGAATCTGGCGAAAATCATGAACCTCTTCGAGAGCGTGTTCGTGCTGCAGAATGCCGCCGTCTACAAGACCTCGCAGGTGCTGCAAACTTACGTCTATTACCAGACCTTCAACAGCGGCGGCAACGTCAACTTCGGTTATACCACCGCAATCGGTCTGTTCCGTTCTCTTGTGGGCATGGCGCTGGTGCTGATTTGCAACCAGGTCAGCAAGAAAATCCGCGGCCGCGGCATTGTGTAAGGAAGGAGGAACGCCATCATGCAAGCAACCGCAAAGGAAGTAAAACTTCCCCCTGTCAAGAAGGGAAAGAAAAACTTTTCCGTATTCCCGTTTGTCAACGGCCTCTTCTTCCTTCTTTTCTGCCTGTTTATCCTTGTTCCGCTGTGGAAGGTGCTGGTTGACTCGCTTGACCTGACCACCGGCTACGGCATGAAGCTCTGGCCGGAAAACTTCGGCCTTGCGGGCTATCAGTCCGTATTCTCGAACCCGACGCTGCTGCGCCCGCTGATGATTTCCGTCGTCACGACCGTCGCGGGTACGTTCCTCGGTCTGTTCCTCTCCACCGTCGGCGCGTACGTGCTGATTCAGTGGGACATGCCCGGCCGCAACTTCTTCGCCGGCATCATGCTCTTCACGATGATTTTCCAAGGCGGTATGATTCCGACTTACCTCGTCATGAAGAACCTGCACCTGACGAACACACTGTGGGTCGTCATCCTGATGCCCGCCATCAACGTCTATAATTTGGTGCTGATGCGCAACTTCTTCGAGGGCATCCCGGCGTCCCTGTTCGAGTCTGCGACGCTGGACGGCTGCTCGCCGATTCAGATTTTCTACAAAATCGTCCTGCCGCTGTCCAAGGCGGCGCTGGCGTCCATCGGCCTGATGTTCGCCGTCTCCTACTGGAACGATTACACCAACTACAAGCTCTACATCACCACCGACCAGAGCCTGTACAACTTCCAGATGAAGCTGCGTTCCATCATCATGGGGTCTGACCTGCCTGCTGCCAACGGCGGCGCGGCGGAGAACACCGTCACCAACGCGGCGGTTATCGTGGCGATTCTGCCGTTCATGATTCTCTACCCCTTCCTCCAGAAATACTTCGTCAAGGGCATCAACATTGGCGCCGTGAAGGAGTAATACTATTTCCCAATTCACCTGCGCCATCTGCTTGCGTCTTTTCCGTTCTGGCGTCCGGTCGCTGCTACGCTGCATTTCACTCCCGTTAGCCAGAGCGAAAAATTCGCAGAGCATCTTGGCGCATTTTCATTTGGAAATAGTATAACACACGACTTCTTAGCCGCACGGGGCAGCTTTGTCCCGCTGCGGCCATTTTTACTGAAAAGGGTGAATGATATGACCACAATATTCTGGGCGGGCGACTCGACCGTCAAGCAGAATTCCATCGCGACGTACCCGCAGACGGGCATCGGGCAAGTGTTCGACCGCTACGTCAAGCGCTATCAGGTGCAGATTGAGAATTACGCCGAGAACGGGCGCTCGACGAAGCAGTTCATCGACGAAGGGCGCTTGGCGACCATCTACGACCGCATTCACGCGGGGGATTTCCTCTTTGTGCAGTTCGGCCATAACGACGAGAAAGCATCTGACCCGGCGCGCTACACTGACCCGGAGACGGATTTTCCGGCAAACTTGGAGCGGTTCGTCAACGTTGCGCGGAATAAGGGCGCAACGCCTGTGTTCATCACGCCCCTGACGCGCTACGACCGCAACGCTCCCGGCGCGCAGTTCCACCACGACCGCTGGGCGGAAAGTATGCGCCGCACGGCGGAGAAGCTGCATGTGGCGTTGATTGACCTGACCGCCATGTCCGAAAAGCTGGTGGATGAACAGGGCGAAGCGGCGCAGACGGCGTACTACATGAACCTGCCTGCCGGGATTTACCCGCATTTCCCGCTGGGGCAGCACGACAACACGCATTTGCAGCCTGCGGGCGCATTGGCGTTCGGTGGGCTGATTGCCAAGGGCCTGCACGATTTGGGCGGGGCGTATGCGGCGCTGCTGTGTGACGAGTACGATCAATGGGAGAAGGAAGCGGCGCAGTTCGGGCAGATTGCAACGTCCGCTGCGGAGGATGTAGAAGCATGAGCGAGATTCTCTGGTGCGCCGACAACGGTGACGGAACGTACCGCAATCCGGTGCTGTACTGCGATTATTCCGATCCGGACGCGATTTGCGTCAATGGCACATACTACCTGACCGCATCGACGTTCAACTATGTGCCGGGGCTGCCGATTCTCACCAGCCGCGATTTGGTGAACTGGAAGCTGGTGAATTACGCCGTCCGGAACATCCCCGAAGCGCGGTATGCCGCGCCGCAGCACGCGCAAGGCATCTGGGCACCCGCCATCCGCTTCCAGAACGGGCGGTTTTATATCTATTACGGGATGCCGGACGAGGGCATCTACATGGTCAGCACGGAAAATCCGCTGGGGGATTGGGACACACCCGTGTTGGTGAAGCCGGGCAAGGGGCTGATTGACCCCTGCCCCTTCTGGGATGACGACGGGCGCGCTTACATCATCCACGGGTACGCCAAGAGCCGAATCGGGTTCAAGAGTTGGCTGGGGATTTTCCCGATTTCGCCCGACGGCAGAACGGCGCTCGGCGACGACCACTTGCTCTACGACGGCACGAAGAAGCACCCGACGATTGAAGGGCCGAAGGTGCACAAGCGCGGCGGCTGGTACTACATCTTTGCGCCCGCGGGCGGCGTTGCGACGGGGTGGCAGGTGTGCCTGCGCAGCCGGAGTATTTTCGGCCCGTATGAGACCCAAGTCGTACTCAAACAGGGCAGCAGCGAGACGAACGGCCCGCATCAGGGCGCGTGGGTCGAGACGCCGGAGGGGGAGCATTGGTTCCTGCACTTCCAGAGCCGTGGGCTGTACGGGCGCGTGACGCATTTGCAGCCGATGACGTGGCAGGCGGACGGCTGGCCGTACATCGGCATCCCGGATGAAACGCCTGTGCCGCCGGATGCAATCGCAGTGGGCGAGGAGTGCGCGCAAGCAGCGCCGATTGCGAACGCGGCGGACTGCGGCATTGCGGTTGAAACGTACCGGAAGCCGAAAGCGCCGGAATGTGAGCCGTCGGGAGAAATCGGGGATGATGATTTCAGCGGCGCACTGGGGCTGCAATGGCAGTTCATGGGCAACTGGCAGCCGGATTTCTACGAGGTCGGCGGCGGCAAGCTGCGGCTGTATGCGCGGAAACTGCCCGATGGCGGCGATCGACTCTGGCAGTGCCCGCAGACGCTGACGCAGAAAATTGCGTGCCCGGCGTTCTTCGCAACGACGACGCTCGATGCGGCGCATTTGCAGGCGGGCGAACAGGCGGGCGTGGGCTTCGTCGGCGGACAGTACGCTTACGCGGCGGTTCGGCGGACGGAAAGAGGCGTATCGCTGGTGTTCGTGACGAGCGAGGGCAAGGAGCACACGGAGTCAGCGACGGAAACCGTGCCGATTCAGGACGCGCCCGTGACTTTTCGCGTGACACTGCTGCCGACATCGAGCAGCACGGCGGTCGCGTCGTTCGAGTACGCGCAGGACGGCGAATTTCACCCGATTGGTCAGCCGTTTGAACCCGCGCGCCACACATGGGTCGGGGCGCGGCTGGCGCTGTTCTGTATGCCGATGAATGGCGGCGACGACCACGGCGGCTGGGCGGAGTTCGGCGCAGTGCGCGTGGAAGCCATCGAAACGCTGTAATACTATTTCCAAATTCACCTGCGCCATCTGCTTGCGCCTTTTTGATTCTGGCGTCCACTCATTCCACTTAGCGTAGCGCTGCTACGCTGCGTTTCATTCGTGTTAACCAGAATACAAAAATTCGCGGCGCATCTTGGCGCATTCTCATTTGGAAATAGTATAAAAACCGACTTTCGGTCGGCAAAAACCGGATTTTGGTCGGAAATCGGCAGGGGAGCAAGAAAAAAGCGTCCGCAGACGCTTCTAATCGTGAATCTTGATGGTCGATTTCCGCCAAATTCCGGTGAAATACAGCACCAACAGAATCGCCGACGCAATCCCGTTCGACACCACGACTGAGTACCACACGCTCCGCACACCCAGATGCAGCACCTGCTCACAGAATGCAAGGGTCGCGAAACGCAGCACCCATAGGCGCGTCATATCCACTGCGACGGGCAGAAATGTGTGTCCACTCCCTTGAAACAGACCGCGGGTCGCATCGTGGATGCTGTTCGTCCAGCACCAGAACGCCATGATGGACAGATAGTCTGCTGCCATCGGGATGACCTCCGCCTCGTCCGTGAAGATGCTGACGATGGCAGAAGCGACTGACGGTCGGGAAAGGACAAATCCACCGAGGAGCAGAAACAGAAGCGCCATTCCCGTGCTCAATTTGTACCCGCGTTCGGCGCGGTCAACCTGCTGCGCCCCCATGTTCTGCGCGACAATGGTGCTGACGGCACTGCCGATGCCGGTGGAGGGAAGCGAAATCAGCCCGTTGACCTTGTTGCCGATGCCGTACGCCGCCATGGCCATCTTGCCGTACACATTGACGTTGCGCGACATGAGGATGAAGCCGAACTGCATGAAGCTTGACCCCAAGGCAGTCGGAAGCCCGATACGCACGATGTCGCGCAGGCAGGCTGCATCCGGGCGAAGGAAGCGGCGATCGAAACAAATTGCTTCGTCGCGGCGGGTGCAGAGCAGGAAGAACGCGATGCACGCGGGCACCATCTTCGCGAACACGGTCGCCAGCGCGGCACCGGCGGCGTTCCAGTGCAGGACGACCATCAGCAGCGGGTCAAGCACCATGTTGACGGCAATGCCCAGCAGGTTCAGCAGCATTGGGCGGACGGTGTCGCCCTGCGCCTGCCGAATGGACTGGTAAATGTTGACCATGAACAAAAACGGCATATCAAGGACGACGAGACGCATGTACGTTACCGCGTGGTCGAAATAATCCGGCGCGGCGCCCATCCATCCGACGATGCCCGGCGTTGCGACCGCCATCACCGACGCGCACAGGAGCGAGAAGAGCATCGCGACAGTGAAAATCTGGTTGGCGATTTTTCGCGCCATTTCTGGTTTGCCCGCGCCGATGTACTGGCTGATCATCACCGCGCCCGCGATGGTGACGCCGCTGCCGAAGTTGATGACCGTATTCTGCACGGGGCTGACGAGGTTGATGGCGGCGAGGTAATCGACACTGAGCTGCCCCAGCCAATAGGTGTCGGTCAGGTTGTACATCGTTTGCAGGAAGCTGTTGACGACGACGGGAATCGCAATGGCGAACACTGCCTTGACCAATGAGCCGTGCAGAATCAAATCGCGGTTGCCTTTGCTGAGTTTCATGGCGAGGAACCTCCTTCATCGGGAGAATAATCCCATTATAGCGCATTTCCTGCCAAAATGAAAGCGCTATCACAAAAAATTTCCAAGTGTCTTTTGGAATCGGTTGACACCTATCGAAATTCCCTATATAATGAAGCGGAAATACCCGCAGAAAGGTGCATGACAATGGATATTCAGCAGTATTTTCAACGCTTTCTGGCAAATTACACACCCTACAAGAAGTATTGGAACTATGAGGATGGCTGCGTGCTGAAGGGGTGCATCGACCTCTACCATGCGACGGGAGACGTGCTGTATCGCGATTTCGTGCTGGATTACGTCTCGGCGTATGTCGCGGCGGACGGCAGTATTCCGAATTATGAGATGCGGCAGTACAACATTGATTCCATCAACAGCGGCAAGGCGCTGTTCTTCGCCTTGGAGGAGACGGGCGAGGAGCGCTATCGCAAGGCGATTGAGTTCCACATGCAGCGGCTTCGGGAGCATCCGCGCTGCCAGTGCGGCAATTTCTGGCATAAGCAGCTGTATCCGAACCAGATTTGGCTTGACGGGCTGTACATGGCGCAGCCGTTCTACATGGCGTACGAGGCGAAGTTCGACGGCATGGCGCATGTGGCGGATATTACCCGGCAGTTTCAGAACGTGCGCAAGTATCTCTACAACCCGGAGAAGGGGCTGAACTACCATGCCTACGACGAAGCGCGCGTGCAGTTCTGGGCGGACAAGGAAACCGGCTGCTCAAAGAACTTCTGGCTGCGCTCGACAGGCTGGTACTTGATGGCGCTGGTGGACTGCATTGCGCTGTGCTCGGAGCAGCTCTATGAGCATTATCGCGCGCTGGTAGACATCTTCCGCGAGAGCATCCGGGGTGTGCTGCTATACCGCGCGGAGGATGGGCTGTTCTATCAGGTGATTGATCATCCGGAGGCAGAGGGAAACTACACCGAAACTTCCGGTTCCGCGATGATTGCGTACAGCCTGCTCAAGGGCGTGCGCATTGGTGTGCTGGACGCGGAGAAGTATCTGCCGATTGCGCTGGATGTGTTCGAGAAGCTGGCAGCAAACAAGCTGCGTGCGGAGGAGGACGGCGTCGTCCGCCTGACTGATATCTGCTGGGTGGCAGGGCTTGGCCCGGACAAGAATCCGCAGCGTGACGGTTCGGTGGCGTATTATCTGTCCGAGCCGAAAAAGTCCGATGACAGCAAGGGCGTCGGGCCGTTCATCATGGCGTACAGCGAATACCTGCGGGCGAAGCAGGCGTAAGGAGCGGAAAAATGGAAATCAGCAAGCTGTTTGTGCAGGCGCGCAGTGCCACGGTGCAGATTGCGGACGGCGGTCTGTACCACACGAAGGCAGTCTATCAGCTGTTTTTGAACGGACAGGCGGCGGGTGCGGCGGACACGGCTGTGACTTCGCTGTATGATTTGCAGCCGGAGACAGAGTATGTGCTGTCCGTCCGCTTGGGGGCGGAGGAAGTCGGGCAATGCGCGTTCCGCACGGCGCGGGAAAGCTACACGCTCAATGTCCGGCAGTTCGGCGCGGTCGGCGATGGCGTGCATGACGATACGGCGGCGATTCAGGCGGCGATTCTGCATTGCCCTGCGGATGGGCGCGTGCTGATTCCGGCGGGGCGTTATCATGTGCTGCCGCTGATGCTGAAAAGCCATGTGCGCATCGAGCTTCGGCACGGCGCGACGCTGCTGCTGGAAACCGACCGCAGCAAATTCCCGATTCTGCCGGGGATGATTCTGTCCACCGACGAAACGGACGATTTGAATCTCGGTTCATGGGAGGGCAACCCGCTGGACATGTACGCCGCGTTTATCAGCGGGATGGACGTCGAGGACGTTGTGCTGTACGGCGAAGGTGTGCTGGACGGGCAGGGCGACAAGAGCGACTGGTGGCAGAACTGCAAGGTGCGGCGCGGGGCGTGGCGGCCGCGGATGCTCTTCCTCAATCACTGCAGGAACGTGACCGTGCAGGGCGTGACGTTCCAGAATTCACCGTCGTGGAACTTGCAGCCGTATTTTTCTAAGGATTTGCGCTTCCTGAACATCAGCGTCAACGCCCCGGCGAACAGCCCGAATACCGACGGCTTCGACCCGGAAAGCTGCGATGGCATCCTGCTCGCGGGCGCGCATTTCTCCTTGGGGGATGATTGCATTGCACTCAAATCTGGCAAGCTGTACATGGGGCAGCGCTACAAAACGCCCTGCCAGCACATCGAAATCAGCCACTGCCTGATGGAAAACGGGCATGGCGGCATGACCTGCGGCAGCGAAATGGCGGGCGGAATCGCGCATGTGCGCCTGCATGACTGCTTGATGCGCAACACCGACCGCGGCCTGCGCGTCAAGACCCGGCGCGGGCGCGGGCAGCAGGGCGTGATTGACGACATTGTGTTTGAAAATGTGCGCATGGAGCACGTCGGCACGCCGTATGTGGTCAACTGCATGTACTTCTGCGATCCGGACGGCAAGAGCGAGTACGTCCAGAGCCGCGAGAAGCAGCCGGTGGACGAGCGTACGCCGCGCATCGGGACGGTTGCATTCCGTCATGTAACGGCGACGGACGTGACCTGCGCGGGCTACTTCCTTGGTCTGCCGGAGCGGCCGATTGAAGCGGTTGTGATGGAGGACGTGCACATCTCCTGCGACAAGAATGCCAAACCCATGCAGCCCGCAATGGCGCAGGGTGTGCCGTATCTTGCGCGCAAGGGGCTGACGGCCATCAACGTGGCGAAAATCGTGCTGAAAGATGTGACCATTACCGGGCAGGACGGCGCGAAGCTGGAATGCGACGGCATTGGCGAGGTAGAAGAATAATACTATTGCCAAATTCAACTGCGACATCTGCTTGCGCCTTTTCTTTGGCAATAGTATAAACATCAGCGGGCGGGAGCAGCGGCTTTCGTCCGTTTTTGCGTTCGATTTTTCACAATTTTTATCGCGGGGGATTCACAGCAGAGTATCTGTATGATATAATAGGAAAGGATTCTATGAAAATGGGGGATTGTTTTCATGAATACGCCGATTCGCAAGACGAAAATCGTCTGCACGATGGGCCCGAACCTGTTTGAGAAGCACCTGATTGCGCCGCTGATGAAAGCGGGCATGAATGTCGCACGCTTCAATTTTTCGCACGGTACTTATGAAACGCATCAGCATTATTACGATGAAGTCTGCCGCATCCGCGATGAACTGGGGCTGCCGGTCGCCACGATGCTGGATACCAAGGGCCCGGAAATTCGCGTGCGTTCGTTCCAAAATGGGCGCGTCACGCTGCAAAACGGCCAGCTGTTCACCCTCACGACTGACGAGGTGGAGGGCGACGAAGAGCGCGTGTCCATCACCTACAAGGAATTGCCGCAGGACATTGCTGTCGGCAGCAGCATTCTGATTGACGACGGTCTGATTGGGATGCAGGTGGAACGCATCGATGGGGCGGACATCGTCTGCCGTGTGCTCAACGGCGGCGTGGTGAGCAACAACAAGGGCGTCAACATTCCGAATGCGCACCTGTCGATGCCTTTCATCAGCGAAAAAGACCATCAGGATATTCTCTTTGCCATCAAGAATGGTTATGATTTCATTGCGGCTTCGTTCACGCGCTGCGCGGACGATATTATGCAGATTCGTCACATCCTGCAGGAGAATAACTGCCATACCATCAACATTATCGCCAAAATCGAGAACATGGAGGGCGTGGAGAACATTGACGAGATTCTCCGCGTGGTGGACGGCGTGATGGTGGCGCGCGGCGATTTGGGCGTGGAAGTGCCGCTGGAGGACGTGCCGAGCCTGCAGAAGAAGCTGATTCAGCGCGGCATTGCGGCGGGCAAGCCTGTTATCACCGCGACACAGATGCTGGATTCGATGATTAAGAACCCGCGTCCAACCCGCGCCGAAGCGACTGATGTTGCCAACGCGATTTACGACGGCACGAGCGCCATCATGCTCTCCGGCGAATCGGCGGTCGGTGCGTATCCGGTGGAGGCAGTGGAGACGATGGTGCGCATCGCCCTGCGCGCGGAAGCCGATATGGACTACATCCGCCGCTTCTCCCGCGACACGTCCGCCTCGACCGACGTCACGAACGCCATCAGCCACGCGACGGTCACCTCCGCGCACGACCTCAACGCCAGTGCGATTATCACCGTCACCAAATCCGGCTCGACGGCGCGAATTCTCAGCCGCTACCGTCCCGCATGCGTCATTGTCGGCTGCACGACGGAAAAGCACGTCTGGCGCCAGCTTGCGCTTTCGTGGGGCACGGTGCCGCTGATGATTGCCGAGGAAAGCAACACCGACGACCTGTTTGAACACGCGGTGGATGCTGCCGTGCAGAACGGGCTGGTGCATGATGGCGAACTGGTTGTGCTGACGGCGGGCGTTCCGCTGGGCATTTCCGGCACGACAAACCTGATGAAGGTGCATGTCGTCGGGCATTTGCTGTCGCGCGGGCAGGGGCTGCATGGCGGCAAGGTGGTTGCACCGCTGTGTGTCATCCGCAATCTGGAAAAGGACGCGAAAGACTTCAACACCGGCGACGTGATTGTCTGCCATCAGACGACGCGAGAGATGTTCTCCATGCTGCGCAAATCCTCCGCGATTGTGCTGGAGGACGACAACCCGGAGGGACACGGCGCGATTGCGGGCATGTCGCTGGACATTCCGGTCATCATCGGCGCGAAGAACGCCACGAATATCTTAAAATCCGGCGCAGTCGTGACTGTGGACGGTGAAAAGGGCACGGTGAGCGCCAATTGACGCACGTTCTGACGATTGACGGGCGGCAGTTCTCGGACGGGAAAGCCGTCCACCGGATGTTGAAAAAGCTGCTCTGCCTGCCGGACTACTACGGCGGCAATGCGGACGCCCTTCGAGATGTGCTGGACGAACGCGGCGAACGCATCGACCTGCGCCTGCTGTCACTGGGCGGGGAGGATACGGCGAAAACGCTGCGAAAAGTGGCACGCGTGGTGCAAGATCTCGGCGGCATGGTGATTTGGGCGGACGAAAAGCAAGAAAGGAACTGAAATTCAATGCGCTGTTCCTGCAAGGAATGCGGCACCTACATGATTCAGGCAGAAAGCGACCATCTGGGCTGCGTCTGCCCGGATTGCGGCTATCGCTGCAACGACTGTCTCGGCACGAACACCGTCGTCGGGCGGGAGAGCCTGAAAGCGCTGGCGTTTGACCCGCGCTTTGACCCGGACACGATTTTCCGGGAAGCCTTCTTGAATCAGGAAGAGGACGAAGAAGAATAATACTATTTCTTGCATTCTCATTTGGAAATAGTATACCAGAAGGGAGAAACGCACGATGAATGAGATTATCAAAGCGATGGAAGAGCGCCGGAGCATCCGCAAATTTCAGCCGACGATGCCCACCAAGGACGACTTGGAGCAGATTGTGGAAGCCGGGCTGTACGCGGCCAGCGGCATGGGCAGGCAGTCCGCCATCATCGTGGCGGTGACGAACAAGGAACTGCGCGACGAGCTGGCGAAAACGAATGCGGAAATCATGGGCAAGCCGGATTTCGACCCCTTCTACGGCGCACCGGCGATTCTGATTGTGCTGGCGGACAAATCCTGCCGCACCGCCATCTACGACGGCAGCCTCGTCATGGGCAACATGATGCTGGCGGCGCATTCGCTGGGGCTGGGCAGCATCTGGATTCATCGGGCGAAGGAAGAATTCGAGCGGCCTGAATATCAGGCGCTGCTGAAAAAGCTGGGTATCGAGGGCGAATGGGAAGGCATCGGGCACTGCGCAGTCGGCTACATCGACGGCGAAGCCCCGAAAGCGGCGAAACGCAAGGACAACCGCGTGTTCTGGGTAGAGTAATACAATTTCCTGCATTCACCTGTGTTTTTGATTTGGAAATAGTATAAAAAAAATCCCGGCGAGTTTTTGAATGCTCGTCGGGATGTTTGCGTATTACAGCGTCACGCCCGTTTTGAAGATGGCGAGGTCGTGGAAGCCATTGCGCTCCGAGCAGACCAGCCGCCCGGATGCCGTCGCCAGCACGTCCTCCATCAGCGCCTGTGAAAGCTCCGGCAGCGTCTTGCCGTCTGTTAGCAGCTGACCGGCATTGAAGTCAATCCAGCCGTGCTTCTTCGTGGCGAGGGGCGTGTTCGTGGCGATTTTCAGCGTCGGCACAGGACACGCGAACGGCGTGCCGCGCCCCGTGGAGAACAGCACAATCTGCGCGCCTGCCGAAGCAAGCGCCGTCGCCGCCACAAGATCGTTGCCGGGGGCGGACAGCAGGTTCAAGCCGGGCGTGTGGACACGCTCGCCATACGCCAGCACATCGCGCACGGGGGAGAAACCGCTCTTCTGCGTGCAGCCCAGCGCCTTGTCTTCCAGCGTGGAAATGCCGCCCGCCTTGTTGCCGGGGGAAGGATTCTCGTAAATCGTCTGATGATGTTCCTCGAAATAGCGCTTGAAGTCGTTAATCAGCCGCACCGTCTTGTCGAACAGTTCGCGCGTGTTGCAGCGATCCATCAGGATGGTTTCCGCGCCGAACATCTCCGGCACTTCGGTCAGAATCGTCGTGCCGCCCATGCCGCACAGCAGGTCGGAGAAGCCACCGATGACTGGGTTCGCCGTGATGCCGGAGAAGCCGTCCGAACCGCCGCACTTGAGGCCAATCACAAGTTTGCTGGCAGGGCAAGGGACGCGCTGCTCGCCGCGCATGTTGTCCGCGAGTTCGCGCAGCAGCTTCATCGCTTCGGCAAACTCATCTTCCACCTGCTGGCAGACGAGGAAACGCACGCGCGACTTGTCGTAGTCGCCCATGTGCTCCGCGATGATGGCGGCGCTGGAATTTTCGCAGCCCAGCCCCAGCACCAGCACGCCGCCGACGTTGGGGTGCGTCGCCAAATCCGCCAGAATCGTGCGCGTATTCTCCTGATCATCGCCCATCTGTGAGCAGCCGTAGGGGTGCGGGAAGGCACAGACACACTCCACGCCGCCGCCGACAAGCTCCTGCGCCGCGCGTTCCAGCTGGCGGGCAATGTCGTTGACGCAGCCGACGGTGGGCAGAATCCACAACTCATTGCGCACGCCGACGCGCCCGTCTTTGCGCGGATAGCCCATGAACGTTGCCACAGGAATTTGCGGTACGGTCGGGTACGTCGGGTGATATTCATACGTCAGCTCGCCGGACAACCCGGTGTGCAGATTGTGGACATGCACATGTGCGCCGACGGGAATATCCTCCTTCGCGTAGCCAATCGGGAAGCCGTACTTGATGACCTTTTCGCCCGCCTTGATGGGGAAAAGCGCCACCTTATGCCCTGCGGGAACGTCCGTGACCGTGGTGAGCGTGATGCCGTCTACCGTTACAGTCTGTCCGAAAGGCAGGGCGGTCAGCGCGACCGCCACATTGTCCTGCGGGGTGATGCGAAGCAGTTCAGCCATTTTTCACACTCCGAACTTCTCGTTCATGACCGTGCGCATCCCCTTGTCAAGGATTTCACGCAGGGACGCGCCGACGGACTCCACCAGACCCGGCACTTTGCACAGCTCAGCGCCAAAAAACGCTTCATTGGAGAGGAATTCCTTCGCCTGTTCTTCGGGGGATTCGCTGGAAGTCTCGGCGAAGAAGTTCAGCACCGCCGCGTCGTCCTGCAGGTAGTAGGGCTGACCGTCGCGCTGGCATTCCAGACGACCGTCGCCGGTCAGCTTGCCGCCGCGGTACAGGCTCATCAGGCTCGCCAGAGAGAACGTCAGGTGCGCGGGCAGCTCGCCGGTCTTCTCCACATAGCCCAGCAGGGAAGGCATGCAGCGCGCGCGCCACTTCGACACGCTGTTCAGGCAGATGGAGAGCAGCGCGTGCTTGATGAAGGGATTGCGGAAGCGCCCCGTGACCGCCTCGGCGAATGCCATCAAATCCGCCTTGGGCAGGGACAGCGTCGGGATGACCTCGTCGTAGAGCGTCTTCTGCATGAAGGTGGCAATCATCGGGTCATTCATCGCGTCCAGCACGATGTCATAGCCGCACTGGAAGGCAGCGGGGACGAAGGACGTGTGCGCGCCGTTGAGGATTCGCACCTTGCGCTGCTTGTAAGGCTTCTGATTATCAGTATAGATGACGGGCAGCCCGCACTGCGGCAGGGGCAGTTCGTCGGAAAGGTCGCGGGGGGATTCGATGACCCACAGACCGAAGGGTTCAGCGGTGTCCAGCAGGTTGTCCTGATAGCCCAGCTTCTCCCAAATTGCCTGATCCTCGCCGCGCGGATAGCCGGTCACGATGCGGTCAACAAGCGTGGAGGTGAACACGCACGCCGTCTCCAGCCACTGCTCGAACTTCTCGCCCAGCGCCCACTGCTTTGCCAGCGTCTTGACGCACTTTTTCAGCATGATGCCGTTGTCGTCAATCAGCTCGACCGGCAGGATGATGAGTCCCTTGTCCTGCGCGTAGTCGAATGCTTCGGCGCGCTCGAAGAGGAACTTCGTCAGCTTGCCGGGGTAGGACTTGGGCGGGCAGAGGGAGAACTCATCCGTCTCGTCCAGCACGATGCCGGCTTCGGTCGTGTTGCTGACGATGAAGCGCAGTGACGGCAGCTTGGCGTAATCGGCATAGCGGGCATAGTCCGCATACGCATCCACGGCGTCGGACACGGACGTGACCACGCGCGTCTGCTCCACCGCCTGCCCGTCCACCAGACCGCGCAGCATGACCGTGTAGCGGTAATCCTGCTCCTTGAACGCCGGGAACAGCGTACCCATCTGAATCGGCTTCACCAGCGCGACAGAGCCGTTGAAGTCGCTCTTCTCGTTGGCAATATCAATCATGTAATCCACAAAGGCGCGCAGGAAGTTGCCTTCCCCGAACTGCAGCACCTTGACCGGGCGGACAGGCGCGGGCGCCATCGCAGCATTCAAACGTTCCATTTCGATGTCCCTCCATCTATTCATCAGGCAAATCATCAGGCATGTAAGCGATTACAACACGCCTGCAATTATTCTACTCTCTTTTCGCGCTTCCGTCAATGGTTCCGCTGATATTTCCTGCAATTTATGCAATCTGGGAAAAAGTACGCCGGATTTCCTGTGAATGTCGGCACGAAAACGTGAAAATGAGGCTTGCAAAAGGGGGAAAAAGCGTGTATAATGTGGATTGACGCGGAGAATGGAAGTGTTTACACACCGCGAATGGAAGGGGGAATGCCGCGAGTGAACATCTATGATATTTCCCGTCACGCAGGCGTATCCATCGCAACCGTATCCCGCGTATTGAACAACAGCCCCCATGTGTCGGAGGAGACGCGCCGGAAGGTGATGAAGGTCATTGACGGCTGCGGCTATGTACCCAATGCCTTTGCCCGCGGTCTGGGATTGAACACGATGAAGACCATCGGGCTGCTCTGCCCGGATGCGGCTGACCCGTATCTGGCGCGCGCACTGGCTTGCCTGGAGCATGCCTTCCGCCAGAAGCACTACGACTGTCTGCTCTCCTGCACGAACCGCGATCTCGCGGCACGCCGACAGGGCGTCGAATTACTGACCAGCCGCCATGTGGACGGCATGGTGCTCATGGGCTCGACGTTCATCGAGGAAAACTCGGAGGATAACGCCTATATCCGCCAAGCTGCGACGAATGTGCCGGTTGTGCTGCTCAATGGCTCGTTCCAGTGCCCGAACGTGTTCTGCGTCCTGTGCGATGACGAGCGCGCGATGAAGGAAGCTATGAACCAGCTGCTGGACAGCGGATGCAAGCGCGTGTTGTACCTGTACCACTCCAGCAACAACTCCGGGCAGCGCAAGCTCGCCGGATGCCGGGACGCGCTGGCGGCGCACAATTTGCCGGTGGACGAGATGCTGATGCGCCGCTTCGACGCGGACAAATTCAGCATTCACGCCGTGCGCGACTGTCTGCTGGAGCTGGAACGCGACGGCTTGCAGTTCGACGCGGTGCTGGCGAGCGAGGATGTGCTGGCGGTTGGCGCGATGAAGTACGCGCAGGCGGTCGGGCGGCGCGTGCCGGAGAATCTGTCCGTCGTCGGCTACAACAACTCGAACCTCTGCCTGTGTACCGAGCCGGAGCTGACGAGCGTGGACAACCGTCTGCCTGCTATCTGCGAGCGCATTGTCGAAACGATGCTGGGCGTGCTGGAGGGGCGCGAGATGCCGGAAAAAACCGTCTTTACGGCGGAAATCATCCAGCGAGGCTCAACACGGGCGGCACAAGACAAATAAGCTTTTCCCCGCATGGTGCGGCTTCATTATAGTAGCAATTTTTGAAAGGAGTTCATGACGTATGACCACCTTCATGGATAAGGATTTCCTGCTGAACACCGAGACGGCGCGCAAGCTCTACCACGACTATGCCGCGTCCTGCCCCATCATCGACTACCACTGCCACATCAGCCCCAAGGAAATTTGGGAAGACCAGCGCTTCGAGAACATCACGAAGGTCTGGCTGGGCGGCGACCACTACAAGTGGCGCCTGATGCGCTGCGCGGGCGTGGATGAATACTACATTACCGGCGGCGCGAGCGACTACGAGAAGTTCTGCAAGTGGGCGGAAGTTGTCGGCAAGGCAATCGGCAATCCGCTGTACCACTGGACGCATCTGGAACTGCAGCGCTTCTTCGGCTATCACGGTACGCTGAGCGCCAAGACCGCTGACGAAGTGTGGAACCTCGCCAACGAGACGCTGCAAAAGCCCGGCTACACCACGCGCGGCCTGATTGCCATGAGCAACGTCGAAACCATCTGCACCACCGACGACCCGGTGGATACGCTGGAGTATCACCAGAAGCTGCTGGCGGACAAGTCCTTCAAGACGAACGTGCTGCCCGCATGGCGCCCTGACAAGGCAGTCAACATCGAGAAGCCGGACTTCATGGCGTACATCGCCAAGCTGGAAAAGGCGGCGGAGATGGAAATCCACTCCTTCGCGGACTTGAAGGCGGCGCTGGAAAAGCGCATGGCGTACTTCCACGAGAACAACTGCCGTCTGTCTGACCACGGCCTGAATTATGTGGTCTATGAGCCGGCGGATGATGCCGCGATTGAAGCCATCTTCGCCAAGAAGGCGGCGGGCGAGACGCTGACGGACACCGAAGTCGCGCAGTTCAAGACGGCGATGCTGCTCTTCTGCGCCGCGCAGTACAAGAAGCTGAACTGGACGATGCAGCTGCACTACGGCTGCCGCCGCGACAACAACCGCGTGATGTTCGAGAAGCTCGGCCCGGACACTGGCTACGATACCATCAACAACTATACGCCCGTTGACCAGATGGCAGCGTTCCTTGGCGCAGTCGAGTCGGCGTCGGGGCTGCCCCGCACGATCCTCTACTCCCTGAATCCGGCGGACGATCAGGCGATTGACACGCTGTGCGGCTGCTTCCAGTCGTCCGAAGCGGTCAGCAAGATGCAGCACGGCTCTGCATGGTGGTTCAACGACCATTTCACCGGCATGACCAACCAGCTGACGAGCCTTGCGAATCTTGGCTATCTGGCGGGCTTTGTCGGCATGCTGACCGACAGCCGCTCCTTCCTGTCCTATCCGCGCCACGAGTATTTCCGCCGCATCCTGTGCCGTCTGCTGGGCGAATGGGTGGAGGATGGCCGCTTCCCGCAGGATTACGACATCCTCGGCGAAATCGTCCGCGGCATCTCCTGCGACAACGCGCGCAAGTATTTCGCGTTCCCCGCGAAGTAAGCGGATTTATACTATTTTGCATAGTATTGCATGTCATGCAGAGGGTTTCGCGCCTGCGGGTGCGACCAAAGGGCTTTCCGATCGCCCTTTGGAAACCTTCGGCGCCGCAACTATGTGGGTTAAGACAGGGTATCGAAAGCCGTAGGGAAGGTATCTGCTTGCACCTTAGCAGTATTATCAATTAACACGCGAGACCAGTAGGCAAGTGCGCTCAACTCAATCGCGCGAAAGGGTCAAGGGAGGAACTCCCTTGCAGGGTCTGGGGCAACGCCCCAGCGCCTCCCCATTAGCCGGACAGTTCAAAAGACTGCCCGGTTTTTTGAATGGTACGAAAGAAATGCGGCGGATGGTTGCACTTTTGCACGATTTGACGTATAATAAATGCATTCCGGGAGACTGGAAAATGCACCTTTCAAAGGAGAATTCGCTATGTACCGCAAAAATGCGTGGGAAAACCTCGCGGAGGACGAAAAGGAACAGCTTTCCGCCTTCGCAAAGGATTATATGGCATTCCTGAACAACGGCAAGACCGAGCGTGAGTGCGTCGCGGAGGGCGTGCGTCAGGCGGAAGCAAAGGGCTTCAAGAACCTGATGGACGTCGTCAAGAACGGTGAAACGCTCAAGGCGGGCGACCGTGTTTATCGTGCGTGGATGAACAAGGATATCATGCTCTTTATCATCGGTGAAAAGCCGATGGAGTGCGGCATGAACATTCTGGGCGCGCACATCGACTCGCCCCGCATTGACATCAAGCAGAATCCGCTGTATGAGGATGAGCACCTTGCGTACCTCGACACGCACTACTACGGCGGCATCAAGAAGTACCAGTGGGTGGCGCTGCCGCTGGCGCTCCACGGCGTTGTTGTCAAGAAGGACGGCACGACCGTCACGCTGAATATCGGTGATAAGCCCGGCGACCCCGTCTTCTACATCTCTGACCTGCTGATTCACCTTGCCGCCGACCAGATGGGCAAGACCGCCGCAAAGGTGATTGAAGGCGACAGCCTGAACATCATCATCGGCAGCGAACCGAAGAAGGATACCGACAAAGACCCGGTCAAGACCGCGATTTTGGACATTTTGAAGGAGCAGTACGGCATCGACGAAGAAGATTTCATCTCCGCCGAACTGGAAGCTGTTCCTGCGGGCCATGCGCGCGACCTCGGCTTCGACCGCAGCATGATTATGGGTTATGGCCATGACGACCGCGTGTGCGCGTATCCGTCGATGGCGGCTGTGCTGAATTATGAAGGCACGCCGGAATATACCCTCGCGGCGGTGCTGACCGATAAGGAAGAAATTGGCAGCGTCGGCGCAACGGGCATGGGCGCTATGTACTTTGAGAACACGATGGCAGAACTGATTGCCTGCGTGACGGGCGAGGACAAGCCGCTGACCCTGCGCCGCTGCCTGCAGAACAGCCGTATGCTCTCCAGCGACGTGAGCGCGGGCTTTGACCCGAACTTTGCGGGCGTGTTCGAGAAGCGCAACGCGTCCATCGTCGGCAATGGCGTGACGTTCAACAAGTTCACCGGCAGCCGGGGCAAGTCTGGCTCGAATGACGCCAACGCGGAGTTTGTTGCGCAGGTGCGCCGCATCTGCGACGAAGCGAACGTGTGCTGGCAGACGGCGGAGCTGGGCAAGGTGGATGTCGGCGGCGGCGGAACGATTGCCTACATCTGCGCCAAGTACGGCATGAACGTCATCGACTGCGGCATCCCGGTGCTGAGTATGCACGCGCCATGGGAGGTCATCAGCAAGGTTGACCTGTGGGAAGAATACAAGTGCTACTGCGCGTTCCTGAAGGGCGCACGGGAGTTTTAATACTATTTCCAAATTCACCTGCGCCATCTGCTCGCGCCTTTTCCGCGCTTGC
>ERZ825324.711-NODE-711-length-44613-cov-11.330064_pt1 | contig 44613 bp, 46 predicted proteins | sample MGYA00519859_ERZ825324 | MGnify/ENA primary metagenome ERZ825324 (study PRJEB31778, sample SAMEA3449198) | human gut metagenome | biome: human gut; feature: human-associated habitat; material: faeces | place: United Kingdom | collected 2010/2012 ...
TTTAGTGGCTTTCTCCACTCATTGCGGTGGTTTGGCCCTCGGAAACTCCCTCGGTACTTTCAGGCATAAACAGGATTCAACGCTGGTCGCAGAGCAAGCCACCATATTTAGTGTACATCTATTTCTTCGTGTCAATATGTAGTATTTTGCCGTGGGGACAGGGGTGCCATCAGGAATAAACATCCGTTTAGACACGAGGCAGACTTCTGCCCCTCTCCCCGGCTCCGTCAATTCAGGCACGAAGAAATAGGTGCAGTCAGGCATAAACACCCTTTCAGACACGAGGCAATCTTCCCAGAAAACACAAAAAACAGCCCACCGGGTCACCTTTCCTTCCGGCTGATCTCTCAGCTCGTTGGAAAGCAACCTGGTGGGCTGCTGCTTTTTTTCAGTTTTCTCTGCGATTGCGGAGCCTAACTTTTTCTTCTCTGCGCCATTACGCTTTGAGAGCTTTCTCTCCTCTCTGCGCCTCCTGCGTTTTCTTGTCGATTCTTCCTTCAAAGATTGGAATGGCCCGGCTCAAATCATAATTCACCAGACGGTGCTGTGGATATTCGACTCCCGGCAGCCTGTATGACCTTGTCCTGTCCCAGCCACAGCTTTGATAGATCAGGCGCACAAGCCCCTTACTTTTGATTTCATACCGGTCATCCGTGCTATGCTTTGGAAGGCGATTTGCTCCCTCCTCGTCTATCCCACAGGCTTGGATCGCAAACATCTGCTTGGCCGGGTTGTAGAGGAAATGATAAAATTCCGGCCGTCCAATCGCTTCAAGGGCGCTCTTGAAAATTGATATGCGACCGTCCGCATACCGAAATGTAAGTCCCATCATATTCTTCTGCCATGTATTTGTCTGCTTCTCAGACATTGATGCTCCTCCTCTCTAAAAAAGGGTAGACTACCCCCTTGGTGCAAAAACGGGATTTTTAAGTATTTTGTTGCTGACCGGGAAGCCCTGTGAGCATTCCAACTGAAACATAGCCGTCCATCTGCCGAACCTCCGACTCCTGTCGGTGCTGCTCAACAGGCACACCAAAAGAGCCCGCAATATCATCCGGGTAGTATCCCTTCCGGGTGTTCACAGGTTGCGCCTCTTCCTTATTCTCAGCAGATGTCTCCGTTGGCATCACTTCATCAGACTGCTTCTTCTTACGCTCATGGAACACCTCGGCGGCAACGAGGTCAAACACATAAAGTGACTCACCTTCAAACTCAATGCGATAGCCGAGGATCTTGTACCGGCAGGTGCTTGCCCAGCCCATCTCTTTATAGAGCAGTTCCGAGAAAAGACGGCATGACATTTTCCTGCTCTTGCGCTTATCCGGCTTTGCAACGCACCAGCGCAGAGCATCCTTGTCATTCTCATTGCAGCCCTTGACCACAAGCCGCTTCAATGTGCTGTTGAACATGATGTTGACGTAGACCACATCTTCCAAACCGGCTATGCAGGCAGTATTAAATGTAACGCTGTCCTTCCTGATTACGATTGCCGGGTCCCGGAGATGGGCAAAAAGCTCCCGCCGTGCGACCTGATAGCCGTCATAATCAAACGTATAGCCCTCTTGAACAGGCTGTTCTTCCAGAAGATTTTTCTACAGACTGTGATTTCGAGGAGGACAAGCCATGGTAAATGAACCGTATCCCATTAGGAACGCCGATGGAAAGCTGTTTTGCTTATGCCAGAATACAGCGGCAGGTCCAGTCTTGATGACGAAGAACTGTAAGATGCCAATGGATGAATTTCTTAGTAAGGCTTACGGAAAGCAAGAAGAGAAATCTTTAGACAGAGGCAAACACGCAGATAAGAGAAAACACGCATAGACAGACACCTAGACTTCCCTGCGGTATGGCCGTAGCTGAATGCCCAGAGAAAACCACTGGCATTTTGTACGCAGGCGATGGGCCCTAATTATACCGAAAACCAGAGGAAGTCAGGATACATATATAAGGTTCGTCACGCATTTTGCGTGAATCAGCTTACGAGCATACCGGACGGCGTGGAACCCGTACCGAGGAAGGCCGGAGCAGATATACATACATTTTATCCTAGTTTTTGAATAGTTGTTCAAAGAACCAGTGGGATAAGTGTGCGTATGTCTGCTCCGGTCTTTTTTCGTTGAAGGAGGTGATTTTGTTGAGTGTAGCATGGCAATCAGACCCGAAACTTGTTGGTCAGCAAATCAAGAAGATTCGCAAACAGAAACACATGACGCAGGATGCTCTTGCTGAAGAACTTGGAGGAGGTTGCACCAACAAAACCATTTCCCGATATGAAACCGGAAAGGTCGAAATGGGAATACAGACGTTGTTTGATGTGGCGGAGGCTCTGGAGGTACCTGTTGATAAACTGGTGCCAGATCGGCTTCAAGTACATATGGAAGAGGAGGAAAAGTCAAGAAGAGAATTACTGGCAATTGTTGGAAGCCTAGGAACAGAAGATGTAGAAGCCTTGCTGATGGTGGCTAGAAGATTCGAAGTCCCTCAAAGGAAGGCCGTGTGAACCGTGCAGTGGCTGCTGCACGGTTTTGTTTTTGTGAAAGGGAAAGTCTACAGATATGTAGATTTTGGCAGAGCATAATCACCTTTTGGGGAAATGAAAAAGGCCGCTAAATCATCTATAATTGAGTCAGTTCAAGGGACAAGCCCCAAGAACAAAAAATAATATCGTAAGCCCGATTCTAGAGAAGGCGAAGGATACCATAACGGAGTTTTACCAGCTGGCAGACACTGTCTGCTGCGGTAGAACAGCCGGTCTATGGGTGTACCTCCCATCTCTGGAATCGGGCTTTCTGCGTTTTGCAGGCAGTCACAGCTCAGAATGTGAGCCCTGCTCCGCTTCCGTCATCGGTATCCTTCTCCCTCCCAGAGTCCGGGGGAAAAGGACAAAAAGATGACTAACATGATGATGAACGGGGTAGTTGCAATCAATGGTGGCGTAGGCGTGATGGAAATCCGCCAGCCGTTACCGCAGACAGTGGAGAGCGTGGCGCAGCCAGTCGAGAATCTGACTGTCAACGCACATATCTCTCTGCGTGAGCTGAAGAACACGGTTGCTGCGGTTATCGAAAAGAAGCTGCCGAAGTACGCACAGCTTATGGAGATGCATCCTGTGATTGCGGCTAGAACTGTGGTGGGTGGTGCAACGCTCACAGCCTATGAGAATGGTTACGCCGTCTATGAAGAGGATGGCGCACACACGGTCATGGCCATCGACCGCTGCGGCGACTACCGCTACGATTTCAATGACGGTACATACGAGGTCGTTCCGGCGGAAGTGTTCGAGGATGCCGAGTGGTCAGTGCGTCTGGTCATGGAAGGCGAACGCCGGATGGAGAGCAACCGCAGCAAGACGGTTGCCATCAATGAGGCCGCCAGTTTGGATTGCGATGGCTCTGACTGGTCGGATGCCGTTATGGTGGACTTCATGGATGAAGAAAATGCCGAAATGTTGGCAGAAGAGGAACTGCGCAAGCTGTATGCCGCTATGGGTAAGCTCACGGATCGTCAGCAGGAAATCATCCAGCTCTACTTCTATAAAGGGCTGAACCAGTATGAAATCGCAGAAGAATTGGGGATTGTAAGACCCGTGGTCAGCAAAATTATGGCTGCCGCAATTAAAAGGCTCAAGAAAAGTTTTTGAAAATAGGGTACCTTTTCCCGAATTTCAGTAAGCATTATGAGAGGACTTCCTCTCACGAATACATCCAAGGAGGTTACACCCCATGCGAAGCTGGCATCCTCCGAGGTCAAACGAGCGGTTCGGAAATCGGCAAAGACGGTCAAGGAGGAAATCGAGGCCGGCGCGCCATCCCGGACCGGTCGGTATAAGTCGAGCTGGGTGGCGACCAAGCAGGAGAAATCCAGTCAGAGCCTTCAGATGGTCGTCCATTCCAAAGACCGATACCAGCTGACGCATCTTTTGGAAAAGGGCCACGCCAAGCGCGGCGGTGGGCGTGTGGCGGCAAGACCGCACATTGCTCCTGCCGAGCAGGAGGGGGTCGAGCTGCTCCAAAGCCTCATCGAGAAAGCACTGAAGTAGGAGGATGCCATGACCCACGCAGAAGTCAAAGCGATGGTGGAAGAAATGGGGCTGCCCTATGCGTATGACCATTTTGCAGAAGGGGAAAGCCCTGATCCGCCATTCATCTGTTTTCTGTATCCGAAAGCCGCAAATTTTAGTGCGGACGGCATCGTGTACCACCACTTCAATCGGCTGGACATTGAGGTGTACACCGATTACAAAGATCCGGATACGGAGGCAGCAATCGAAGAAGTCCTGACCGCCCACGAGCTTTTCTATGAAAAGAGCGAGGCTTGGATCGAGACGGAAAAGATGTATGAAGTCCTGTATGAGCTGACCGTCTGAGTCAGCCGCAGGGCTTTTTTCACGAGAGGAGAAAGCAATGGGTAAGAAAAGCAACAAGGTCAAGTACGGCCTGAAAAACTGCCATTACGCCAAGGCAACCTTTGACGAGGACGGCGGCGTTACCTACGATACCCCGGTACGCATCCCTGGTGCGGTCAGTCTGTCCCTGGATGCCAATGGTGATATTGAGCCGTTCTATGCGGACAATATCGCCTACTATGTCGTGAATAACAACTCCGGCTATGAGGGTGATCTGGAAATCGCCCTGATTCCGGAGTCCTTCCTCACGGATATCATGCACGAGGAACTGGATGGCAACGGCGTTCTGGCGGAAAACGCCAACGCAGAACTGGAGCATTTCGCGTTCCTGTTCGAGTTCGATGGCGACCAGCGGCATATCCGCCACGTTATGTACAACTGTGTGGCAAGCCGTCCGTCCATCGAAGGTGATACCAACGAGGACAGCAAGGAGGTCAAGACCGACACCCTGACCTTGCAGGCAACGCCGCTGGCAAACGGTTATGTCAAGGCCAAGACCGGCACCAACACCAGCGACGATGTCTACAACAAGTGGTACGAGAAGGTCTATGAGCCGCAGGCAGAGGCCTCCGGTGTGGTGACTGAGGAGACTGATCCTCAGGGCTGATAAACCGAGGCAGGGCTTCGGCTCTGCTTCCTACATTATTGTATAAGGAGATTTTCAATATGAAAAAGCATCGTGTATTTTCCCTGTTCACTGTCATCTTTGTGGCTTTCCTGCTGTTCCGGTCTGTGACCATTGTCCCGACTGGTTATACCGGCGTGAAGACCAGCTTCGGTCAGATTCAGGAAACGACCATCCAAAGCGGTAAGCTGAACTTCACCGTTCCGTTCGTCCAGAGCATCCACACCGTCAACAACAAGCAGCAGGATAAGAATATTGAGGCGCAGATCTGGGGTGAAGCCTCCGACAAGACTCCGGTGTATGCCGCAGATGTCATTGTGACCTATCAGGTGCTTCCCGAAAGGAGCGCATGGTTGTACGCAAATGTGTCTGACACCAAGAATCTGGTCGGTGACGAACTGGTGGCATCTGCCATCAAGTCCGCGATGGCAGAGCTTGGCCCCAATGAAGTGACCAATCGCACCAAGATCGAGCCTCTGGCCCAGCAGAAGCTGGCGGAATCCCTGAACCAGAAGTACGGCGAGGGTGCGGTGTTCATCAATAAGGTGGTCATCAACGATATGGATTTTGAGGAAGCCTATAATACCGCTATCCAGCAGAAGTCCATCGCCCAGCAGAACGCTGATAAGCAGAAGATCGAGAACGAGGCTGCCATTGCTAAGGCAGAAGCAGATAAGCAGGTTGCAATCACCAAGGCAGAAGCGGAGGCACAGAAGACTTCCATCGCCGCAGATGCTCAGGCTGAGGCTAACCGCAAGATTGCAGAAAGCCTGTCGGATTCCCTGATCGAGTACCAGAAGATCCAGAAATGGGACGGCAGGTTGCCCACCGTCAGCGGCGGCAATGCGCTGGTCAGCATCGACCCGGCAGAGTAAGCAAGTACACGAACCGAGGGCAGGGCGGAGGCTCTGCCCTTTCTACATGAAATGGAGGATAAAGACTATGGCAGTTACGAAGAAAATCGAGATCGATGGTCAGATGGTGGAGTTCCGCGCCAGCGCAGCCGTTCCTCGTCTGTACCGCATCAAATTCGGCCGGGACATCTATAAGGACCTGCGCTCTCTGGAAAAGAGCGTGGGGGATAATGATGAGGAAAGTTCCAGCCTTGACCTGTTCAGTCTGGAGATGTTCGAGAATATCGCCTACATTATGGCGAAGCACGCCCATCCTGATCAGGTGCCGGACACACCGGATGAGTGGCTGGAGAACTTCAACACCTTCTCCATCTACCAGATTTTGCCCCAGTTGATCGAACTGTGGGGCCTGAACGTGCAGACGGAGGTAGAGGCAAGAAAAAACCTCGCAAAAGTGAGCGGGTAATGACCACCCCGCTCTTCATGCTGCGCTGTGTGCAGCTCGGTATCAGCATCGCCGACCTCGACTTGCTGACCATCGGGTTGGTCAATGACATGTTCACAGAGCGGCAGAACGATGAGTATCCGTATCAGGAGCTGGCATCGCAGGCAGACTTTGACCGGTTCTGACCAAACTTTCGTGCTTATATTGATTGCAAAATAAGCACGAAAGTCTGCGAGGATAAAGAAAAATCCCCCAGCCGTGCACAGCTGGGGGAGAAAGAAGGTGGCCCGGAGGTCATCTTCCCGGTCTCAGACCTCGCAAGGTTACCGAAACCTGATCACTATTGAATTATAGCTGATTGGGTGAAGATAGTCAACCGAGTATATCGTGTTTACGAACCCTCTTCTGGGCAAGTTCATAAACTTCTTCATCTGCACGAACTCCGATGACAATTATCATCATGGATGTTTCAGTACGACGAAGTTGGTAAACAATGCGCAGACCAGCGGAGCGAAGTTTGATTTTCATTAAACCTGCAAGACTGGTGCTGCTATGATTGCCGAGAGGTTTTCCGTAGCCATTCTCATCGACAGGAAGAGGATTCTGCTGAACTTTCTTGATTGCTTTTAGAACAAGATTGCGCTGACTTCCATCTAAACCTTTGAGGTCTTTTTCCGCTTCTGGGAGGTATTCGACTTTCCAACTCATTCGATTTCTACCTCGTCAAAACCGGAGAGGTCGTCTTCAGTGACACCGAGCCGACGGTTCATTTCCTCTTCGGAAATCAAGGTAGAAGGGTCAAAGTGCGCCATACGTTCAGAGGCGACCGCCAAAAGGCGAGCGTCATTCAGTTCGTCCATCAGGCGGACATACTCGTCAGGAGAGATAAGGACACACTCCGCAGTGTTGTTCTTCATGACAACCTTTGCACCACACTGCTTAACCTCATCAAAAATCTTGCCGGCAAGCCCTCGATTAAACTGGGTGATAGGAACGGTATTGGTGATTGCACTCATAACAGATGCCATAATTGTCAACTCCTTTCTTCACTTGCATTATAGCATGGGTTTGCGAAAACGTCAACAAGAACATCGACTTATTTGTTTACAAATATATTGTATGCAAGTCGGTCGGATTTGATACTGACTATAATATTTCTTTGGCCTATTCGCCTTGTGCGGATGGGCCTTTACTTATGCCCCGAAGGAGGTGGTTATCCGCATGGCATCCAGAATCGCAGGCATTACCGTTGAGATCGGCGGCGATACTACAAAACTTTCCAAGGCACTGGAAAGCGTCAACAAAACCATCAAAACAACGCAGTCTGAGCTGAAGGATGTCAACAAGCTCCTGAAACTGGACCCCTCCAACACCGAGGCTGTCACCCAGAAGCAGAGGATGCTGAAGGAGGCTATCGAAGCCACCAAGGAGAAGCTCACCACCTTAAAGACGGCGGCAGAGCAGGCCAACCAGCAGCTTGCAGATGGCAAGATCACGCAGGACCAGTACGATGCACTCCAGCGTGAGATCGTGGAGACGGAGCAGAACCTCAAATCCCTGCAGGAACAGGCGGCGGTAACCAATACGACCCTTGCCAAGATCGATGCGGTGGGGGAAAAGCTCCAGACGGTCGGCTCTCAGGTCGAGGGTGTGGGTAAGAAGTTCCTGCCGGTCACAGCGGCGGTTACTGGCTTAGGCACAGCGGCGGTGAAGACCGCAGCAGACTTCGACCAGGAGATGAGTAAGGTCGCCGCCATTTCCGGCGCGACTGGCTCTGACTTTGATTCCCTGCGTGAAAAAGCTCGTGAGATGGGTGCCAAGACCAAGTTTTCAGCCTCCGAAGCAGCCTCCGCTATGGAATACATGGCGATGGCCGGCTGGAAGACCGGGGATATGCTGGATGGTATCGAGGGCATCATGAACCTTGCTGCTGCATCCGGTGAGGACTTGGCGACCACCTCGGATATTGTCACGGATGCCTTGACCGCCTTTGGTCTGTCGGCTGCGGATTCCGGTCACTTTGCGGACATCCTTGCGGCGGCATCGTCCAATGCAAACACCAACGTCAGCATGATGGGCGAGACCTTCAAGTACTGTGCGCCTATCGCCGGTGCGCTGGGTTTCAGCGCAGAGGACACCGCAGAAGCCATCGGTCTCATGGCAAACAGCGGTATCAAGGCATCACAGGCAGGTACTTCGCTGCGATCCATCATGAACAACCTTGCTGGCGAAGTGACATTTGCAGGCAAGAACATCGGCGAGGTCACTATCGCCACCAGCAATGCGGACGGCAGCATGAGAAGCCTGAACGATATCCTTGCGGACTGCCGTGTGGCGTTCTCCGGTCTGACCGAATCCGAAAAGGCAGCCAATGCCGAATCGCTGGTCGGCAAGAACGCCATGTCCGGTTTCCTTGCCCTGATGAATGCCGGCGAAGGTGACATCGACAAGCTCCGTGGTGCCATCGAGAACTGTGACGGTTCTGCGGAGAGCATGGCAGAAACCATGCAGGACAACTTAAATGGTCAGCTCACCATTCTGAAATCTCAGTTGGAAGAGCTGGCTATTTCTTTTGGCGACCTCCTGATGCCCACCATCCGCAAGATCGTGTCGGCGGTGCAGGCATTCGTGGACAAGCTCAACAGCATGGATGACAGCACCAGAGAAACCATCCTCAAGGTGGCGGCTCTGGCTGCGGCCATCGGTCCGCTGCTCATTGTACTGGGAAAGACCATATCGACAGTTGGTACGGCTCTGCGAGGATTCAGTTCGCTGGCAAAGGGCATCCGACTGCTCTCCACCCGGGTGGGCGGTGCAACCGGACTGTTCGGTAAGCTGGGCGCAGCACTCGGTGGGGTCTCGGCGCCGGTTATGGCGGTCGTAGCCGTCATCGGTACGCTGGTCGCTGCCTTCATGCACCTCTGGAACACCAATGAGGAGTTCCGCACCGCCATCACCAACATCTGGAACGGAATCGTCGAAAAGGTGCGCGGCTTCTGCGACCAACTGACCCAGCGGCTCAATGCCCTCGGCTTTGACTTCAAGGATATCGTCGAGGTGCTGAAAGCAGTCTGGGATGGATTCTGTCAGGTGTTGGCTCTTGTGTTCGAGGGTGCCTTTCAGGTCGTGTCCACTGTACTGGGAACGGTCCTCGATACCCTTATTGGTCTGTTCGATGTTTTCTCCAACCTGTTCCAGGGCAACTGGAGCGGCGCATGGGAGGAAGTCAAGGGCATTTTCTCCGGCATCTGGAACGGCATCAAGTCCATCTTCTCTACGGTGCTGGACACCTTGAAGGCTGTAGCAGATGTGTTCCTCGGCTGGTTCGGTACGGACTGGAGTTCGGTCTGGGAGAGCATCAAGGGATTCTTTGAGGGAATCTGGACAGGAATCAGCGATTTCTTCGCTGGTATTCTGACAGGCATCCAGACCACAGCATCTACCGTCTGGAATGGGATCTCGGATTTCTTTACCGGGGTCTGGACGGGGATCAAGGATTTCTTCGAGGGTATCTGGAACGGCATCGTCTCGTTCTTCACGGGGAAAACCGGGGAAATGGACGAGAACGCACAGTCCACCTTCACCGGGATATCGGATTTCCTTGGCGGTATCCTGACCGGCTTGCAGACGGTATTCTCTACGGTCTGGGAGGCAATCTCCGGCGTGGTCAGCGGCGTTATGGACGCGATCTCCGCAGTCATCTCGACTGTTATGAGCGTCATCTCTGGCGACTGGTCTACGGCTTGGGAGGATATCAAGTCGGCGGCATCGACTGTGTGGGAGGGCATTTCGGGTGTCATCTCCGGCGCATGGGAGGGAATCTCCTCCTTTGTGTCCGGCGCGGTTGAGACGCTCGGCTCTGGGCTTTCGACTGCATGGACGGGAATCCAGACGACCGCCTCGTCTGCATGGGATGGCATCAAGGGTGCGATTTCTATAGCTTGGGATGGTATCCAGTCGGGTGTGACCTCTGCGGTCGATACGGTGGCGACCGGGCTGTCCGGGGCATGGGAAGGCATCCAGTCTACGGCAAGCACTGCGTGGGAGGGTATCAAGTCTGGCATTTCCAGCGCATGGGAAGGAATCTCCGGATTCTTTGGTGGTATCTGGGATGCCATCACCGGCAAGACCAGTGACTCTACCACTCAGATGAAAACGGAGACCTCCAATGCATGGTCCGGTGTGGAGGCAGAAGCCCAGACCGCATGGTCGGGTGTGTCTGATTCCGTATCAACTGCCTGCACCGGCATGGCACAGTCTGTGACGAGCCAGATCGACAGCATCAAGGCATCTGTGTCGGCGGCATGGTCCGGCATTGCGTCGGACACCACTACGGCATGGAATGCGGTCAAGACCAACCTCACGGCAGCATGGAGCGGCATCACGACTTCAGTGACTTCCAGCCTGAACAGCGTAAAGACCGCTGTCACCAATGGCTGGACGCAGCTCCGCACCCTTACAATATCCAGCTGGTCCGGCATCCAGTCGAGCCTGACGGCAAGCTGGAATTCCATCAAATCCGCCAGCACAACTGCGGTCAGTGCAGTCAAAACGGTTGTCACCAATGGCTGGACTAACCTGCGCACGTTGACAACATCCAGCTGGAGTTCCATCCAGTCGGCACTGAACACGAGCTGGAGCAGCATCAAGAGCGCAACGACAGCCTCGGTCAACGCTGTGAAAACTTCCGTCACGACCGGGTGGACGAATCTGCGCAGTTTGACAACGTCCAGTTGGAATTCCATCCAGACCGTGCTGAATACGAGCTGGAACAGCATCAAGAGTGCAACCACCAGCTCAGTCAATGCGGTCAAGAGTTCCGTCACGGCGGGGTGGAACAACCTCAGCAGCCTGACCAGCAGCAGTTGGTCGAATATCCAGTCGGTACTCAGTTCCAGCTGGAACACAATCCGCAGCACGGCATCTTCGGCTGTGAACGCAGTGAAGTCCACGGTTTCTTCGGGTTGGAACGGCGTGAAGTCCACGACCAACTCTACCTTCTCCAGTGTGCAGTCGGCGGTGTCCGGCGCCATGTCGAACCTGCGCTCCACGGTTTCTTCCGGTGTGTCCGGCATCAAGAGCAGCTTCAACTCTCTCAGCTCCATTGCTTCTTCGGCATACAGCTGGGGCAGTGACATCTGCTCCCAGATGGCGGCCGGTGTTCGTGCGGCGGCAGGCTCGGTCGTCCGGGCCGCAGAGAACGTGGCAAGCAAAGTCAGAAGCCTGCTGCATTTCTCTGTGCCTGATACCGGTCCTCTGTCCGATGCGGACGAGTATATGCCGGACTTCATGAAGCTGCTGGCAAGCGGCATCAAGAAGAATCAGGACAAAGTGGTCAAAGCGGTCAAGACATTGTCTGGCTCCATGAAGACCAACCTGAACACACCTGTGGGAGACATGGGTGACAAGGTAAGGTCTGTGGTGAGTGGCTTTGCTTCTACGATCACCGGCAGCACAAGTAGAGTTCGGTCGGCTGCAAGCGGACTGGCATCCGGCATCCGAACTGGCCTGATGAGCGGTCTGGAGGGCATGACCAGCGAGTTTCAGTCCGTGTGGAGCGACCTTGGAAAGATCACCAAAACATCGGTCGGCAGCATGAGCGATGAAGTGAAGCAGGGCTTCTCCGACATGAAGACCTCTATCGGAGACCTAAGCGATCAGACCAGTTCTCTGGGCAACGCGATCCGCAGCCTCGGTGATACCTTCAACTCGGATTTCCTGAAAGGTCTGGGTGAGGGTATCAGTAAGGTGGGCGATACGGTCAGCACTGTCTATCGTGGACAAGCTCGGCTCCATGAAGAGTACCTTCGGCAGCTTGGGCGAGACGCTCACGAATCTCGGCAATGCACTGGGAACGGATGGCGGCGGTGGTCTGCTGACAAAGATCGGTGGTTTCCTGTCGAAAATCGGCAACGCCGATGGCGGACAGATCATCTCGAACTTCGGTAATCTGATCTCTGGGCTGACCTCCAAGATGGGTGGTCTGGGACAAGGTATCACCGGTGTCATCTCGAAGCTGGGCAGCCTTGGCAGCAGCGGAACCGGCATATTATCGAACCTCGGCAGCGTTGCGACTGGTGTTCTCTCCAAGCTCGGTGGTGTTGGCAGCAGCCTGTCCGGGCTGCTCTCCGGCGTAGGCTCCACGCTGGGCGGCATCGCTGGCTCGGCAGGTTCTGCGATTGCGGGACTGTTCGGTTCTGTTGGCACAACGGTGTCTGGTCTTGCAGCTGGTGCAGGCAGTGCAGAAGTGCATCTGCTTGAGCAAGAACACTATGCAGGAGGCTGGGATATTCTTCGACCGGCTAAGGAGCTGGTTGAATATAGCACATTGACCTCGGACGATCTTGAGGACTTATTAAATGAAGCAGAAAAAATAATTGAAAGGTGGCCTATTGGAGATGAGCATGGAACAAGGGATGGAACTGAGTCCGGAGCAGATGTCGGAACGGGAGCAGAGGAGGACTGAAATCGAGCAGACTTTTCTAGTCCCTGTGAAATCCACTGTTCCTTCACAATCCGTCCTTCATCAAAATCCAATAGCATCACAGACATCGCTGTCTGTATTGGCCTTCTTCTTAGCAATTCAACTGCAGCATCGAAAAGCTTTGCATCACGAAACACAATCGTTGATCTCGTATCATCGAGTTTCTCTGGATACCACGCATCTAACAAGAAAAGCGAAGATCTCATTGTCAAAGCATTGTATGCCATGTGCTCTGCAGAGGAAGTCAACGGTGAAACACTCCGTTCTCCATCTTCTGCACATTCTGCAAGTACATAGAAAAAGAGCCATCGTCTTTCGCCTATTTCGCATTTCAGGTCTAACCCCAGGCTAGGTCGCACTCGAGGAAAGTCTTCTCGAAATAGTGTTGCCGGTGAAATGCGCTTTAAGGTTATGCCACGATTCAACAACGAAAGAGTTATTATATTCTGCGCCGTTTGTTCTGCCTGACGCAAATCCTCAAGAGAACCCCGACGTCTTAAAAAGGTGTATTCCCTTGGAGAAACATATCCGTCAGCTCGTGCAAAAGTCTCAAAGGGAAGCTCCACACTTTCATCCCTGTGATCATAAATTGCCTGCAAATTCTCCAACGAAACTGCCTTCGTAATTTTTCCGTTAGCAATCCGGGACAACGTTGAAGCGCCGATTCCACAGTCCTCCGCAAACTGAGCCATCGTGCGACTCGGTCCCTTTGCCCTCGTAACCAACTCTCCTAAGCGCAGCAGGTCAGGCGTTCTCGCCAGTACATATTCTTCTGCCATCACCTTTGTCTCCCTTCTCGAAGTCACTCTTGCGACCTCTTGCAACATAGTCATACCACATCTTGCACACGTAGTCAACACTTCCTTGCAATTTTCTTGCAAGATGTTGCAATTCTCTTTTATCGAATGATAACTTGCTCTTAGCGCACTCTCTTTTCCAGAAAATAATTCTCTTCCCTCTTGACAACTTGCGTATTGTGCGCTAATATAAATATGCAAGTTGCGTTTGCAATGCACATTATACAAGGAAACTTGCATATTGTCAAGCGCAACATAGCGCATATCGTACTATCAACCAGGAGGAAATGACCATGAAATTCGGTGAGAAAGTCAGGGCTGCCCGACTTGCTGCAAAGTATTCCCAAAAGCAACTCGCAGAAATGACCGGCATCGCACTACGCACCATCCAGAATTATGAAAGCGGTGAACGTATGCCCAAGCAGAAGGAGACCTATCCTCTGCTCGCCGACGCTCTCGGTATAGAAGTCAATTCACTCATGGACGATGATGCCGAGTTCATCCTGAAGGCCACCGAAAAATACGGATCCAAGGGGCATGAACAGGCAGAGCGTCTCATTAAAGAGGTGTCCGGCCTGTATGCCGGCGGTGAGCTTACCGAGGAAGATATGGAGGCCATGATGCGCGCCTTCCAGGAGGCATACTGGAAAGCCAAAGAGAAAAACAGAAAGTACGTTCCTAAAAAATACCGGGGCATTTCAGAATCCGGCAGCGAATCCTGATTTTTAAGTTTTCAGCTTTCTCGGCTATGATATGGAGTGAAATGCAATCATGATTAATAAGCAAGCATCAGCCTTGCCTCGCCGTTTGATTCGGAAATTCAAATGCAACGACCCCTTTGAACTTGCAGAAGCCCTCGACATCGATGTTATGGAACGGGCAGATTTTAAACGCCAAAAAGGGGCATTCAAAGTCATCCTATTCCGCCCCTTTGCTGCGCTGCGTGGCTTCGATGACGAGATTTCCAGTGAAGGAGCCAGCAAGCTGCTAGTGAAGAAGGTGGAGCTCTCCGATGAGGAGAAGAACGACCTATCCGACAAGCTCCTGCAGGTCAAGAAAGGCATGAAGGTCGTAGTCCGGTACTTTGTCCGAACCACAGAGTGCACCGGAAAATACATTAGTCTGACCGGCACAGTTGTTATGATCGACCCAGTTTATCGAGAACTGAAAGTCATGCAGGACAGCGATAGAAAAGCAGTGGGCATTGAGAAAGAGCTGCCGGTCATCATCCCCTTCGACGATATTGCCAATCTTGCCGGTGAGGGTATCACTAGTATTGCGGACTACCTCGGGATAGAAAAGTATCCTGATGATATATAAACGCCTACATGGCAAAGGAAGTGCAAAACACTGTGAACTACTATTTCTGCGATGTCTGCCATTACTGCTTTGAAGCAGAGTCGCTGCCCGACCGTTGCCCAGACTGCGGCAAAACGGGCTATCAGAACAGGCCTGCCATCCGCCCGGCAACCGAAAAAGAAGTACAGGATCTTCTCCGAGCCCGGGATGAGGAATGGGAATAAACCAACTGACTGCCTTCTGTGGTTATCCACGGAGGGCAGTTTAATTTCGTCACAAACTATACTCCCGCGCTCGTATTACTTCGTCATCTTCTCCTTGACCTTTTCCGGCACGTCAATTAAGCCAAATCGGTAGAACATTCCATAGATATACGACACGCCCCGGATGTCTCCCAGCGCCTTGGGTCTGTCCACTACCTCTCCAATTTTTCCGATATTGTGATACGCCAGCAGCACAGAACTCCAAGCAAGGCTCTTGCTACCCTCTCTGCGGTCGATCCACCGTTCCTTGGTGAATTCATCTCCTCTGCCCTTCTTCAGCGTATATGTAAAGGGCAAGCCGGACATCGTCTTAAACTTGTATTCCCGAAAAGCCACCACGCACTTCCAGAGGTTCTCCTCGCAGGGATTCTTCTTCAGCGCAACCACAGCTCGGTAGTGACGCTGCCGCTCTGCCCCAGCACTGATATTCTCTGCTTCTGCATCTTCCGGGAAGTACACGCCTTTCTCATACGGCAGATAAGAGGTCACAGAGGAACAGGACAGCCGCAAGGCAGCCATGGTGGAGGTGACGGCATTGGAGTAGTTTTGTGTTTCTCTGAAGGTATTGAAGGTCTGCCGGACAAGTTTTGCCGTGTCCGACTCGTAGACTCCGGCTGTGATGAGTAGTTTCCGAACCTTGATAGGGTTGAGCGCTAGTGCGTCTGCGATGGCTTGCAGGCTCATTCTGTCCGTATAAAGTTCAGCAGCCGCTTCCATCTGCTGTACCAGGTTCTTGGTCGCACTGTACTCCGGTTTTGATGGCTTCCGTCCACCGCCGACCTTGCGTGTGTTATCCACAGATTTCACCTCACTTTTATTATCGTCACAAACTATATGGCGCACTCAAAAATACGCCGTGTGAACTTCTGGAGTTAAGTCCACACGGCATATTACTTTATTTCAGTTTTTCGAGAATCTCATCTGCGGTCACGCCGCTTGCCAGTAGCTTCTTCAGCACATCCTCGGCTTCTGCCTTCTTTGCGGCTTCAGCGGCTTTTGCTTCGGCTGCCACTTTCTTGGCCTCCAGCTTTGCGATTTCCTTTTCGGTCTGCTTGATCTCCGCTCTCTGCGGTTTCAGACTTTCACGCAGAGACTTAATGTCAGTCTTCAGCTCTTCGATCTGGGCGACAGTCTTGGAAAGCCCCTCTTCCAGCATCGCCTTATCTTTCTGCAACTTCTTGATCTGGGCATCGAAGTCAGCGGTAGCGGTGACACGGTTCTTACTGCCTTTAGTTCTGGGCATAGGATGATACCTCCAATAAGATTATGTATGATTTGAGGATAGTATAGCACGGTGGATAGTGAATGGCAATATTATCAGTATTCTATTCCCAGAATTCTAAACGCACGTTCCAAATATATATGAAGACTCGACTTCTTTTGGTAAACCTGTTCAGCTTCAATTCTCTTTGATTTCCAGCCTTTGCACTCTTCTAAATCTCGAAGCCATTCATACAATACAAAATCCGGATTTGGCACTGGAAAACTTATAGTATTCCTACTGAAGTCCTCCTCATCATATTCTTCATCGTATTCATCATCACATTCGGTCTGAAGCATCGTTTCGTAGTCTCTTCCGATATACATCACCGTTTGAACGACTTTAAGGTGCTCGAAATTCAACGACAGAAGATAACCAAGAAGGTCGCTTTGTTTTCTTTTCTCTGTAAGCGATTCTAAGTCCAAAGACATTAAATCAAAAATTCCATGATTGCAGATTCCCTCTCTACGCCTTTCAATGTCTTTTTGATATTCGTCAACTGCTAAGCGATAAACTGTTTTTAGAATTAGTGTACAGTTATGAATTGATACCGCTGATTCCTCCGCAGCCACATAACTATATAGTTTTTTGTTATCCCGTCTTGGAAAAAGAGGATACCAACATCCAACGGGACCTGCGTCATTCACTTCGAGACTTCCCCACCACATTACTAATGGTGCTGTATTGGAAATGTTATAGTCTGTTGCAACAAGGGAACCAAATCCAAAGGATGGCGGAGTTGTTAACCCTAAAGGGCGAAATGTCGATTTGTTTAGCTGATTGCAGATTTTGATTCCATATTTCAAAAATGCGTAACCAACACGCTCTTCGGCATCATACGAGGAAAACATTCCCTTTTCCTTCTGGTAAACATAGTTGTTGTAATAAAGGTAATTAGCTTTCTGCGTTTCTTTTAGTTTAGCTTCATAAGCAAGTACTTCCTCATCTTTTCTTGCCAATATTGTGGGCCACACAAAATCAATAGATTTTGCCTTGCAACTGCGCTCATTATAAAACATGCGCCCCCAATCAAAACAGATTTCAATCTTCTTATTTTTTGCCAATTCCGTAATTTGATCTTCTCTATACGAACAGGCATTACTATAAGCAAAAAGGTAAAACACATAAAGTCTGCTATTTGGTGGAAGCAGTTCTATAAGCGCTACCAAATCTGTTCTTGCTCGCCCACCCGTATATAATCCATCATCTATATAAACATATATCTTATCAGGTTCTGTAAAATCCGCAGATTGACCACGAAATTCCTCTCCCAACTTTTCCGATATAATGGTATATAGAATTTTCTGGCTTGACCCTTGTTCTTGAGGATTTGCAAAAATGATACTTTCAAAAGATCCTACTTGTTCACGAATCTTACATAAAATCCCATCTACCAAATTTTCAATCGCTTCACGGCTATAGTACTGTCTGGTCAATATATGAAGTGTTTCCTCTAGAATCACGCTTCGATCCGCTTCATCAAACTGGCTGACCCATTTTAAAACGTGATTATGATCCAAAGGTTTGGAAAGTTCACCTTTACGGTACGAACCAATGATAGTAGAAATCGCACAAGCCAATTGATAGTCCGTCATATTGTTCAACCATATCAAAAAAATAATTTCTGCATCTTAGCCACAGCATCCATACTGTGTTGTCTGCCGCTCACCACGTAGAGGTGTGCAAAGTTTCGAGCGGCAAAGCTGTGAGCATCCATAACGAATGACTCTTACAGCTCAAATATATACTACTCAGTAACGTTTTTCAAGGATAACGGAGAAAATCAGGCATATATACATCCAAGTGTCCGTGTTAATCATCTATGCTTTTAGGCAGAGGTGATTATAAATGAAGATTACTTTCAAAAGATTCCGCCATCAGAATTCCGATGATGTCTGGGAGGACACCTCAGAGAAGCGTTCTCTTGTCCACACCATCCTTGACCTGCTGCTCTCCCCTACATACCGCTTGCCCAGAACTGTGACTACTGTCCAAATCTATGAGGATCGGAACTGCTTCTCTGTTTGCCCTCGTTGCAAAAAGGTCATCGAGTATGAGTACCAGTCTTACTGCGGCAGTTGTGGACAATACCTCGATTGGTCGAAGCTCGACGGTGCTGAGGAAGAGTTCATCGGGTGGGATGGTGTAGAAGAAAGTTAATAGAAGAAACAATTACGAATCATTCTTTTGTACAAGCAATCAAAACGAATTAACTCAAGTGATAATTTGCAGTTGGGTTCATGGTAAAGTCATCATTTTTTATACCAGAGTATTATATCATCGATAAGCGCATCTTCTGCACCAATAATATCATGATCGCATGCCATACGATCATTAACATAGCATTGCACAAAGTGCTTCTTTACAAAATTCACCATCTCTTCCAGTGAACACATTCGGAGACCATCATTTTTTCCTAAGAAAACATACGTTTCTTTGTCGACCAAAAAGTCCTCTCCATTTTTTAGCTTAATAAATTTAAATGCTGAGCCCTGTAAAATAGAAAGAAGTGCCTTTGTCGTAACTGGAATCTTATAAATCCAGTCATCATTTAATCCTTCTGCACCATATTCATTTAAATCTAGCCACTGTAGAACGTCATTTTCTGAGTCACATAATTTTATTAGGCGATCTAGCTGCTCCTCCACCGTTTCATTTTTATGCATGTACAACCATCTTTCTTGGACAGCATAACTATCAACGGGAGACAGCAAAATTACTTTCTCAATATCATTATGATTTAAAACGTATTCAAGAATTTTATCACATCCGAGACTATGTCCTTGTAATGTAATCTTTTTATAACCTGCTATCTTTACAAAATCAACAGCCGCTTCTATATCTAGAATTGACTCCGAATAATCTGAAACCGCCCCGCCTACATAGTCTAATATTCCTTTTCGATACCCCTCACACAATCCATCATGCGCAGATAAATTAAATGTCAAAAATGATACGCCACAGCTCAAGTACTTTTCTGACATTTTCCAAATGAATTTGTTGTTATAAAAATTCCCATAATTTCCATGCACATGAATAATAATATTCTCCTTATCACCTCCATCGGCTTCAAATATCAATCCAATCAATTCCAAATTCTTCTTATTATCAAAGGCTACAAGTCTTCCTTTTGCACTATTTATCATATTGCATGCCTCATCTTATAATTTCTGCGAGTTCCACATGTGTTGTATTATTACTTGGATTTGCTTTTGTTATCACATCCGAATTCCAAACCTCGTCAAACAACCGCGTATAATGCCGAACTCTTGTCTCATCTTTATAATATGTTCCTTTATGTATTGGGAGATATTGTTCAGTAATGTACAACATTTTAGGGCCATAAATTCCGAAATCAACAAATTGTGATGAGACACCATTTGACTCACAAACCGCCTTAAAATCATTCAAAAGTGCTACTTTACAAGTGTATCCCTCTTCCGCAGAAAAGAAATTCAATAGCTTTTTTACATCACTCCTATCCAAGAGCTTTTTATCATCATATATTAAAATCACTTCAACTCCATCAACTTCTTTACTATCCATCTTTAATTTTAGGACTTCAAAAAAGTGTATATCTGCCTGACTTGTAAATATCGCGTTATCCTCTTTCCAAATAGGGAAAGTCATTTTAAGGACTTTCTTTCCAGTTACTTGCGAGAAGGCATCAAAAACACCGTTTGCATTAACAATATAGTCAGATGAAATACTAAATTCCTTTTGATTTGCCGCCTTACTTAATATTGAATTTAGCTTTTCAATTTCCTTTTTTGCATATGTCACAAACAAATCATGCGGACCATGGCTATCTTTACTCACAATATAAAAATCTCGATTTATATCGTAGAGCATTTTCGAATATTCCGTTATATTCTCCATAAATTCATCGTCTTGTCTCTTTTGTATCGTATAAGAAATAGAATAAAACACCAAAGAAATCAATTCGATAATCATAAAGGTACAGCAACCTAACAATAACGATATTCCGATCTGTAACGAATCCAAAGATATGTTTCCTTCTCCGATATTACCATCTGATTTAAACTTCAAAGCTGAAACGATGGTAACAATAACTGACAAAAGGATCGAACCAATCATTGTTCCTATTCGAAACATTTTTTCTTTCTTTTCGTTCATATGCACTCCATTTCGAATGAGAAAGAATCACTCTTTTATAACCCACCACTGCGTAAAACTAACACATCTCCTACACTCATCAAAATCAACTTGATATACTCCATCCATAATCGCTAACGAGTCATCCCTAACATCTGTATAATCCAAAAACCATCTCACTATTAAGCGATTACCGTCAATCGCAATCGGTTTCAATTCCAATTTTGATATTCTTTGATATTTAATTTCTTCCCAAAAAGCTAAAATATCATCAGCCGATTTTCCGGGGGTCGCAAAAGGATCTTCGTAATATTCTGAAGTATCGCTAAAAATATTCATAATTTTCTGGAAATCACATTTTTTCCACGCAAATTTTAAATCATTACACCACTCTGTTGCAAATTCACGAGTTATCATAATATCCTCCATTTTATTTAATATTTACAAACTGCTTGGTTCTACCATAGTAGGGGCTTCCCTCTATATCATCTATTGCTGTGCTTGATCTATAGTATGCAAAATAGTCGTTTCTCAGTTTTTCCCACGCTACTCCATAATACCAGACACATCCCTCCGGTGTTATCAAATGACACTTCTCAACAAACTTCGTTAACACTTTATCATTTTTATATGTTTCTCTGAGCACCTCATAAAAATCCGTTGTATTAATTATCCCGCCCTCAAGAAGTTCACTTCCAAATAACGCCTCACAGTTGAACATATTCACGGTTTCAAGGTTAATAGGGAGATTACGATATTTGCCTCCAATCTCACTCAGAGATATTAACCGTTTTTCATTTGTCAGGACCTTATCAATAAACAATCCGCCATATTGTAGAGAATTAGAAATATCATTGTAGAATTTATTCCGTTTACCGTATTCAATATTTCCCATCGTTAAATCAGACAGAACAAACTGAAACTTTTCTATAAAAAGGCTGATTGTATTGCACCAATCCCCCTCTATCACTCTTTCGTTTTCTACTCCATAGGCACACCATTCACAAGTCCACTTATAGAAATCTATGTTTTTTTCAAAAATATAAATATCTTGAAATCCTAATCTGTTAAGCAGCGTACGAAACTCAATTGTACTTCCTAGAACGGCAACCGGTTTTTTCTTGTCAAAGAGTGACACGGTACTTTCTATCCTTTGCAACTCATAAACAGTAGGTCTTGAAGGAGGCAAGACGTACTCCCACTTTGATGATATCGTCAAAAAATTATTTGTTCCCATGTTTTCTCCTCAGTCAAATACTATCTTGCGTAGCCTTTCAATCACTTCCAACGAATCTTCTCTGTTAAATACATTTCTCCCTATACTAACACCTGCACCGCCTGCCTTAATTGAATCACTTACCATTGCGTAAAGCTCATTTTCATCTTTCATCTTTCCTCCCGCAATCAAAACAGGAGTCCCATTAGCTGCTTCAACCACTTTACTAAACGATTCCGCCGAACCTGTAAATTGTGTCTTTATAATATCTGCACCTAACTCAAATGCGATTCTAACACAGTGGCAAACAAGTTTAGTATACCCTGCTTCATTCTCCTTTTTTAAATCTTCATAATTATAATCTTTCCCCGCATGTTCAGTTCTTGGATACACAATTACCAACAACGGCATACCATACTTCTGACAAACTTCCGAAACGGCTCCAAGATTCTCCAGCATTATTGATTCATAGCTGCTAGAAACATTAATATGTACTGCAACCGCAGCTGCATCTATTGCAATGGCCTGTTCTATAGTTGAAACCAATATCTTTTTTGTGTGTGTTTTATATTCTGTACTAGCAGTTAAGTTCAATATAATTGGAACTTCGTATTTATCTATAATAGAAGCCGTCCCTAAATAACAAAGTACTCCATTAGGCTTTGCTTGTTGTATATCTTTTATTTTGTCGTGTAAATTTTTTAATCCTTCATTGTACTTTGATATCAAGTTGTCGTCCAAAGGAACAACAATACACTTTCCTTTATCACCAAAAATCCTAAACATCCGTCGCCTTTTTCCTAGTGCAGATGCTGTAACGATTTCATTTCCAATTCTCATATCATTCCACCTCGTGATATAAAACATGTACAAGAGGCAAATTTTCTTGCATTAGAATCAATTAGTTCAGGAGTGAGAATGTCTCAAAGAATATCTGAGCAAAGATGACAAAATCAAAATTCTTCTCTCAAACTCCGTATCCTCTGCTCTTAATGGTCTCTACAACCTGAGATACATACTTCTGGCAGGTATCGTGGTCAGGGGCTTCCACCATCACACGCACGACCGGTTCAGTGCCTGACTCACGGACAAGGATACGGCCAGTGTCGCCCAGTGCCTCGGCTACGTCCTTGACTGCTGCCTGCACTGCTTCGTCATCCTGTGCGGCCTTCTTGTCGATCACACGGACATTTTCCAGAACCTGCGGGTAGATCTTCAGGGGTTCAGCCAGCTTGCTCATGGGCAGCTTCTTTGCCAGCATGACCTCCATCATCTTCAGGCTGGTCAGGATACCATCACCAGTGCTGGCATACTTGCTGAAGATAATATGACCACTCTGCTCACCGCCGATACGGCAGCCGTTCTTAGCCATATACTCGTAAACATACTTGTCGCCCACAGCGGTCTTAGCGTAACCAATGCCCTTCTCATCAAAAGCCTTGTACAGACCAAAGTTAGACATAACAGTGGTGACCACCGTATTGGTCAGCAGCTTGCCACGCTCCTTCATGTAGCAGCCGTAGATGTACAGGATGTGGTCGCCAGTGATGACATTACCCTTTTCATCTACACACAGGCAACGGTCAGCATCGCCGTCATAGGCAAACCCGATGTCCAGCCCTTTCTCTACCACGAACTTCTGCAGGCCTTCGATGTGGGTAGAGCCAGCGTTGTTATTGATATTCGTACCGTTAGGCTGTGCATTGATGACGTAGGTATCGGCTCCCAGAGCATCAAACACAGACTTAGCGATGTTCCAAGAACTGCCATTGGCACAGTCCAGACCGACCTTGACACCCTTGAAAGAGTAGATGCCCAGAGAGATCAGATAACCCATGTAGCGGTTGCGGCCGGACACATAGTCCACAGTGCAGCCAATATGTTCCCGGTGAGCGAAAGGCAGCTCCGGCCAGTCCTTATCGAACACATGAAGCTTGCCGTCGATGTAGTCCTCCACCAGCAGCAGAGTTTCCTCGGGCATCTTCTCGCCATAGCAGTCGATCAGCTTGATGCCGTTATCGTAGTAGGGATTATGACTGGCAGAAATCATAATGCCGCAATCAAAGTCATCCACACGGGCAATATAGGCCACAGACGGCGTAGTGGTAACGTGCAGCAGGTAGGCATCTGCGCCGGAAGCTGTCAAACCGGCAACCAGGCTGTACTCGAACATATAGGAGCTGCGGCGAGTGTCCTTACCAATGACGATGCGGGCAGGCTCGTTATTGCCGTTACGCTCGCGCAATGCGTTGTAGTACCAACCGAGGAAACGCCCCACCTTGTAGGCATGGTCGGCGGTCAGCGTGATTCCAGCTTCGCCACGGAAGCCATCGGTTCCAAAATACTTTCCCATTATAGCTTTTCCTCATCCAAAGAGTGAATTGACGAATATATGCTTTAGCCGGATTATAATCCGTTGCCTGCTGCTCACCACGGAGAGGTAGCACATTTGAGCAGCACAGCCATGTGGTTGAACACATAGCTGCGATAAATATCAGTCTCTGCGGAACAGGTCGCGTGTATAAACCTTGTCCTGCACATCATCCAAGCAACTATCATAGCGGTTGGCAATGATGGCCTGACTGCGGTTTTTGAATTTCTCAAGATCATTCACAACCTCGCTGCCAAAGAAGGTAGAACCATTCTCCAGCGTCGGTTCATAGATGATGACCGTTGCGCCCTTTGCCTTGATGCGCTTCATGACGCCCTGAATGGAGGACTGACGGAAGTTGTCAGAGTTGGATTTCATGGTCAGACGGTATACGCCTACCACTACATTGTGTTCCTTACTCGGATCATAGTCCTCGTTAGCTTCGTATGCGCCCGCAATTTCCAGCACACGGTCGGCAATGTAATCCTTTCGGGTACGGTTAGATTCCACGATGGCTTCAATCAGGTTCTCCGGAACATCAGCATAGTTGGCAAGAAGCTGTTTGGTGTCCTTCGGCAGGCAGTAGCCGCCGTAACCGAAGCTGGGGTTATTGTAATGGCTGCCAATGCGGGGATCAAGGCAGACACCCTCGATAATCTGCTGGGTGTTCAGTCCCTTCATCTCGGCGTAGGTATCCAGTTCATTGAAGTAGGACACACGCAGAGCCAGATAAGTATTAGCAAACAGCTTGACAGCCTCAGCTTCCGTAAAGCCCATAATCAAGGTATCGATATTCTCCTTGATTGCACCTTCCTGCAGCAATCCGGCGAAGGTATTGGCTGCCTTCACCAGGCGAGCGTTATCCACATCAGTACCCACAATGATACGGCTCGGGTACAGATTGTCGTAAAGAGCTTTAGACTCCCGCAGGAACTCCGGGCTGAAAATGATGTTGTCGCAGTGGTACTTTTCACGCACAGAAGCCGTGAATCCGACCGGAATCGTAGACTTGATGACCATGATGGCATCAGGATTATACTGGATCACCAGCTTGATGACAGCTTCTACTGCAGAAGTATCAAAGAAGTTTTTCTTGCTGTCATAGTTAGTAGGTGCTGCAATAACTACAAAATCCGCATCCTTATAGGCAGCTTCAGCATCCAGCGTGGCAGTCAGATTTAAGTCCTTTTCTGCCAGATACTTTTCAATGTACTCGTCCTGAATTGGGGACTTCTTATGATTGATGAGATCAACCTTCTCCGGGACAATATCTACCGCCACGACCTCATGGTGCTGGGACAGAAGCGTAGCAATGGACAAACCGACGTAACCGGTACCTGCAACTGCGATTTTCATAGTCTTTCTCCCTTTCTATACATTCTTCCATCCTTAGCAAAACTTATGCCTTGATTCCCTGATATTCCTGCTGAACCTTCTGATAGCTTTCCAGATTTCCGATGTCATACCGCTTGCCCGGCATCTCCATAGCATGCACATCCGTTACCGTACACAGCCATGCAATAAAACTGCCCGGGGCGTCAGTACCACATTCCTTCTGTGCGATTGCTTCCTTGACCTTTTTGGCATCCTCACGGGTGTACACATAGAAGGGCGGGCAACACCAGTGGCTCTTAGGCAGGACAGGCTTTTCTTCCATAGAAAGAATTTTATCCTGATTGTCCAACTCAACCACGCCGCATTTGGTGAGCTTCTTTTCGCTGGGCTCATAATAGCGCATAATGCAAGAGGTTTTTTTCTCGTTGGCATAGGCAACAAACTTGGAGAGGGAGAAATCCAGCACGTTATCTCCGGCAATCACCAGCATATCATCATCCAGCCCCAACTGGTCAATGGCAAATTGCACATCACATACAGCACCAAGCCGGGTCTCATTGCTGATTGTTCCATCGTCCACCACCCGGATATTCTGTTTCTTGGTTGCCGCCCAGTCTTCAAAATGGTGGGCAAACTTGTGGTTGCTAATGACCACATAGGTATCCACCAAACCAGCGGTATCAATGTCATCCACCAGCCAATCTAAGATGGTCTTATCCCCTACCTTCAGCAAGGGTTTGGGAAAGTTCTCCGTCAAGGGATACAGGCGGGTTGCGTATCCCGCGGCCAAAATCAAGCACTTCATATTAGTCCTCCGTCTTATACCCTACGCCGTCCGCACTCTCGCACAGATGAAAACTGTACTTGCCACGCATCTCCGGGAATGCGGTGAGATATTTCCGCTCCACTTCTTCCCGAATGACATCTGTCTTGCTGGGATCAATCAATGCCATGCAACACCCCTTAAAGCCAGCACCGCTGAAGCGCCCACCATAAATGCCAGCGGTCTCCCTCATAATCTCGTAGAGTTTGATCTGCTCCGGCGCACCGGACTCCCAGTTGTGGATACTGCTCCAGCCAGATTCAAAGGATAGGCGTCCATACTCATCCAAATCACCTCGCCGCCATGCTTCCGCACCAGCTTCCACACGCTTGAACTCGGTATACCAATGTTCACAGCGTTTTGCCCATTGCACCGGCAGCTTATTTTTATAGGTCTGGAAGATTTCATACGAAACATCACGGGCATTGGCCTCATTGAACTTTCCGTACTCCAAACCCGCAAAAGCCTGCAAAGCGTAAACACCGGATCGCAGTTCATCCACTCGCATATTATATTTAGAGCCAGCCAGGCTGTGCTCCAATCCACTGAAAAACACAGCAATTCTGTAGGGCTTCATGTTGGGATTCGTGGGAATCAGCTCGTAGCTGTTATCCTTACAGTCCAGATACAGCAAGTGGTCTTTTTTACTCAGAACCTCACAGCTCTGATCCAGGGTTCCCACATTAACGCCCACGTAGTTTTTCTCTGCATCAAACGCAATGCTGATCAGTTCAGACGGCTCCAGTTTAATTCCATTGACTTGGCACAATGCATCTAGGAAGGACAGTATCACCGCTGCAGAGGAAGAAAGCCCTCCGATGGGCAAAGAGCCCTCAATGACGCCACTGAGTCCGACTGTCAATGGGTACCGATTGCTCAGCGCCCAGGTAGCGCCACGCAGATAGTCTGCCCAGTCGCCGGTTTTTTCGCCGATCTCCCGGATATGCCACTGGGCACGTTTCGGGAATTGAAGACTGCACATCTCAACAACGCCATTCATCTTGGGCTTATATGCAATATGGATTCCCTTATCAATTGCAAGTCCTGTGATCTTTCCCAGGTTGTGATCACTGTGTGCACCAATGGGGCAAATCCGATAGGGACAAAAGCAGACACCTGTGGGTTCCTTGCCGTATATTTCGTAGAATCGTTCCTCACAGCGCATATAATCCCTCCCGTCATCTCATTCCATATAGAACTCTTTGTACCATTCAGCAAACTTCCGCAGGCCTTCACGCAGTGGGGTATGGGGCTTAAAACCGAAATCACGTTCCAGGGGCTCCGTGTCAGCAAAGGTCACCGGCACATCACCGGGCTGCATGGGCACCAGTTCTTTGTGTGCCTCAAAATCATAGTCCGCAGGCAACACACCGGCACGCACCAACTCCTCCGACAGAATCTGCACAAAATCCAGCAGGTTCTCAGGGTTAGAATTGCCGATGTTGTAAACCGCATAGGGAGGAATGGGCAAACCATCTTCGCCGTTCTTCTTTTCCGGTGCTTTTGCCATCACACGGACCACACCCTCTACGATGTCATCCACATAGGTAAAGTCCCGCTTGCAGTTGCCGTAGTTGAAAATCTTGATAGTTTCGCCGTTCACCAGCTTATTGGTAAAGCCAAAATATGCCATATCCGGACGACCGGCAGGGCCATACACGGTGAAGAACCGCAGACCGGTAGAGGGAATATTGTAGAGCTTGGAATAGGCGTGTGCCATCAGCTCATTAGACTTCTTGGTCGCTGCATACAGAGACACCGGGTTGTCCACCTTGTCATCGGTGGAGTAGGGCACCTTCTTGTTGCTGCCATAGACGGAACTCGACGAAGCGTACACCAGATGCTCCACGGGATAATGGCGGCAGGCTTCCAGAATGTTATAGAAGCCAATCATGTTACTCTCGATGTAGGCGTCCGGGTTGGTAATAGAGTAGCGAACGCCAGCCTGAGCGCCCAGATTGACCACAATATCTGGGTGATATTGCTCAAAAATGCTGTTGATAAGTGCCTTGTCCGCAAGGTTGCCCTTGATAAAAGTGTAGTTTTCGAACTTCTGAAGCTCCGCCAAGCGAGCTTCCTTGATACGAACGTCGTAATAATCGTTCATGTTATCCAGACCGATGACCTTGGTATCCGGCTCGGTAGTCAGGATACGCTTGGCAAGGTTGGAGCCGATAAACCCGGACGAACCCGTTATAAATACTGTTTTAGCCATTTCTATCATCCTTACCCTTTTCTCCACACCATCTTATTAACTACGTTTACATAACCCTGAATGATGCGAACCACCTTCATTGACACTGTCTCGTCCACATAGTCAGGACAAGGTTTACCCAAAACGCCCTTCTGCTTCATCTTGATTGCCATATCGGTAGCATTGAGCAGCTCTCGGGTGGTGATGCCCGCCAGGATGAAGTCACCGGCTTCCAGCGCCTCGGGACGTTCCGTGCTGGTGCGGATGCACACGGCGGCGATGGGATGACCGATGGACAGGTAGAAGCTGCTCTCCTCGGGCAGAGTGCCGGAGTCGGAGACGATTGCCAAAGCGTTCATTTGCAGCTTGTTGTAGTCGTTGAAGCCCAGCGGCTCATTGACCCGGACACGAGGATCCAGTTTGAAGCCACTCTTTTCCAGACGGTGCTTGCTTCTGGGATGGCAGGAGTACAGGATGGGCATATCGTACTTCTCTGCCAGTGCGTTGATAGCAGTAAACAGGCTCAGGAAGTTCTTTTCGGAATCGATGTTCTCCTCACGGTGGGCGGACAGCAGAATATACTTATCCTTTTCCAGCCCCAGACGCTCCAACACATCGCTTTTCTGAATCTTCTCCAGATTCATGTGCAGTACCTCTGCCATAGGAGAACCTGTCTGGTAGGTACGCTCCTTGGGCAGACCCGTATCCGCCAGATACTTCCGAGCGAATTCGGAATAGCACATATTCACGTCAGAAATTACATTCACGATGCGGCGATTGGTCTCCTCGGGCAGGCACTCGTCCTTGCAGCGGTTGCCTGCCTCCATGTGAAACAGCGGGATGTGCAGACGTTTTGCACTGATGGCAGAAAGGCATGAGTTGGTATCGCCCAGCACCAGATAGCCCTCCGGTTGCAATTCAGAGAGGAGTTCATAGCTACGGCCCATAATGTTGCCGCAGGTAACGCCAAGATTCTCGCCAACCACCGGCACCAAAATGTCGGGTCCGAATTCCCCGAAGGTGTTCTTCAGTTCGAAATCCTCCCAGAAAACGGTAGAAAGATTTCTGTCCCAATTCTGATTGTAATAGACCACGCAGCAGTCAAAATATTCCCGGCAGCGTTTGATAACCGCAGCCAGTCGGATGATTTCCGGACGGGTGCCGCAGCCAATCATGACCTTGGTACGCCCGTCGTTTTTCCATTTAAAATTGTGTTCCATAAAAATCTCCTAACGTCAACCAGTATCTTCTCTTACACCGGCTCGAAGAAAGTGTCCGGGTGGTTCGGGTTGAAAATCTCGTTGCAGGTCATCACCGTTACCAGATTCTCCGTTTCAGACAGGTTGATGATATTGTGAGTCCAGCCGGGAATCATGTGGACAGCCTCGATCTTATCCCCGGAAACTTCAAACTCCACCGTTTCTCCGGTGTTGATGTTCCGCTCCTGAATCAGACCATGCCCTGCCACCACAATGAACAGCTCCCACTTGGAGTTGTGCCAGTGCTGCCCCTTGGTGATGCCCGGGCGGCTGATGTTGATGCTCACCTGCCCACAGTCAGCGGTATGAACCAATTCCGTGAAAGAACCACGGTTGTCCACGTTCATCTTCAGGGCATACTTAAACTTGTCCGTTGGCAGATAGGTCAGGTACAGAGAATACAGCTTCTTGGCAAAAGAGCCGTCCGGCATTTTCGGCATCATGAGCGTAGTCGGCTGTGCCTTGAACTTTTGCAGCAAGTCCACAATTTCTCCCAGCGTGACCTTGTGGGTCACGGGAACACAGCAGTAGCGACCGTCTGCTTTCAGAACAGTCTCTACACCGTCAAACTCACAGTGCTGCTCCTTGCCTTCCAGCAGGTCGAACATTCCTTCTACCAAGTCGTCGATGTACAGCAGCTCCAACTCAGTGCTGCGGTCATTGACGGTGAAGGGCTCGTCATTGGCAACCGCCCAGCAGAAGGTGCTGACGGCACTGTTGTACTTGGGGCGGCTGTGTCCCATCAGGTTGACAAAACGGTAAACCGCAACCTTAGCCCCAGTCTCCTGAGCATACTGGAAGAACAGCTCCTCGCCAGCCTTCTTGCTCCGGCCGTACTCACTGTTACCAAAGCGTCCAGCCAGTGTTGCCTGAATGGACGAGGACAGCATGATGGTCGCCTTGTTGTTGTGCTTTTTCAGGCAGTTCAGTAGGACGGATGCAAAACCGAAGTTGCCCTTCATGAAATCCTCGGGGTTCTCCGGACGATTCACGCCTGCTAGATTGAATACGAAGTCTGCTTTCTGGCAGTACTCGTCCAGCTCCGTCGGGGTGGAATCCAGATCATACTCGTAGATTTCTTCAATATTCAGCGCCGGGCGGGTCTTATTTTTCCCATCCCGGATGTTTTTCAGGTTGTTGCACAGGGCAGTTCCCACCATGCCCTTGGCACCTGTGACTAGAATGTTCATTGTTTCACCTCTGAATGTACTGCGGTGCAGTCCGGAATGTCCGCGCCATCCGGCACGGTTGCATGATTGCAGATGGTGCAGTTGCTGCCGATGCGGGCAAAGTTGCCCACAGTCGCACCAGTGCGAATGACGCTGTTGGTGTAAATCAGGGCGTAGTCCCCTACCGCTGCATCACAGTGGATTTCCGTTCCGGCATTCAGCAGAACACCGTTGCCAACGGACGCACCATTCTGGACACAGGCATTTTGCAGCACCACGCAGCCACAGCCCAACTTTGCGTATGGACTGATGTAGGCGCTGGGCGCAACGATATTGGGAAAAGCAAAGCCAAGGGCTTTCGCCTTCTCATACACCTGTGCCCGGAACTGATTGTTGCCGATACCTACCACTAACAAGTCGTAGCCCTTCCGCAGCTCCGGCAGATCAGCAAGACCGCCAATCACCGGAATGCCACAGATGTCAGTGTCCACGTCTTGTCCATCATCCACAAAAGCACAGTCGTATTGGAGCATCGCCTGTTCCGCCACCATCCGCCCGAAGCCACCGGCACCAACCAGCAACAGCTTTTTCTTAGACATTGGGGATGCCCTTCAGTGCATTCTGGACATATTCAGTGGTCAGAATCTTCTTCACAGTGCCCTCAACATCCAGACGCTCGGTGTTGTGGCTGGTGTAGGACTCGTCCGCCATGGTATGTACCTCGCCCTTGACCACGAACTTGTCGTAGTTCAGGTCACGGTTGTCAGCGGCAACACGGAAGTAGTGACCCATATCCTGGCTGCGCAGACGCTCCTCACGGGTCATCAGGGTCTCGAACAGCTTCTCGCCGTGACGAGTGCCGATGATGTTCGTACCGGTATCGCCGAACAGCTGCTGGACGGCCTTTGCCAAATCGCCGATGGTGGAAGCATCAGACTTCTGGATGAACAAATCACCGGGATTTGCATGTTGGAAAGCGAACAAGACCAGATCCACAGCCTCGTCCAGGTTCATCAGAAAGCGGGTCATGTTGGGATCGGTGATGGTGATGGGGTTGCCAGCCTTGATCTGGTCGATGAACAGAGGAATGACAGAGCCACGGCTGCACATGACGTTGCCGTAACGGGTGCAGCAGATGGTGGTGCCGCCCCGCTCAGCGGCCACACGGGCGTTGGCGTAGATAACGTGCTCCATCATGGCCTTGGAGATACCCATGGCGTTGATGGGATAGGCAGCCTTATCGGTGGACAGGCAGACAACACGCTTGACCCCGGCATCAATAGCAGCGTGAAGGACATTGTCAGTACCGATGATGTTGGTCTGAACGGCCTGCATGGGGAAGAACTCGCAGGAAGGAACCTGCTTCAGAGCGGCAGCGTGGAAGATGTAGTCAACACCGGGCATTGCGTCACGGATGGACTGGGGGTTGCGGACATCACCGATGTAGAACTTCACCTTCTTTGCAGTGTCAGGGTGCTTGGCCTGAAGCTCATGGCGCATATCATCCTGCTTCTTCTCGTCACGGGAGAAGATGCGGATTTCCTTCAGATCAGAGTCCAAGAAGTGCTTTAGAACGGTAGAGCCAAAAGAACCAGTACCACCAGTAATCATAAGGGTTGCGTTATCAAATGCAGACATTTTTATTTCCTCCTAATCTTTTATCAAAAAACATCCTTCAAAAGAATTGCATCAATCATCAGTTTGACATTTGGCTGCAAGTCTTTTATGAGGGCCGGAAACAAAAGGATTGTGCTTATTTGCGTCAGCAACGATGCCAACGCAGCACCAGACGCTCCCCACAAGGGGATCATGAGCGCATTCAGCAATACATTTGTTATTGCTGCTCCGATATACAAATATTTGAGATAGTTTTGCTTTCGATAACTGACCACCCACGCTTCTCTTGCAACACCAAGATATGAAAAAGCAGTGTACCAGGTTATAATTCGCAGAGGTACAACCGCAGGTGCGTAAGATACACCATAGAGAATTCTGATAATTGGTCCTGCAAGAATCGATATAGCCGCCGACGCACATACTGAAACATAGAAGATAACTGCATACAACTGTTTATTTCTTCTGAAAAATAAATCTTTATCTTTACTGAAACATTGCAGAATAGTTGGGTATAATGAATCGTTTATTGCCCCCAAAACAAATGTCCATGTATTGCACAGGGAGAGTGCCGTAGCATAAAACCCAACCTCTGACTCATTCAGCATTTGCTTCAGCATAAATTTATCGGTGCTTCCGTAAATGGATACCATTAATCCCGATAGGATGAAGTGGTAACTGCCCCCCAACAATTCCTTTGCTTTCCTCCAGGAAAACGCCAATCGGGGTCCGTTCTTCTTGATGTACACCACCAGCAGGAACGTAGCAACAACCATATAATCAATAGAGGTTGACACTGCAAACCACTGGACACTTTTCCCTGTTGCTAATAGCCAGACCTTATAGACGGATACAACCGTGTAAGAAATAACAGTGGCAAACGCCGCATACTTCGATTCTAGTCGTGATTGGAACCAGTAATTCAGCGTTTCCATCACTTGAAACAGAACACCAATCGCACACAGAAACACAACCCAATGTGTGGTTTGTTCCCCTTTATCCACAATCAGCGTAATCCCCAGCATCATAACGACTGAGAGAAAGCTAGAAATTGTACGAAGGATAATGGCAGTGCCAATTGTTTCTCCTTCTTCGTCAGGGTGATCAACAAAGTTCTTTACGATAACGGAATTGATTCCCAGCGTACAAAACGACGCAAAAAAAGTTGTGTATGTTGTCGCGTAGTTAATTAATCCAAAATTGCTCGGTCCCAGATATCTCGCCGTTAATAGGTTAACAACAAACGCAAGAACCATATGGTATATTCTGCCGCCGATAATCCATCCCGCATTTTGGGCGACCCTATTGTTTAGAACACTTTGTAATCTCATTTCTTTAAACTCCGGATATTTTTTGCCAGTCCCCACCACAAGTACATTGGGAGGAGCATCCTCAACAACACAGGCGCATCCTGCAATCACAACAACCACTACCGATTTGTGTGTTGCCAAGAATTGTCACACGTCCGCCAATCCATGTTGCCGAACAAACCAACTGCGTATAATTTTCGCCTTTACCAGCACGTCGGCGTTCTTCCCCGATTTGATGTCCGCCGGTCTGAAAAGTCACTTCTGGTGCAACATCACAGTTATCGCAAATGATAACCGTTCCGTTTACTTTCAGCTTATTTTTCATTCAGCAGTTTTTCCAATCGCAATTGTACCCTTGCATTCAATAGGGCCAGCAATTCTCGTTCCATCTCCGACTGGACACCCGATTCCTCGGAGCAATTTTCGTTTCGTATTGCAAGCAAGCGGTTTCGTTTCGACAAATACATGGTTAGTCAAAAACAGGTTTAACGTTCTCTTGATACCATTTAAATGCTGCATTCTTTTAAGATTCATTTGCATGATACCATCCATTATCCAATATTTCTGCGCTGCTGCAGGGACCGTCTTCAAACAAAGTCTGCGCCGTGTTGCCTTTGATGATTTCCCTTGCTAATTCAACAAATCGCCCGGATGCCACCTGTGCATTCCATGTATCTGAAATCGTGGCATAAGCATTCTCGCCCATCTTTCTTCTATAGGCGTCATCGTCCAACAATCTACATACCTGTTTTTCAAAGTGCTTTTGATTCCCGTTTTCGTAAATCAGACCATTTACGCCATCCTTGATTAAGGAAGGCACTGAGCCAATTGCGTGGCTTGCAACAACCGCACATCCACTGTTCATCGATTCATTTAAAACGGCTCCCCATCCCTCATTAAAATCACTGGTAAACAGGAACACATCTGCTCTTTCCATATAAGCACGTACTTCGTCCGGAGACATTGCGCCAAGCATTTCTACGCAATCTTCTACGCCTTTGCTCCGAATCATTTCACGAAGCTGTGCTTCCATCTCTCCATTGCCGATAATACTTATTTTAAAGGAGTAGCCTTTTTTCTTAAGAGATGCTGCCAACTCGATGGAAGCATCCGGATGCTTCCATCCTATCAGTCTGCCGGCCCATAGGATTGAAGCCTGAGGATGCTTCCATCCTGCTAACGTAACCGATAGCTTTCGCTTCATCAATTCAGCGACATCATATTTCTTGGTCTCCGGGAAATACCCCCACTTAAAGGTTCTTCCCTTAAAATTTGTGTAGCGATTCAAATCCGCAGCAGTATAGGCACTGCTACAGCAGAAATACAACGGTCCCTTTTCAAACGGTTTCAAATGCTTCCACGCACTCGCAAAATTGTGTGGGATCTGCAACAACCCCGTTCCCTCCTTAAAGTAGCGCTCACTAAACTTAAAGCACAGCTTTCCTTTGCTCGTGCGGCGCACAATCAGACTATCCGGGCATGAGCCGTATATCGCTACATCTGCATCATCAATTAGTTTTTCGGCCTGATGCATTTTCTCCTCAGAATCGTAGGCACAAAGCACAAATGGGTATTTGTGATTCATATCCTCATATCCCATGTCAAGTCTCTCTTGCGGAATCGCTTCTAAGGCAACAAATGTATACTCCACACCATCTTGACTTAAAATTCCCTGTGAGAAAGGGAGCTGATGATGATTCATAAAATTTGAAACAAATACTATTTCCATAAGCAATTCCCCATAATTCATTTCTCGCTTTTAATTGAATTACTGCCAGAAAAACTTGTATGGTAAAATGTCAAGCTGATTCGGGAGCAGAACATTCGAAAAATATAATCCTAGCATAAAAACAATAACAGCTAAGTTAGCCAATAATTTCGACTTCCACGTGCATCTTGTTAAACTATTAGGAAAAGAAACAGTTACAAACATGCTGAAATATGAAGTAGCTCTTAGCAAACTACTACCATTCATCGCTAAGTTAAATGCTATTGCACACAGCATCATATAGATTGAAGCTCGATCAATATCCAGCTGACCGACTATCGGCTTTTCGGAACTCGTCATAGTTATTGCTGCAAAGCCAAATATGGTAAATCCCACCAACATTATAAAACTGCCACCAAGATCCATATTCATTCCAACTTGATAGTCTCCAGCAAAAGAATTTACAAATCCTACAATATTCGATCTCAACACAAAGCACAATGCAAATATTATAAAAAAAGCAAACAAGGTTTTGATATCCGCAGAAAAGAAATATATTCCTAGTGCAAAAAGAAAAAGAATTGCAGACCTATGAATAAAACTCGCAACTACGACCATCAGTACAAACCCAATTACATTCCGCACCCTTTTCTTTTCTAAGAGCATAAATGCTATCAAACAAATCGACATTGCCATTCCTTGGCGTAAACCTGACATATTGAACACCCAAAATTGGTAACATATATAAATAATTATTGACATTGTCGGCTGCTTTGAATAACGTTTCAAAAAGAAATACCATGGAATATAAATTACTGTATATACAAATGCATTGAAAATCTGAAAATCAATCCCATTTTTCGAAAACAATTGCATCAACAATGTATATCCTTTTTCATAATAAACATTTGAAAAGGAAAACCAAGGCCAGTTAGCCGACATGATATAGATTTTTCTGTAGCCTGGAACATCAATCCCTACAGTATATTTCTTCAACACACAAATAAGCCAGATCAATCCAATAGAAATACTTAGTATTTTTTTCTTTTTTTCGCCTTGCGACAAGTTTTTTTGATTATTTACAACAAAAGAAACCGTCAAAATAAGCATAAGCTGAAAAATATATATACCCATTTTCACTTCTCCTTCAGCTTATTACATGCGAATAAAGTTCTAGATATTCCATATATTTTAAATCTTGTGAATAGTTCCTTACTTTTTTCTTATATACTTCCGGATTAATCTGTTCTTGGCTTATCACATCTATCGCCTCAATTAATTTATCAATCTCATTCACTGACACAATTATTCCCGTACTAGTATCAACTGTTTCTGCACATCCTCCCGTATCAAACGTCACGACAGGTGTTCCACATGCAATAGCTTCCATGTTGACGGTCGGATAGTTTTCCTCTCTTGTCGGCATTGCAAACACATCTGCTGCACTATAGATTTCTGCAAGCTCTTTTTGATTCTGAGTTCGATGAATTGAAATAATGCTCTGCGGCAAGTTTTTATCAATTTCGTCATCCGTACCGACAAGGACAATCTGATACCGCTCGTCTAGTTTTTCTGCCATCTCGACAAAGCAATCTAACCCTTTGCGATAACCCCATGCAAAGGAAACACCCAAAACTATATATTTGTCTCCCGGAATCCCGTACTGTTTGCGGAAGTTGCTATGGGTAGGTTTGAACACATTTAAGTCAATGCCATTATTGATGACTTCAATTGGATACTGTTTTAAATACGATTCTCGAGCCAATCCTGCCAACCATTCAGATGGCGTAACAATTGTCATATTTTTCACACCCGTAAACCACTTCTTTTTTAGTTGCCACATTTTCTTTGTATTGTCATAGAGCGAAGCAGGATATTCCTTATACTGTGGACAGTTGTGGCAGCCAACCTTCCACTTATCGCACTTCGCTATAGTAAAGTGCGGACATTGCCCGGTAAACGCCCAGCAATCGTGCAATGTCCATACTGTCGGAACATTGTGCTTTTTTATGTACGAAAAAAGCATGGGAAGATTGATATACGAATCATGTAAATTGTGCAGATGAATAATATCGGGCTTAAATTCATCAATCTTCTTCAAAAGTTTATATGTCTCAAACCATGCGAAGCACCCATTGAATCCTGTGATTCTGGCAAGCGCAACATTTAACCGACGACTATTGAATGTTCCGATTCGATAATAGCCGCAGTCCTCACCTGCATCACGGTTCGTTGTGGTAATAGGCGACGCACACATTACCTCGTGACCCTGCGCTCTTGCTACCTCGGCAATCCCCATCATGATTTTTCCGGTGCTTCCTTTTGCCCCACCGTTAATCTGCACAATACGCATCCCTCGTACCCCTCACTGATTATCGCTAAAAAATGTATATCCTCTACGCCTCATGATTGCCTTTGAGAGATTGAACAGCGGCTTCGGAAGCCACTCACGAAGCCACGTCCGGAATTCAAGCATCCATTCATCTTTAACTCGCATATCCTCTCGGTCACCTTTATAAATAGGATTCCCATCGAAATACTTGCGTGCCTTCGTCAGCACCTTTCCCTTACGAATCACGTCAAGAATAGGGAATTCCCCGCGTCGGCTATCTGCGCAACGGGCATTCAGCTGTCGTGCCATATTCGTCAATGCAACCTCATACTGCCAGGCATTCAACGTTTTCGTCAGCGTTTTTTCCATGAAATCCTTACGCCAGATGCCCGCATACAGACTGACAATGTAATCGCCTGCGTAATTGTCCAGCAGAAAAATGCCCGGTTCCAATTCCTCAGCTTTTCTGTTTCTCAGACTCTTCATGGTCATAACAAACAGACGCAGATAATCAATCTGATGCTTTTCCATGATCTGAATATCTTCGTTGACCGCCTGAGTCGAAATCCTTTCCGTCAGGAAATAGTCATCCAAGGTAAAGAAAACATACTCTGTCTTAATCAGCGGCATCACTGCTCTCAGACGTTCCGTTATTTCCGTGCCTTCGCCTGCTGCCACCACTGTTACATTTTCAAAAGTACGATCAGTGGGTTTATCGGTCACTAAAAACGTCTCCACGTTTCGGTCTGCCCAATTCTGATTCAAAAGCAAAACATGTGCATTCCACAAATCCGAAAACTTGTCGCACGTCGAAATAATAATTGAAAAGTTGTTCTCCATCACCATGTATCCTCTGCCACTTATTTCATATGTTGGATTGCCTTTGCAACCACATTTTCTGAGGTCTTGCAGCTAGCCTGCAGATTATGATGCTCTCTTGTCATCACAATCGCCTGTTCGTAGTATTTCTTTTGAATTTCCTGATTCGAAATCAGCTGTGTAATCGAATCCACCAATTTAGCTTTATCCGTACAAACCATTGCCGCATCCGTTGACTGCATATACTCAATGATGCCGCTTTCTAGCGAGCCATATGTTAGAATGGATGCGCCACTCGCCAATGCGTCCGCTGCCTTCGTAGAGAGTGAATACCGTGAAAGGTTGATGTCCTTTTCCTCAAATCCCTCTACAATAACAGTTATGTCGCTTTCTGCCATGCGCTTTTGAACCTGCGTGTACGGCACAGAACCCATATATTTGACATTTTGATTGTCCTTGAATACAGAATAGACCTGCTCGTCCTTTTCGTTGGAATAGACCTCCAGCATATATTCTGGATTGATTTTCCCAAGGGCGTAACCAATATCGTTCAGGGAGTTGTTGCGTCCCATACCGATATTTCCGAAGTAAGTAATAACCGGGCAATCTTTGTTAATCACGCTGAACGGTTTACGCTGAACTGTAGAAGTCAAATAAACCGTTTCGCCGTCCAGTCCAAATTCCGAATTATACTTATCCCGAATCTTGTCGCTGATGTAAATCGCACTACCCGGCCAAGCCAGAACCTTGTCAATCAATTTCTTGTAGGTCGATTTATAAAGGTGATAGATCGGATTCAGCGTCTTTTCCACATTGAAATAATAGTCATCGCCAATGCAGGAGACAATTGGCACGTTATATCTCTTGGCGACATACATTGCAATCTGCGGGATAAAATAGTCATCCGAAAAAGCCAGAAACACGCATTCTGGTTTGAAGTCATCTAGCCAATTATTTAGCTTCTCCGTGCACCAAAATCTCTTACGCCAGAGGATTTCCCTGAGCAAATGCGTAAGAGGCGTATGCTTTCCGCCAAACTTGTAGGCAGCTTCTGCTTTTGCATCGCCGAGTTCCAAATCATTGTCTTTCCACTCGGTGTCAAGCTCATCATAGTGGTAGATTACACCGGTATCGACCTTCTTCCCCATCCACCGCTGCAATACACGGTGATCTGTAATCTGGAAAAGCGTCTCGCAATGCCCCTTGCACGGCTTCTTTGTATTAGAGAATATCTGTGCAATATTCTCTTTCTCCCAATAGTGAAAGTACGCATCAAAAGCGCGTGACGTTGATTTTGTGTTATATGGAACTGTTCCTACGATCAGCACTCTCGGATGCATATCGTTTCTCCTTTGAACTTTTATCGAATATTTAATACTTTCTTGAGTACGGCATTTTGATCGAGCAGACGGATAACTACTTCACACAGCCCTACTGTCAGGGCGAAGTTTCCGGCAGTCAGTAAATACCCTTCAATACTGCTAAATTGGATTGCAACACTGCTTTTGAAAATATTGAGAAGCAGGCCGTGCATCATGTAAATTTCCAAGCTTTGTTTTCCTGCCCAAAGAAAAAATTTGCTTACTTTTTCTTTCCGGTTAACACAAATCTCAGCACGGCATTTGGGTTTATCATCACTATTGCCATCACAGTAAGTGCTACCGTAATCACATAATTGGCCAAAACCATGCCTAGCCCCACTGGACTGTATAGAATTGGTGCCTCGTCCAGCTTGATCAAGCTGAGAAGCAGGTAGTGTGTGAGGTACACTTCCAGCGAGTGCTCTCCGACCCATGCCAGACCCCCCATTTTACTGGAGAAGATTCCTTTACAGAGGCCACATACTGCAATACACCCAGCCAACGATGTTGCCGCACGCAAGATAATCGCAAAGCCGCCATCCGACATCTCATAAAGCGAAAATCTAAGAATGATGAACAGCCACACTACAAAACAGATTGCAATTACGCTATCAATAATCTTTTTGCCAATCTCAGATTCCTTCATCCTGTCATCAAACTGACCATACAAGAACCCTGCATAGTAGAAAGGCATATAATAGAGCGTCAATTTGATTGCAAAGAACGAAAACCCTAAAATTGCGCCAATTCCCACCAGCAGAACCATTCCCACTAAGTAGCACCCCAAAAGTACGGTCTGCTTCTTCAGCAGGTTTTCTTTGCTCACCCGCTCTGCAATGAAAGAGGCAATGCCAAAAATCATGCTAATCGTCCAAATCGTTGCAAGGAACCAATAACCTGAATCCATATTCCACAGGAGATGCTTAACGTTTAGGAAACCATCCTCTCCAAAAATGATACCTCTAACTAAAAAACTCCATACAGCCCACGGTAGCATATAAGCAACCGTTCTGCGTTTCACATATTTCCACAGTCCCTTGCTGTTAGAGATGGGGCGGCTATATTTTGTTACATATCCGCTAATCAAGATAAACAGCGGCATCTGCAACGACCAGATGATGTTGAAAATAAAGCTTTTCTGTGAGTCAACAGTACATCCAGTCATCGTATGCCCCAGAACAACCAAAAGCATCGCAATGCCACGCATAATGTCAACAAATTGATTTCGGTTTTCTGTCTTAGCCTGCATCCCTTAATACCCTCTCAAACATAAACTTCCGCAGCCAGTTGGGAGCCAGCGCCGACCCGCTGCGGATTACGCAACTCTTAATGTACTGACCATTTCCAATAAAGCCTTGCTGTTTCATAAATTTGAACAACTTGGCCTGCGTCTTGGCATACTTCCAACCAGCACGCCGCAAGTACATATCTGAGCCAGCTCTCATATGGAGCAGCGGCTCTTGAATGTTATAGCCCTGATACCCTGCCATCAGCATCCGAAGCCAAAGGTAATAATCTTCCAACAGGTAGAAGTCCTGATAAGAACCAACTGCCTCAACGGCGGATTTCTTATACATCACACAAGGATGGTTAAATGGACAGCGTTTTTTTGCAAACTCCACAATTTCGGCGTTGGTCTCCGGCGGCACTCGCTTCGAATCGACAATGTTAGGTTCTGTTGTAAATTCTTCTACGATGCCGGAGCAAATACTTACTTCGGGACGCATATTAAACACCGCTATCTGTTTTTCACAGCGATCAAAATACGCAATATCGTCGCTGTCCATCCGGGCAACCAACTCATTTTTGCAATACTTGATTCCCTCATTCAGCGCATTGCCAAGCCCACCGTTTTTCGCAAGTCGGACAACATTTAATGTTTCGCCCATCTCCTGCTGCTTTTCAGCAATAATGGCATCTAACCCATCATTCAGCGGACCATCGCACACCAGCACAAAGTCATCCGTCGGGAATGTCTGTGCTTGAATGCTCTCAATCGCCTGCTTCAAATACTTCGGCGTCTCCTTAAAATAAACCGACATCAAAACACTATAATTTTGCATCCTTACACCATCTGCATGTTACTTTTACATTCAATTGCTTCTTGAGACACCACTTTGCTCTCACGCAACAATACGATACTTTCCTTCCGGAATTCCGGATCAATTTTTCCATCCACAACGCCCTTACGCCCCAACACGACCTGAATACTTTTCCATATGACCTTCAGGTCAAATTTCAGGCTGACGTTTTGGACGTATTCACGGTCATAGTAGACCTTATCGTACGCATCCACTGTGTCACGACCATTGACCTGCGCCCAGCCAGTTATACCCGGCGTCACCTGATACACACCGTACCAACGCCGCAGGAAGCGAATCTCACGTTCGGTATACACTAGCGGACGAGGGCCAATCAGGCTCATTTCGCCACGAACTACGTTTGCCAGCTGCGGCAACTCATCAATGCTGGTATCCCTTAGAAAACGCCCTAGCTGGGAAATATACGTCTCCGGGCTTTCCAGATCACCAGTTGCCACATTTTTCGGTGCAGAACTCTTCATCGTTCGGAACTTGATAATGTTGAAGCAATGAGCTCCCTTACCTACGCGCCTCTGTAAAAAGAAAATCGGTTCATCTGGTGCACTAATTTTTTGTGCAAGGCTAACTGCCAAAAACAAAGGCGAAAGCAAAACCAAGGCTAGCACCGCCAGAATGCGGTCAATTACGGATCGCACCGCAAGGTATTTTTTCTGTTTCCGGGTCAAATGAACATAGTACGGTCCAAAATCAACGTGATAATTCAATTCTTCCAATTTTTCCATATTTCCCTCACACTTTTAACCTGTTTATGCGTATTTTTGTTCGTCTCTCTATAAGCCCAAATCGTCCCCAACAACACATAAAGTCCTTGCTTCTGTTTTTCATTTAACTTTGCTCATCCAAGTTTTGCCACAACAATTCCGACTTGTGCTGCCTGCTTAGGCGAGTACTCCGGGTTGCTTTTGTCCCACCGCATCCCAATCTCATCTAGCTTTGCAATACGCTCCTCTGTCAGAACAGCACCGCTTTTTTCGGGATTCAGCCGTGTGTAACGCTGCCGCTTGACCCATTTACCGAGGGCATATCCCTCCGGCGAAACATAGTTGACCGGGACCCTCAGATCCCCGTGGGCTTCAAAATAGCGTTTTGCTTCCTGATATCCTTGGTTCCACTGGCGGTCATTGCGGTTGCCCCAGTACATCCCGATCCTGTTGAGCCGTTCGATCTGCTCCTCCGTCAGCTTTCCTTTCGGGTACGACCATTGCTGATTTGCAAGCCATACTCCAAGCCGTTCCCCGGCCGCTGTCACATAGGAGCGGGGAATATTCAAGTTCCCGTTTTCCTCGTAATAGGCCACAGCCAGGGCATAGGCCTTTTCCCACTTGGCGTCGAAGATGCTCCACACCATACCGATCTCATCCAGCTGTGCAATGCGTTCTTCCTTCAAGCAGCCATTCAGCTTCTGCTGCCGGGTCTTGAGAATCCATTGGCCCAAGGGATAGCCTTCCGGGTCCACATACTTTCCAGCCACCAGCAGATCTCCGTAGGTGTCATGGTATTTCTTTGCAGCCTCGAATCCGTGCTGCCATGCAATCTCCTTCCGATTGCCCCAGACCATGCCAATGCTGTCCAGCCGTGCGATCTGCTGCTGGGTCAGATCGCCCTGGATCTGCCCTTCACGCACACGGCGCTGGGTGATCAGCCACACCCCAAGGCTCAGACCTCCAGGCGTGGTATATCGTTTCGGGACGTTCAGGTCGCCGTGCTCCGCATAGTAGATGCTCGCCTCAGAAAAATAGTGCTCCCAACTGGAGGACAAACTCGCCTGTAGCCGTTCAAACAACACCCGGCAGTCCTGCACCTGCTCAATGACCTCAAACCGCTCCGTGACGACCTTATCGCCCTCACCGTTGGCATACAGACGGCGAACGGCCTCCTGCATCTCGTTTTGCAGGCTGGAAATACTGGTCAAGCCCTCAAAGTTGTTGACCACATCCAGAATCAGCGGGGCTGCGGTATCTCCAGCAGTTAGAGCGCGTCCAATCTGTTGCTTGTAGATGATGGGCGAAATCGTAGGTCGAAACAGGATGACGCCCGAAATGCCTTCCACATGGACGCCCTCGTTGAGCATATCGATGCAGAACAGCAGCTTCAGCCGGTTGCTCGTGTCTGTCTTGAAATCCGCAAACGCCTTGTCGGTATTCGGATCATCCGAGTAGGCTTCGTATACCACCACGTCCGGGTTGACCCCGGCGAACCACTCCGGCACGTGGGATACCATCTCGTCCATGTGCTCTTTGTTGGCGCAGAACACGATGTATTTTCCAGATTTGTTTGTAATATGATGGGCAAAGACCCTGTCCAAGCCGTCTGCCTGCTCCAGTGCGCGGCGCAACGCGTCCAGATATTTCTGATTCACATTCTGAATGCCCGGTGTCCGCAGGTTGTCCACTCGAGCCTGATACTTCGCAAGTGCTTTCTGGTACTGGTAGACCGTGGTCACATATTTCG
>ERZ825324.728-NODE-728-length-43714-cov-16.542912_pt1 | contig 43714 bp, 51 predicted proteins | sample MGYA00519859_ERZ825324 | MGnify/ENA primary metagenome ERZ825324 (study PRJEB31778, sample SAMEA3449198) | human gut metagenome | biome: human gut; feature: human-associated habitat; material: faeces | place: United Kingdom | collected 2010/2012 ...
TCCTCTGCTGCGCCAAGCATACTTTTTACATTAGCAGGAGATGCCGAAACATAAGTGCCACTGCACTTGACTCCCCAGGATTCAATCTGCTTCAGCTCTTTCATGTTCTTGGGACAGTTGTCGATGTCCTCGCCGAAGTCGGTAAAGCTTGGCACAGCCGTAAAGTTGATGCCGCCAGTCGTGGCGCCCAGCAGCGCACTTTCTTCCGGCGCAGTACCGGCAGTCGGGTCAAACGTAGTTGCAAGATAGCCTGCGTTCAAGACCAGTTCCTTAAACGCAGATTCAGGAATACGAGTAAATTTCATGCTTTCACCTCAATTTAGGCATAAAAATTCGGCGGTCACGTTGATGTACCGCCGTTTTAGGTTTTTGTCTGTGTCATCTGCTAGCGATTGGCAGAACGGGGAGCCGCGTTTTAACCAAATCAAGCCGCCATCTACCGGCAGCGTCACGCCGCCAATGCCCAGCGCGTCAGAAAGCTCAAGCGCCTTTGCATTGGGCACTGCTTCGCTCGTGGTATGGAACCACATGTTGACCGTCAGCGATACCGCCCCGCCGCCCCATGCGTCAAACACGGCATCATATGTAAGGTATGGGAGCACCGCGTCTTTCGGCACGGCGTTGCTGGGGTATGCGGTCATAAATTGCCCGAAAAACTGCTGTAATGCAGCGCCCTTTGTCATGTAGGCAATCCCTCCCGCAATCGTTCAGCCGTAAAACTTTTTAGGCCGTTCAGCATAGTGGAAGCGCTTGCCGGGGCTTGCTTTTCTTCCGGGCGGCTCGTGACCCGGAAATATGACCCGGTCGTCACGTCCTTGTACACGCTGCCGTACTCAATAGGCACATCTTTACGCACAATTCCGGTATATACGCTGGTCACGCCCTGCGCTTCGGCCTGCCGTGCTTCAAGGCTGCTGTCCAGTGCAACATAATTCGCAAACTCTGCGCCCTCTCTCCACTCGGTAGCATAGCCGCCTTCTCCGTCAGGCTTTGTCAGCTTGTCCATGATGATGCAGCTATGCGAAAAATCATCTAAAAGGCTCATAGCTTTCTCCATTTGTTCAGCCGAGAAGCAAACACGCCCTGCCAGCCCGTCACAGAGCCGCCAGAATTGCCGTTTGCGCTCGATTTGGTGTAACTGTACCCGGCAAAGCTCTCGCTTTGAAATGGGCTATTTGCGGCGTTCTCGTACTGCGTGCGCCACGCCTTGATTTCTTCTTCAAGGCGCAGAAATTCGGCAGGCACGGCCATGGCCCAGACAGCGCCATCAAACGTTTCATCTCTTAGCGAGCAGTTGCCGTATTGATACACCCCATCGTTCAGAACGCTTCCCACAATGCGGAAATACTGTCCGGCACGCAAAAAAGGGAGCGCAATGCTCCCGCCCTTGATGCTGAACTCGCCCAGATGGACGCCATTATGTGTGACAAACCAGTTCCGGCACTCCCTCATCAATTCTTCAAGCATTGCACTCCCTCTTTTTTACTGTTCTACCTTGACAGTTTTTGCGCTCCGGGTTTCTGCGGGCGTAATGGTGGCAACGGCGATGCCGTCAAGGTATTCGGCCCACAGCTTCATGCCCATAAGAGCGTACATATCGCCAGTTGCGCGGCTGTAGTCGCCGTCAACATGAACACCAATCAGGTTGGTTTCGCCCTCGACGGTATAGTTCAGGCCCAGCTTGGCGAAATCGCTGTCGGCGGGGTCGATGTAGTACAGGTCGATGTTCTCCACAGGGACGGCAATGACCTTGTTCTTTGCAATGTACTTTTCGGGCAGCAGGAACAGTGTGGAATAACCCATGAAATTCTGGACATAGGTCAGGCCGAAGGCGGTCTGCGTGGTGATTTCCTTGTCGCCCAGATAGCCGTAGAAGTCCAGAATGTTGGCAAAGCCGACAACCTCGGTAACATCACGATCCATGCTGGCGAACTTGTCCAGCACGTTGCCCTTTGCCAGAGCAAGACCCTGCTGCCAAGTGGTAGCAGCTACAGCCAGAGAGCCAGTGTTCAGGAAGGTGTAGAAGTCGCCCAGAACCTTGTTCTGCAGGGCGACAAGGAACGCCTCGTCGGTCTTTTCAACGGCAACGTCTGCGCCGTACTTGGCGACTGCCTCAACGGATACGCTCTTGGCATACTTGGCAATCTCAATGTCGCCGTAGGTTTTGGGCTCGACCTTCATCTTGGTCAGCGGAATCTCATCGCCCTCGGCAACGGACGTACCGCCAGCCAGAGTGCCGTCAACAGCGGCCTCATAGGAGACCAGCTTCGTGCCGGGGGCCTTGCGGATGGGGCGCATAATGCCCATGATGGTGCGCAGCGCGTCCCAGTTCTTGCCAAAGCGGGTGACGAAGTCAACCTCGCGGGCGTTGACAGTAATCTGGGCAGCGGTAGTCAGGTTAGTTTTTGCAGCCATATATTGGCTCCTTTCTGTTAATCGTCAGATTCGTTTTGCATGAGGTTCACAAGCGCCGCCTGCCGCTCGGAGGTGGACAGTACATAACGGCCCTTGTCGTCCGTCTTGTAGATGTCCTCCCGCGTCATGGCCTTGCCGCCATTGTTGGCAGGGGGAGTAGACGTGTCTGCGCCTTTGGTGCTGCTCTTTGTGATGTACTCGCCATAATCGGTCTTGAGGCTCTTTTCAAGCGCAGCTTCGTCTTTGATAGCGCCCTTGTCATCCAATTCCAGTTTGTCAAGCAGGCCGTCTCCCTTTGCAAGGCGTGCGACAGAGGAAATCCGTTTTTCAGAAATGCCGATTTTCAGCAGGACGTCTGACAGTGCCTTTTCTTTGGCAGCCGTTGTTTTTTCAGCGTCTACGTTGGCTTTGTAGTCCCCAAAAGCCTTGTGCTCTGCTTCATACTTAGCCTTGTAGCCGCCGTCGCCCTGCGCTTTCAGGTCGTCCAACTCCTTCTGAACGCCCGGCAGCTTTTCTGCATCGGCTTTATACCGCGTGACGTCGTCCTTCAGCGGGTCAACAACGCCCAGATGGAGCGCCACCAGCTGATTTTCAATTTCGTCAGTGCAGCTTTCGCCAATGATTTTACGGATTTCAGCGCGTGTAAATTTTGCCATGGGGGTTCTCTCCTTTTCTTCGGTGGCGGTTCTTCGCCATTTGAGTTTTATTTATTCAAAACAGCAGTGCTTCGCTGTTTTTGCGTATAAAAATAGCAACCGCCGAGAAAGTCTCGGTGGTTGCTAGGTAAACTTGTCTTTTACGGTTTCACTTCAACGCTTGGCAGAACATTTGTGTGGAAATACAGCTTGTAATGGTACGGGTCTGTGTGTGTTCCTGTAATGTCTTCGACAACATACATAGTGTAGCTGTTTAGGTAGATGTAATTTTTCCTGTAAGTATCGGGGCCAACCTTTACAGTGCAGACAAGCTCGTTGCTGGAATTGTTGGAGATAGACATATATCCCTCGGCTTCCATAATGACCTTGTCTGTTCTGGCGTTGTATACTGTGATTTTTCGTTCGCTCTCAAAGTAATCGGCCTGTTTAGAAATATTGGAGTTTGCTCTAGCGGCTTCGGAGCAGCCACACAAAAGCAAAAATGATGCCATAACTGCGATTGCGATATAAAGAATCTTTTTCATGTGATTTCCTCCCAATAAAAAGAGCCGAGAGGCTTATTTGCCTTTCAGCTCGGATTCAATTATTTTCTTGTACTGGTCTACATGGTCTGCGACAGCGGGCTTGGTGTACGGTTTAGCGCGTTGTCCGTGTGTCAGATGCCAATCTCCTTTTGCGTCTTGGTACACACACGGCGTTTGTCTGCCGCCCGGATAGTAAACGCCCGTGCCGCACTCAACGTACACGCCGTATTCGCTGTTTGTGCCCACGTATGCAGCCCGTTCTCCGCTGTCTGCTACTGTATGAGTAATGCTGTTGCGCAGGTTTCCAGTGTCCACGGGGCATAGCTTTTTAGCATAGCCCTCTGCTACCAACCCGCATTTTTCAAGCGCCCGCTGGCAAGCGGATTCCAGCGCTTCCAATACCTCGGCGCTGTGGTCTTCAAGTGTGATTTTCATTCTATTGTTGTGGCGGGTGTGAATCTTGGCATTTTCGGTTGGTTCTGTTTTTTCCACCCCGCCCACTCTGCATAGGTCATATCTCCCACAAGAACAGATTCCCCCGTTTTGGGGTTTCTGGCGCGTCTGCCGCCGCTGCTTGTATCCTCGCCGTCAACCTCTGCAATTTGGGTGCATCGGCAGTTATACACAAGATAGCCCGGGGCAGAAGTATCACCGGGATACATAAGGTTTTCAATGTCGTCCGTGCCGGAATCCTCTGGGTTCCACGCCCTCTGCGGCTTGAAGTGGTCGACCTGCATATCGTTGTATGCGATATGTCTGCCACAGTAAGCGCAATGACCATCGTATTTTTTATACACCGCAATGCGGGTCTTTTTACTGATCGACATTTATTCATCCTCGCTGTATGTCGTGACTTTATCGCGGATTGTCTCTTGAAGTTGTGCCATTCTGATGTCTCCTCAGTTGCTCGTTTTAAGGTTTTTTAGCATATCATTTGTTAAGTACAAGGCCGCTCCGGCATATATGTCATAGTGTGTGCCATCTTCATAAATCTTGCGGTCATAGTAATATTCAATATAGCTATGGTTTTCTTCTGATTTTCGTATTGTAACGAAGTCTATTCTGTCTTCTTTGTCTTCAATGCTGTTTCCGTTTAATACGCCGTAGCAAATATAGTTTTTGTGTCCGATAACACCTCCGTATCCATTCGTTTCCATAAGAGCACGGAACAGCCGACCTAGCTCGCTATCTGATAGGTTGCGCGTCTTCTTCCTGTAGGAATTGAAGCAGCAGAAGTATTCTAGTGCCATATTCAGTTGTCCTTTTCCCTATCCTTAAAACGGCAAATCTCCGTTATCCTCAATTTCTGCATAGTCATCACCGCTACCATGTGAGAGCGTAGGAGTCGCGCTCTGCGCGGTGCTCTGCGCGGTGTGGGTGTTTTCCTTGCTTCCGGCAAAGTTGACGTTCTGGGCTACAATTTCGGTTGCTGTGCGGTTCTGGCCGCTTTTGTCTTGGTAGCTGCGAGACTGCAAGCGCCCATCAATAATAATGAGCTGGCCCTTCTGGAAGTAGCGGCAGATAAATTCTGCCGTCTTGTCCCACGCAACAATATTCAGCCAATCGGCCTGACTCTGGCCGTTGGCATCCTTGCGCCCTCTGTCGCAGGCGATGGAAAAAGAAACGACGTTCTTTCCTGTGGTGGTCTGGCGCATTTCAGGGTCGCGAGCGAGGCGACCCATAACTGCAACAACATTCAGCATCTTTATTCCTCCAAGTAGTTGATATAGAAGCGGCGGCGAAAGTCGTCGTGGTTCCAATGGTAATAGGCTTCTGCAAGCAGTTGGCCTTGTTTGTGGTAGTGGTCTTGCAGGTCGCCGCTTGAATGAATGGCGGCGTGGCAGGCGGGGCAGACGTTAATCCAGAGGCCCAGTGCCTTGCTGGCCTTGCGGCGGCTTCCGCCGTAGATTTCATGCCGGGCGGTGTCTCCAAAGCGGTGGCAGTGATAACAGCGGAACGATTCATGTACGAACAGCGACGGCGCGTAGTCGTTCTTGTCAAGCTTCACGCCGAATTCATTGCGGGTCTGCATCGTCTGTCAGTCCTTTCAACTTTGAAATTTCTTCCGGGGTCATGGTGGGGATGCCCTGCTGCTGGCATTCCTGCACAATCAGTTCAATGAGGCGGTGCATCTGGGAGGGGTTGAACTGGGAAGAGCCGTACCAGCATTGCAGGTTGTAGAAAGTCCCCTGCGGGGTTGTCATTTCATCGAGCTTGTGAACCTGCCAGCCATCGCCCTTGCTCTCCCAGCCGTTTTTGAATGCTTTTGCAGCATCGGCGCGGAGGGTGACAAGGGCTGAACTGCCGCCGATGTCGCGTATCAAATCACGGTAGATGTCCAGTACAGGGCGGTTGATTTTGGCGGCAAGCTGGTTCATGAGCGTCCATGCGTAAGCGTTGGCCGAGAGGCTGCGCTTTTGCGAGGCCGTGCCGATGACGGCGGCAAGGGGCTTTCCCTCGTCAATAACGGCGCGGGCTTTATCGCAGTCGGCGGGGGAACATTCCAGCGTGATTGTGTTTCCGATAACAACTGCGGTCTTGATGGCAATTTGCTGCTTCATTTTCTGTGTTCAAACTCCTTTGCAACGCTGCGCCAATCATCATCGGTGAAGTCCTTAAACAACTTGCCAATAAAGGTCTTTGCTTCTGTTTGGACTGTCTTTTTGTCCTTACCGGTTCGCTGTGCATATCCTGCCAGCGCAGTTGTTGCCATGTCCTTTACGACCTGTGCGGTAACTTCTGGTGATGCTGTGACCGGCTGGGGCTCTTCTTCATAGCGCTCTTTAAATTCATCTGCTTCACTGTCGGAATAGATGCCGTCAAACGCAAGTTTGCAGATTTTTAAAACAACACGGTCAAACAAGCGTTTGTATGCCATTGCGTAAGGGTAAGCGTTCTTACAGTTCTGCGTAGATGCTTCACCGACCTCATATAAGCCTTGTGCCTTATTTGCATAGGTAAAAACAAGCGAATTTCCGTAGCCGGATTTGTCGACAGACACACAATCCGGGTTAAACTTATCCTTTTCCGGCATGTTATCATTGATTTTCAGGCAGGCGTTGTGACTGATGATAAGGCCGGTATACATCATTTTCCCGGTTTTGGTTTCGTTCATGAGAATCCAGAAGTCTGCCTCGTTAAGGTAGGGCCGTTCCTGAATGGCCTTTATGGCTTTGGCACGGCTGGCAAGGTATTTTGCACTCTGCACGACAGGGATTTGTTGCCGAGTCTTGAGAGAATATTCAGAAGTTTTTTCGTTAAACATCAAATAGATTCTCCTTCCGGGTCTGGTGTGGTCAGGTGGATGCGGTAGCACTCCGGCGGACAGGCGTGCTCCAACGGGATGGCACGAACTACAGGCTTTTCAATGTATTCACCATCCACGAACGTAAAAATTGTCATGTTGCGGCGACTGCCGCTGGAAAAAAAGCGCAGCTTAAAAGCATCTTCCAGCGCTTCAATTTCCTCTTTTGTAAGGCTAGACAAAGTCGTTCCAAATCCTGTTATGCTGTAGATTCGTGGGCGATTAGCCGCATACTTTACAATTTTTGCTACCGATAAAAGCTGCGAGTATAACTGTAGCGCAATATTCGCTTTTTCCAATTGTGTCATCTGTCATCCTCCATGCAGGCAGGTTCTTCCCAAGCGCCATCCTGGGTGATGCAGTTCTCACATCCAAGAATCTCGTTGCCTTGCTTATAAATGATGGTGCATTCATCGCCGCATACCGGGCAGCGGGGACGGCGGGGTTCGGCGGGCGGAAAGGGGTTGTCTTGATGGCCCCAGAAGCTAGTCATTCGTCGGCCTCCTGTTTTTCTTCCTCATCAGAAAAATGCAGCTCCATCAAGTCGGCAATCGCAAGGTACTCTTTGGCGTATTTGCTGTCGCCGTGAGTTTTCTTGACGATCTCACGGAACTTCGCCAAATCACCATAAAAGCAACCACACTGTACGCGGAGAATTTTATCCTTGCATCGGAAAAATGTGGTCGCGCGGAAGCAGTGACCAAAGCCTGTAACAACGGCGTAGTCTGCATCGCCGTAGACCCGCGCATCGCCGGAGACCCGCGCATCGCCGGAGACCCACGCATTGCCGGAGACCCACGCATTGCCGGAGACCTGCGCATCGCCGGAGACCCACGCATTGCCGGAGACCCACGCATTGCCATTGTTGGAGAGGTTTTCTTCTTTTTCAACAAAACCTCCCAGTTCGCCAGCGCTTACGTCGCCAAAAGCGACGAGAGCCTTAATACGGAACAGCTTCTTCCCGAAAACGTTCGTTACAAATTCGGCGGTCAGTTCAAATTTCTTCATGGCTGGATGCCTCCTTTTGATACAGTCCGCACAGCAGATTCAGCGCCAGCAGGGCGGCGATGGTGGTGGGGATGTTGAGAGAACCGAGCGCAGCCAGGAGCAGCACCAAATCTGCGGTGATTGCCAGCTTGACGGCGGCGCGGGTAAGTGATAGAATACAGTTAGAGCTTTTTGCTATGCTCTGTTTTTTTGCCGTTCCGGTGGTGGTGCACCGGGGCGGCGTTTTTGTTTTTGTCATGTGATCAGGCTCCTTTTAAAAAGTTAATCAATGCAGTACGAAGTTTTTCAAACTCTGTAATGTTGTCCTGCGAGGCGGTAGGCGTGACGGTAGATTTTGGCACGTCCGCCACCGGGTAATACGTTGCAAATTCGTCAAGCGTGATGCCCAGTGCGGCGCATGCTTTGCCAACCTCCGGCCAGCGCCAATCATTAGCGCCGTTGATGCGGTTTGACATCTGCGTTTTAGACAAGCCGCAGACATCTGCAAGGCGCTGTTTGTTGTAGCCCTTGTTTTTGATAAGAGCTGTAAAAGCAAGGTTTGTCATGCTCATCATCTCCTTGTAACACATATCAAGAAGTTTTATACTGTGCGAAAGGGGGAAAATAGTATGGATTTAAAAATTCCAGATTTTACAAAAGACATTGACTTTGAAAGCACTCCGCTGAAAAATATTGAAAAAGCATCAACGGAAACTGCCGTACAAGCCAAACACCTTGCAGAGTTAGCGGAGCGCCGTGCTCAAAAAGCTGAGCAGGACGCAAAGGATGCCGATGCCAGTGCAAAGCGTGCAAACGCTATTGCCATTGTATCGGTAATAATCGCTGCAATTTCTCTTTTCGGCGAAGCGCTCGGCCTTTTCCCGCTCTCTTTTTAACCAGTGTTCAAAGTAGAACGTAAAAACCAGATTGCATATCGCACCGCCCAGCACGGCGCCCTTGATAGCAATTGTGACAAATTGTTTAGGTGTCATTTGGTTGCTCCTTTTTATAAAGCATTCAAGCACAGCAGTCGGAACATCTCACGGCCTTTAGGCGTGATAAGTGTCTGTGTGCCGCTCCACTTGGTTTTCTCGTTAAAGCACTCTTTAACCTCAAACAATCCGTTGTTTTTATCGGCGTATGGCATCAGCTTTGCTTTTTTATCTCTGTAGATGTATTTCTTTTCCATCAAAAAAGAGATAAACTTTTTCTCTTCAACTCCAAGTTGTTTCGCTGTCTCGCGGAAACTGGTAAGCAGGTTGCGGTCTACCAGCTCGTCAAAGTATTCAGCTTTCGGCTGCATGATAGCATTCTGAACCTTCAGCTCCGAAATCCTCGCCTCACGTTCCGCAAGCGTTTTGTTGGCAACCAGCAGGGCTTTAGCCATCAATTCGGATGGGGTAAGCTGTTCCTGCCCGGCGATGTAACCACCGTTTTTGCGGATACTGGGCAAGACTTCACTGGTGACCCACTTGCGGAAGGGTTTGGCCTCCGGCTTGTCGCTGCGCAGGATGACGTTGTACAGGCCGCTCTCGTTGACAGCCGTCATTTCCTGTGCACCACCAAGGGTGTCCACTCTGACCGGCGCCCTTTCGTCATCGTCCAGCCGTTCGGCAGCATCCCGGTATTTGGAGATGCCCAGCACCTTGCACACGTCCTTCAGGACGAACCACGGTTCACCGTTCATCTCAACCGTGCGTACATCGTTGTTTTCGTATTTAAAAATCTGAATGTTGTTCATTCGCTCACTCCTTTCTTTCTGCAATTAGTTCACTTACAGCCGCTTCCATCTTTCTAGCTATCGGCTAGTAAATAATCAACAGGCACGCCGAAATAGTCAGCCACTTTCTTTAGCGTCGTGATGCTGGGGCCGTAAGGCGATTTTTCCCACTTGCCAAGTGCGCCGTTTGAGATTCCGGCGCGTTCCTCAAGGATTGTGCGAGAAATATTGTTTTTTCGGCACAGCGCATCAATTTTCGAAATATTCACCTAGCAAAAGCTCCTTTCTAGTTGACTATTGCTAGAAAATATGCTACTATGAACTTGCGAGATTTATAACAGCATATTTTTAGCTAGTCCGCTGGATTTTAGGGGGCTTGGTTCTTTGTTGCCCTCTATGCTGTCTATTATACTAGCATTTATGCTAGATGTAAATAGTTTTCTAGCATTTTCTAGCGAATTAGCAATATGCACAAAGAAATGGTGTGGTTTGTGTGCGATACGTGGAAAAAGCCAAGAAAATAGCAAAGAAAAAAGGAATTGCCTTCACGCATATTAGTACAGAGCTTGGGAAAAGTCGTGGCTATTTGTCTGAAATGCTAGCAAACGGGCGCGATTTGCCAGAGCATATGCTAGCCGATGTTGCTAGTTTGCTAGGAGTTACCGTTGCCGACCTGACCGGGGATTCCGAAAACAAAAAAAAGCCCCCCGCACAAAGCGATGGGCTAAAACTCGATTCCTATGAAGACATCGATCAGTGGCTTGACACTTTAGATGGCAAAGGTCTTGATATGGTAATTGCGATGGCAGCAGCAAAGAAGGTGAAAGTCAATGAAGATAAATCCTGATTGCGTCCGAGATGTTATGCTCGGTCTTGAGGAACAGCTCGGTTTGTTCCTGAATGATAAATGCAGTATGGAGTTTGAATGTTCCAGCCCTGATAAGCTGAAAAAATCCTCTTTTATAAAGGGTAAAGGGTATTCACGGGAAGATTTGTTTTATTCTTGCTTGCAGGCTGCTGAAAATGGCTATATTGTGGCAGAATATCGAATAGACAAAGAACTCAGAACGATAGAGTTTTTTTATATTATGTATATTACGCCAAAAGGCCATGACTTTATTGCGTCAATTTCCAATCAGCAGACGTGGCAGGAAAAAATAAAGCCCACCTTGTCAGCGGTGGGCAATGTATCTCTTACAGTAATTGAAACGATTGCAAAAGGTGCGGTAACTGCGCTTATTGAGCATCATCAATCCGGCTCTTAAAGGCATTGTGCGGGCGGAACGCCGTGTTTCCCTGTGCTGCAATTACACTGGCCGCAATAGCTCTGTCCAGCTCTAACGGAAGATTTTGTGCATCGTAAAAGTTCATGCCGGAGACTTCAATCAGTTTCAGCATTTTTTCGATGACTTCATCCTTTTTCTGCCTGTACTCGCTATCGTCGCACTTGTTGTAGACATCAATTCTATCCCGCATTGCTTGTCTCCTTTATAACCTCATTACAAATTGCAATAGCATCTTTTAGCGGTATTTCTCGCAAAAGCTGCTTTGCCTGCTCTCTTAAACTAAGTATCGTACTTTTTTGCGTGATTGTCAACGGTTCTTTTCTCATTTTGATTCCCCCAAAATTAAATAAGGTTGTGATATCGTGGGCTTTTTTGACTTTTTGAAACCGAAACAAAAAGTAAATGTTTCCATAACAACACATGAGTCGACTAAAGATGAAATTGCAAAGCAGTACGCTGGTTACTGCAAAGCACAAGCAGAAAAGCGGCACGCAGAACAGGAAGATCGTGCAAATGAGTATTTCTTGGAGCTTTCCGCCGATGACATTGCAGACAAAAATGGCCTAAAGCCAACAGAAATTTTAATGCTTTCTTATTTAGAGAAATATTCCATCGGAAAGCCTGTTGCAAAGTTCTGGCATTATGATTATGGTGTTGATGATGTTTGGCCGATTATTAAAAAGCTGGAATCAATGGGATTTGCTGAAAACGGAAAATTGACCGAAAAGGGAAAAAAAGAAATAAAAGATAACGAATATGTTTATTTTTGGCATAGAAAGACTTACGCTCGTGTGGCTTTTAACTTGCCTGAGTTTTGCCGTGCCGTAAATGCTCGAAGAGATATTCCGTATCGGGATTTAATATGGGAGAAATACAATAAACTATACATGGGAGCAATTTCGTCTCCCAAAAAATGTCGTGATTTACGATATTCTATGTATGAGTTTTTGGTAGACGAAAAAAAGTTTGAAACGGCTTTTTCTATGCTACTTGAAATACCTTTTTATGATATGAACTGCCAATATCCTTTTATAGCTCCTAGTATTATGCAGGAACTAAAGAAAGCCCAAAAAAAAGCTGGCTTTACTGAAGATCAAATTTTTGATATGGCAAAAGAAAGATACGGCAGGATGCTTGTTGAAAACCCAACTGTTCCTGCGATAGATGTCGCAGGTATTGTAACATCTTACATTTTTGGAAAAGATGGTCTAGCTCAAAGAGTTTTGAAATCTTACAACATTGATTGCACCCGGCTGTTTTCTGGCAACCATTGATTGTATTTTACACAACTCACAGTTGTATTTCAACAGTTTCACAAAAGTACTCATTTGTCAAGTCTTTATAATCCGCTTTTTCGGTCTTCTGCGCCCGTGTCTTGGTGGAACATCCAAATCAGGCAGTTTCTTCATGGTCTGCTTCCCTCCTTGCACGGTCTTGCAGCGCAGCACGGTACATAGCTTCAATGGTTGCCGCATTGCGGGTTTGGTAATTCTTTAGACGTTCCACGTTATTCATTGTTGATTCCTCCTGTGTTTTCTGACTACAGTAAGAATCTTAACATGTTTTTTATGCCATATCTTCCATTTATTTCCACGGCATTTTTTGAAGAAATATTTCTTTATATTTTCTTGATTGATACGGTAGAAAAATTTTACCACATTTGAAGTGCAAAACATGTAAAAAATTGAGGGTGACGAAATGGAAAGTAGAGCTGATTTCCGAGAACGTGAAGGACTTATTCTTTCGCAGTGCCGGTTGGAATCCGGGCTTTCGCAAGAATCTGTAGCCAGGCAGATGGATGTGAACATCCGCACGGTGCGCAACTGGGAAGAAGGGCTTTCCCCTATCCGAAGCGATGACCTGTTGATGTGGTTCACCGTCTGCAAACAATCCCCATGGCGCTGGCTGCAGCGAATCTGGATGCCGTCTGCATTCAGCGATACCGATACTCCAAACTGGACGGACGAGCAGGTAGACAAGGCACTTTCTGATTATATCGATCAGATGCCGAGCCTGTACAAGCGAAGGCTGCTCTACATCCTTTGTGGGGCGCACGGGAGCGATTGGGCGGGTCAGATAGACTTGTTATGCGCTAACGCTCATACGTCCATGAAAAGCCGTGTACGCGTCTGCCAGGCCGTAATACAGAACTACCGGATAGATACCGTAACTGGGGATGACCCATGCCCGGAAAGCATCAAGCCGGACTTTGACCGCCTGCAAATATGCCTGCAAGCCGGAGAAGCTGCCGTTCTGGCAGGTGACGGCGAATATAACGCAAGGGAAAAATAAAAAATCCCCTGCCGGTGGTGCCACACCAGCAAGGGATAAAGAGCCGTCAACACAAAAAAGTTGACGGCATTATTATAGCACATACAAAAAGGAGCCGCAATATGAAAAGGACAAATACCGCAAAATGGATTGAAAGCGCCGGGCGTTGGCAAATCAACGTGCAGAAGGACGGAGTGCGCAAGACGTTTACCAGCGCCAAGCCGGGCCGCACAGGCCAGAGGGAAGCTAACAAAAAAGCAGATGAATGGCTTGACATAGGCGTAAAGACGGAACGGATTAAGGTTTCTGACGCATGGGAACAGTTGCTACAGCAGAAAAAACTTGTGTCTGATGCAGAATACAAAAATATGGCATCGTTCGGACGCTCCCATTTGCTGCCAGCCATCGGGATCAAGTCAGTAAAAGCCGTTACGGAACAGGATTTCCAAAAAATTATAGATTATGCGTTTCGCCATCCACAGGGGAACAGCAAAGAGCCCTTATCCAAAAAGACATTACAAAACTATGCAAGCTACTGCAAGCAGTTTGCGAATTTTTGCCGAAAATCGAAATGGACAACGCTTGAGCTTGAGGAGCTACAGATTCCGGCAGCGTCTAGAAAAAAAGGAAAGAACGTGCTGACAGTTGAAGCGCTCAACACGCTGCTAAAAGTAGATACGACCATCATGCGCGGAAAATCTGTGCATGATGAATACATAAATTATTATAGGTTTCAGGTGCTAACAGGCATGCGCCCCGGTGAAATGCGGGGGCTGCGATGGGAAGACGTTGACGGGAATCTGTGCAGACTGAAGCAGGCAATCAATGCGCACGGTCAAATCACGCAGGGAAAAAACGAAAACGCATTGCGCACGGTAGTGCTATCCAGACGAGCAGTGGACGTGCTGGAAGCTCAGAAAGCCGTGACTGGGAAGCAGACGTACATCTTCCCCATGGCATCCATGCACACCTACTACCACCGATGGCAGCGCTATCAGCGCTCTAATGACATGCCGGAGCTGAGCCTTTACGAACTGCGCCACACGTTTGTGAGTATCGCGAAGGAGTTGCCGACTGGCGAATTAAAGCAGCTAGTCGGGCATAGCGAGGATATGGACACATACGGCACATACTCTCACTACATCGCTGGAGATGACGAACGGACAGCACAAAACTTACAAGAAATCTTTGATAGATTGGTGGACTAAAAAGTACACACTAAAAGTACACACTTTTTTTCTTAAATGTATGAAATAATAGAAAAAGTATGTGATAAAACAAAATAATATAGCAATATACCGCTATATTTTTAATCACTAAAAGCATTGTGTATAGTTCGAGTCCTGTCACCTCGACCATCGGAATGCGCCGCAGATTCATTGAAATCTGCGGCGCTTCTGTTATTCGGTATACATGTAGGAATGTTCTTCGGTTTTCTCTGCCAAAAGGCGCTGCCGCGGTTCATTTTTCTGTTGTCTTTTCCCCACAAAAAGGCTATAATAATCTCAAATTTTGCATAGCATAGGAGGGGTCGTCTTGGAGCGGATCAAACGGTATCTGCGCAGCGCGGCGGGGTATCAGGCGGTGTGCGCCAAGTGGCTGGTGCTGGCGGCGCTGGTGGGCTGCGTGGTGGGCCCGTTGGGCGGCGCATTCGGGCTGGCGCTCAACTGGGCCAACGCCACCCGCGGCGCGCACCCGTGGCTGCTTTACCTGCTGCCCGTTGCCGGTCTTGTTATCGTATTTTTGTATCACCGCTTTGACCCGGATGGCGGCGGCTCTACGAACCAAATCTTCGTATCCGTGCGGGAGCACAAGCCGCTGACACTGCGCACCGCGCCGCTCATCTTTGTTTCCACCGTCGCCACGCATCTGTTCGGCGGGTCCAGCGGACGCGAGGGCGCGGCTCTGCTGCTGGGCGGCAGCGTATCCGGGCAGCTCGGCAGGGCGCTGCACTTAGAAAACCGCGACTGCCGCTTAATGACGATGTGCGGCATGGCGGGCGCGTTCTCGGCCATCTTCGGCACGCCGCTGGCCGCAACGATCTTCACGCTGGAGGTCGTCGATGTCGGCTCCATGCAGTACGCGGCACTGCTCCCCTGTCTGGTGTCGGCGCTGCTGGGCGTTTTCATCAGCGGCAAAATGGGGCTGGCGCCCGAGGCGTTCGTCTTACAGGCCGAGGCTGCCCCCACGCCGGACAATCTCGTCCGCGTTATCATCCTGGGTGCGCTGCTGGCCGCGCTGAGCATCTTCTTCTGTGAGCTGCTCCACGTCACGCCGAAGCTGTACCGGAAATTCTTCCCGAACATCTACCTGCGCGTCGCCGCGGGCGGCGTGCTCATTATCGCCTTGACAAGGCTGCTGGGCACCACCGACTACAACGGCGCGGGCGCGGCGGTCATCGAGGCCGCCATCGACGGCGAGGCCGTTCCCTACGCCTTCCTTTTAAAGATGCTGTTCACCGCACTGACCCTGGGCGCAGGCTTCAAGGGCGGCGAGATTGTGCCGATCTTCTTCACCGGCGCGACGTTCGGCTGTGTGGCCGCGCCGCTGCTGGGTCTGCCGCCGCAGCTGGGCGCGGCGCTGGGCATGGTTGCGCTGTTCTGCGGCTGCACCAACAGCCCGCTGGCGTCCATCTGCCTTGCCATCGAGGTATTCGGCGGGCAGTGCGTCTCGCTGTTTGCGCTGGCATGCGCGGTTTCCTACATGCTGTCGAGCTATTTCAGCCTTTACCGCGAGCAGCACTTCCTGCATTCCAAGCTGCGTATCGTCGGCGTGCAGCGGGTACACGGCCACTGGTCCGAGACGGACGCCGCACACCTGACCACAAACGACGACGGCGAAAATTAGAAAATTAGAAAACCAGAAAATTGGTTGCAGGAACGCTGTTTTCATGCTATAATAAACTGTTACGGAGGAAATGGCGCACTATGAATACACTTACCTTGGAAAAGCACTGCTGGGCCGAGATCGATTTGACGGCCCTGCGTGAAAATTATGAATATATCCGCCGCACCGTAGGCGGGCCGGTCTGCGCCGTCGTCAAGGCGGACGCCTACGGCCACGGCGATAACGTCATCGCCCGCGTTCTGCAGGAGGCCGGTGCTGCGGGCTTCGCGGTCAGCTCCCTTGGCGAGGGGCGGCACCTGCGCCGCGGCGGCATCACAACACCCATCCTGATTCTGGGCTACGCCGACCCCACCTATGCGGCTGTGCTGGCTGCCAACGACCTGATCACCACCTGCTATTCAACCGAATACGCACAGGCGCTCTCCGCTGCCGCCGTCAAGGCGGGCGTCAAGGTTAAGGTCCACCTGAAGATCGACACCGGCATGGGCCGCATCGGCTTTGCGGTGCGTTCCGGCTTTGCGGAGACGATCCGCGAGCTGGAGGCTCTCTACGCCCTGCCCGGGCTGGACATCTGCGGCGTCTTTCAGCACTTTGCGGTAGCGGACAGCGTCGAGCCCGACGACGAGCGCTACACCGACGAGCAGCACGCGCTGTTCGCGCAGGTCGTGGAGCGGCTGCGTGCGGACGGCTGCCCCGTCGGCACGGTACACTGCGCCAACTCTGCCGCACAGCTGCGCCACCCCGAGTGGCGGCACGACCTGACCCGCGCGGGCATCATCCTGTACGGGCTTGACCCCAGCAATGAGGTACACTTCCCCGCCCTGCAGCCCGTCATGTCGCTGAAATCCGTCGTGACCTTTGTCAAGGAGCTGCAGCCCGGCCAGAGCGTCAGCTACGGGCGCACCTTTACCGCCGATAAGCCGATGCGCGTCGCCACAGTCTGTGTGGGCTACGCTGACGGCTACCCGCGGATGCTGTCCGGCGGGCCGGACCGGGGCGTCATGGTCATCCGCGGCCAGCGGGCCCCCGTGGTCGGGCGCGTCTGCATGGACCAGACAATGGTCGATGTGACGGACATTCCCGGCGTGAAGATGGGCGACGAGGTCACGGTCTTTGGCCCGGACGGCGGCGACACGGCTGACACGATTGCCGCCAAGACACAGACCATCAACTACGAGGTCGTGTGCGGCCTTGCCCGCCGCGTGCCCCGCGTATATAAGGAAAACGGCAAGATCTGCGAGATCTGGAACAATTTGGAGGAAACCTGATGGCCCGCAAGAACATCCGCAACTTTTGCATTATTGCCCACATCGACCACGGCAAGTCCACTCTGTCGGACCGTATGCTGGAGCTGACCGACAGCGTCGACAAGCGCACCATGACCGACCAGGTGCTGGACGACATGGACATCGAGAAGGAGCGCGGCATCACCATCAAGGCCCGCGCCGTCACGATGCGCTACAAGGCCGACGACGGCGAGACCTATGAGTTCAACCTCATCGACACCCCGGGCCATGTGGACTTCCAGTACGAGGTCAGCCGCAGTCTGGCCGCCTGCGAGGGCGCAGTCCTCGTCGTCGACGCCAGCCAGGGCGTTGAGGCGCAGACGCTGGCGAACTGCTATCTGGCGCTGGACCACAATCTGGAGGTCGTGCCGATTTTGAACAAGATCGACCTGCCCAGTGCCGACCCTGATGCCGTGGCGAAGGAGGTCGAGGACGTCATCGGCCTGCCCTGCATGGAGGCACCGCGCGTCTCGGCCAAGCTGGGCATCGGCGTCAAGGAGGTGCTGGAAAGCGTTGCGCGGGATATTCCCGCCCCCACCGGCGACCCTGACGCACCGCTGAAGGCGCTGATCTTCGACTCCATCTACGACAGCTACAAGGGCGTCATCGTCTACGTCCGCATCTTTGAGGGCACGGTCAAGCCCGGCGATACCATCCGCCTGATGAGCACCGGCGCGGAGTTCCAGCTGGTGGAGGTCGGCCACATGGGCGCGACGAGCCTGACCCCCTGTGACAAGCTCGAGGCCGGCGAGGTCGGCTACCTGACGGCCAGCATCAAGACCGTGCGCGACACCCGCGTCGGCGATACCGTCACGCTGGCCGCCAACCCCACACCGGAGCCGATGCCCGGCTTCCGCACGGTCACGCCGATGGTGTTCTGCGGCATCTACCCCGCCGACGGCGCGGACTATCCCGACCTGAAGGACGCGCTGGAGAAATTGCAGCTCAACGACGCGAGCCTGACCTTTGAGCCGGAGACGAGTGCCGCGCTGGGCTTCGGCTTCCGCTGCGGCTTTCTGGGCCTGCTCCACATGGAGATCATCACCGAGCGCCTTGAGCGCGAGTTTGACCTTGACCTTATCACGACGACGCCGGGCGTCCAGTACCGCCTGACGCTGACCGACGGCACGGTGGAGGTCATTGACAACCCCTCCGCCTACCCCGACCCGACCCGCATCGTCAAGCAGGAGGAGCCATTCGTCAACGCGCACATCTACACACCGAACGATTACGTCGGCCCGCTGATGGACCTGTGCCAGACGAAGCGCGGTGTACTGGTCGACATGAAGTATATGGACGAAACGCGCGTTGACCTGCATTACCTGATCCCGCTGGGCGAGATCGTCTACGACTTCTTTGATGCCATCAAGTCCCGCAGCCGCGGCTATGCCAGCTACGACTACGAGTGGGAGGGCTGGCACGAGAGCAAGCTCGTCCGTCTGGACTTTTTGCTCAACGGCGAGGTCGTCGATGCCCTGTCGATGATCGTCTTTGCAGACAACGCCTACGCGAAGGGCCGCCGCATCTGCGAGAAGCTGAAGGAGAACATCCCCCGCGCGCTATTTGAGATCCCGGTGCAGGCGGCTGTGGGCGGCAAGGTCATTGCCCGCGAGACGGTCAAGGCCATGCGCAAGGACGTGTTGGCCAAGTGCTACGGCGGTGACATCACCCGTAAGAAGAAGCTGCTGGAAAAGCAGAAGGAAGGCAAAAAGAAGATGCGCCAGCTGGGCAGCGTGACCCTGCCGAGCGAGGCGTTTACCGCGGTGCTGAAGCTGGATTCGGATTCTTAACGGGGGTTTGTTCCTTCTTTGCAAAGAAGGAACCGAAGAAATTCCAAACAAAATCACAATATTGGTAGGGGCCGGGCACGCCCGGCCCGCGGCTTTCCGGTAAAATTGCTTTTGCCGTAAGGTTGCGGGCCGCACATGTGCGGCCCCTACCCTGCTTGTAGGGTGGGGTCTTGACCCCTCCGGGCTGTTTGCGGCCATCGTCACGTTCCCGGAGCGGTCAAGACCGCTCCCTACGGACCACCCATAAAACAACATAGCAGCAAAAAAGAGGGTACCTGCCATTTCAGCAGATACCCTCTTACATTATGTAATACTAAATTACATCAGGCTACGGTACAGCTCCTTGATCTCCTCAACGCTGGTGTCGCGGGGGTTGCCCGGGCAGCAGGCGTCGGCAAAGGCGGACTCGGCCAGGAACTGGACGTCCTCCTCCTTCAGGATGCCCTTCAGGTCGGCGGGGATGCCCACGTCGGCGCTCAGCTTCTTGACGGCGGCAATCGTGGCATCGGCGGCCTCGACGTCGTTCATCTCATCAATTCCGGTCACGCCCATCGCCTTGCCGACGGCACGGTAACGCTCGCCAGCCACGGTCTTGTTGTACTCCAGACCGGTGGGCAGGATGATGGCACAGGCAACGCCGTGGGGGGTGTCATACAGGGCGGACAGGCCGTGGGCCATGCTGTGGACGATGCCCAGGCCGACGTTGGAGAAGCCCATACCGGCAATGTACTGGCCCAGAGCCATGCCCTCGCGGCCCTCCGGGGTGTTCTGCACAGCGCCGCGCAGGTTCTCGGAAATCAGCTTGATGGCCTCGAGATGGAACATATCGGAGATGGTGCAGTGGCCCTTGGTGATGTAGCCTTCGATGGCGTGGGTCAGGGCGTCCATGCCGGTAGCGGCGGTCAGGCCCTTGGGCATGCTGGACATCATATCGGGGTCGACAACGGCGATCTCGGGGATGTCGTTGGTGTCCACGCAGACGAACTTGCGCTTCTTCTCGACGTCGGTGATGACGTAGTTGATCGTGACCTCGGCAGCGGTGCCGGCGGTGGTGGGCACCGCAATGGTGAACACAGCGTGCTTCTTGGTGGGGGCAACGCCCTCCAGGCTGCGGACGTCCGCGAACTCAGGGTTGTTGATGATGATGCCGATGGCCTTGGCGGTATCCATGGAGGAGCCGCCGCCGATGGTGACGATGCAGTCAGCCTCGGCAGCCTTAAAGGCGGCAACGCCGTCCTGAACGTTCTGGATGGTGGGGTTGGGCTTGATCTCGCTGTAAACGCTGTAGGCAAAGCCGACGGCATCCAGCAGGTCGGTGACCTTCTTGGTGACGCCGAACTTGATCAGATCGGGGTCAGAGCAGACGAAAGCCTTCTTGTAGCCGCGGGCGGTCAGCTCGGGAACGATGTTCTCGATTGCGCCGTGGCCGTGGTAGGAAATAGTGTTCAGTACAATACGACTTGCCATAGAAATTCTCTCCTTTTATTGTATCGGCTGTTTGCCGATGATTCCCATGTTCTGCCTCTATTATACCGTTATTTTTTTGACAGCGCCATTTAGAAAAGTGGCGGGGTGTTTGGGAAAATTCCACAACAAAAAAGCTTCCCCCGAGGGGGAAGCTGTCATCGAAGGTGACTGATGCGGGCAAAGTCTGTCATTGCTGCCCTTAAACGGGCAAATCGCCACGGGCGGATATAGAATCCGCCCCTACGGTGCCCCCACAGACGGGCAACCGTCATAAGCTCTCCCCTCATCCGGCCCTGCGGGGCCACCTTCTCCCTCAGAGGGAGAAGGCTTTAAGGTTACGCTTCTTCTTTCTCTTTTTGTGCCTTGATGACCTTCAGACGGCTGAATTCCTCGCGTTCACGCTCGCTCAGGACCTCGTCGATGGACTTGATGGTCTTTTGCATCTGGGGGATCTGCACGTTGCCCAGGGCGTTGGCGCGCTTCTGGGTCTTTTGGATGGCCTCGGCCAGACGGATGACGCTGGTCTCGACCTCGGCCAACTCGACGGTCAGCGTCTTGACCTCATTGAACTTGAGGTAGGCCACATCCAGCGTGCCGTTGGTGGATTCCAGGTCATAGTACAGCCCCATGGGCGAGGTGGTGTTCAGGCGCAGCGTGGGCAGCTCAACGCCCATGACGCTGCGGGTGGACATCTGCACGCCGCGCTCCACCGGCACACCGGCAGCATAGCCGCCGACAGAACCCAGCATGATGTTGGCCTTTTTCAGCGCCTCATACGCCTCGGCGTAGGCCGCGCTGATGCGGTCCTGAATGCCTGCGGCGCGGTCAATCAGCTGCATCATCTCGCGCACAAGGATGTTGCGCTTGCGGTCCATCAGGTCATAGCCCTGGGTCGCCAGCGCCAGACTGCGCTTTGTCGCCATCAGGTTTGATTTTGTGGGAAAAACCTGCTGTGCCATTGGGTACTCCTTTTATACTGCTTTGGCTTCCCCTGCGGGGGAAGCTGTCACCGAAGGTGACTGATGAGGGCCAAGTATGCCATCGCCTCCATTCACAGGCAATCGCGGCGCACTCTCCCCTCATCTGCCCCTGCGGGGGCACCTTCTCCCCCAAGGGGAGAAGGCTTTGGGATTATTTTTTACTGATTCTCGCCTTCGCCGGTTCGTAATACTTATCCAGCGTCGCGGCGTCGCAGCGGTCCAGAGCGTTGCGGGGCAGGGTCGCCAGCAGCTCCCAGCCGAGGTCGAGGGTCTGCTCCATCGTGCGGTCGGTGTTGCCCTGGCCGATGAACTCCTGCTCAAACGCGCGGCCAAAGGCCATCAGCTGCTTATCGCTCTGGGACAGCTCCTCCTCGCCGATGACGCTGGCCAGCGCCTTGGCGTCCTGCACCTTGGCGTAGCAGGCGAACAGCTGGTTGGACAGTGTGACGTGATCCTCGCGGGTGTAGCCCGCGCCGATGCCGTCCTTCATCAGACGGGACAGGCTGGGCAGCACGGACACAGGCGGATACAGGCCGGTGGCATCCATGCCGCGGTCCAGCACGATCTGCCCCTCGGTGATGTAGCCCGTCAGGTCGGGGATGGGGTGGGTAATGTCGTCGCCGGGCATGGTCAGGATCGGGATCTGGGTCACAGAGCCCTTGCTGCCCTTGATGATACCGGCGCGCTCGTACAGGCTGGCCAGATCGGAATACAGGTAGCCGGGGAAGCCCTTGCGGCCCGGGATCTCGCCCTTGGAGGACGAGAATTCGCGCAGGGCCTCGCAGTAGCTCGTCATATCGGTCAGGATGACCAGCACGTTCTTGTTCAGGTCAAACGCCAGATATTCCGCCACGGTCAGCGCGGCACGCGGGGTGATGATACGCTCGATGATGGGGTCGTTGGCGAGGTTCAGCAGCATGACGACGCGCTCCATCGCGCCGCAGCTCTCGAAGCTCTCGCGGAAGTACGACGCAACGTCGTTCTTGACGCCCATGGCGGCGAACACGATGGCGAAGTCCGACCCGTCGGCCACGCTGGCCTGACGGACGATCTGGACGGCCAGCTCGTTGTGCTTCATGCCGGAGCCGGAGAAGATCGGCAGCTTCTGGCCGCGGATCAGCGTGGCCAGGCAGTCAATCGAAGAAATGCCGGTGTGGATGTAGTTGCGGGGGTAGACACGGCTGACAGGGTTGATGGGCGCGCCGTTGACATCGCGGCGGGCAACGGGGTAAATGTCACCGAGGCCGTCGATGGGGCGGCCCAGACCGTCCAGCACGCGGCCCAGCAGCTCGGGGCTTAAATCCATCATCATCGGGTGGCCGGTCAGCACCGTGCGGTTGTTGACAAGGCTCAGCCCGCGGGTGCCCTCAAACACCTGAATGACGCAGCGGTCACCATCGACACGGACAACACGGCCCACGCGGGTCGAGCCGTCGTCGAGGTGCAGCTCTGCCATTTCGTCATACTGGACGCCCTTGACGCCGTCCAGCACGACCAGACTGCCGTTGATTTGGGAAAGTCCGATATGTTCCAGAATCATGTTGTTCCCTCCTCATCAGCCCTGGGCCACGGCGGCCAGCTTGGTGTCGATTGCTTTTTGCAGCTCGTCCAGCTTGCTCAAATCGTCGTTGGGCACGGTATACTTCATCTGGACCAGCTCGTCAAACAGGCCGGTGGCCAGCAGACGGCTGACAGGCACCTGCTTGGCGACGAGTGCGGCGCACTTGTCGTACAGGTACAGAATGGTTTCCATCATTTTCAGCTGCTTTTCCAGCGGGACGTAGGTGTCAACCGCGTGGAAGGCGTTCTGCTGCAAAAATCCGACGCGGATGACGCGGGCGATCTCAATCGTCAGCTTCTGGTCGTCGGGCAGCACGTCAGAGCCGATCAGCTTGACGATCTGCATCAGATTGTTCTCCTGCAGCAGCAGGTTGGCGATGCGCTCACGGCAGGACATGAAGTCGTGGCCGACGTTGTCGTAGTACCAGCCGCCGAGGTCGCCCAGATACTCGCTGTAGGAGTCGTTCCAGTTGATGGCGGGATAGTGGCGGGCGTAGGCCAGCGACTTATCCAGCGCCCAGAAGCAGCGGGTGAAGCGCTTCGTGTTCTGGGTGACAGGCTCGGAGAAGTCGTTGCCCTGCGGGCTGACAGCGCCGATGACGGAGACAGAGCCTTCCGCGCCGTTCAGCGTCCTGACGTAACCGGCGCGCTCGTAGAACTCGGCCAGACGGCTGGGCAGGTACGCGGGGTAGCCCTCGTCGGCGGGCATCTCCTCCAGACGTCCGCTGATCTCACGCAGAGCCTCGGCCCAGCGGGAGGTGGAGTCGGCCATCATGGCGGCGTGGTAGCCCATGTCGCGGTAATACTCGGCCAGCGTGATGCCGGTGTAGATAGAAGCCTCACGGGCGGCGACAGGCATGTTGGAGGTGTTCGCGATCAGGACGGTACGGTCCATCAGGCTCTTGCCCGTGCGGGGGTCGACCAGCTCGCTGAACTCCTGCAAAGCCTGCGTCATCTCGTTGCCGCGTTCGCCGCAGCCGACGTAGATGATGATGTCGGCGTCGCACCATTTTGCGATCTGGTGCTGGGTCATCGTCTTACCGGTACCGAAGCCGCCGGGGATGGCCGCAGCGCCGCCCTTGGCCAGCGGGAACATCGTATCGATGACACGCTGACCCGTGATCAGCGGGCGGGGCGAGGTCATGCGCTCGGCAGACGGGCGCGGGGTGCGGATAGGCCACTTCTGGCAGAGGGTCAGCGTGTGCTCCTTACCCTTGGCATCGGTCAGCTTGACGATAGGCTCGTTGACGGTGTAGCTGCCGTTGTCGGCCACCCAGGTGACCGTACCGGAGACTGTCGGCGGCACCATGCAGCGGTGCTCGATGGCCGGGGTCTCGGGGCAGGTGGCGTAGATCTGGCCCGCGGTCAGGGTGTCCCCCTGCCGTACGGTCACGGTCACGTCCCACTTGGCGGCCTCGTCCAGAGACGGCTCATGCGCACCGCGCTCAATGAAGCTGCCCATGTGCTGCTCGATGGCGGGCAGCGGACGCTGGATACCGTCATAGATATTGCGCAGGATGCCGGGGCCAAGGGTCACGGACAGCGGGCCGCCCGTGCTCTCGACAGGCTCGCCTGCCTTCAGACCGCCGGTCTCCTCATAGACCTGGATGGTGGTTTCCTTGTCGTTCATGCGGATGACCTCGCCGACAAGGCGTGCCTTGCCGACATAGACCATCTCCATCATTTCCAGATCAGTCTTGCCCTTGATGGTGACAACGGGGCCGTTGATGCTGTAAATTGTGTTTTCCATAGCTTTGCCCCTCAAATGTTAATTTCCAGACCGGCGTTTTCCAGGAACCAGTCGTGCTGGGCCTCCAGACGGGCCTCCAGCGTATCGTCGGCAGCCACGCCCTTCGCGGGGTTTGCGCCCTTCAGGCCGCCCAGCGTGATGCTGTCGTCGGCCTCCAGAACGGTGCCTGCGGGCAGCCTAACGTTTTTCAGCAGCGGCAGGTCGGCGGCGCGGGCCGTGATCTTGGCGTTCTCGCCTAAGGTCTCCGCCAGAGAAGCGGCCTCTTTCTGCAGCCAGGCGGCGTAGTCCTTGCCGGCCACAAAGGCAGCCAGCTGCTCACGGGCCTTCGAGAAGGTCTCGTCGGCGATTTTCTGGCGCTGGGCAGCCAGCGTGGCGCGGGCGGCCATGCGGGCCGCGCTCAAATCGCGGTTGGCGCGGGTCTTGGCGCGCTCGGTCTCAAAGCGCAGGGTGCGCTCCACGCGGGTGTTCTCGGTCCTGCGCGTCTCGTCCAGCTGGGTGTTGATCGCGCGCTCCGTCTCCTCACGGATGGCGGCGCAGGCAGCCTCGCCCTCGGCGCGGATGGACTCGAGGAATCGCTCGGCGCGGGTATCTAATTCGTTCATGGTCACACCTCTTAAATCTTGACGCCGATGGCCTCGCGGATATAGCGGGTCAGGCGGTCCTTACCGGCAGCACCGCCGCCGGTGGAGGGCACCGTGATGAGCAGCGGCCCACCGGCAGCGCGGGCGCTGTCCAGCGTGGCCGTGTAGGTCTCGGCGATCTTCTCGGTCACAAGCAGCACGGCGATGTCGGGCTGCTGGGCTGCCATTTCCAGCGCGTTGCGCAGGTCGGCCTCGCTGCGGGCGACGGTGCCCTCAATACCCGCAAGGCGCAGACCGTTCATGGCGTCGGAGTTGTCGCTGATGAGAAAGAACCGCATGGCGTTACACCAGCTTGGACAGGATCATGATGGAGATGACCAGGCCGTACAGAGCGATGGACTCGCCCAGGGCGACGAAGATCAGGCTCTTGCCGAAGGTCTTTTCGTTCTCGCTGTTGGCTGCGATAGCGGCAGGCGCAGCGGAAGCGACGGCCATGCCGCCGCCGATACCGGCAAGACCCGTAGCCAGAGCGGCAGCGACCAGACCGATGCTCAAAGAGCTGTTGTGGTCATTGTCGGTGTTGACGGTCTCGGAAGCGGTGGTGGCAGCGGCGGTGTCGGCATTGGCATCATCCGCGGCAAAGACGCCCAGTGCGCCGCAGCAGGTCACAGCGGCCACGATCAGGATGGTAACGAACAGTTTGCTGAACTTGGTTTTCATAATGGAACCCTCCGTAATTTTTTGTTTTATTCCGCGCCCCTCTGTCAAGGCGCTTTTGTAGGGGCCGGGCATGCCCGGCCCGCGGCTTCGATTCTATCGTCCGATTGTGGGATGGTTGCGGGCCGGACATATCCGGCCCCTACGGCGCATCTTACGCTTTCGCTTTCTTCAAATCAAAGGCTACGAACTTGCGGCCACCGCCCTTGTAGCAGCGGCTGAACATCTCGTAGAACTCCAGACGGATGCCCTGAATGGCGGAGAGCAGTGCCTCGAGGCAGATGACCACGAGGTTGCCCAGGATGACCACAACAATGTTGTTCGGCGTACCGGCCAGTGTAAAGACGACCATCATCATGCTGGCGTGGACGATGACGAACGCACCGACACGCAAAAACGAGATCGTGTTGGACAGGTAGCTCAGCACCGTTTCCAGCAGCTCAAATACGCTCTGCATCAGGTAGTTGCCCATACCGCCCGCAGGCTTCCAGGGCTTGCCCTCGACCATCGGGGCCAGCAGCTCCGCAAAGAGCAGCACCACCAGACCGACGACCATGCCGACCACCGCCAGCACCTGCGGCATAAACGTGACAGCACCCATATAAGCGGACGCCAGATCAACGCCGCACAGGTAGGTCACCATGCCGACAAGGCCGTTGGGCGAGAAGATGAACTCGCCCCACTCCCTGTGGCGGGCGTGGGTGTACATATTCAGTGCCATGGCGGCCAGCACCAGCACAATGCCGATGTAGACAGCCACCATCAGGATGCCGGTGATGGAATCCATAACGGAAACGGGCTTGCCTGCCATGCCAAGCGCATGGTAGAGCGGGTCAAGGGCCTCCTCGTAGCCAAAGAGAGAACCGTAGACCAGGCCGAAGATCGTGCTCGAAATGCCGCAGGGGATCATCAGATGGAACAGGTCATTGTGCTTGACCTTCCACATGAATGTGCTGAACAGTGCCAGCACAATACCCTGCCCGACGTCGCCAAACATCATGCCGAACAGCACGGTGAATGTGATCGCTACAAAGCCGGTGACATCTGTCTCGCCGTAGGCGGGCAGACCGTACATTTCGACGAAAAACTCAAAAGGGCGGCTCCACCAGGGGTTTTTCAGCTTGGTGGGGGGCGTCATCTTACCGGCGGATTCCGGTCCGTCCACCGTGACGCGCAGCCCATGGATGCCGCGGGCCTTGCCCGCGACCTCGTCCACCTCCGACGCCGGGACCCAGCCGACGCAGAAGAAGTGCTCGCCCTTGACCGCGGCCATGCGGCGCAGGTCGTAGACCGCCGCGTAGTAGCAGGCTGTGTTGTACAGCAGCTGGACCTTGTCGGCGTTTTGCTGCCACAGGGTGGCAATGCGGGCGTTGACGTCCTCGACGCTCTTGTTGACAACGTCGAGGTTCTCTTTAAAGTGCTCGATGATCTCGGCGGGCGAGCCAGCCGCGCCGGGCACATGCACCGGCTCAAAGTAGAGCATCGAGAAGATGCCGTCGGTCTCCAGCGCGTGCTCCCGCGGGGTCATGTAGACGCCCCAGTAACCGGCCTTCGTCTGGTTGCAGGGGGTGAACAGGATGTACGGGTCGTCGCCGTAGTTGTTCATCAGCTTGTTGTAGCCCTCCGTCGGCAGGAAGCCGAAGCGGATCTTGACGTGAGCGCAGTCGAGAATGTCGTCCACGTTGACCTTCAGGCCGGTAAAGTGGCTGTACTGCTCGATGCCGTCCTCGCAGAGCTTCTTCTGGTCCAGCAGGACCTTGCGCTCGGCGCAGAGGTCGTCGATCTTTTCCAGCAGGTCGCTCAGATAGCTGCGGCCCTCGGCATCCACCGGGTCGCTGTGCTGCTGCCCCTCGTGCAGCTCAATATTGGCCTCTTTGGCCATCGTCTCGATCTGGTCGCGGATCGCGGTGTGGGGGTTCTCCTCATTCAGAGCGCCGTATCCCAGCGATTCCGACATATATCTGGTTGCGGGCTCAAGGTCAAAGCGTCCGTCCATGCAGCACGAGCCGATAAACTCGTTCAGCTGGGGCATCGTGCCCTGCACCCGCACCAGTTTCATCTTTTCAACCAATCAGTTCACACTCCTTGTTTCAGCTTGCCTCCCTCGGCGAGACAGACTCCCCCGACACGGGGGGAGGTGGCGCTTGCGCCAGAGGGGGACGGTGCCCCGCAGGGGCGGAGGGAGCGAACCTTGCCATCACCCGAAATATTTCGGGCTGCCGCGAAGCTCTCTCCCCCACCGCCTGCGGGCGGAGCCCCCTCCCAGAGGGGGCCAAGGGTCACTCAATCCTTCTCATCAAACCCCACCAGCAGCGGCTGGACATCCTCGGGCGGCAGCTTGTAATGCACGCCCTCTATGATGTGATCCAGATCCTGCACCTCACACCGGGCCAGCCAGACGTAGCACAGCATGACCAGCGTCGGGTCGGTGGAGAACCGCAGCCACTTGCGGCACCAGTCGCATCGGTAGTGGAAGAAGCCCTCCTTCAAAACGCTGTACTCATGGTGTCCCAGCAGCGGGCCGTACTTCGTCCCGGCGAACCGCGCCTTGAACGTGTCCAGATCGCGGGCGGCGAGCAGGTATTCCCACTCGTCGTTCGTCAGGGCCGTGCAGTCGCGGCGGGCGTTGGTGCGCACCACCGAGTCCGGCGCGCCGATGCGGATGAGCCGCGCGGCGTTGGAAACAGCGGAGGTGTCACATTCCAGCTCGACGAGGTCGCGCAGGTTCGGCGCAGCGCTTGTGCCGCCCTTAGCGGGGGCCAGCGCCACCAGTGCGCGGTGGCGGAAGTCCTGCAGAAGCGGCTCGGCCTGAGCGGTCAGACCGCGGTCCGGCTTGGCGCTCTGCAGCGGTGCCAGGACCTTTTCCCACCGCGTACCGGCCACAGCGGCCAGGATACCGTCCAAACTCGTGGCCTTGGCCAGCGCGTAGAGGTCGATGCAGCAGCGCTGCTGCAAGAACTCCGGCAGGCGGAACAGGTAATCGCCCGGGCGGCCTGCGTCCAGGCACCGCATGGCGGCAGTCAGCTCATCGACCTCACAGCAGAGAGTGAAATACTCATACACTTTGCTGCCCGCGCTGCGGTCATAGCGGCAAAGGCTGTCGTACCGGGTGTACAGGCTCTGGCGCAGCAGGTTTTCCAGCTGGACGCGGCGGGCGTACTGGGGGTTGACCTCGCCCAGCGCTTCGCTGTACAGCGGGTATTCTTTCAAGGCCGCGGCCAGCTCGGTCATTGTGCGGCAGGCCATCAGGCGGCGGTAATCGTCGGCCCGCAGGCGGCTGCCGTACAGGGCGCGGGCCTTGGCCAGCACGGCGTTGCCGCTTGCCTTGCCCGTGGGCATCATTGTGCGGCCTCCCCGCCCAGGGTGCGCTGTACAAGCGCAGCGCACCATTCGGCCTCATGGGCCTTTGCGGCGGCGGTCATGGCCTCGGCTGCCTGGCTGCGCTGGGTCTCCAGCGCGGCCAGCGCGGCGGCGTTGCCCTCCTCGGCAGCTTTAGCGGCGGCGTCGGACTCGGACTTCTCGCGGGCGTCACACTCCGCGATGATCTTCTGCTTCTGCTCGTCCAGAGCAGCCAGCCGGGCAGAGCGCTCGAGCCGGGCCTTCTCGCTTTCGCGGCGCTGGGCGGCATCCATCTCCAAAATGGCCTGCATCAGGTCGTTGACATCTTTCATGCAATGCACCTCACTCTTTGGGAGCTTTACCTGGGTTGGGTTCCCTGCCTCCCTCTGCGAGGGGGCCAAGGGGCTTTTCTCTATATAAATAGGTACACCCAACTTTCAGGTTCAGCCGTATTATAGCACTATTACCAAATATAGCAAGTGGTTTTTGTGCAGTTTTATTGGTACAAAATTGGGTTTGTGTTTTTTCTGTCGATGTATTAGATGTATTATGAAATCGTTATCACTTCTTTTTCATAGCGGCCAGACCCTTGCCAAACACGAACCGCACCAGCGGGCCCGCGCCGCACAGCTGCCACAAAAATGCCGTGGGATAGTTCATCGCCGTGGTCTGCACCCACATGGCGAAAAAGTTCGCGTTGTGGCTGTCCTTGAAGAACAGCGTGGCGAAAAAGCTCATCAACGGGCACATCATCCACGCGGACAGACAGGAGATAGCGGCCACCAGGAACACCTGCTTGTCCTTGCCTGGGGTGAACCAGCCCGTGGCGATGCGCATGGCCGTGGGGCCGACCAGGAACGTGTCCAGCAAAAAGCCAATGACGCCCATGATGGGCAGCTCACTGAGGGCAGCGGCGAAGATGAAATTCTGCATCCCGCCCACATCCAGTGCGATATTGTAGCAGACCATTCCGTAGACCATGACGCAGACCATCATGACGGTGTAGACGATTTCCTGTTTCTTTGTTTGCGGCATTGTAATTACTCCTCATATATACGTTATTTTCTCCAAAACAAAAACAGCCGCAGGGTGTCGCTCAACTCGTTGCGACGCCCTGCGGCTGTTGTCTCACTGCGTTGGAAAGTGAAGTCAGTATACCGCAAAAGTTGCGCTCATGTAATACTCCTGCACAAATTTCTGCACTTTGTATAAAATCTTTCTCCGTTTTGCAGCGTCACTTTGGTACAAAACGCCGCATGTGTTGCTGCAAACTTTACAGCGGCGGCGCGGCGCGCTATAATGGCGGTGTTTAAACGTAATAGAGAGGTCGGAAAGTCATGTCAAAATTATTCCCGCATCACCGCGGCCAGATGTCGGAGGCATTCCGCACGGTCATGTTCTTATCGGCGTCGGGCGGCCTGCAGGACGCCTACACCTACATTGGGCGCGGCAAGGTGTTTGCCAACGCCCAGACCGGCAACATCGTGCTGATGAGCCAGAGCCTGTTTGATGGCGATTTATCGCGGTTTGCCCACTATTTTATCCCCGTTCTGTCCTTTGCGCTGGGTGTGGCCGCGGCGGAGTGCATCCGCCTGCGCTGGCGGCAGGCCCGCCGCATCCACTGGCGTCAGCTCGTCGTGCTGGCCGAGATCGTGCTGCTGTTCGCGGTGGGCTTCTTCCCTGCCGGGTGGGATATTGGCGCAAACGCGCTGGTCTCGTTTGCCTGCGCCATGCAGGTGCAGGCGTTCCGCAAGGTGCATGGCTACCCGTTTGCCAGTACCATGTGCATCGGCAACCTGCGCAGCGGCATGGACGCGCTGGTCGCATTCGGACACACCCACGATAAAAACGCGCTGTGGAAGTCCCTGCAGTACTTTGCCATTATCTTTATCTTTGCGCTGGGTGCGGGCATCGGTACACAGTGCGTCGGCATCTTTGGCGAGAGGACGATCTGGCTTTCCTGCACGCTGCTGCTGGTGAGCCTGTGCTTTATGTTTATCAAAGAGGATCTGCCGGAGATCGAGGAGGAGCTGAAAAAATAACGCATCTTCCCTGCCGGAATGGCTGTAGGGGCCGGACATATCCGCCCGGTTGTGCATGGTAAACAGCCGTTTGCGGGAAGCCTGCGGGCCGGGCATGCCCGGCCCCTACCGGTGCACTATTTAAAAGGTTGGTTTGTAGGGGAGGGATTCAGCCCTCCCGGGTCATCGAGGATGCCGCCCCCTACCGTAGGGGCGGATTCCATATCCGCCCGGGAACACCGTAGCCGCCGCCAGGCCCCGCGGAGGGGTCAAGACCCCTCCCTGCGATTTCCATTTCTCATAATTCCCCTATTACAATTATAATTTTGATAAAACGACAGCCCCACCCGTTTTTCTGCGGGCGGGGCTGTCGTTTTATACGTGTTTTCGTGCTTTCTTATTTTTCCAATCGTTGACCATGCCGCGCAGCCGCTCGCCCATAAAGACAAGCCCGGCCAGAGTCGGGGCGCTCAGGGCCAGCAGAACGACCAGCACCAGCGTGCCGCCCAGATCCAGCCGCACCAGCGGCAGCCAGCGCGCCAGCAGGAACACCCCGCCGACGCCCGCCACGGTCATACTGCCCCAGATGGCCCAGTGCAGCGGCGTGAACGGGATGCAGACACCCCACAAAATCTGCAAGCCCACGCACAAAATCACCAACGTGCAGATCGTACCGACCATGTCGGACGGGATGTCGAACGCATAGCCGAACCCCTGTGCGCAGAACACAAGCAGGAAATCCGTCAGCCCGCCGGGCAGCGCCTTGCGCAGCACGTTCCGCATGAATTTGCCGTGGACAAGCTCGTGGTTCGGCTCAAGCGCCAGAAAGAACGCCGGTGCGCCGATGGTGGCAAACGTGACGAGCGACAGCTGCAGCGGCTGGAACGGGTAGGCCAGCGGCAGGGCCAGCGCGACGATGCTGAGCAAAAACGAGAAGATGTTCTTGACCAGAAACAGCGACGCCGAGCGCTGGATGTTGTTGATGACCCGCCGCCCCTCGGCCACAACGCCGGGCAGCGCGGCAAAATCCGAATCCAGCAGCACAAGCTGCGCGACCTGGCTGGCCGCCTGCGCGCCCGACGCCATCGCGATGCCGCAGTCGGCATCTTTTAACGCCAGTACGTCATTTACGCCATCTCCGGTCATGGCTACCGTGTGGCCCTTTGCCTGCAAAGCATGGACGAGCTGGCGCTTCTGCTCGGGCGTGACGCGGCCAAAGACCGTGCATTTTTCGGCAGCCTCGGCCAGCGCCGCCTCACTTTGCAGCGTGGCGGCATCGACCCAGTGCTCGGCCCCGGCAATGCCCGCGTTGGCGGCCACATGGCTGACAGCCTGCGGGTCGTCGCCCGAGATGACCTTGATCTTCACGCCCTGCTTCGCAAAGAAGCGGAACGTCTTGGGCGCACTCTCGCGGATGCGGTTCTGCAACGGCAGCAGAGCCAAAAATTCCAGCTGTGCGGGGTCAAGCGCCGCGGGCGGGTCCGGCAGTGTGCCGTTATATTTTGCCAGCAGCAGCACGCGGCGGCCCTGGGCCAGCAGCGGGGTCAGCCTGTCGGCAAGCTCCCCCGCCCTGCTGCCCGCCAGCACGTCGGGCGCACCGACGACGTAGCACCCCTGCGCGCCAAAGTCTTTGGCACTGTACTTGTACGCCGTGTTGAACGGGATGGTGCGCACAGCAGCCCATGCCGTGCCGCCCTGCCCGAAGCGGGCTGTCAGGGCGCGGGCCGTGTCGTTATCAGACTGCCCTCCCGCGTAGAACGCCGATAAAATCTCGGTGATGGGTGTATTTTCCGTCAGCGGCAGCGGGTCGTCCGCCTGCATGGTGCTCTCGGTGATCGTGCCGGTCTTGTCCACGCAGAGGGTGTCCACCCGGGCCAGCGTTTCAATGCAGTTCATGTCGCGGGTCAGCACCTTGCGGCGGGCCAGCCGCATCATGCTCACGGCCAGCGCAACGCTCGTCAGCAGGTACAGTCCCTCCGGGATCATACCGATGAGTGCTGCCACCGTGGCGTCGACAGTCTCCTTCATGGACAGCTCCAGCACCCAATGCTGCTTCCAGATCAGCACCGCGCCGATTGGGATCAGCGCCACACCGATGAATTTTATCAGCCTGTCCAGGCTGCGCATCATCTCGCCGCGCGCGACCCTGTGACCGTCGGCCTGCGCCTCAGCGGTCAGGCGGCTGGCGTAGCTCTCGGCCCCGACACGGGTCAGCCGCGCCACGCAGCGGCCCGCCATCAGAAAGCTGCCGGATTTCAGCTCCGCGCCGCACTCCTTGGGAATGGCCCGCGCCTCGCCCGTGATGAGGGATTCGTTCGCCTGGGCGCTGCCGTCCAGCACGACGGCGTCCGCTGCGATCTGGTCACCCGCGCCGAACTCGACAACATCGTCCTGCACAAGGTCGTCGGACAGCACCTCGCACCACCGGCCGTCGCGCAGGCAGCGGAGCTTCTGCGCTGAGACAAGCGTCAGCTTGTCGATGGTACGCTTGGCGCGAAGCTGCTGCACAATGCCGATGAGGGTATTCCAGAACACGATGCCCAGAAATCCCATATTCAGCCAGGAATGCACGAGCGCCAGCATGACGGCCAGCACCAGAAACACAAGGTTGAAGTAGGTACAGACGTTATCCCGCACGATCTCGCCGGTGGTTTTGGTCTGTGATTTGGGCGGCTGGTTCGTCTGCCCCGCCGCGCGGCGCGCTTCGACCTCAGCAGCGGTCAGGCCGGTGATGGATGGCATAATAAGGGGTGCTCCTTTCGGGGGTGGATCAAATGGCGGCAGGGGCCGGACATATCCGGCCCGGACGTATATGGTATATGGGCGGTTATGGGAAGGCCGCGGGCCGGGCATGCCCGGCCCCTACAGGGCGGCGGAATTGTTTTAAAACGGCTTGTAGGGAGCGGTCTTGACCGCTCCGGGAAGGTTGCGGGCGACGGAAACCGCACCAGGCGGCATATATACATTCCGCGCAACTATGCGGCAGCCGCACAGCTCCGCGGAGGGGTCAAGACCCCTCCCTACAGTACAGACGATTTACGGCAGCCTATTATAACGCCCGCTGCTTATATTTTTCTCAGTATACCCACCAAATATGAACAAAACAAGTGCCCGGCTGCGTTTTGGGGCAACCGGGCAGTTTTGTACATTATTGAATTTCCAGCGGCTCAAACGCCTCCGCCGGGTCGGCATCGACAGCCTCAAGATTCCTCGTCAGCTGGTCGAGCACCTTATAAAATGTTGCTAAATCGTCTGGGTCTATCCCCTCGTCGGCGCGGCGCTCTACGTCGGCCACAACAGCCCCCACGCGGGCGGCGCGGTCATGGCCTGCGTTGGTCAGCAGGTAGAGGGCATTGTACTTGCCGCTCTCGGCGCGCTTTTCCACCAGACCGCTGCGCACCAGTTCTGCCAGCACGCGGGAGATCATGGCCGGGTCCAGACCGCACCGTTCTGTCAGCTCCGAAAAGTGCAGGCCCTCCGGCGCGGCGGCCAGCCGGCAGAGCACCAGCGTGTGCCCGGCCTTCAGCTCAATGCGGCTCATGCCGCTCGCCTTGATGCGCTGGATGACCTTTTGCAGCCGGGCCAGCGAGATGGACAGCCGGATAAAACGGTCATTCATATCAATCTTCCTTCAGTTCGCCGCGGGAGGCCGCCTTCAGGTAGGCAAAGATGAAGCCGTCCAGGTCGCCGTCCATGACAGCCTGTACGTTGCTGCTCTCGTAGCCGGTGCGGTTGTCCTTGACCAGCGTGTAGGGCATAAAGACGTAGCTGCGGATCTGGTGGCCCCAGGCGATCTCATTCTGCACGCCCTTGATGTCGTCGATCTTGTCCTTGTGCTGCTGCAAAGCGATCTGATACAGCTTGGCCTTCATCATCTCCATGGCGTACTCGCGGTTCTGCAGCTGGCTGCGCTGGGTCTGGCAGGTCGTCACGATGCCGGTGGGCTTGTGGATCAGGCGGACGGCGGAGGACGTCTTGTTGATGTGCTGGCCGCCTGCGCCGGAGGAGCGGTAGACCTGCATCTCGATGTCGGCGGGGTTGATTTCAATGTTGATGTTGTTGTCCAGCTCGGGCATGACCTCAAGGCTGGAGAAGCTGGTCTGGCGGCGGGCGTTGGCGTCAAACGGGCTGATGCGCACCAGACGGTGGACGCCGTGCTCGCTCTTGAGCATGCCGTAGGCGTTGGGGCCCTTGACCATCATCGACGCGGACTTGATGCCGGCCTCGTCGCCGTCCAGCACGTCGAGCACCTCGACGCTGTAGCCGTGGGCCTCGGCCCAGCGAGTGTACATGCGGTAGAGCATCTCGGCCCAGTCCTGGGCCTCGGTGCCGCCGGTACCGGCGTGGAAGGTCAGGATGGCGTTGTTGTGGTCGTACTCGCCGTTGAGCATCGTCATGAGCTGCAGCTCGTCGATGGACTTCTCGACGCCGTTGACGGCCTCCTCACCCTCGGTGGCCAGGGACGGGTCGTTCTCCTCCTCGATCATGAGCAGCAGCGTCTCGGCCTCCTCATACTGGGTGGACAGCTTGCCGAAGCGCTCGAGCTTGTTCTTGACCTCGCCCATCTCGCTGATGACCTTCTGGCTGCGGGCCTGGTCATCGTAGAAGCCGGGCATCGTCATCTGGTGCTCCAGCTCGGCCAGGCGCTTTTCGCTGGCCTCAATGGACAATGCGTCGCGCAGGTCATCCACGGCGGTCTTCATGCCGCCGAGCTTTGCTTTCAGTTCGTCAATCGTAATCATATATCGTTTCCCTCGTCACACATAAGTTGGCATAAAATTACATAGTACCATTATAAGCGAATTGGCGTGCGTTGTAAAGAGGGGCAGCGGCAGATTCATAATATTTGTGGGGAGGGATTTATCCCTCCCGGGCCGTGTACAGCGGCGCAAACAGCCCGGGTCGTCGAGGACGCCGACCCCTACGGTGTAGGGGCGGATTCCATATCCGCCCGGGGACGCTGCGGCCGCTGCCAGGTCCCGCGGGAGGGATAAATCCCTCCCCTACAGACTTCCCCGCGGGCATCCGCCCACGTAAGGCCGCGGTCCGGGCATGCCCGGCCCCTACAGAGCCGCTGTTAACGGCCAATTTGTATGCAATCTTGTAAAGTTTTTATGTTTTCTTTGCATTTATCCATTTGATGCGGTATAATGGCCTTATGTTACGGAAAGGATACCACACATGACACGTTACACAGGAAACCATTGCCCTGTCTGTGAACAGGCATTTACCGACGAGGATGACATCGTCGTCTGCCCCGACTGCGGCACGCCCTACCACCGGGCCTGCTGGCAGAAGGTCGGGGCCTGTATGCACAAGTCGGAGCACGCCGCCGGGTTTGAATGGCAGCCCGAGTTCGGTCCCGAGGCCGAAAAAGCCGCGCACGAGGCCACCTGCCCGAACTGCGGCACCCACAACCAGCCGGGCGCGGCGCAGTGCAGCCACTGCGGCTGTCCCCTGCCGAAGGACGACGGCCCCCGACCCGACCCGAAGGACGAGGACGCGCAGGTGCCGATCTACGCCCGCGACCCGTCCACCGTGCATAAGCCCGACAACAGCCGCACGACCCCCGGCCCCCGCATCGACACCTACACCGCCGACGACAACGGCGGCATCTGCCGCCGCGAGATCGGCCCCGAGGATACCATCGACGGCATCAAGGCCAAGGACTGGGCCGCCTACGTGGGCCGCAGCCCGATGTATTACCTGATGCAGTTTTTCCGCATGAGCATGACGAAGCAGAAGGTCGCAGTCTGCCTGTCGGCATTCCTGTTCGGGCCTGCCTATCTGCTTTACCGCAAGATGTGGAAGGAGGGTCTGCTGACAGCTCTGCTGTCCATCGTTTTGAGTGTGCCGTCGCTCATCGCCATTGTGGCGACCTTCAACCCGTCGCTGTTCGGCAGTATGCCGCTGCATTGGGTGCCCGTGGCCGCCGACGTCTGTGCCATTGCGGACTGGATCGTCAGGATTTTGCTGGGGCTTTTCTCGGTCTGGCTGTACCGCAACGCCTCAAAGAAAAATATTGATAAAATCTACAGCGAATACCCCGAGGGCGATGCCCGCACCGATGCCCTGCTGCAAAAGGGCGGCACCAGCATCTGGGCGGCGCTGCTCTACTTTGGCATCGTGCTGCTGCTCTCCTCGCTGGTCATCAATCTGGCCGGGCCGGGCTTTGTTCAGTACGCCATGGCCATGGCTGGATATTAAGTTGCTACCACACCCCAACGCAGGGTGTTTAATTTAGGAGGAAACTATGAAAACTGCACTGGTGATTATGGCCGCCGGTATCGGCTCCCGCTTCGGCGGCGGCATCAAACAGCTGGCTGCCGTCGGTCCCAACGGCGAGATCATCATGGACTATTCCATTCATGACGCCATCGAGGCCGGTTTTGACAAGATCGTCTTTATCATCCGCCACGACATTGAGGAGGCGTTTAAAGAGGCCATCGGTGACCGCATTGAGAAGATCTGCGCCGGGCTGGGCGTTGAGATCGACTATGCGTTCCAGGCACTCGAGAACGTGCCGGAGGGCTTCTCCGTGCCTGAGGGCCGCTCCAAGCCCTGGGGCACCGGCCAGGCCGTGCTGGCCTGCAAGGGCATTATTAAGGAGCCGTTCGCCGTCATCAACGCCGACGACTACTACGGCAAGGAGGCGTTCGTCCGGCTGCACGACTTCCTGCAGGGCTACACGCCCGACAAGCCGGGCGACCTTGCCATGGCGGGCTTTGTGCTGAAAAACACCCTGAGCGACAACGGCGCGGTCACCCGCGGCATCTGCCAGATGAACGACGCCCACTACCTGACCGGCGTGCTGGAGACCGGCGGCATTGAAAAGACCGCCGACGGCGCAGCCGCAGGCGGCAAAAGCATCGACATCGACAGCCTTGTTTCGATGAACATGTGGGCGCTGACCCCCGAGTTCGTGGATCTGCTGGAATCCGGCTTTGTGGAGTTCTTCGAGAAGGCCGCCCCCGCCAACCCGCTGAAGGCCGAGTACCTGCTGCCCATCTACATTGATGAACTGCTGCACGCCGACAAGGTCAGCGTCAAGGTGCTGCCCACCCACGACAAGTGGTTCGGTGTCACCTACGCCGAGGACAAGCAGACCGTCATTGACAGCTTTGCCCGGCTCGTCGCCGACGGCGTGTACAAGAAGGATCTGTTCAGCGATCTGAAGAAGTAAAACAGCCAAAAACGCCCCGCTGCGGCAGGTCCTGACGGACAGCACAGCGGGGCTTCGCTTTTGGTTGAAAATTGCAAAAGACTGGCACACAACGCTATGGAAAGCGGAGGCAAAACGCGGTATGGTTACTGTAACAGAAGCAGAATCACACCGCATACACCGTTACAGGAGGGCAATCATGGCAAAGAATGAATTTGACATCACATCCCTGACCCCGGAGCAGCGCGACGCACGCCTGGCACTGGACGTGGAGCGTCTGCTGCGCTTTGGCCGTAAGCACAAGCTCATCAAAGATCTGGACATTCTGGTGGCGCGCAATACCCTGCTGGATCTGCTGGCCCTGGCCGCCCCCAGCGAGGCCAAGCCCCCGAAGGAGGACCCCGAGACCCCCGCTGCCCTGCTGGACGAGATGGTCGAGCTGGCCGCGCAGAAGGAGCTGTTCGACGGCGCGGTCAACCAGTACCGCATCAACTTTGAGACCCGCCTGATGGGCGCCCTGATGCCCCGCGAGAGCGAGGTCTGCAAGAAGTTCCGCAAGCTCTACGTCAAGCAGGGCGCCAAGGCCGCTACCGACTGGTTCTATCAGCTCTGCGTCGACACGAACTATATCCGCACCGCGCAGATCGCCAAGAACATCCAGTGGAACACCGCCACCCCCTACGGCGAGCTGGAGATCACCATCAACCTGACGAAGCCCGAGAAGGACCCCAAGACGATTGCCCTCGAGCGCCTGCAGCCCAAATCCGGCTACCCCGCCTGCATGCTCTGCAAGGAGAACATCGGCTACGCGGGCCGCATCAACTTCCCGGCGCGCCAGACCCACCGCATTGTGCCCATCACGCTGGCGGGTGAGCAGTTCTATCTGCAGTACAGCCCCTACGCCTACTTCCATGAGCACTGCATCATGCTGCACGAGCAGCACAAGCCGATGGAGATGAACAAGCAGACGCTGGCGGAAATTTTCGACTTCGTCGGACAGTTCCCCCACTACACCTGCGGCTCCAACGCCGATCTGCCCATCGTCGGCGGCAGCATCCTGAGCCACAGCCACTTCCAGGGCGGGCGGTATGTTTTCCCGATGCAGAAGGCTGACATCGCCGTGCCGATGACCGACATCCGCTACCCCGGCGTCAAGGCGGGCATCCTGAACTGGCCTGTCTCCGCCGTGCGTCTGGTGGGCCGCAGCAGCCAGCAGATGCAGAATGTTGCCAACAACATCCTGTCCGCCTGGCGCAGCTACACCGACGAGAGCGTCGGCATCCTGGCCGAGACCGACGGCACGCCCCACAACACCGTGACGCCGATCCTTCACTACGACGAGACCGAGGGCTACATCCTTGACCTGGCCCTGCGCAACAACCGCACGAGCGAGGAGTACCCCGACGGTATCTTCCACCCGCATAAGGAATACCACAACATTAAAAAGGAAAATATCGGCCTGATCGAGGTCATGGGTCTGGCTATCCTGCCCGCCCGCCTGAAGGATCAGGGCGCGCAAATCGCGGAAATTCTGGCCGGGCAGCGCCCGAACACCAGCCGCGAGGCGGGCGACACGCTGGCCGTCCATGCCGACTGGATCGACGAGCTGATTGCAAAGTACGGCACCCACATGAAGCCGCAGGACGCCAACAAGGCCGTCAAGGCCGAGATCGGCGCCGTGTTCAGCCATGTTTTGGAGAACGCCGGTGTCTTTAAGCAGGACGCCGCCGGTCAGGCCGCCTTTGTCAGGTTCATGCAGAGCGTGGGCTTTAAGAAGGCGTAAAATCGCATAAGAAGCAGGGACACCGACCCTCAAGGGCCGGTGTCCCTGTTTTCGTTGCCTTGTAGGGGCCGGGCATGCCCGGCCCGCGGCCTTCCGGGAGGCAGCCGTTTGCCGTGCACATCCCGCGGAGCGGTCAAGACCGCTCCCTACAAAGCACCCGTTATCGTCATCCTGTAGGGAGGGGTCTTGACCCCTCCGTGCGGCTTTCCCGCAAGCGCCTGTTTGCCTTACGCGCGCGGGCCGGGCATGCCCGGCCCCTACCGCGTTGCGTTCTCCTGATACCCGCACTCCCACAGCACGCCCCAATCCAGCTCCTCATCTATCCCGGCTTCATACCGTGCCAGATTTACATCAATGACCCGCTGCTTCACATTCACGCAGCAGAGCAGTGTAAAGCTGACTGCTGCCGCAAAAATGGCGAGCTTCGCCGCCGGGATCGGCTTGAACACCCGCACCAGCGCCAGCACCGCACAGACGGCCAGCACAAACAGGCACCATGCCGCCGTGAACCGCCGGGGCGTCAGGGCGCAGAGCGTCACATAGACAGCCAGCTTGCCCGCTGCCAGCGCAGCAAAAGCCACGCCGAACCCGCAGAACACGGCGGCCAACGCTTTGGGCAGCGGCGCACGGCCAAAGAACTGTATGCCCGCCAGCACCGCAAAATTGAGCAGCAGGATTTTCAGCAGTTCCCAAAAGCCGTTCACCGCAAAAGCGGCGGTGTCCGGGGCGTCCAGCCCCAGCGGCGCAGCGGCAAGCCACTCCCCTGCCTGCACGGCAAAGAACAACGCATAGACGCCGCACAGCGCCATTACAGCCGCCACCGCCGTGGTGCGCGGCACAATGCGGCAGTTTTCCAGCACAGCGGCACACTGCTGCGCCGTGGCGGGCGGGGCTTTGCGGCGCAGGGAGCCGCCCACCAGCCCGTACAGCCACGCCCCCACCGGGAGTGAGAGCAGGATATACATCAGCCGGTCAATGAATCTCACATTGTTCAGCAGCCTGCTCCACCAGTCGGACACCTGCTGCCCCAGCGCGGCAAAGTTCGCATCGGCTGCTGCCAGCAGCCCCCATGCCACACCGCACAGCGCCAGCGTCACCGCTGCGGTAACGATGAGGTGCAGAACTTTTCGTGTCCGCGTGCGGTCCTGCAGATGGGTGTGCAGCGCAGCAAAGACCGTGCGCGCCCGCAGGAAGAAATTCCCGAACGGCAGGAGGACGAATCCGGCCAGCGCGTCCAGCGGGGCCAGGCTGCCGCTCTGCCCCTGCGCCAGCATTCCGCACCGTGCCAGCACATACCAGACGGCGAACAGATGCCATGCCGGCCACTGCCAGTCCCCCAGCGGCCCCGGCTGGTAGCCGTACAGCGGATACGCCGCGGCCAGCGCCATCCAGCATACGGCCCAGAGCGGCGTTTCCTTAGCGGCGGTGCGGTGCGCGGCGCGGGCGGCACAGTCCACATACACAATGAACAGCGCCGCAAAAACCGGCATCCCCCAATCCGGATATGACTGCGGAAACATCACTCCGCGCAGATAAAAATACGCCAGCGGGTACATTAAAACAGCATACAGCATACCATCACCTCAACGTAGGGGCCGGACAAGTCCGGCCCGGCAGTGTAAAATAAACGTTTGCCTGCGGGAAGGCCGCGGGCCGGGCATGCCCGGCCCCTACCGATTCTCGTCCGGCACACACTCCAGAATATCCCCCGGCTGGCAGTCCAGCGCCCGGCAGAGAGCCTCCAGCGTCGAAAACCGCACAGCCTTGGCCTTGTTATTTTTCAGGATGGATAGATTTGCCGGCGTGATGCCGATCTCCTCGGCCAACTCGCCCGCGCCTTTGTGGCGGCGCGCCATCATCACATCCAGATTGACCATAATGGGCATCGTGCCGCCTCCTTAAATCGTGTAGTCAAGCTCGTCCTTCATGTGGACGGCCTGGGCAAAGGCGTTTTTCAGCACCCGGACAATGAGCGCCATGAACGCCGCGGCCACGCCCAGAAACGCAAACGGCAGATAGATGTACGCCGCGGCCAGGCAGACCACCGCCGCCCCCGCACAGCACCAGCTGATGCGCCGCAGGGCCGTCACGTTGGCGGGCACAAAGACCGCGCCCGCCTCGATGCGGCGCAGGAATTTGTACAGACTGACCAGCATGACGAACGCCAGCACCGCGCAGACGTACCCCATGCCCAGCAGCACCGGGCCGCTGGCAGGCGGCAGGGCGTGGGCGGATACCATCCAACGGGTCAGCCACGGGCCGCTTACCGTCATGATGCCGCAGCCCGCTATTGTCCCCGCCACAACGACGCGAGTCAGAATGATGCTTTTCTGGTCGCTCCAGGTAAATTTCATTTGTATACCTCCTGATTGCGTGCCCGAACGGTTTCGGATCGCCGCAAGGCTCTCTCACATGGTTCGTGATGCTTGCAGTATACCACGCAGCATATCGTTTTGCAAGTATTTTTTATCGTTTTTCGATAATTTTGTAAAGTCTGATGGAAACATTTGCACCGCGCCGCAAAATGGTGTATCATAGCAGTGTATAGCATCAAGTTTAAGAGGTGTACCGCATGAAATTACCTGTCCTGCTGGCCGTCGCGGCGCTGGCTGTCTGCCTGACCGGGTGCAGCCATGCCCAGACGGACGCCACACCGTCCGCCACTTCCGAGACTGCCGAAGCCGCCGCCACAGCGACGCCCGCGGCCACGCCTGCCACATCGGCAGAGCCTGTCTGTGCCGAGGTCGGCACCATCCTGCCCGAGACCGCCGACGCAGGCCGCAGCTATGTTGATGAGACGCTTTTCATCGGTGATTCAAACACGGCACGCTACCTGCTGTACGCCAATGAGACCGGCACGGCATTCACGAGCCTGAACAACAACATCGGTGTTGTCAGCATGGGCGTGGGGTCGATCACCTCCCTGAAATGCGAAAAGTTCAAGGGCTCATCCGCGATGTACACCGTACCGGACGCCGTGGCCATGCTCAAGCCCAAGCGCATCATCATCTGCTACGGCACCAACAACCTGTCCGGCTCGTCGACGGACGCGACGAACTACATAAAGACCTATCTGCAAGGGTTGCAGGCCATCCAGACCGCGTGGCCCTACTGTGACATCATCGTCAGCGCCATTCCCCCGCTGGACCGGCAGCGCGAGAACACGAATCTGACGATGACCCAGGTCGATGCCTACAACGCCGCGCTCGTGCAGATGTGCGAGGAAAACGGCTTTAAGTTTTTGAACAGCGCCGAGGTCCTGCGCGAC
>ERZ825324.730-NODE-730-length-43678-cov-32.610160_pt1 | contig 43678 bp, 41 predicted proteins | sample MGYA00519859_ERZ825324 | MGnify/ENA primary metagenome ERZ825324 (study PRJEB31778, sample SAMEA3449198) | human gut metagenome | biome: human gut; feature: human-associated habitat; material: faeces | place: United Kingdom | collected 2010/2012 ...
ACTTGTCGAGTTATGGCGATGTGCAGAATATCGCATTCGAATCGGCGACTATATCAAATGTCCGCACGAACCTGCTGCCGCTCGCAAACGATTTCGGGTTTACCAATGCGGACGTGACGATGCTTTTCCGCACTTACAACCAGTTAAGTAACTAACTTAAATACGCTGCGATTATGAAATGGCTTTATTACACAGTGCTGCTGCTTGCCTGCTGCCGTATGGCGGGATGCGGCAGCGACAAGGATTCGGTATCGGTCCTTCCTTCGGACCCTCCTGCACCGGAGGAACCGGAGTATGTGGACCCGACGGCCGGATTCAGGGAAGTAGGACCCTGGGGAAGTATGGAGGATATTATTTCTTTAGAAGAACCTGATTCCGAATTTTCCCAATCTTACTACAACTATTTTTGCCTGTGTAATAAGAGCAGCCATTCCCTGACCGTAGCGGTTTCAGACTGGAAAAACATAGGTGGGTTTCTACGACCGGGAACAAAATACACCGATCTTTTTGCAAATGAAGTGTTCGGAAGCTATCGTGACACCTTTATCGAGTCGTTCGACGATATTCGGTCAATACGTGTTATTTATGACAAGAATGTGTCTGATGATCCTATAGAGGCAGACTTCTTTCATACGGTATCCGAACGTTATCTGTTCCCCTCCGAGGATGATTTTGCGGGGACGATTGGCGACGAAGGCGAATGGATTCTTGAAAGGTTCACCGACCGTCGTTTGCGCTGGGTCTATATCTTCACCGACGAAGATTACGACCGGGCCAAAGCCATGTACGACGAACGTATGGCCAATTACGGAAGCGGTGAAAGGTAACTCCCGGATTCTCTGAACGAATAGAGCCGCAATAGCTATTGCGGCTCTATTTTTATGTCATGGCCGTAACGATTCCCAAAAAATACTGACAGCCGAAAACAAGCCCCGTATATTCATAAAACATATAGCAAACGAAAAATCATGACAGAACAGGTCGGCCCCGATTCCTACATCAAAAGAATCTTAAGAACAATTTACTTTACTGCGAATTATCTAAAAAATTACGATATATTTTGGTTTTTCAATTTTAATTGTTATTTTTATAACGCACGCACATAATTAACCGCAGAAAGGAGGTTTCATTTTTACTTAACTGTAATTATCCAACTTAAAAAATGCGATTATGAAAAAGATTCTATGCCTGTGCGCTTTATTAGCGGCAATGCTCGTCGGTTGTTCCAAAGATATGGATACGGTACCTGAAATCGCCGACGACAATACGCCGAAACCGGAATTGAAACTTATCGGAGGTTCCAATCGCGGCCGCAAAACCATTTTGGGGGAGAAACTGAATAATCCCTATTCCTTATCCAACATGAGCAGCTCTTTAACCAGTCTGTCGAGTACGCGCAGTGAGTTTGCCGGAGCTTCTATTAAGGCCAATGCTTTATATGTCAGATTTCTGCCGCAGAATATGGAGGACGTGGCATATTTGGAAAATCAACGCTCCCTGACGCTGTTCGACCATCCGCTGGATTACGAACTGGAGGTTATCGGCGATTATTATCAGGACCCCGAGATTCCGGAAGGTCAAATTACCTGGCTTTATACGACTGTCGGAGTTGATTTCCAGTTTCCTGGCCACATTCGTTATGAAATCTTGGAACCTGTGTATATTCCCAATTTCATCAATGAAAAAGGCCAGCTTGTAAGCCAGCCTTATGATTCGGATTTGGAGTGTCTCGCTTTTCAACGTTGCGGCTACGGAGATATGGTTCCGGCTGCAAATCCGACACCTGCCGGACTTTTCGATACCCCAGTTAATCCGGTCGGTCGCATCAGTATATGGGACGAAAACAAACAGCAGATGGTCGGCTTACGCTATGTTCAAGTCACTACCCGATGGGGACTTAATTTTTCATCGACCTATACGGACCGAGATGGCCGTTACAGAATTCCCCGCCCGTATCAGTGCAATCCACAATATTATCTCTCTTTTGAGAATGGCCAATACAAGTTTAATGTCTATGGTAATTGGGGGCCGGTTCTGCCTGCGCAACATAATATGCGCTATCAAACCCGTTATGGCTATAGCGTTTGTTTGTTTTCGAACTCTCAGGCATGGGATTGGGGTGTGGTCAATAATGCTGCGAGTGCTTATTTTGAAGAATGTGTATCTCGAAGTTATGCAATGCCCCCGCAGCCGTTTTTACGCATCTATTGTTTGGAAAACGAATCTTACGGAAGTGCACCTATGTTGTCGGAAGTCGGGGGCGCTTATAATGTCGATATGTCTAAACTGCTTGATTGGTTGAAAGTCAAACTAAAAATCGACATCAATCTTGTTGCGAAGCTTTTACCGGACATTTTTATCGGAACCGCATCGAATAATTATGAAAGGATATTCACTACCACTGTTCACGAATTGTCCCATGCAAGTCATTTCCGGCAAGCCGGCCCCTCTTACTGGCAGCAATACATTCAGTATATTTTGAATTGCTGGAATGATGGTCTGGCTACTTATGGAGACAGACTTACTGCCAATAACGGCCGATGCGGTGTGGGTGAAATCTGGGGCCACTTTTCCGGACGATGGTTCTTTCAGTATTATCAATATGGAAGTCCGAATGAGAATTATCCAAACAGTGAAGAAATGAAATACTGGTTCAAACCGCAGATATTTTGGGAGCTTGCCTATTATGATATATTAACTCCAAGACAATTATTCAATTGTCTCACTGCCGATGTTACAACAATGGAATTATTGTTGAATAAAATGATGACCACTTATCCGGATAAGGCGAAAGCCATCGAAAAAATTTTTAGAAAGCATTATCCTTTGTCATTGATAGAACTTCCCCCGATAATCATTGACTAATGTGAAGATAAATTCATCATACCCCGACTAAATGTCGGGGTATTTTTTTACTATTTTTTATATTTGTATGCAACGAATCCGTTCGGAAATGCGTCTATATTATAAACCCATAATCTTATAGCCTATGAAAAGGATTGTTAGTAAAATCGGAAGCATTGTAGTTCTGCTGATTATCAGCAGTATATTGATTTCTTGTGATCCTACAGAAGTTACCACACATTGGATACAAACATGGTATCTGTCAAACGGTACGCGAGAATCAATATACTGTCAATTCGATGATAGGGACAAACACGAAATACTTCCGGGAAAGCGTTATGAAGTTTATAAAACATATCTTCCTTATAATGCTGTAAAAGATTTTTCCATCTTTTTTCGGGAAAATGACTACCAGACGCTAACTATTTATTCCGAGAGCGGCGAGCCTGTTAAAATTTGGGAACGTGAAAATGCAGGAGTTTCCGGCAGGCAGTTCTGGAATGAAAAAGATTGGCAGGAGATAGATCTTAATGAGCCGGCCGATGCACAGGATGCGACATGGGTATTCAAGATAACGGCAAGCGACCTGTCCGAATAGATTGCATTACCTGACGGAGAGTTCTATTACGGATGATTATAAAGCGACAAAGGGGCTAAAAGCCCCTTTGCCCTTTCTGTATTTTCGGCGTTTTGCCGGTTATACGGCGGAATTTCCGACTTCCGCGCCGAAACGCATCATTTCCCGGCTTATTAGCTGTTCCGAAAATTTGGCATAGTGGCGGGTCATATTGACGTTCGTATGGCCCAGAATTTTGGCGATTACATCTATCGGCATGCCGTATTCAATAGCCAGCGAAGCGAATGTATGCCGTGCGCAATGAGTAGTTAGGTTTTTACCGATGTCGCATATAACGGCGATTTCCTTCAAATAGGCATTCATCTTCTGATTGCTCGGTACCGGCAACAGTTTGCCGCCCTCCAAATTCGAATCCGCATATTTGGCCAGTATCTTCAACGGATAAGGCAACAACGGAATGCGGCTCATAACCGAAGTCTTTTCACGAGGTTTGTGAATCCATTGCGTGCCGTTCTCGTCCGTAGAGATATGTTCCGCCCGCAGGTGTTCCGCATCGGTAAATGCAAGTCCCGTCTGGGCGCAGAAACACCAGACGTCGCGCACACGCTCCAGACGCTCGTTAGGCATCCGTTTGGTCATCAACAAATCCAGCTCCGCTTTAGTTAACGGTACCTTGACATTGGTCTTGTCTATCTTCATTTTGTAATACCGGAACGGATTTTTCTCGATCCATTCGTTGCGTATGGCGTACAGGATAAAGTTTTTCAGGCAGCACAGCAGATTCACGGCTCCGTTATTCTTGCAGTCATGTGCCGTTTGCATGAAGGTATTGAGACCGTCGATATACTCGTAAGAAATCATATCGAACGGCAAATCCTCTTTACCGTATTGCTGACCGATGTACTCTTTCATATAGCGCAACAGACGGTGGTATTTGTTGGCTGTAAGTTGCGTGATACGCACTCCGACCTCTTTTTGACGCTTGTCGCAATATTTGGCGAACTCCGCGAGGAACATGCGGGAATTGCCGACCTGACTGCACAGGCGCTCTTTAATGGCAAAACAGTTCGGTTGTTTGTTCTCTTTGACCAACAGATCGTAGGCTGCGAGGATATTGGCGCGGAACGAGCCGATGATTTCGTTGATCTGCAAAGATACGGAATCGCGGGCTAAAGACCTTTCGGCCTTTTGATTCCATTTTTCCGGCTCGATCTGGCACTGGGTATATATTTCTGTCGAAACGCCGCTGGTAGTGATGCGGGCGTAAATGGGGGCTTTCCCTTTTTTGTTCAGTTTGGTTTTCTTACAGAAGAAAACAACGCTGAAAGTCGTTCTGTCGGTCATGGCTGCAAAAATTTAATAAGTTAAACGATTACAGCATAGAGATATTGCAAAGCAAACAACTGCAATACTGCGAATTACGACCGAATCGTGACCTTTTTCAGACCCCAGCGGAACAGGTCACGAATAAGGTCTTGCAAACGTACTTTCAGGTGCTTTCCGATTCACCGACCGAAAAAGAAAAAGCCTTACATATCGTTGATACATAAGGCTTTTTGCTTCCTAAAACACTCCTTTTCAGAGGCTTCAAGAGCGGAAAACGAGACTCGAACTCGCGACCCCAACCTTGGCAAGGTTGTGCTCTACCAACTGAGCTATTTCCGCATTATTTCATGAACTTGGCCGGTCATTTCCGGTTTGCGAGTGCAAATATAGGCAACATTTCTTACTCTGCAAATTTTTTGCAGAAATTTTCCATCATTTTTATTTCATCCCGGCCGAACCACACCATCTCCGCATCCCTGCGAAACCAGGTCATCTGCCTCTTGGCATACCGGCGCGAATTGCGTTTAATCAGTCTGACCGCTTCGTCGTACGTGATTTTCCCGTCGAAATAGTCGAACATTTCCCGGTACCCCACCGTCATCAGCGCATTGAGCCCGCGCAAGGGCCAGAGCCGTCGGGCCTCCTCCTCAAGTCCCGACGCAAGCATTCCGTCCACTCGGCGGTCTATCCGCCCGTACAACTCCTCCCTGCCCACCTTTATCCCTATTTTCAGGATACGGAACGGTCGTTCCCTGGGCTCGCCCGAACGCTGTTCCGAATAGGGCCGGCCGGTCTGAATGCACACCTCCACGGCACGCAAGACACGCGACGGATTGCTGCGGTCTACCGATTCATAATAGACCGGGTCGAACCGGCGAAGCTCTTCGAGTAAAGACCCGAGTCCCTCCTCCCGCAGCCGAGCCTCAAGCTGCGCCCTCAGAGCCGGTTCAGCCGGCGGCAGCGCATCGAATCCGTGGCAAAGCGCATCGATATAGAGGCCGGAACCACCTACGGCCAACACATAATCGTGCGTCACGAACAGTCTGTCGAGCAGTTCCAGCGCTTCCGCTTCAAACCGTCCCGCATTATAGTCGTCGGACACTTCGCGGTCGGCGATAAAATAGTGCAGAGCGGCAGCCTGCTGCTCTGCAGAGGGCTGCGCCGTTCCGACAGCCATCCCGCGGAATACCTGCCGGGAATCGGTAGAGATTATCGGCGCGCCCAAACGACGGGCGAGTTCGACCCCCACCTCCGTCTTCCCGGAGCCTGTCGGCCCCGCCACGACCACGAGCGTTCCCCTCTTGTCAGAAATCATCGCCGAATCCATCGTCTTCCGTACCCTCGAAATCGGCGAATTCCTCCATCATATCGCTGAAAGGGTCGTTCTCTTCGTCCGCCTCGATACCCGCCCCCGTCTGAGCCGGAGGCGTACCGACCGACAGGGCCACCCGAGGATAAAGCACCGCCTCTTCCTCCGGCTTGAAATCGGCCACTTCCAGAAAGAGCTCGCGGGCGGAGAGCATGTCGAAAACGAATATCAGCCGCGACACCCCGGAAGCCAACACGTCGCACAGCCTCGTTCCCTCCATCGGCAGGGCGGCAATACCCGCATCGCAGTCCTGCATATCCTCGAGGGTATATTCCTGCAGCTTGTTCCATCCGGAATCCGCCGCAAAGAAAGAACTGAAATTGAACGGGTCGTAACCGAGGTCGCCGCAAACCAGGTCGTGCAACTGCAACAAGTCCGTACTCTCCGGAACTTCGTATTCACGGACGAAACCATCCGTCTCGCCGCTGAGCATCCTCAACTTGAAAATCATACAAAAAGGTATTTATTCTTAATCAATTATCGTTACCGGCTACCCGGTTCAGGCAAGGCACGAAGAAAGGCCATGACATCCGTACCGTCCGGATAATCCCACGGCCAGGGCATCTGGGCCGCTCCGAAACCGACAGCCCTCGGATGGACAACATCCCGCCCCACCACGCACTGCACCGCACCGTCGTTCGCCTCCAACCACCCGTACACCTCCTCCGCCCTATCGTAACGAAACGCCACGATATTGCTGAGCGACACCGGAAAACGGTCGCCGACGGTCACGACGAAGGTTCCGCCGTCATAAAAATCCTCCCCTGCGGCCCGGAGCCTGGCCCGCAGACTGCGGTAATTGTTACGGTACTTGGGATTCACCGCCTCCTCGGGGGGAGCCACTGCCCGGACGAAACGGGCCAGGTCGTAATCCAGCGGAATGAATACCAGACTGACATTGCGGCAGCCGAGCCCGCTATAACGGAAGATATCACGACCGAGTGCATGCAACTCTCCGTCGGTCTCCTCCCCCGTCAGCAATGCCACCGAGCTGCGGCTTCCTCTTATGATGGACGGTATGCCGTCGAACAGGGCATGGAAATACCGGCCCGTATTGTCGCTGCCCGTAGCGATTGCCGCATCGTACCGCTCCTCCGGCACATAGCGTTCGACCCGTATCCCCGGCGCTAACCCGCACAACAGGCCGACGACATACTCCATCAGCACCGAATCCTTGGAAGACATCTTAATGTACGGAATACAGTCCGAAGCCACGACACACAACAGGTCGGACAATCCCACCAACGGGATATTCCCCGCCATGATGACCGCCACACGGCTGCGTACCGTACGCTCGTTCGCCCCATAAAACGAAAGCCACCGGGCCGATACCGCGGCATCGAGCATGTTCCGCCGCACGGCATCGACGGAGAACACCACATCGGAAAGGGTAAACCACGGATTGGCGGCAACGGCGGCTTCCGCCACCGCCCGTGTCTCCGGCACGGTGCCGAACCCCTCCAACAGCCCGCCCAACCGGGCGAAGAGCTCCGTGTAATATGCCGCCGGTTTTCCCATGACCCCGCAAATTTACAAAAAACCCGCACCGCTGCCTGAAAAAACGTATATTTGTCCTTTGCAAAACAGGAAACCCATGAAATTCATAGCCATCATTCCGGCCCGCTACGCATCGACGCGTTTCCCGGGGAAACCGCTCGCCGACATCCAGGGCAAACCCATGATACAACACGTCTACGAACGCACGTCGCAGGTGTTCGAACACTGCTGCGTCGCCACGGACGATACACGCATCGCCGAGGCCGTGGACAGGTTCGGCGGCTGCGCCGTCATGACGTCACCCGACCACCGGAGCGGAACCGACCGCTGCGCCGAAGCCCTCGATAAATACAGCAAAACGACCGGGACGGCGTTCGACGCGGTCATCAACGTACAGGGCGACGAGCCTTTCATCTCGACAGAACACCTGACGAGCCTGCGCGATGCCCTGGACGTCCCGGGAGCCGAAATCGCCACCCTCGCCTACCCCATGAAACCGGGCGACGACATCTTCAATCCCAACACTCCGAAGATAACCCTCTCACGGGACGGCTATGCCCTCTACTTCAGCCGCAGCGTCATCCCTTATATCCGCGGTGCGGAACAGTCCGAATGGTCGTCGCGCCACACGTATCTCAAACATATCGGCATTTACGGTTACCGGAGCGACATCCTGCACGAGATAACCCGACTGCCTCAAGGTATGCTTGAAAAGGCCGAATCGCTCGAACAACTGCGCTGGCTCGAAAACGGTTACAGGATAAAGGTCGGCCTGGTATCCTCCGAGACGATAGGCATAGACACACCCGAAGACCTCGCACGACTGCTGAAAAAAATGCACGATTGAGACCGCTGCCGATTGCCGATTGAAAAAAGTTCCTATCTTTGCAGTAATCATTCAAAAACCTGTTCGCCGGCATGCCGCCGGCATTTAATCTGAAAATTTACATTTCAATCTTCCACATGCAAGATTTCGATGCATTACAGGGCAAAAGCATTATACAACTGCGCGAAATAGCCAAGTCGCTCGGCATCCGGAGCACGACGCAGATGAAAAAGGACGAGCTCATACAGGCCATCATCGGCCCGGCCGGCGAATCCCCGGAACCAAAGCCGAAAAGACAGCGTCTCCTAAACAACACTCCTGTCCGGCAATCCTCCGCAGCGACGGATGCCAGGGAGACGGCCGAGGCGACAGCAAACCACAACGACGGCGAAGAGACGGTACAGGAGACCGAAAAACCACGGCGGGGCAGGCCCCGCAAAACGGTACAGCAACCGCAGGAAACAGCCGGCGAGACGCTTCCCGCAGAACCGGCCGACGCGGCAGCTGCTCCGGAAATACCCGTCGCAGTACAACAGCCCCTCCAGCCGCAGCGCACGGAGTACCCGACAAGGCCTCAAGCCGTCAGAACTCCCCGACCCCATCAGCCATCCTCCCCGAACGACCAACAGCGGCAGGCCGACCGTTACACTCCCACTCCGGAAGATGCCAATATCGGTTTCGTGGAGGGCGAAGGCGTTTTGGAAATCATGCCCGACGGTTACGGTTTCCTCCGTTCGCCCGACTACAACTACCTTAACTCCCCGGACGACATCTACGTAGCCTCTTCGCAAATCAAGACATTCGGTCTCAAACCCGGCGATACGGTAAAGGGCATCATCCGACCGCCCAAAGAGGGAGAAAAGTATTTCCCGCTGGTAAAGGCCATCGAAATAAACGGGCTCAGCCCCGAATTCATCCGCGACAGGATGCAGTTCGAGTACATGACCCCCCTCTTCCCGAACGAAAAATTCACCCTCACGGGCAACGGCCACAACAATACTTCCACCCGTATCGTAGACCTTTTCGCCCCGATAGGCAAGGGACAGCGCGGTCTCATCGTGGCACAGCCGAAGACCGGCAAGACGGTACTCCTGCAGAGTATCGCCAACGCCATCGCCGACAACCATCCGGAAGTTTACATGATTGTCCTGCTGATAGACGAACGCCCGGAGGAGGTGACCGAAATGGCCCGCAACGTCAAGGCGGAGGTTGTGGCCTCCACGTTCGACGAACAGGCCTCCCGCCACGTCAAAGTGGCCGAAATGGTGCTCGACAAGGCCAAACGCATGGTGGAGTGCGGACACGACGTCGTCATCTTCCTCGACTCCATCACCCGTCTCGCAAGGGCGTACAACACTGTACAGCCCGCATCGGGAAAGGTGCTCTCCGGCGGTGTGGACGCCAACGCCCTGCACAAGCCCAAACGCTTCTTCGGCGCCGCAAGGAACACCGAAGAGCGCGGTTCGCTGACCATCATCGCCACCGCCCTGATAGACACGGGTTCCAAAATGGACGAAGTCATCTTCGAGGAGTTCAAGGGAACGGGCAACATGGAGCTGCAGCTCGACCGGAAACTGGCCAACAAACGTATCTATCCGGCCGTCGATGTGGTCGCATCGGGAACCCGCCGCGAAGACCTACTGCTGAGCAAGGATGTCCTGCAAAAGACATGGATACTGCGCCGTTACCTCGCCGACATGAATTCGGTGGAGGCCATGGAGGAGATGATAAAGCACATGGAACACACCCGGAACAACGAAGAACTGCTGGTCACGATGAACAAATAACACGGCCATGCAGGTTCGCATATCATACGACAGGGGCGGGATGATGTAATCCCGTCCCTGTCGTATCTTCTCCCGGACATCCGAAGCGTGCCTCCGAATACCATCGTTTCCGTCACCGTTTCCCGTTCGGTTCCGAAGCGAGTCCGTCCCGGAACTTCACGGCCGCATGCGAACCGTCGCAGAACGGTTTGTTCTTCGATGCCCCGCAGCGACAGAGCACCACCCGATTACGAATCTCATATGCCATCCCCTCCTGCGTCTGTACCGGAATACCGCCGCGTACCCACAGTCCGCCGCTCACGCCGAGGGCCGGGTCCTCTATCAGCCCCAACGACGGTGCGTAATCGGGTTCATACGGCTCCCCCGTCCGATTCTCCCATGCACTCAAACGACCGCCGGGACACATGTTCGCCTCCCGTACGGCAAGAGTCTTGGCATCCGCATCGTCCGAGATTCCGACCAGATTCCATACACGGCCGCCGGCATCGCAGAAGCGAGCGAACACACAGAAATTCTCATTGTCGGTCAGTTTGAGTTCCGGTCCTCCGAACGTTTCGGCCCCCTCGAGCAACCCCTCCGAGGAGGCGGTCAGACGCGGGTCCCACTCCGCACGCATATGAGAACCGTCGCAGTAAGGTTTCTTCTTCGATGCCCCACAGCGACACAAGGCCGTCGGCTGGTCGTCAGTAGAGTAATGCTCTCCTTCGGCGAACTCCCAACTCTCTCCCCGGTCGTTCGGCATGATGAACTGCTGCGCCAGCGGCGGCCTGCCGAATATGAGCACGGGGCCCTTGCTGCTGACCGTGATGCGAAAACCGGAATCCGCCCTGCGGCTTCCGCGCTGTACCTTTTCCTTCTCCATAATAACCTGTTTTAGCCATTGCATTCACCAAGGTTGTTCAAACCGCATACCAAACATTTTCCGGACGCATGCGGCCTCGACTTCCATACCCGGTCCAGCAACAACATGAAAAAACAATACGTGTATATCCTATTCAGACCGAAAAATATTATCTTTGAAACAGGGAATATTTCCCGAGACACAAACCCAAAAACACAACCGCAATGAACAAACTTCTCCCGCTCTGTCTTCTGGCGGTGTTTACAACCGTTCCGCTCAAGGCCCAGCTGCCGCCGACTACCGCTCAGGAAACTCCACGAAAAGAGTGGTTCGGCGACATCTTCATCGGATACAGTTTCCGCATGGGCCGGCCCGACCCCTCCATTGTCAATCGGTTCGGCTCACGCTCCGGCTTCAAGCTCGGTGCGGATATCAACCGCATAATCAAGAACCGTCCTGTCGCACTGGGCATTCAGGCCGAATGGACTACCTATTCGATGACCTCCCGAATCAGCTCCACCGAAACCGCGAAGACCAGAATCCACACCATCTACATAGCGCCCGCACTGACCTTCCTGCAACCTCTACGGAACGGAGGCACACTGTACGAAGAAATCACCATCGGATACGTCAATTACAACGAACTGATGCGAGACATCGATGTGGCGGGCTTCAAAAACCTCCGGGGACACGCAGACACCTGGGGCGTCAAACTTTCGTTCGGCTACCATATCAAAGGCTGGGATTTCAGATACTCGCTCTTCTCAAGCTCGGTATCGAACCTTTCAATACGGTCCGGAGGCCGAAAACTAGGCTACACCCAACTGGACACACCGCTCAGCCTCGCTTCCATGAGCCTCTCTGTCGGTCTGAGATTCTGACACGACAGCACCGACAATAGCAACGGGGCGGAACAATCGCTGTTCCGCCCCGTTTGCCTTGGTCTCAGCCCATGCGGCCGCAAAGCGGATTACTCCTGCCTTTTCAACCCATGCCGGGCCGCCAGTTCCTCCATCATGGCGTAAGCCTGACCGTAATCGTTGGCTATACGGCCGTCGAGAATCGCCTCCTTTATCTCATCCTTGATTTCTCCTACTATACGACAGGGAGGAATCCCGTACGTCTCCATAATCAGTTCCCCCGATACGGGCGGCTGGAAATTCCGCACCCGGTCTTTCTCCTCTATCTCCCTGAGTTTCCGACGCACAACGGCAAAGTTCTTCAGGTAACGCTTCACCTTCCGTTCGTCTCCCGAAGTGATGTCGGCCTCACAGAGCGTCATCAGGTCGTCGATATCGTCTCCCGCCTCGAACAACAGCCGACGGACGGCCGAATCGGTCACCACGTCGTCCGAGAGTATTTGGGGACGCAGATGGAGCAGAACGAGTTTGCGCACATATTTCATCCGGTCGTTCAACGGCAGTTTCATCCGGCGGAATATATCCGGCACCATACGCGCCCCCACCACCTCATGTCCGTGAAACGTCCACCCCGCCGCAGGGTCGTAAGCTTTCGTTGCCGGCTTGCCGATATCGTGAAGAATAGCCGCCCAGCGGAGCCACAGGCTGTCGCTGTTGAGTGCCACGTTGTCCAATACCTTCAGTGTATGAGTGAAGTTATCTTTATGTCCGTGCAATCCCACCTTTTCCACGCCTTTAAGCCGACTCATCTCAGGAAATACAAGAGGCAACAGACCGGTCATATCCATCAGTTCGAAACCGATGGAGGGCACCGGAGAAAGGATTATCTTGTTTATCTCGGTAATAATGCGCTCGCGGGAAACTATCCGGATACGCTCCCTGTTGCGTTCGATGGCCTCGAAGGTCTCCGGCGCTATATCGAAACCTAGCTGAGCGGCGAACCGCACGGCCCGCATCATCCGCAACGGGTCGTCGGAGAAGGTGATGTCGGGATCGCAGGGAGTCCGGATGATGTGCTCACGCATATCTTCCATGCCGCCGAATGGGTCTTCCAACTCTCCGAACGTATCGCCGTTAAGCGACCAGGCCAGCGCATTGATGGTAAAGTCACGCCGCAGTTGGTCGTCGCGCAGGGTACCCGCCTCCACGACCGGTTTGCGGGAATCCCTCGAATAGGACTCCTTTCGGGCACCGACGAACTCCACCTCCATTCCTTCCGTACGGAGCATAGCTGTACCGAACGTCTTGAAAACCGTCACATTGGAGCCTGTCTCCCGAGCCAAGGCTTCAGCTACATCGATGCCGCTTCCCACGACGACCACGTCGATATCCGTGCACGGACGACAAAGATAATAATCGCGCACATATCCCCCTATCACATAGGCCCTCAGACCCATGCCGTCCACTATACGGGAAATCTTCCTGAAAACGGGAAGCGAGAGCGGTTCAGTCATTTACTCACTATTATATCCATCATCCCTTCACCCTGTCGAGATACATCGCCACTGTACGTTCCAGACCGTAGTAGAGCGCATCGGAAATGAGCGCATGGCCTATGGAGACTTCGTCGGTAAAGGGAATGCGCGAAATGAAATAACGCAGATTATCGAGATTCAGGTCATGCCCGGCATTGAGTCCGAGACCGAGCCGGCGGGCCTCCTCCGCTGCCGCCACATAATCGCGTACGGCCGCTTCAGGGTTCGAGGGATACGCCGACGCATACCCTTCCGTATAGAGTTCCACCCGGTCGGCACCGCATTCAGCGGCCCCGCGCACCATCTCCACATCGGGATTGACGAATATTGAGACTCGGATGCCCCTGCTGTGGAACAAATCCGCCCGCGAACGCAGGTAATCCCGGTATTTCACCGTATTCCAGCCGGCATTCGAGGTAATCGCGTCATGCGCGTCGGGCACCAGCGTCACCTGCGTAGGCACCACCTCCATTACCAGCTCCACGAATGGGTCGAACGGATTGCCCTCTATGTTGAACTCCGTCGTCACCACCCGCTTGAGTTCCCTCACGTCGCTATAACGGATATGACGTTCATCGGGGCGCGGATGTACCGTGATGCCCTGCGCTCCGAATCCCTCTATGCGTCGTGCCGCCTCTATCACGTCGGGGAGATTACCTCCGCGCGAATTGCGTATTACGGCAATCTTGTTTATATTTACACTCAGTTTTGTCATAAGACGAACAATGAATTGCGTTTTACAAACGGCGCCGAAACGGCTGCCGTACGGTTGTTTACTCCTTTAACAAGCCGTAAAGTTACTAAAAAATGCACGATGAATAAAATTATTCTGTTTTCGAGGCCGGGACTCGGTCTCAACAGCGACGAGATACAGGGCATCTTCTCCGCAATGGCCGAAAGCGGATTCGACTGGGCCGCGAACGACGAATTCGCCCGCGAGGCGCACGACAAGGCCGGTGTCGAGATTCCGGCCGAAAAGCGGTACGCCTCCATAGACGCCGGTCTGGCCCGGGGGGCGGTCATGCTCAGTTACGGCGGCGACGGCACCTTCCTCGAAGCCGTCAAGCTGGCCTACGGATGCGGGGTTCCCGTACTCGGCATCAACTACGGACACCTCGGATTTCTGGCCAATACGCCGCGGGAGGACATGCGAGAGGTTGTCGGCATCCTGCGCAGGGGCGAATATAGGATACAGCCGCGGACGATGCTGCATGTCGCGGGCTGCGGGGATTTCGGAGGACACCCCTACGCACTGAACGAATTTACCATCCACCGTACCGAAATCAACATGACCTACGTGGACGTCTTCGTGGACGGGGAGAAGCTCACTACCTACCGCGGCGACGGCGTACTCCTCTCTACCCCGACCGGTTCGACCGCCTACTCGCTCAGCGTGGGAGGCCCCATCGTGGCCCCCATGTGCGAATGTTTCATCATCGCGCCGATAGCCCCACACAACCTCACCATGCGCCCCATGGTTATTCCCGACTCCTCGGTGGTCTCCTTCCGGGTAAACAGCCGTGCCCTCCGCTCCTCCGTCAGTCTCGACAACCGTTCGTTCGACATACCGTGCGGCTCGGAGTTCACCGTAAGGAAAGCGGAGAAACCTATTTTTTTGATAAACCTGCAAAATATATCCTTTTACGACACGTTAAGGAATAAAATGATGTGGGGGCTTGACAGTTGGGAAGGCCGCAAATGACTCTCCCCGGCATGTGCCGTATCGCTCCGCCTGCAGGCCGGAGGATGGTTACGCCGCTAAAAGTGTTTGATGATTACCGCTTATCCGCACAATTAATATTATATTTGTGGGTTCATTAGCAAACGAGGAACTCGATGAGTAAGACCGACAAAATACCTTCCCATGTGGCCATCATCATGGACGGCAACGGCCGCTGGGCACGTGCCCGCGGACTCGAACGCCACGAAGGCCATCGGGCAGGTGTGAACAGTCTGCGCAACGTCATTGCCCGGGCCGCCCGCAACCCGGGCGTACGCTATCTGACCCTATACGTCTTCTCCACCGAAAACTGGGGGCGTCCGCAGGAGGAGGTGGACATGCTCATGGAGCTTCTTTGCCGCAGTATCGTCAACGAACTCGACGAACTGCTCCGGGAGCAGGTAAAAGTCGTAGTCATCGGCGAGCGGGCGGGCATGTCGAAGACGGTCGTGGAACACATCGAACTTATCGAACGAGAGACTGCGGCATGTACGGAACTGACCATACTGCTCTGTATCAATTACAGCTCCCGCGGGGAACTCACCCGTGCGGCACGCAGATTGGCCGAAAAGGCGGTCTCAGGCGAACTCTCCCCCGCGGAGATAACTCCCGAAACGATAGCCGGCGAACTCTATACCGGCGGAATCCCCGACCCCGACCTGATAATCCGCACCGGCGGAGAACAGCGTCTGAGCAACTTCCTGCTCTGGCAGGGAGCATACAGCGAACTCTACTTCACCCCGACATACTGGCCCGATTTCAGCGGCGACGATTTCGATACGGCTGTCGCAGCGTATTCCGGCCGTCATCGGAGATTCGGGAAAGTCGATGAACAGGAATAAGAAAGAAACCAAATAGTTGTACAACCACGAGTAATGAGAAAAGCGATACCACTCCTCGTTTCCTTCCTTTTGCTTTCCGTCTGGAGCGGCTACTCCCAACAAGAGCCCGCCACGTTGCATGATGCCGACGGGGTACCGATGATGGACTACGGCGACTCCAAACCATACACCATTAACGATATAAAAATTTTCGGCGTCAAATACCTCGACCCCGACATACTGACCGCCTCTTCGGGACTGATGCGGGGCGAAACGGTCTACATACCGGGCAACGCCATCTCCCAGGCGGTATCGCGCCTTTGGAACCAGCGTTATTTTTCCGACGTGAAGGTGATAGCGGAACTGCTGCCCGACGACATGGTGAACATCGAGATATACCTCCAGGAGCGACCGAGGGTATACAGATGGGGATTCGAAGGGATTCGCAAGGGCGAAGCGAACACCCTGCTCGAAGACCTGAAACTGAAAAGAGGGTCGGAACTCTCCGACTACGTGATAGACAAGAACATCAAACTCATTCAGAAACACTTCTCTGGCAAGGGTTTCCGCAATACGGAGGTAACGGCCCGGATAGAGAACGACTCCGTGGTACAGAATGCGGTCAATGTCACCTTCGTCGTGAACAAGAACAAGCGGGTGAAGATAGGGGCCATCAATTTCGAGGGAAACGAAGTCTTCTCGGACAAAAGGCTGCGGCGCACACTGAAAAAGACGCATCAGGTCAACCCCAACATCTTCCAGAGTTTCAAGCTCAACGAGACCAATTACGAAGAGGACAAGGAGAATCTGCTCGACTTCTACAATTCGCAGGGATACCGTAATGCCGTCATCGTGCGGGACTCGATGTACGTTATCAACGACAAACGCATCGGCATCGACATACAGATAGAGGAAGGCGACAAATTCTACATCCGCAACGTATCGTGGGTAGGCAACAGCCAATACTCGACCGAACTGCTGCAAGCCATGCTGGGTATCGAAAAGGGCGATACCTACGACAAAAAGACGCTCCACAAACGGCTTGGCATCGGCCGTGAAACCGACATCGAGGACATGTCGCAGATTTCGTCGCTTTATCAGAACAACGGATACCTGATGTCGGTCATCGAGCCTTCCGAAATAGTGGTCGGGAAAGACTCGATTGATTTGGAAATCAAAGTATTCGAAGGAAGACCCTTCACCATCAACAATGTGGAAATAAGCGGTAACCAGCGCGTGGACGACGAAGTGATACGCCGCGAGATATATACCCGTCCGGGCGAGCTCTACAACCGGGCACTGCTCATGCAGACGCTGCGGCAGCTCTCCCAGATGCAGCACTTCGACCCGGCCTCCATCATGCCGCAGATACAGCCCGTTTCCAACGACCTGGTCGACATCGGCTGGCCGCTGGTAGAATCGGCCAGCGACAAATTCGAGATATCGGGCGGCTGGGGAGCCGGCATGTTCGTCGGCTCCGTCGGTGTACAGCTCAACAACCTTTCGGTCAAGAATTTCTTCAAGAAAGGCGCCTGGAGGCCCTACCCCCACGGACAGAATCAACAGCTCGTCGTACGTCTGCAGACCAACGGTTCCTATTATACCTCTTTCATGGGCAGTTTCACCGAACCGTGGCTGGGCGGCAAAAAGCCCAATTCGCTGACCATCGCCGCCTTCTATTCGAACCAAACGAATTCGTACAGTTTCGGCGGTGTATTTTACAAGAGTGACAGCCACTTCCGCACTACGGGCGTTTCTGCGGGACTGGGACGCCGCCTGTCGCTGCCCGACCCCTATTTCACCCTCTATACCGAGCTCGGTTATACGCGTTACAACCTGAGAAACTGGGAGATGTTCTCGAATTTCGACAACGGCAATTCGAACATCTTCACCCTGCGGGCGGTATTCGGGCGCAGCACCGTAAACAACCCCATCTATCCGAGTTCGGGTACGGACTTCTCGCTGACGGTCACGCTCACTCCTCCCTACTCGCTTTTCGACCGGAAAGACTATGCGAACATGCCGGCCAACGACCCCGCCAAATTCAAATGGATAGAGTATCACAAATGGCAGGCGAAGGCACAATGGTTCCTGCCGCTGACACCCGACCAGAAACTCGTGCTCATGGCGCGGGCGGAGATGGGATATCTCGGATACTACAACAAATACAAACAGTCCCCGTTCGAACGGTTCGACGTGGGCGGCGACGGCATGACCGGTTACAACATCTACGGTTACGACGTCATCGGCCTGCGCGGGTATTCGGACGGCAGCCTGACGCCCTACGACCCGCAGGACCCCTATGCGTATGCCAACGTTTATAACAAATACACGCTGGAACTCAGGTACCCGTTCCTGCAACAGCCTGCGACCCATATCTATGGTCTGGTATTTGCAGAAGCAGGTAACGGATACAGGAACTGGCAGGAATTCGACCCGTTCAAACTGCACCGTTCGCTCGGTATCGGCATCAGGGTATATATCCCGTTCATCGGGATGATAGGCCTCGACTGGGGTTACGGATTCGACGGTACGGCCCGCTCCTCGAAACCGCACGGAGGGAAACTGCACTTCTCGATGGGTATGGATTTCTAAACGCGCAGTCGGTCGAATAGATACTAAAACCATAACGTTATGAAAAAGTTATTGATAATCGCAGCCCTGGCGGTATTTGCAGCCGCAGGCACGGCATCTGCACAGAATTACATGGTAGTGAATACCGAGACCATCTTCAAATCGATGACCGCATACAATCAGGCGGTAGAAGAGATGGATGCTGCCGCACAGCAGTACCAGCAGAACATCGACAACGCCTACGCCGAACTCGAAGATATGTACGAAACCTACATGTCGCAGAAGGCATCGCTCTCCCAAAGTGCCCGCCAGCAGCGCGAAGAGACCATTCTGAACAATGAAAAAAAGATAGCGGAATATCAGGCGAGCATCTTCGGTGAGGACGGCAAGATGACGCGGATGCAGGCGGAAAAACTGGAACCCTACCAGAAAAAGGTGATGGAAACCATCTCCAAGTACGCCTCCGACCACGGATATTCGCTCGTACTGGATATCTCCACGAATCCGCTGGTGGTCTATTACAATCCTGCCGTAAATAAGACACAGGACATCATATCATTATTAAAATAACAACCTGAACAATGAAAAAAATCATTCTGACTCTTGCGGGATTCCTGTTCCTGTTCTCCGCATCGGCAAACGCGCAGCAGCCGAAATTCGGTTATATCAACCTTCAGGAGGTAGTAAGCCTCATGCCGGAAAGGACCGAAGCCCAAACACAGTTGCAGAAGATAAACGACGACTATGCCTCCATGCTTGAACTGATGCAGGTGGAATTCAACAACAAGGTACAGGAGTACCAGAAGAACATGTCCACCTACTCCGATGCCGTAAAACAGGTAAAGGAACGCGAACTTCAGGACCTTGATACCCGCATGCAGGAGTTGTACACTACGGCCAACAAAGAGCTCGAGACCAAGAGCAACGAACTGATGGCCCCCATCATCGAAAAGGCCGAGAACGCCATCAAGAAGGTAGGCAGGGACAACGGCTTCCTCATCATCTTCGACGAATCGATGCGTCCTATGGCATATTACGATGAAAGCGCACTCGTCAATGCCCTTCCTCTCGTAAAGAAGGAGCTGGGTATCGCGGAATAACATAACAGGATAGTCCCAACTGCAAGGCGTCACTCCGGTGACGCCTTTTTCGTATCCGTCCGTCCCGCCCGGCACCTGCCCTTTTCCTCCCATGCTACCGGCCGACAGGAAAACGCAACACCGCTCTTTCCGAGCATCATGAATTGTTCGCATACTTCCATCTCACCGACCGGCACGGTATGGCATCACGAATGGAATGCAGAACCGCCATATCGGCCGGAAAACCGATACCGGCACAAACGGGGAGAAAACACCCCCTGTCCTCTTCCCGACCTCTCTCCCGCCATCCGCCTGCTCCGGCGGTTCAGGTCCGGACGTCACAAGAGAGCTGTCCCGGTCTACATACAAAAATTTCCGCACGCTTTAAAGCGTGCGGAAATTCGACCCGAAACTATCCGCTTCCGTTAAGTCCCCCTACTGTCCCTGCATCCGGAGACGCTTGACGTATTCACGGGCATCGTAGGTGATATCGTCATCGCGGTCGCGCCACAAACCGTCCTCGATGATACGCAGCCTGTATTCATCGATACTCTCCGTAAGCGGGAAGCGGGGCTGCGGTATTGCCTCGTACTCCACTCGCCGGGAAGCCTTTATCCGACGGTCGAACACCTCCCGCTTCGTAGGTCGGCGGTCGCCCTCCCACACGAAGTTAGGAAGTCGCTGCGGCTGCGCTTCCGGTATCAGGTTCATGGGATAGATGGCATAGACCGGGTCTCCGCGAAATATTATCTCCTCTATCTCCTGACCGGAGATGATGAACGTAATGTCGGCACACTCCATCACCAGAAAGCCCTGATAGGCCCCCGTCTCCTCGTCCTGCATGTAATAATAGGTCTGGGCATTCCCTACCACATTGGTACGGTAAATCTCGTTGTCGCGGAACAAGGCCTCGATAGTCTTGCCCGTAATCTGGTTGTAATGGTCGGCGTCGAGTTCAGCGCTCATGACGGGATTGCCGTGCTCTTCGCCACCGGTAAAGACGGCATGGTCTATCACCTCATCCTTGATGTAAACGACCGTCCGGTCGGACTTAATCTGGTTATCGCCGTTCCACATGACGGGGTCTTTATGCAGATGAATCGTCGTATCGCGCGAAAACGAGACCAGCGAATCGCAGACGGCCTGCAAATCCGAACGGAAAATCTTCACATGATGATATCCGACTATTACGCGCTCTTTCTCCTCTTCGGCAGTTGCCTCCCCCTCGGTATCTCCTTCCGGAACTGCTTCGCCGTCAAGCGTATCGTCTGTTTCCTCTCCGTCCTCCACGGTTGCGACGTCTTCATCCGCCGTTTCTGCGTCCAACTCCTCCGTACCGGTTTCGGCGGCAGTTTCCCCGTCGGTTGTCTCCGCCGGTCGTTCGTCCGCCGCTGCAGCCTCACGCCGGGCCGCCCGGCGCTCCTCCCTGGCTTTCCGACGGGCCTCACGACGTTCCCGTCGAAGCTGTTGCCTGGTCGGCACCTGCTCTTCCGAAACAGTCTCCTCTGCCGACGCTGCAACGACCGTTTCCGTTACCATCGCACCTCCGTCCGTTTCCGAAATCCCCGCTTCGGCCGTTCCCGTCAGAGCATCCTGTTCCGCAGACCGTGCTGTACCGTCCGTACCTGCCTCCGTCGCCGAAACCTCTTCCGATACACCGGTTTCCGGAACCTCCCCATCCCGGGCAATCTCCTCGTCCGGCAGCACGTCTCCACCGGCAAGGCCATCCCTGCCTTCGGTCGCTTCTTCTTCCGACGACGCCATATCCTCCGCCTCGTCCGAAACGGAAAGAGGCTGCTCCGTCGAGGCTCCCGTAATCAACTCTTCACCGGTATCGACCGGTTTTTCCTCCACCTTGTTGCCGATATAATCCGCACTGTATATGCTGGTACTGTCGATTACATACATGAAAATGGAGTCGGAACGCATGTAGAGGGAATCCCCCTGCTCATAAAAACTGATGACCGAAGGGTCTTCCGTGAGCATGGCATCGCCGCGCATTCCCCAATACCGGCCGTAATCTCCAAAAGCCAGCACTTTCTGCCCCTCGTCCAATATCTGGATGTTACGCCGCAGCACCACATCGTCGCTGTCGGCCCGGTAATCCATATCGTCGGCCCATATCTCCTGGTCTTCGGAGAGCACATAGGCATCGGACATGAAATGATAATGGTCGGTACGGGTATCGTACCACCCGCTGTTGGCACTCAGTATCTCCTCCTTCTCGTTCCAGATATAGGTCTTGCGGTAAAAAGTCGCTATCTCGGTATCCATATTGAACCCGAGCGAATCGGAAACTATCAGATAGGTGGAGTCCCTCAGCTCGACATTGCCCACGCAAACGGCATCGCGCGTAGAACCGTAATAGTAACCACGGTCCGATTCGAGCAGCATCCGTCCCTGGCTCATCGTTCCGCCGCCGTAATACTCACCCACATTGTCGAGGGTATTGTACTTGAAGTGATAGGTATAAAGCACCGCCTGCCCGTCTATCATCTTGATGAGCGGCGAGAAGACCTGCGCCGTATTGGTCAGACGGTCGTACAGTACCCGGTCGCCATAGACATACGTACTGTCCTTGTTTATCAACACGTTTTCGAAACACTCTATCCGGTTCTCATCGTAACGCACGGCACTGTCGCAAAGCATGACGGCCCCGTTGTGGTAGGCCACCACATTGCCTACGAAGGCGTGCACGGTGGAGTCGCCGCCTATCTGTATGGGGAACATCCGCTTGGACTTGATGTTCACGATGGTGCGTTCTCCCCGAGGTTTCGCGACGGTATCGCCCTGCACCGTATCCTGCCGCGGGCGGGCGGGAGCCGGCCGCAGCGGCGAAGGCTCCTGGGCGAATGCACTGAAAAACAGCAATGCCACGCCCACCGAAATGATGGTATTCCGCAATCTCATCCGAACGCTACTTTACCCAATGTTTATTCACGAAGTCGCCGTCGCGGAATTCGGGTTCGATACGGATGTACAACCCGTCTATCTTCCCGTCGAGCCACTTCTCAAACTCCTCCTCCTGTTTGGTTTGCAGTGCCAGGGCCTCTATCTGAAGGTAATCCTCGTTCAGGCTGGCGGGATGGGCCGGAATGACCTGAATAAGTTTGACGATTTTGTTAAGCTCGTTGTTGCGCAGGTCGCGGGATTGAAATGCCGGTGAAATCTCCCCCTCTTTCAAGGCGCTTATCGCAGGATAGTCCGTCCGCAGGTCTTCTCGGAGGAATTTCGTGGTAGAGTATCTCGTATCGCTGACATGCATCAGTTCCAGCAACTCGTGATTGGTCACGATACCGCCGTTCTGGCGCGAATACTTATCGTCGGAATACTTCATCGCGGCATCTTCGAATGTAATGGCTCCGCCGCGTATTTCATTGGCCAGGCTGTCGAGGAAGCGCCCCCCCTCCGCCAGTTCGTCGGGCGTATAGACCGGCCGCAGCAGAATGTGCCGGCACCGGTACCGGTCGCCGTTCTTCTCGACGAGCTGGATGATATGGAATCCGTACTCGGTCTCCACCACCTCCGATATCTGACCGGGCTGCAGCTTTTCGAGCGCATCCGCAAAGGGTTGTACGAACTGATTCAGCGACATCTCCATTTCACCGCCCTGCATGGCCGTACCGGGGTCCACGGAGTACATCCTCGCCAACAAGTCGAAACGTGTTCCGTTGATGACACGCTCCCTCATGTCGAGCAGCTCTTCGCGCACGCGCTGCTTCGCCTCCTTGCTGGAGGTGGGATAACGCACTATCTGGGCATATACGTACTGTTCCGGTACAATGGGCAGGCTGTCCCGGTCGAGCTCCCTGTAAAACATCTCCACCTCGCCCGGTGTTATCTTCACCTTGGAGATGACGTCGCTGCGCATCGCCTGCGCATAGTACATCTCCTCATATTTGCCCTTGAAATCCTGCCGTATTTCATAATAAGGCATGCCCATTTCGGCTTCGAGTGCCGCCGTCGAACCGGCCTCCTCGGTCATCATCGCCAGACGTGCCTCCACCTCGGAACTGACCGCATCGAGGTTTATCTGCACCGAATCTATCAGAGCCTGGTTATACAGCAGTTTCTGCACCAACAGTCCTTCGAGCGCCTCGTTCATCGGGTCGCGGTCCGACGTGTACCCCTGTTTGCGCCGCTCTTCGACAAGTACGTTGCGGGCCTCCACCAATTCGGAATATTTGATGGCCGAATTGCCTACGACAGCCACCACCTTATCGACGGTATATCTTTCCTGGGCTGAAACGGTGCCTGCACACACCATGAAACAGATGCAGGCCGCGGTCATTTTCTTTAGCATGCCTATTCTCGGTTAGTTTTCAAATAAATCTTCAACGTATGGTTTTCAAGGGCCGCATGATAGAGGCTGTCCTCCATCCGCCTGACGGCATCGCTCCCCCTCTTGTTGTAAATGATGTTCCTCACCACGTTCTCCACCCATTCGAGCGGCGCCTGCTGTCCCTTGGCGGCATGGTCGGTTATCTGTACATAATACTTGTAGTCACCGTCGGTAAGTTCCTCTATCCGGCTGCCCGTCAGGAGATAGTCGTAACTCTTTCCCCTTACGGTCGGCAGGCGGTTCAGAAATTCGTCGAACCCTACCCACTCATCGAAAACGGTCAGCGTCAGACCGTTTTTCACCGCAAGGTCGAGAAAATCCTGCTGCCGCTCGGCATTCGGCGACCCCATCAGCTCCTTCAGCTTGGTCCTCAGCCGGAACGATGCAGGCAAACGCACGATGCGTCCCTTCACGATATCGCGGTCGAGTCGGAATTCCGGCTGGTGCATGGCATAATAATCGGCCACGAGCGAATCGCTGACGACCGTATCCACCCTATCCATATAATAACGGTCGAGCCGGTACGTCAGCAGGGAGTTACGGTAATCCTCCACCATTGCATCGATATTGACGCCCGTTTCGGCCAGCACACGCTCCGCCTCCTGCAGCTTGACCTGCCGGCGGACCCAGGTCTCTACATAATTCTCCACCATCGCCAGACTGTCCTCTCCGGACATACCCGCCGGAACGGCCGCCGTCACATCCTCTTCGGTCAGCACGGTCTTCCCGACCTGTGCCACGACATCGGACGACAGCAATCCGCGGCCCCGGCATCCTGCCAGAAGCATGCCAGCCACCATCACCAACGGTAATATCCCTTTTCCAACCATCTTCCGCGACTTAAAAACACCAACGGCCGCAACCGTTTTCTATTCAACGTAACCGCAGGCCGAATATTATTCCGGCTCCGTCCTATTACCGGCAGTTTCCGGCTCCGTTCCGGCCTCTTCCCGCACCTGCAACCGGCGCACAATGGCGACGGCCCCCACGACGAGCAGCACGACACACGCCCCATAAACTGCATAGTAGAGCGCACCGCCTCCGAGCATGTCCCGCACGGCCATATCGGCACGCTCGGGACCCAACACTTCGAGCATGAGGTACGATATGCCGTTGTTCAGGGCATGCAGGATAATGACCGTAAGCAGCGACTTCGTTCGGAAATAGATATATCCCAATATGATACCGACAAGAAAGGCATTGATGGCCTGCTGGGGAATCATGTGGAACACGCCGAAGAGCAGTGCCGAAAGCAGGATGGCTTTCGCAGCGCCGTCGCGTTCATTGATGGAACCCTGTATGAGACCCCGGAAAAGCGTCTCCTCCATGACCGGTGCCAGGACGACCGTCATCAGAATGGACCAGCCGCCCGTACCTATATATTGGTTGAGCTGTTCGAGATATTTGTCCGGAAAAAGTTCGAGCAGCGGTTCAATAACCACACCGGTAACGAAAATGAGCACGATTCCCCACAGAATGAGGGGAGCGCTTATCCTTCCCGCATGCATGTTCAGCACATTGGTCGGTGCCTGACGCGTCCGCCGCTGTACAAGAATGAAAGTTATCGCAAACCCCATCTGCAGGAAGTAGGTCAAAGCATTCACCAGCCCCGTATTCCACTCGGTCAGCCACGTCAGCGCCCCGCCCACGAGACCCGCCGCAAGCGACGACACCAGAATGATGCCTATCATGGCCAGAATGTCGATGCCGTTGGGGTAGATACGACGCTTCATCTCCTTCGCCTGCGCCCGGTACGCGGCCCGGCAACGGCGTTCGTCGCTGCACCCGGCCCCGTCTGTTCCGGCACCATCGAAGGACATACCGGCACCATGCTCCCTTCTCTCCTTTCCTTCGTCCGTCTCGTTCATCTGCTGCATATTTTCCGCCCTGCGGGCATTCTCCATAACGACGATTACGAAAGCCCCATTCCGCAGAGGCTTTCGTAATCAGTCTGTCAAAACCGGCCGGAGGACGCTATTTGTACTCCCCGGCAAGGGTAGCCACCATCACGGCCTTGATGGTGTGCATGCGGTTCTCGGCCTCGTCGAACACGATGGAAGCCGGACTCTCGAAGACTTCGTCCGTCACTTCCATGGCCGTCAGACCGTACTTTTCGTTGATTTCGCGCCCTATCCTCGTATTGAGGTCGTGGAACGACGGCAGGCAGTGCAGGAACTTCACGTTCGGGTTGCCCGTAGCCTTCATCACCTCCGAGGTCACCTGATAGGGCTTGAGCAGCTTGATGCGCTCGGCCCATACATCGTCCGGCTCGCCCATGGACACCCATACGTCCGTATAGAGGAAGTCGCAATCCTTCACGGCCTCTTTCACATCTTCGGTAATGGTAATCTTGGCACCAGTCTGGGCGGCTACCTCACGGCACTTGGCGACGAGTTCATCCGACGGAGCGCAGCTCTTGGGGCATGCGGCACGGAAATCGATACCCATCTTGGCGCAGCCGACCATCAGCGAGTTGCCCATGTTGTTGCGCGCATCGCCCAGGTAGCAGAACTTCATCTCCTTGAAAGGCTTGTCGGAGTGCTCCTTCATGGTGAGCAAGTCGGCAAGTATCTGCGTGGGGTGGAACTCGGTCGTCAGCCCGTTCCAAACCACGACGCCGGCGTATTTAGCGAGGTCTTCCACGATATCCTGACCGTATCCGCGGTATTCGATACCGTCGTACATGCGGCCGAGCACACGGGCCGTATCTGCGATGCTCTCCTTCTTGCCCATCTGGGAACCCGTCGGGCCGAGGTAGGTCACCTGCGCCCCCTGGTCGTATGCTCCCACCTCGAAGGCGCAGCGCGTACGCGTGGAATCCTTTTCAAAAAGGAGGACGATGTTCTTGCCTTTGAGCATCTGTTTCTCCCGGCCCGCCTTCTTGTCCGCTTTCAGGCGTGCGGCAAGCTCTACGAGCCCGTTTATCTCTTCGGGAGTGAAATCAAGCAATTTCAGAAAATTTCTTCCTTTGATATCCATTGCAGTATCTTTTTTTGAGTGTTTTTAAAACGCCCTCAAAGATACGCATTTTATGATAAGAAGCAGAATTTCTCCGGGAAATTGCTTATTTTTGTCTGGCCTAATATCAATATCGAAATGGGAAAAATCGTCGCTCTGGCCAACCAGAAAGGAGGGGTGGGCAAAACCACCACCGCTATCAATCTAGCGGCCAACCTCGCCGTAATGGGCAAGAAAGTGCTGCTGGTGGATGCCGACCCGCAGGCCAACGCGACCTCGGGCCTCGGATTCGACATCAACAACCGCGGCATCTACGAATGTATCACGGGAGAGTGCGGCGCGGCCGACGTCATTATCGGAAGTCCGGACGTGAAGCATCTCTCCGTCCTTCCCTCCAGCATCGACCTCGTGGGAGCGGACGCCGAACTGCCCGGCCTCGAAGACGGTCACCTGCGAATGAAAAAGAGCCTCGACGCGGTCAAGGCGGAGTATGACTTCATCTTCATCGACTGTTCCCCGTCGTTGGGCTACACCACGGTGAACGCCCTCGTGGCGGCCGACAGCGTGCTGATTCCGGTGCAGTGCGAATACTTTGCGCTCGAAGGGCTGGGCAAACTACTGAGCACCATCAAGATGACCAAATCGCGGCTCAATCCTGGGCTGGAGATAGAGGGATTCGTCATGACGATGTACTCGCGCTCACGGCTCGCCAATCAGGTGACGCTGGAAGTCAGGGAGCATTTCAAACACCTCGCCTACGATACAATAATACAGCGCAACATCCGTCTTAGTGAAGCGCCCAGCCACGGCAAGCCGGTCATCCTGCACGATGCGGCCTCGACGGGAAGCGCAGCCTACATGAATCTGGCCAAGGAGTTCATGCAGCGCAACAGGAAACAATAATTTCAGAATAAACGGGACGGGGCGGAATGTTCCGCCCGGAAAAGGATTTAATATGAAGAACAAAGGATTGGGACGCGGGCTGGACGCCATTTTCGAAAGCGAAGGGGCCAAGTTCGGCGACAGCGCCGGAAAGATGGAGGAGATATCCGTATCGCTGATAATGCCCAACCCGAAACAGCCGCGTACCGCCTTCGACGAAGACGCTCTGGAGGAGCTGGCCGACTCGATAAAGACGCTCGGTCTGATACAGCCCATCACGGTCAGGAAAGAAAGCGACACCCGCTATATAATAATCAGCGGGGAACGCCGCTGGCGAGCCTCCAAGCTGGCCGGCCTCGAAACGGTACCGGTATTTATCCGCGAAGCGGACGACCGCACGCTCCATGAAATGGCCCTCGTGGAGAACATACAGCGGCAAGACCTGAACGCCATGGAGATAGCCATCAGCCTCAACCGTCTCATGGAGGAGTGCGGCGTGACGCAGGACACCGTGGCCGCCCGTGTCGGGAAAAAACGCTCGACGGTGGCCAATTACCTCCGTCTGCTGTCGCTGCCGCCCGAGGTACAGGCCGCACTGAAAAACGACCTGATAAGCATGGGCCACGCCAAGGCTATCGCCGCCATGCCCGAACAGGCACGTATTCCGGCCCTGAAAAAGGTAGTGCGCAAAGGGCTCTCGGTACGCCAGACCGAAGAGCTCGCCAAAAAGCTCGCCGAAGGCAAACCGGAACGCGAGGTGTTGGCGGACGATGAACTGCCGGACAACTATACCCGGCTGGTGGAGTGCTGCGCCCGCATCTTCGGCGACGACATCAAGATAAAGAAAAACCGCAGCGGAGGCGGCAAGATAACAATAGGGTTCTCCTCGGACGAGGACATCGCCTATTTCCTCGATAAGCTGGAAGGGAGATAAAGGAATGACCGCATTTCCGCACAAGTACAGAACAATCCTGCTGTCGGCGCTTCTCTGTTTGCTGCCGGCAGCAGTATTCGGCGCCGGACAGCAGCCCGGTGAAGACGGTCCGCCATTGCAGGACGAGTCGGCCCTACCCGACTCGGAAGTGCCGGCACTCAAGCACGACATCACCGAACCGTTCATCAAGCCGGGCGAGGAGGCGGTCCTGGACAACCGGCTGCCTGCCCAGGACCAGATGGACGTCATCGACGGCGAAGACCTGAGGCCCGGACAGGAACCCACGTTCAACGAACAGATGCCGGGATATGAGTCCGAAGCGGCCCGTATGCTCGACGACCCCACGCCCCCCTCCTACAACAGCAAAGCCCCGGAGGACAGCCAACAGAGTGAGGAGCCCCTTTCGCGGCGGGAACGGCGCAAACTGAGGAAAGAGGCTAAAAACACGCCGCTCGCCCTGCCGGAACTGAGCAAGGACGCATACCGGATTTCGGGCGGCAAAAAAAGCGCGACCTATGCGGATACCGAAATCGTCATATCCGCCGATTCGCTGCTGACGGTGGTCCGGGAATCCGCCGACTCGCTGGCTACAGGCATACTGCCGCCGGGCAGTGCCGATTCGCTTACGGTGTCGGTCACCGACACCCTGACAATGACCGACAGCCTGGCTTCGCTCACGGCACGTCAGCGCCGTGAGATGGAACGCCTGCAAAGAAGGGCCGATACCACGCTCTACCGCCACAGTCCTCTTTTCCGGGATACCCTCAAGATAGCCCCCCTGACGGCCATTTCGCTGGTAGCGCCGGGGTTCGGACAGCTTTACAACGGCGATTACTGGAAAATACCGGTACTGTACGCCACGACGGGGACGGCGCTCTTCTTCGGCATCAAGCAACACCAGCAATACAAACAATACAAGAACGAGTACGACTACCTGATGAGCCGCAGCGACTTCAGCGACAACCGCCTGCTCCTCGACCCCGTACAGACGAAAATGATACAGCACAACACCTGGCGACAGGTACTCATCGGTACGGCGGTAGCCTCCTATATCTACTTCCTCGGCGACGCCATCGTCAACTATCCCGCGGCACAGCAGAACCCCGTCAAAACCGCCACTACCCTCTCCATGATATGTCCGGGAGCGGGACAGGTCTACAACGGCAGTTTCTGGAAGGTTCCGCTCGTGGTGGGCGGTTTCGCCTCTTTCATTTATGTAATAGACTGGAACAACCGAGGATACCAACGGTACGATACGGCCATCCGGCTCGAAACCGACGACGACCCCGACTCCCACAGCAGCGAATTCTGGAATCCGAGTTCTAATTCATTGAGCATGACGGTGGAACAGATGCGCAGCTACAAGAAACTCTATCGGAGAAACAGAGACCTGGCCATCATCCTAACCGCCGCATTCTACCTGTTGAACGTCATGGATGCCCATGTGGATGCCCACATGAAGGACTTCGACGTGAGCGGCGACCTCGCCTGGCGCCTGCAGCCCACCGTAGAACCGCTCTATGCCATGGGCGGTTACAATTATGCCGTAGGACTGGGGCTGAGCCTGACATTTTAACCCTACGGCGACAGAAGGGAGACGGCTCCGGCTATGTGGGCGCTGCCCTCCCGATTTTAAGACAACCGACAGAAACAGAAGACAATGAACACCCTTACGGTCATCGCATTGCTTGCAGCCTCCATTCATCCTTTCGGGAAACAGCCTTCCGAACCGCTGCGTGCCGACAGCATCTCCATCTACTATTCCGATGAAACGCAACCGGAAAAGTGCGACGAGGGAATGACAATCGAGGAGTTCCTCAGCGAAAGCACGGCACCCCGTTTTCCCGATGCCTATTCACAACCCTACGACTCACTGGTGGTCGCCTTGAAAGAGCGGAGGGCGCGTGCGGCGTTCGACGACTTCTTCGACGAATTCATCAACATCGAATCCGTACCGTGCGATGATAGCCGGCAGCTTCCTGACTCGGTTTACGAAGCCCGGCTGCGGATGATTCTCTCACCGATACACATGCCCTATAACGAGGTCGTAAAGCGGTACATCATCACATACACCACCCGCAAAACTTTGATGGAAAATGTCCTCGGACGTTCCCAATACTACTTCCCCATGATAGAGGAGGAGCTCGACCGAGCCGGACTGCCGATAGAACTGCGCATGCTGCCCGTCGTCGAATCGGCCCTCTCCCCTACCGCCATTTCGCGGGCCGGAGCTACCGGCCTATGGCAGTTCATGTACACCACGGGAAAAGTGTACGGACTGGAGGTCAATTCATTCATAGACCAACGGCGCGACCCGGTACTCTCGACCAAAGCGGCCTGCCGCTATCTGAAAGACTTGTACGGAATCTACGAAGACTGGACGCTCGCACTTGCAGCCTACAACTGCGGACCAGGCAATGTGAACAAGGCGATTAAACGTGCCGGAGACCAAGCCGAAGATTTTTGGGACATCTACCCCTATCTGCCTGCCGAAACACGCGGATACGTTCCCTCGTTCATCGCAGCGACCTATGCCTACACCTTCTCCTACCAGCACGACATCGCTCCCGCCCCGACCACCATGCCGCTGGCGACCGATACCGTCATGATAAGCCGCCCGATGCACTTCGACCAGATAACCTCTACCATCGACCTTCCGAAAGAGGTGCTGCGCTCGCTCAATCCGCAGTATAAGATGGATATCATTCCGGCCGTCGGAAAAAGTTATTCCCTGACACTTCCGCTGGGCGAAGTGGCGCGGTTCCTCGAAAACGAGGAGAGCATCAACGCAAAAGATACCGTCTACATGGCCCAGTATCTCAAACCGTCGCGCACAGACCCGTCTCAAAAGGTATTCTCGCTCGAATCCTTTACCTACCGGGTAAAATCGGGCGATACGCTGAGCAGTATTGCCAAAAGGCACAACGTCAGCGTCGCACAACTGATGAAATGGAACAATCTGAAAAACGCCCACAAACTTCGAATTGGCCAAAAACTGGAGATATACCGATAACCATGTTCCGACACGGCGATACGATAGCGGCTCCGGCTACCGCCCCCGGAGGGGCACTGGCTCTCATACGCATAAGCGGTCCGGACGCACTCGAACTATGCGACAGATGTTTTACGTCGCCCTCCGGAAAACTGCTCCGGCACCAACGAGGAGGAACGGTACATTACGGCAATCTTGCGGACAGTGAAGGGAATTTCATCGACGAAGTCCTCGTCACGGTCTTTCGCGCCCCCGCATCCTACACGGGGGAAAACATGGCGGAGATATCCTGCCACGGTTCCCGCTGGATAATCGCCGAAATCCTGCGCACGTTGAACAGATACGGCGCCCGCACGGCGGAGGCAGGAGAGTTCACCGTACGGGCTTTCCTCGCAGGCAAACTCGACCTCGTCCAGGCCGAAGCCGTCGCCGACATGATAGCCGCCGGAAACCGGGCCTCCCACGCGCTCGCCTCCACCCAACTGCGCGGCCACTACTCCGCCGCCCTCTCCGCCCTGCGCGGCGAACTACTGCAACTGGCCTCACTGCTCGAACTGGAACTCGATTTCTCGGAAGAAGATGTCACATTCGCCGACCGTACCGCCCTGCGGGAACTGCTCGACCGGGCCACGAATGACATAGCGGAACTGGCCGACTCCTTCCTGCTCGGCAATGCCATTCGGGAAGGTATCCCCGTCGCGATAACAGGCAGTCCCAACGTGGGCAAATCGACGTTGCTCAACCGGTTGCTCGGCGAAGAACGCGCCCTGGTATCGGACATAGCCGGTACCACCCGGGACATCATAACCGAAAACATCTCGCTGGATGGAATCGGTTTCCGCTTCATCGATACGGCCGGTATCCGTGAAAGCAACGATGTGCTGGAACGAATGGGTATCGAACGTACCTACAAAGTCCTGTCCGAAGCTCGTATCATCCTGTACATAACGGAACCGAAGGAATTCGGCTCGACAAGCATGAGAGCCGCAATCGACGCCATCGGACTTCACGACGGCCAACGGCTTGCAATCGTCGTAAACAAATGCGACTCCGAAAAGCCGTCCGCCTTTGCCGACCCGCAGATTCAATCCCTTTATCCGTGGCCCGTATTCGGCATATCCGCCAAATACGGCTACCATATCGACACTGTCAAAAGGTTTCTCACCGGCTGCATCGACACGGAAGGTCTGTACAACGGCGCCTCCATCGTATCCAACACCCGCCATTACGAGGCACTCCGCACGGCGGCAGAAGCACTTGACGACACCCGCCGCGGACTCGACTCCGACCTCCCGACCGACCTGATAGCCGCCGACCTCCGCCGCAGCCTCGACGCTCTCGGCACCATCACCGGCGAAATCACCACCTCCGACCTCCTCGGCGAAATTTTCTCAAAATTTTGCATCGGCAAGTAGGATATTGTAATCAACTGCAACGAATTAGAACCAACTATAATGAAGTCGCTGATTTTCAGCGGCTTTTTTATTTGTCCAAAATCCGGCTGATAGCAGTCGGGAGCAGTTGTCCGCCATATTTTTCTACCGTATTTCTACCGCGGAACATTTTCGGGATTTGCCCCGATGTCACGATGACGCAGTAGTTGACGTGTGTTGACAATGGTTTACGTGAGTGGACAAAAAGGGAAATTATCCGAGCTACCAAAAGCTCTTGTTTAACGAAAATATGGAGGACAAATGACATGGAAGTAAAAAGAATCTGTCAGTGGTGCGGCAAGCCTTTTATAGCGCAAAAGACCACCACAAACTATTGCAGTCCGCAATGCTCCAAGAGAGGTTACAAACACCGCATGAAAGAGCGGAGAATGGAACTTCGGCAAATTCAGGAAATGATTGAAGTAAAGAAAAAGCTGGAGAGTCAGGAATACTTCACATTTTCCCAAACGGCCAAACTGATGGGTGTCTCCCGTCAGTATATTTACAAGTTGGTGAAAGAGGACAAACTCCGTGCTTCCCGGCTGAGTTCGAGAATGTCTCTCATCCGCCGTGCCGACATCGAACTGATGTTGAAAACCAAACCATACGAAAGCATCAAACCGAAGGACGATGTTGACATTACTGAATACTATACTGCCGAGCAGATAGCGGAGAAGTACAAGGTAAACACCAAATGGGTATGGACATACACCAGAGAGCATGATGTCCCAAAGGTCAAGATCCGCCAATTCAACTATTACAGCAAGGAGCACATAGATGCGGCATTTGCCAAATATAAGACGGATGACGCCTTGACCGAATGGTATACTCCGGAAGAAATCGAGAAAAACTATGGGATGACACGTGTAGCCATCCGCTCGCACGTCTACCGTAACAATATCCCATCGAAAAAAGAACACGGGCAGATATTCTACTCCAAACTCCACTTCGACCTTTCGAAGAACTCTGCAGAGGAGAGCAAGGCCGAATACTACACCGTCAAGGAGGCAATGGAAAAATTCAACCTCTCCCGTGACTCGGTTTATAATATCCTGCAATTCCATCAGATCAGCCGAGAGAAGAACGGGCGCTTCGTCCGCTTCCTGAAAGTGGATTTTGACCGGGTGATGGGTGTCCGTAAGTGACCTGATTATAGGCTACCGTAAATTATTCCAAAATTAATCTTCACTGAAGGTGGTCTGCATGGTTACATTGCAGTGATTTGCCAGCGAATTAATAACGACCATAAAAAATATAACATTATGAACGATTGTAAAACCGTAACGTTAAGAACACGTCCTTTGAAAAACAGGATGCTGTCGTTTTATCTGGATTATTATCCTGGGTATAGAGACAAGGAAACAATGAAAGTTATCCGTCATGAATCGCTTGGCATTTATATATATGCCAATCCGAAGAACAAGCGGGAACAGGACTTCAACGAGGTAATGGCCGAGAAGGCTGAAGCCATCCGTTGCCGCAGGTTCGAGTCGGTAGTGAATGAACGGTATGATTTCTTCGACAAGTACAAACTCAAGGCTGATTTCCTGGAGTATTTCCGTAATCAGCTTCGTAAACATGACCCAAAGTGGGAATTTGTCTATCTCCATTTCAGCAACTTCGTGCATGGGAAATGTACTTTTGAGGAGCTCGACATTGATCTCTGCAACAAGTTCCGTGAGTACCTGTTGACGGCCAAGAAACTCAAGCGTAACGGACACATTACACGAAACTCCGCATCGGGATATTGGTCTACATTCCGAGGACTTCTGAAAATCCTCTACCGTAACGGACTGATCCGCAACAATGTCAACGACTTCCTCGAAAAGATCGAGGCCGAGGATGTAGTCAAGGATTATCTTTCAGTGGAAGAACTCTACAAGCTGGCCGAGACACCTTGCAAGAAGCCCATGCTGAAGACGGCGTCGCTCTTCTCCTGTATGACCAGCCTGCGCATCAGCGACATCCTCGCCCTCTGCTGGGAGGACATCGTGGACTATTCGGCCGGTGGCAAGTGCGTACACATCGTCACCAAGAAGAACCGTTCCGAGGACATCATCCCCATCAGCGAGGAAGCACTGGACCTGATCGACTACAGCCCTGACAAGCGGGGAATGGTATTCAAGGGGTTACAGCGCTGCTGGACTCAGACTTACATGAAAGGGTGGATTCGTTCGGCTGGAATCACCAAGAAGATCACATTCCACTCCTATCGTAAAACATTCGCTACGCTGCAAGCGGCTGCCGGAACGGACATCCGCACCATACAAAGCATGATGGCTCACAAGAGTATAACCACAACCCAAAGGTACATGAAAGTAGTGGACAGCAACAAGCGTGAAGCCAGCAAGAAAATCACCCTGACACGGAAAGACTGACAGGCATTTTGACCTCCTTTTTTAGCGGATATAGTTTGATTTTGAGCGAAAAATCGGACTATATCCGTAATTTTTGTGTAAAATCGGACGATTATAACTCATTATTTATCAGTATCTGGAATAACGCACATAACTTTGGCGTACAGTAATTCCAAATAGTGATAGAAGATGACAAATACAGAACAAATCCGAACTAAGAAAATAAGTTTTATCCTTGCGCTATCCGTTATCATTTTTGCGGCCATAGCCACTTATTTTACCCTTTGCCATGACATCAACATCATGCGCATAACAACTCCTGTAATTCTCGGACTGGCGATGTCCATCATATTGTGTGGAGTCCTGCAGAAATTTTTCTATAATTGGCTGACGAAAAATCCCATCCACTTCTCTTTTGGCGAACAATCCTCCCCTGTTATAGAATCAGAGGGCACCATAGAGCCTGTTTGTATTGCCGAAACACTCTCTACCGAACAACCGGCGGATTCTTCTGAACAGGAGTATTCCCCATCCCCACAGTCAAATCAAGAACCTGTCGTCCCTGATTGCTCCAATGAATCTCATTTGGAAAAGTATGATTCCATTCTGAAAGAACTCAAAGAGAAAGAACTGAAAAGACAAGTAAAAGTTATGATGCGATTCGGGAATATGTAACCATCAAGACTGCCCCCTATCTCTCCAAAGAGGCTATAGCGACTCTCATTTCCAACATTGAGTACATGGCTTGTGATCAGCCGGAGCTCTACAAACCGATTCGTTCCAATATTGACAAACCGCTACGGTCACCGGGACTTCGTCATCTGGCGTGGAATGTAGGTGAACGATTGAGAGTACCATTGGCGAAAAGAGCCGTCTTTATCAAAGAATCATTTCCATACGAACTTGAAAACGCGAGTCTTGAATATCTCAGGCTTAATTTGCGGGATCAGGTAGCAAGTCAGATTCCAATTGATGTACCTGAAAAGGGAGACTATCGCTTCCATTTGGAAACAGATAACGATGAGTCGTAATAAAAAACGTATGCAGATGAAATAATTAATCCGGTCTGTATTGTTCTGCAAAGCTTCATTGGGTTGGTTCGCAGCATGTTAAACGATTAAAAAGTTATAATATGAAAACAGACCAACTTACATTCAATGACTTGCCGGCAGTAGTCGGTGAACTTTGCGACCGGATTACAAGTATGGAAAATCTGCTGACGGAAAAACTGTCCAAGCAGCATGAAGCCAAAGAAAACACGCACGTCCCCATGACTGTGCAGGAAGCTTGCGCCTATCTCAAAATGCCGTTATCGACCTTTTATTACCAGGTCAAAAAAGATGATATTCCAGTCATCAAGCAAGGGAAACATCTATACATTTATCGGGATGAACTGGATAAATGGCTGGAATCCTCCCGAAAGAATCCGGCTCCGCAAACTTTCGAGGAAGAGAACGAAGCCATGCTCGCTTCCCATCGCCGTAAACCTAACCTTAAAAACTGGTAATGATGGAGAAGACGGACGAAACGATACCTTCACGTGAGGAACTGGCAGTTTTTATAGAGGAAGCAGCCGTGAGCGTCACGAATAACTATGAAGAAGCGCCAGCTGTGTTGATGGTGGATGATGCTGTTATAGGCACATTGGGGAATTTCAGCGCTTCCATCGGGAAAGCCAAAAGCAAGAAGACTTTCAACATTTCGGCCATTGCCGCATCAGCATTGAGTGGCCGCACTGTTCTTCGTTACCGTTCCATGTTCCCCGAGAACAAGAGGAAGATTCTGTATATCGACACGGAGCAGGGACGTCATCATTGTCAACAGGTACTGAAACGTATCCTGCATTTGGCAGAAATGCCGGATGACAAGGTGCCGGAAAATCTGATCATGTTGTCTCTGCGCAAGTTTGCACCAAGAGTGCGCCTGTTGATAGTCGAAGAAGCTATCGCACCACACCTGATTTGGGTCTGGTCATTATAGATGGCATCCGTGATTTCCTTTACGACATCAATTCATCCAGTGAATCTACCGAAGTTATTTCGAAATTCATGCAGTGGACGGACGACAAACAAATCCATATCCATACTGTCCTGCATCAGAACAAGAATGATGAACATGCGCGTGGTCACATCGGCACGGAACTCAATAACAAGGCGGAAACCATCCTGCAGGTAGAAGTGGACAAAGAGGACAAAGCCATAAGCGTGGTCGAAGCCGTGCACATCCGGGACCGGGACTTTGAACCTTTCGCTTTCCGCATAAACGAAGACGTCCTGCCCGAGCTGGTAGAACCATATCTGTCCAAAGAAAAGAAGAGCGGACGACCAACCAAAGAACCGTTCGATCCGCAGAGGGAGATTCCAGAGGATGTACATCGTGCGGCAGTGGACGCCGCTTTTGCCAATGGCAATATCGGCAGTTATGATGACTACCTGGAACGTCTGAAGGAAGCTTACGGATTGCACAATGTAAAGCTCAGCTACAACAAAGCTGTCAAAGTAGCCACCTTTCTTGGCAACAAGCAGATGGTCATAAAGGAGGGGAAAAATTATATTCTCAATCCAGAATGCCATTACTGAGTACAACTTTACTTTATTGCAGGGGCGTATATATTAGAATAAAGCAAAGTCGGCAGGAAATCACCATGTGAGATACTCATTTTCTCCCCTCTTTTAGTGGATAATATTATCCTGTATTTCCTTATCCAAGTGCCAATTCATTATACGCATCCGATATGGCTTGCGGGGAAGCATAAACAGGTAACTGTTTCGAGATATGCCAAGGTATAACCTCACTGCGTTACGGTTGTACATTGGCGCTCTTGCCTGCTCAGTTCCTTCGCCAGTACGGTACTCGCAAGCTCGCACCTTTTCAACCATGATAACAACGATTCAAATGAAAGAAAATATTGTCAATACATCAACTTCCCAGAAAGAAACAAGAAGTGTCTTTGTCGGGGCAAAAGTTACTCCCAGCCAGAGAGACCATATAAAAGCACTGGCCGAACAATGCGGCATGACCGTAAGCGACTACATATTGTCATGTGCGTATAACTTCAAGCCCAAAGCGAGGCTTACGAAAGAAGAGGCGGCACTGCTGCAGAATCTGGACAATTGTCGGTCAGACCTCGTAAAATATACCTCCGCACTTCACGGAATGTCCACAAAGCAGCGGATGGTAATGTTCAATCAGATTCCGTTCATGGTCGGCTGGCTCGGAGAACTTTCCAATGTTGCCGAAGGTGTCTGCCAATTCCTGGAAGCCGTAAAGGAGAAAAACAAAATTCCGTCCAATCCTCAATCCGAAGAAAAATGATTGCAAAAGCCAAAGCCATATCTTACGGTATCAATGACCTTCGTTATATTACTGGCGAATCAAAACACAAGAAGCATCCGGAAAAAATATATCGGGTATTGGACAATCTGTTGCCCCCTGAACTGGACGCTACGGGAATATGGAACTCCATGCAGTTGACCCTTGCCCAGCATCGGCCGATAAAGAATTCCATAATCAGAATAGAGTTGAGTCCATTGCCTGAGCATACCAGTTTCTATGACATTGAGGACTGGCAAAAGCTCGGGCACAAGTTCGCCGAAGAGTTCGACAAACAAGTGATTAGCGGCAAGGACGGGAAAGCCCGTTCCTGCCCGACCAATCTGGCAAACAGCAAATACACGGTTTACCTGCACATGGAATCCAAAGGGAAAGTTCCCCATCTCCATGCCGCAATTTGCCGCTTTGATGAAAACGGGAACATCAACAATGACCATAACATTCATCTTCGGGCACAACGTGCAGCCGAGCGAGTTGCAGTGAAACGTGGCTGGAAGACTGCGGAAGAAATCCGAAGTCGCAACATTCCGGAAGTAAGCAGAGAGTGCATGGAGGTATTGAGAACCATGCCATCGTGGTCATGGGAAGAATACAAGAAGGCACTTGCCCGGAGAGGCTATTCCGTATATGAACGGAAAGACAAGAAAGATGTTCTTCGTGGATATGCGATCCTCAAAGGAAATACCAAATACAAGGCTTCCGAACTGGGAGTGGCCCGTAACCTGATGATTTCGAAACTTCCCCGTACATGGCAAAAACTCCACTATCGGGAGAGGCTTGCCGCTCAGGTCAATACTTCTCAAAGCCATCGGCCGGAACCTGTTCAAAGACCAACAACCGATATAGACTATACTCACTATCGTTCCGGCTCGGTGTCCTACACGCTTTCTTCCCATGGCGGAACGGAACAGCGTTTCTATATCCCGGAGCGGGTACTTGACTATTTCAACGAAGAGTTCGACTACCGGGAGGTTGCCAACAGCAGTGATCTGACCGACATAGCCGTAGCTATCTTTGTCGGGATGCTTGATACGCCTGCCGTATCTACCGGAGGTGGTAGCGGAGGTTCGCAAAGCGATCTCCCCTGGCGGGACAAGGATGATGACGACCTGCAATGGGCCCGCCGCTGTGCACGTGCTGCTACCCTCCTATTGGGCAAGAAACCGAGAACAGGATTAAGACGATAAGGATTATGGTACAAACACACAAAAAGCGGTCGCCTCGTGCGGCCGCTAATAGTCCGCCGGTCTTGCCGGATATGGGGAAATTACTATATAAATCTGTCAAATTAACACAAATCATCTTGGACTGCAGCAGAAGTTTAGATGCTCAAAGGCAAATAGTCCCTATTTTGATTCAAAGAAAGAAGATGGGAAAAGTTCCTCTTGAAAGCCATTTTTGTCCGAAGAACTGCAAGTAGAATCATTTCCCGGACGATTATCTGTCGATGAATTTCTTTTATGTTTTGTAGTTCTAGCCTTTTTTTCTTCTTTTTGACGTTGCCTTTTATCCTCTACTTCTTCTTTCGTCATTGGTCTAATTGACGGATCATACTCTGGATACCTATCCTCTATGTACAGTTTTACAAGTCCCGCATGGGAAAGCGGCTGAGAAATATCTCTTACATCAGTATTGGTATTATAATCCAAGAAAACTAAATCATGATCAATTGACCGCTCTTTGATACGCTTTAAAATGTGTTGGACACGAGGCACATTATCAAGTACATATTTATAAGTAGGCAAATAGATTAACATTCTTGCGTCGAAGCAGTTCAAAAGTTCATTTCCAAATGCGCCTTTTAAGTGACCCTTAGGAGCCCCATATTTTCGTACTGTCCGTTTTAGATTCTGCATTGTGTCGTTACGGAAAGTATTAAAATCCACGCCATAAGTCTCAAACACCTTCAATCCTTGCCAAACAGCCTCTACACAGGTTGCCGTTAATCCTTCCGTAAATGGAATTGGGATATTTCCATGCGGATAAAATGGGCTAAGGACTTTAGTATATTCAGATTTAGAAGTCAAATCGAGAATATCAGCATTAGGAAATTCTTTCTTGATGCTTTCTTCCTTCCTTTTTTTATTAACGACATATATCATAATTAGCGAATTATTGGATTGTCAATATTGAGGATGTATTCTAACGGAATACAGGTTTTCACCATTACTTCAGCTTGATGAGGACCGAACATTGCAGAACTTTTGTTCAAATAATGCTGTTTAACAGCATTGAAATCTATCGAATTAAAAGTCTCGATATCATCGCCATGGCGATGATTATGAGCAGTAGCATTAATGTCTGAAAACAATGTATCTTTGGCCCATGCAACATCAACTTTAATCTTAAGAAGCACCAGATTGTAGCCCGCGCATTTCAATCGCCACATCATTGGATGATCATCGCAAAAACTTAACCTCACATAATCCTCCAATCCAAATTTCTGATCATTTGCTTTCGAATCAAGATTTCCTCCCTGTTTTGGGATTGATATATCGTGTTCTTCCAAATACTTCCAAGAATACAATCCACCATTTTTTATAATTGATTCAAGGTTTGCTCTATCGGTAAAGTGATACAAGCAAGTAATGTTGTTTTGTGCTAGAGCTTGCTTAATATGAGAGGCGAACGATTTTTTGATCGATAGTGCATTGACAAAAGCATTACCAGCTTGCGATGACCTTGAAATGAGTGACTGTACCCACTCCTCATGCCATCGTTTATATTCTGATATTCTCTCTTCCTTGAAGCGAAGCGCTTCTGAAACCGAATAACACAGTTTATCTTTAATAAACCATATACACTCAGCAAGTTCTGATTCGCCCAGGACAAAATAGGATTCCCGATATAATTTTAAAAGCTGATTAGCAAGATCTTCACTTCTAATGTTTCCTCTTTCGATAAGTTCACCGAAAGTCGCATCTTCAATATCCACATAGCCACCAGTATCATTCGGAATCAAAGAGCCATAACGATACATCTTCATCGCATCTTTGAAGCATTCCTCAAATATGATTGATAAACCATATCGGTCAGCAATACTTGATGCCGTTGCCTTATCTGCGATGTATTGAATGTCTGGGTTAATGCCAATACCAAATATCACACTGAATTCTGTGCGATAATCATATACTAAATTAGCTCTGATCGACAAAAAATTCAATTTATTAATCAGGCCTGCCGGAATATGCTCACCATCCCACTTACCATGTGACGCAATGTCTTCGTCACACATATATATTGCCCTTGAAATATACAGATATGCTAGTTGCAATAATCGGTATTTCGAGTCAGGAATAATATAATCCAATGCATCCATCCCTGCTCGTCCGAGAAGGTACTGCATCATATGTATTCCTTCAGCGCAACTGTATAGCGCCGTAGGATTATCCCAATAGATATTTGGATAACTGAAAACATACGAGAGAACCTTTTGCAAAAAAGGAAGCCCTATGTCATACTGTTTTGCATTAATGAAAGCAGATGCAATCTCCATATTAACATATGGATGATAGTGCGAAATATATTTTTCAACTAACGGAGAGAAGTCAACCTTTTGATATGCAATCTTTTCGGTTATTGTCCGATAATGCTGTACATCTGCTTTCTTAAAAAGATACTCTGGTTTTTTGTCACCGTATGCCTCATTATGGAATGTACAAATAATTGACGCATCGTCAATGCATTTGGTTGTATTAATCGAATGAATTCCGAGATGGGATTGTTCAACAAATTCTGAAAACTTTTCTTTGGCTATCTGGATAGATATTCTTAAATCATCGGAGTAATAATACTGCTGGCTTGCAAACTGCGCATATTCGTTCAGAAGAATATCCAGACGTTGTATGTCCGGATGTTCCTCAATAAAGTCATCCATCTCCGGAAAAGATAAAATAAAATCCGCGAGTCTTTGATATTCTTCTTTATCTAACATTACATTATTTTAACGCCTTTGTTTTCTAAGAATCTCTCAGTGATTAATTCTGCGAACATTCTTTTTGTTGAACCATAATCAAGCTTAGCAGTCATTTCAACTTGAAAATTTGTCAGCCTTTCAATAGCCTTTGCCTCTGTCTCACCGGCTTGACGCATTGCGATAAAATACAACACCATCTTATCATTCAACAAATGATGCAAATATGATTTCTCCATCATATCTAAGTCCTTTCTGCTTTTTTCCGCATCGGTGGCAACTTCTTCCATAAACTGATAGCAACAGTTACCAACCCATTTTCCCGGATCGTTCTGTAACCAATTCAGCAAATTGGAATTTACTTTTTCCACTGCCAGTGTGCCATATCGCTTTACTACATAGACGACAGATTCTTGAAAAGATGAGAACTTCGGCATCATTCCTGATTCAAATTCATCCCATACCATATCTGTAGTGTATGCTCGATACATAATGTTAATTAGTATCTTGTGAGGGTATTCTTTAGAATTGTAACGATTGCGCCAAGTTTGAATTTTTGAAACGCCTTCTGCAAAATCATTAGATAAATCAATCATAATTATCGTATTTATTAGTTATTATATCCTACCATAACAACATCGTCTATATCAGGGAAATGCTCTGTTAACTCGCACCCATTTATTGATGCCCTAGTCCAGAGTTTATTAGCTTCAACGATATTTCCGAGTGCCTTTTCAGATAAAGCCTGAAAAGCGAACGAATCGCCAGAATGTGGTTTGATTATTTGGATTTTCTTACAAGTTGCGATTGTATCCTCATACATTTGAGGTGGGTTCTATCAATTCCATTTTTTATTTCTTGCATAAGACAGCAGAACC